>Ga0222713_10000058_pt1 | contig 110597 bp, 113 predicted proteins | sample C33_649DmetaG_FD_165061 | JGI IMG/M metagenome (GOLD analysis project Ga0222713, IMG submission 165061) | Estuarine water microbial communities from San Francisco Bay, California, United States - C33_649D | ecosystem: Environmental > Aquatic > Marine > Unclassified | place: USA: California...
GATTTTACTGCACGGCCGGTACAAGGTGATTTAGTTCAGCAATTGAAATCAGCAGAAAATATACTGATTGTACTCGGTGCTTTGGCCCATAATCATCCTCAAGCCAGCTTCATTAGGGAATTAACACATTTTATTGCCTTTAAAACCGGTGCGCGGTGTGTGTATCTGACCGAAGGGGCGAATAGTGCGGGAGCATGGTTAGCCGGTGCAATTCCTCATCGCTTACCGGGTGGAGTGCCTGTATCTGAACCCGGTTTATCGGCTAGCGAGATGTTCGATGCGAATTTACGCGCGTTTATTTTGATGAATATTGAACCCACGTTAGATTGCGCTAACCCGCAGCGTGTCAGCCAAGCGTTAAAGCAAGCTGATTTCGTTTTAGCGTTATCTTCCTTTAAAGCAAAATCTTTGTTAGATCACGCCCATGTTATTTTGCCAATGGCGAGCTTTGCTGAAATTCAAGGAAGTTTTATCAATCTAGCAGGTTGTTGGCAAAACTTCTCAGCAGCGATACCGCCATCAGGCCTTGTTCGCTCCGGATGGGAAATCCTCCAGACTTTAGGCAATAGTTTGGAACTTAATGATTTTAATCGCTCCGATCATGCCTTTATTCGTGAAAAATTGGAACCGATCTTATTGAAGCATCTCGAATCCATGTCGAGTATAAATTGGTTTGATAAACAAAAATTAACACGAAAACGTAGGCCTACTAGGCAACCCGGTAGCAACAAAATAGGATTACGGGTATTAAAAGGAAACGCAGACAAAAATTCAAATGCAAAGCGTATCCTTCGTATCACTGAATGGCCGATTTATCGTGTCGATGGTTTGGTGCGTCGTTCATTAGCCTTACAAGCTTCGGCAAGTAAGGATCCTGTGGTGATTGCCATGAATGCGGATTTAGCGAATGAATTGAACTTTAAAGACGGTCAACACATTCGTATCGAACAAGGAGCAGGACACGCAATATTACGCTTATCCATACAAGTGGGTCTTCCTAAGGATTGTGTTTATATTCCAGCCGCTTGTGAAGCAACGGCCGATTTGGGGGAATCATTTGGAGAGGTAAAACTCTATGCACAATGACTTCGTCTTATTAATTTGGATCATGATCAAGATCCTTGTGATTACCCTTCCTTTGTTATTTGCAGTGGCTTATTTAACCTTTATTGAGCGTAAAGGAATAGGCTATATGCAAACCCGTATTGGACCGAATCGAGTGGGACCTTTAGGTTTTTTACAGCCGATCGCAGATGTGATTAAATTGATTACCAAAGAAATTATTGTTCCGACTGCATCCAATCGCTATTTATTTATTTTGGCGCCCATCATAACGATTGCCCCTGCTTTAGCCGCTTGGGCCGTTATCCCTTTTAATGAGGGTTTAGCATTAACCCAAATCAATGCGGGTGTACTCTATTTATTTTCCATGACTTCCTTAGGGGTCTATGGCATTTTAATTGCCGGTTGGGCAACGAATTCTAAATATGCATTACTCGGCTCATTACGAGCGGCTGCGCAGACAATCTCTTATGAAATTGCGATGGGTTTCGCCTTTGTCGGTGTCTTACTCGCGGCGGGCAGTATAAATCTGCAGGAAATTGTGTTGCATCAGCAAGGTGGTATTTGGCATTGGTATGGGTTACCGCTATTACCTTTGTTTATCTGTTATTGGATCTCAGGCATTGCTGAAACCAATCGTGCGCCTTTTGATTTAGCTGAAGGCGAATCGGAGATCGTTGCGGGTTTCCATGTGGAATATTCGGGAGTCAGTTTTGCTTTGTTTTTTCTTGCTGAATATATGAATATGATTTTAATCTCAGCGATCGCAAGCTTATTGTTTTTAGGGGGTTGGTTATCGCCCTTTCAAAACATTGCCTTTTTAGATAAGGTATTCGTTTGGGTTCCGGGTATTGTTTGGTTTTTTATTAAAATGGTGAGTTTTTTGGGACTTTTTATTTGGTCACGAGCGACTTTTCCACGTTATCGATACGACCAATTGATGCGTTTGGGTTGGAAAGTGCTTATTCCGGTGACTTTATTTTGGATAGCCGTGGTAGCAGTTGCTGTGCAATTTAAATGGGGTCCTTGGTTTAACACATGAATTTATTAAGAAAAATAGTGCAACTGATTAAAACCTTTACACTTTGGGAGCTCTTCAAAGGGTTGAGCATCACCGGCCGATATTTTTTTGAAAAGAAAGTTACTATCCAATTTCCTGAAGAAGAAACACCCCGTTCCGTTCGATTTCGTGGTTTACATGCATTACGTCGTTATCCAAATGGTGAAGAACGTTGCATCGCGTGTAAATTATGTGAAGCGGTATGTCCTTCATTGGCGATCACTATTGAAGCAGAGCCGCGTGAGGATGGTTCTCGGCGCACAACTTTATATGAGATCGATTTATTCAAATGTATTTATTGTGGATTTTGCGAGGAATCCTGCCCGGTAGATGCCATTGTTGAAACCAATATTCCACATTATCATTTTGAAAATCGGGGCGAACAAATCCTAACCAAACAAAAATTATTGGCGATTGGCGATCGCTACGAAAAAGAAATAGCAAAAGCAAGGGCAGAAGATGCCCCTTATCGATAAAGGGCAAAATTTTAAGTTGTTAAATTTAAATTTATGATGATTCCTATACAACAAGCGGCGTTTTTTATATTTTCGGTGCTGCTGATTATTGCGGCATTGATGACGATTATTTCTCGTAATCCGGTTCGTTGTGCGTTATTTTTGGTACTGGCTTTTTTTGCGGCGGCTGCTTTATGGATAATATTGGAAGCAGAGTTTTTAGGTTTGATCCTGGTGTTAGTCTATGTTGGTGCCGTGATGACACTCTTTTTATTTGTCATCATGACACTGAATATTGATAGGACTGAGAAACAACAGCGCTTCGTACGTTATTCTCTTTTTGCAATAGTCAGTGCCGTGATCTTATTGGCGCTGCTTATCTCTGCCGTATTTTCTCTTAAAGGTTTAGCCGACTTGCTGCCATTGTCCGCCGAAGCGAGTAATACACACGCCTTAGGCAATGTGCTTTATACACAGTATGCCTATCCGTTTGAGCTTACTGGCGTGTTGTTGCTTGTCGGTATTATTGCAACGATTGCTTTAAGTTTCCGTGAGAAGCGTTTAAATAAGGCGATTCCACCCGAGTTGCAATTTAAGGTGAAGCCATCGGATCGTTTACGAATTGTAAAAATGCCCACCGAGAGAAAAAAATGATTCCATTAAATTATTATTTAATACTGGCCGCCATTGTATTTAGCTTGGGCTTATTAGGGCTCTTAATTAATCGGAATAATCTCATTAACTTACTGATGTGTGTCGAGCTTCTATTATTAGCCGTAAATATCAATTTTGTGGCCTTCTCACATTTTTTTTCGGATTTATCCGGGCAGGTGTTTGTCTTTTTCGTATTGGCGGTGGCAGCCGTTGAAGCGGCTATCGGTTTAGCGATATTGATCGTTTTATTCCGCACACGACATAGTATTGAAGTCGATGCTTTAAATCGTTTAAAGGGGTAGTGTGTAGTAATGAGTCATTATCAGTTAATCAATCTGGCATTGGTATTCTGCCCTTTGTTAGGCGCCTTATTTGCGGGTCTAGGGGGTCAACGTGTGAGTGAACGCATGGCGCACACCGTGACGATTTTGGCAGTGGCTATTTCATTGATTTTATCGTTGTATTTTGCCTATCAGCTATTTTTTTTGCACGGTAGTACGTTTGATGGCAATCTTTATTTATGGGATTTTACTGGAAAGTTTCGCTTTAATATTGGTTTTTTAATTGATCCATTAACGACGGTGATGTTTCTTATCGTCACGTTTGTCTCGCTTGTTGTCCATATTTATAGTATCACTTACATGGCAGGCGATCCGGGTTATAAGCGATTTTTTAGTTACATGTCGGCTTTTACGTTTGCCATGTTGATGTTAGTGAGTGCGAATAATTTTCTGCAATTATTTTTTGGCTGGGAAGCCGTCGGTTTAATTTCGTATTTACTCATTGGTTTTTGGTTTAAGCGCGAATCGGCTAACGCAGGAAGTTTAAAAGCTTTTCTGGTTAATCGTGTGGGTGACTTTGGTTTCTTTTTAGGGATTGCGTTAGTATTTAATTATTTCGGTAGCTTAGATTATTACCAAGTGTTTCATGCAGCGCCAGTATTTAAAAATGTGAGTATTTCTCTTTTTCCTCATACCTCTTACTCAGTGATTGCGGTCATTTGTTTCCTGTTATTTGTTGGAGCGATGGGAAAATCGGCGCAGATACCTTTGCATGTTTGGCTTCCAGAATCCATGGAAGGTCCCACACCGATTTCGGCATTAATTCATGCGGCAACGATGGTTACAGCGGGTGTGTATTTAGTGGCTCGTCTTTCACCTTTATATGAGTACGCACCGAGTATACTCAATCTCATTTTAATTATTGGGGCGACAACGGCTTTGTTTATGGGGTTAGTGGCGATAGTGCAGAATGATATTAAACGGATCATTGCGTATTCTACGCTTTCGCAACTGGGGTATATGATGGTTGCTTTAGGGGCGTCGGCGTATGCGGTGGGTGTTTTTCATCTCGTAACGCATGCTTTCTTCAAAGCGTTGCTCTTTTTAGCGGCAGGTTCTGTTATTTTAGTGCTGCATCATGAACAAGATGTTCGGAAAATGGGCGGCTTAGCGAAAGTCATGCCTATGACGTACGTGTGTTTTTTAGTCGGTGCCTTAGCGCTAGTGGCGCTGCCTCCTTTTTCAGGCTTTTATTCTAAAGATGCGATTATCGATGCGGTTCATCAATCCGTTTTGCCTGCCGCTACTTATGCATACTATTGTGTGTTAATCGGTGCAGCGGTTACCGCTTTTTATATTTTCCGTGCTTTTTTCTTGGTATTTCATGGTAAGGCGCGCAAGCCTATCGCCGATTATCAGTCTACCACCTCGATTGTTAGATTCACTTTAATTCTCTTAGCCATTCCTTCGATAATAAGTGGCTTTTTATTAGCGAAACCTTTTTTAAGTGAACCGGGTTTACTGGCAAGTAGTCTCTGGGTACTACCTCGTCATAACCGGATCCTAACTGAGCATTTATTGAGTGCGGCGACACTTTTTTCGCTTGTAGGTATGGTATGGGCGTGGTTTTGTTATTATCTATTTCCTGCAATACCGGCTTGGATGAAAAAACATTTTGACTGGCTTTATCAAGTGTTAATCAATAAGTATGGTTTTGATGCGTTTAATCAAACCGTATTTGCCAATGGTGGACGATGGTTAGCTCAACTCTTTTTTGATACCGATGTAAATGTACTCGACGATAAACTGATTGATGGCTCGGGAAGGCGGATTAATTGGCTTTCGAATGCATTACGTCGATTGCAGTCAGGCTATCTTTATCAATATGCATTGATTATGGTGCTTGGAATCATTATTTTTTTGTTGGCTTATTCCGTATAAACCTATTGTAGTATAAGAATGTTATTAACTTTATTAATTTCTCAGTTCAGTTTATTCATACACCAACACTTATTAAGTTTACTTATTTGGTTACCTGTGTTCGGTAGTGTGTTAGCCATTGCATTGAATGGGGATCGTTACCCACAACGTGCGCGTGTAATCGCTTTAATCACTTCACTGATTACTTTATTGTTGTGCATACCCTTATATTTAGGTTTTAATCCCGCGCTAAGCAGTATGCAATTTCAAGAAAATGTCTCTTGGATTAGTGCCTACCGTATTAATTATGCCTTAGGTATCGACGGTGTTTCTTTACCGCTCATTATCCTTACCGTGTTTACCACATTACTCGTTATTTTAGCGGCTTGGCGCAGTATTCATCTACGTGTTGCGCAATATATGGCGGCATTCTTATTGATGCAAGGCATGATGATTGGAACGTTTGCGGCAACCGATTCGATTTTATTTTATGTATTTTGGGAAGCGATATTGATTCCGATGTACCTTAGTATTGGTGTTTGGGGAAGTGATAATCGTTCTTATGCCTCGATAAAATTTTTCTTATATACGTTTTTTGGTTCGGCATTGATGTTGATTGCTTTACTTTATTTAGGCCTACATAATCCCGAACATGACTTTATGATTGCGCATTTTTATCCGATATCGCTCAGCATGCCAGAGCAGGTATGGATCTTTGTTGCATTCTTAATTGCATTTGCCGTCAAGATTCCCATGTGGCCTTTACATACCTGGTTACCTGATGCGCATACGGAAGCCCCTGCAGGCGGTTCTGTAGTATTAGCGGCCTTAATGTTAAAACTGGGCGGTTATGGTTTTTTACGTTTTACTTTGCCGATAGTTCCTGATGCCAGTCGTTTGCTCGACGGCCTTATGATAGTGCTGGCTTTGATAGCGATTGTTTATATTGGTTTAGTTGCGCTTGCACAAGTGGATATGAAACGTTTGATTGCGTATTCATCCATAGCACATATGGGTTTTGTGGTGCTCGGCTGTTTTATGTTATTTGCCATCATGAAACAGACGCATAATGAACTTATGGCCTACATGAGTTTAGAAGGTGCTATGGTCCAGATGATTTCTCATGCCTTTAGCTCCGGTGCAATGTTTTTAGCTGTCGGCATGATGGCCTACCGTTTTCGGAGTCGGCTTATTAAAGATTACGGTGGCCTTGCAACAAGTATGCCCCTATTAGCGTCTTTTTTTATGTTGTTTGCAATGTCGAATGTGGGATTACCCGGAACATCCGGTTTTGTCGGAGAGTTCATGATTATTCTGAGTGCGATGCAAGCCAGCTTTTGGATTACGGCCATTGCGGCGACGACATTAATTCTGAGTGCCGCTTATACACTGTATATGGTTAAGCGTGTATTTTTTGGTGAAATAACCAATCCTTTAGTGGCTAAAAGCAGTGATATCCATGGTTTTGAAAAACTGGTTTTTATTTTATTAGCATTCGCTATTATTTTTATCGGTATTTACCCCGCACCTTTATTAACGATCATGCATACTTCAATCAATTCAATTTTATATTGGAGTTTGCAAACTAAATTATGACGACATTACAACAATTACTTCAATTCCCCGCTATTCCTGAAATCGCCTTATTAGTGATGACTTGTATCATCTTGCTTATTGATCTGTTCATGGGGAAGAAAAATAATGGTTTAACTTATATGGCAACTCAGTTGAGTTTGTTAATCACCTTGGCATTGCTCATTCAATTACATTCTATTCCGTCACAGTTATTGTTCCATCAGCATTACATCTGGGATTTGGCCGCTTATTTTATTAAATTATGTATTTTGGTATTCAGCTTATTTGCTTTTGTTTATGCGCGTGATGCTATGAAAACACTGCGCATTCATTCCGGTGAATATTATCTATTAGGTTTATTTTCAATACTCGGGATGATGGTATTAACATCGGCAAATAGTCTATTAACGCTTTATTTAGGTTTAGAGCTCTTGTCATTTCCACTCTATGCGATGGTGGCCTTGCCGCGTCAATCGAGTTTGTCTGCCGAAGCGGCTATGAAATACTTTATTTTAGGTGCACTGGCTTCTGGTTTATTCTTATATGGTCTTTCTTTGCTTTACGGTGTGACGCATTCCTTAATTCTACCAACGATACACCAAAACTTACTCATGGGAGGGCAATCCAGCGCGCTGCTGAGCACAAGCTTGATTTTTATTTTAGCGGGTATTGCATTTAAGATCGGCGCGGCTCCTTTTCAATTCTGGGTACCGGATGTTTATCAGGGTGCACCCACTCCCGTTACGCTATTTATCAGTGCTGCACCTAAAATAGCGGGTTTAGCACTGGCTATCCGCCTCTTGGTGGATACCTTGCCGAGCTTATTCACGTATTGGCAGCCCCTTTTAGCAATTATTGCGATGCTATCCTTTAGTTTAGGTAATCTCGTCGCCATCGTACAAAGTAATTTAAAACGTATGCTAGCTTACTCGGCTATTGCGCATATGGGGTACGGTCTGCTTGGACTAGTCGCCGGTACGCCCATGGGTTATACCATGAGTCTTTTCTATATGCTGGCATATGGTTTAATGGCTTTGGCGGCCTTTGGTTTGCTTGTTGTGATGAGTAAATCCGGTCAGATTGAGCATGTTAATGACTTAAAAGGCCTCAATGCGCGGAACTCATGGTTAGCTTTGATGATGTTGCTTATCCTATTTTCTATGGCGGGGATTCCTCCTACGGTAGGGTTTTTTGCAAAATTAGGGATTCTAGAGGCGCTAATTTCAGTGAATTTACTCTGGATAGCCACATTGGCGATTATTTTTGCTATTATTGGGGCTTATTATTACATTTATGTCATAAAAGTCATGTATTTTGAGGAGCCTGAACCCACTGTAACCGATCTTCCTGTCGCTAACGATGCCTACCTTGCGCTCAGCATTAATGCTATACTACTCCTCATTCTTGGTTTATTTCCCAGTCAGTTAATTGGGCTGGCCAAGGCGGTTTTTTTTACGATTAATCATCCTGTTTATTAGAGGCCTAGAAACGAAATGAAAAAAATCTTAACTATTTTAATTCTATCATTGGGATTGCAAGGTTGTCTGGCAGGTGCTTTTGTTGCGGGTGGTGCAACAACAGGAGGTTTAGTGACCGATCCGCGTCCTATTAATACGATTAAAACGGATGAAGAGATCAACTTTAGAATTAATCGAAAACTGGCTAATGATCCTGTGCTTAATGCCGAAACACATATCTCTGCCGTGAGCTATAACCGCGTGGTCTTGTTAACAGGGCAGTCCTATGATGAGGAACTCAAGGCTAAGGCGGCGCATTATGCCAAGAGTATTTCAGGTGTCCGACGCGTTTTTAACGAAATTACACTAGGCATCCCTACAACCGTTTATCGACGTGCTCAAGATGTGGCTATCACGTCTGCGGTTAAAACCAAAATGTTTGCTAATAGAGAACTTAAGTCCAATAATTTTAAGATAGTGACTGAAGATGGAGTGGTCTATATTTTAGGCATAGCGACTCCAAAACAAGCGGATTTAGCAGTATCGATAGCACGGGATTCTTCTGGAGTAAAAAAAGTAGTAAAGCTCATTGAATATCGAGAAGGATAAAAAATATCAAAATACCTGAGTTTAACTCACCTAGAAGCCGATTTAAGAAGAGTGTCATTTAAAATACAAGAGGTTATTGTGGAAATATTATACGGTTTATTAAATTTATCCTTTTGGGGTTACGTCGTTGCTTTATTGCTTTTAACGCATATTACTATAGTTGCTGTCACGGTATATTTGCATCGTTCGCAGGCGCATCGAGCTTTGGAATTACATCCGGCCATTAGTCATTTTTTTCGTTTTTGGATCTGGTTAACGACAGGTATGGAAACCAAAAAATGGGTCTCTATTCACCGAAAGCATCATGCGAAGTGTGAAACGGAGGACGATCCACATAGTCCGCAAACCCGAGGGATTAAAAAGGTATTTTTTGAAGGCGCTGAGTTATATCGTGAAGAAGCCAAAAACCAAGACACGATGGATCGCTATGGTCAGGGAACACCCGATGATTGGTTAGAACGACATGTTTATACCAAACATAGTGCCGCGGGTGTTGCATTGATGTTTGTTATCGATCTTATTTTATTTGGTGTTCCTGGGATTACTATTTGGGCATTACAGATGGCTTGGATTCCATTCTTTGCCGCCGGTGTCGTGAATGGTATCGGTCACTATTGGGGTTATAGAAACTTTGAATGTCCTGATGCAGCACGCAATATTATCCCTTTAGGTGCTTTTATTGGAGGTGAAGAACTGCATAATAACCATCATACCTTTCCTACCTCGGCTAAATTTTCAGTGAAATGGTGGGAGTTTGATTTAGGTTGGGTTTATATTCGTTTGTTACAATTTTTAGGTTTATCTAAAGTAAAACGTGTATCACCCAAGTTGGCAAATATTCCCGGCAAATCACGTATTGATGCAGATACCTTAGCCGCGCTGATTACGAATCGCTTTCAAGTATTAGCACGTTATAGTCGCGAAGTATTATTACCGGTCTTACAAGAAGAAAAATTAACAGCAAGCGACAGCAGTAAAGCACTATTAAAGCAAACTAAGCGGGCGTTAATTCGTACGGAGTCATTGCTAAGCGAAGAATGCAAACAACAAATGGCGGAAGTAATGAATAACCACCATGTGTTGGCCTTAGTTTACCAGTATCGTCTTAAACTACAAGCGATCTGGGGACGCACTACTGCGACACAGCGCGAGCTGTTAGAAGCCTTACAAGATTGGTGTAAGCAAGCCGAAGCAACGGGTGTTCAGGCATTACGGAAATTTGCAATGAGTATCGCTGGATTTTCGACACAAAAAAAATTGACTTAAAATAATATAGGAGGGTTGTCGGTGTGTATTCTTAGCATGCGGATGACATTTTTAGAAAAAGCCCATTAAAAAATAATCTTCTTCAGAGTTTTTATTATTTTTCTATTTTTTTATGTTTGAAACGGCGTCTATTCTTCAAAAAGTCAAGGATCTTGAAAATCGAAGCAGTGAATTACGGAGGTATCTTTGACTATTTTTCTAAGCTCGAAAAACTTCAAGAATTGGATCATGAATTACAAGATCCCACTATTTGGAATTATCCTGAAAAAGTTCAAAAGCTCGGCAAAGAACGTGCAAAACTGCAGCAGATAGTCGGTACTTTTCAGCAATTAGAAAAAGGATTAAAAGAAATTAACGATCTCTATGAATTAGCTATTCAGGAAGACGCTGACGATCTATTAAAAACATTACCCGAAGCCTTACAACAACTTGAAACTCGCCTTGAGCAACTTGAAATCCAGCGCATGTTTCCCTGTGAATTGGATAAGCACGCAGCCTATTTGGAAATACAAGCGGGCTCGGGTGGTACTGAAGCGCAAGATTGGGCAGAAATGTTATTGCGGATGTACTTACGATGGGGAGATCAAAATCATTTTAAGGTTGATTTGCTTGAGGTCTCGCCTGGAGAAGTTGCAGGAATAAAAAGTGCTACAATTAAATTTGAAGGAGAATATGCGTATGGATGGTTACGTACCGAAACCGGCGTACATCGTTTAGTACGTTTATCCCCTTTTGATGCCAATAAACGGCGCCATACTTCCTTTGCCGCCGTTTTTGTGTCACCTGAAGTGGATGGATCAATCAATATCGAGATAAACCCTTCCGATTTACGGATTGATACCTACCGCGCAAGTGGGGCAGGGGGACAACATGTTAACCGTACCGATTCCGCTGTGCGTATTACACATATTCCAAGTGGCGTGGTGGTACAATCACAAAGTGATCGTTCACAACATAAAAATCGTGATCAAGCCATGAAACAATTACGTGCAAAACTTTATGAATTGGAATTGCGAAAACGTGCTGAACAAAAACAAAACCAAGAGTCTTTAAAACGTGATATTGGCTGGGGTAGCCAGATTCGTTCCTACGTCTTAGATGATGCACGTGTTAAAGATCTACGCACGGGTGTTGAAACAGGTAATACGCAAGCCGTGTTAAATGGTCAACTGAATCCTTTTTTAATAGCCAGTTTAAAAGCAGGATTATAATACGCAGTGAGTCTCTATTTGCTTTTTCCCTGTGTTCATCTGTTATAAACTAGAGTGCTTAAGAATCTTTAAGTAAGTTTGGAAAAATTTATCATGAGCCATGAAAAAGTAAAGACAATAAATGAAGCGGAAGATTTATTTTTGCAACGTCAAAAAAAATTAAAGGATTTACGTAAAAAAGGTAATCCTTACCCGAACCATTTTCATCGAGATAGCTTGACGGCTGACTTATATCATGAATATGAGCAAGCGAATGCGGCGCGGTTAGAGCAAAATAAATTATCGGTTCGACTTGCGGGTCGAGTAATGCTCAAGCGGGATATGGGGAAAAGCCTATTTCTTGATATACAAGATATGTCAGGAAAAATGCAAGTCTATGTCAAGCAAGACAAACTTTCTTTAGACGACTTTGAAACGGTTAAGCGACTCGATTTAGGCGATATTGTGGGTATCGTCGGTGACTTATTTCGAACAAAAACCAATCAACTTTCCATTAAAGCAGAAGCGATTTATTTGTTGAGTAAGTCACTTAGGCCCTTACCGGATAAATTTCACGGTCTTTCTGAGTTTGATAAGGAACAACGTTATCGACAACGTTATTTAGATCTTTTGACGAATGAAAAAACACGAAAAACTTTTCAAATTCGTTCGCAATTGATCAATGAAATACGTCGGTTTTTAAACCAGCGTGCTTTTATTGAGGTCGAAACGCCAATGATGCATGTATTACCCGGTGGTGCTTTAGCGAGACCTTTTATGACGCACCATAATGCGCTCGATATGAAATTATTTCTGCGCGTGGCCCCTGAGTTACATCTAAAACGCCTCGTTGTCGGAGGCTTAGAAAAGGTTTTTGAGATTAATCGTAATTTTCGTAATGAGGGGCTTTCGACTCGGCATAATCCCGAGTTTACGATGTTAGAGTTTTACCAAGCGTATGCCAATTATCAGGATTTAATGGATTTAACGGAACAATTAGTTCGTGAGCTGGCAAAAACACTGCTGGGTTCAGAACAATTGACCTATCAAGGAGAAACCTACAATCTCTCCAAGCCGTTTCAACGCTTAAGTGTCCTTGATGCGATACTCGAGTATAATCCGCAGTGGAAGATGAATGATGTCACGGAATTAGGTTCATTAAAAAAAATGGCAGCGGACTTACAGATTCCTGAAAATGATTCTATTGGTCAATTACAATTTGCTGTGTTTGAAAAAACGGTAGAACAAAAACTAAAGCAACCTGCTTTTATTACGGGATACCCGATTGATGTATCACCTTTAGCGAGACGTAATGATAAGAATCCTCACTTAGCCGATCGGTTTGAACTTTATATTGCTGGTCGAGAGTTAGCAAACGGTTTTTCAGAATTAAATGATCCCGAGGATCAGGCTGTGCGCTTTAAACAGCAAAGTTTAGAAAAATCAGCAGGAAACTTAGAAGCAATGCCTTATGATGAAGAATATATTCAGGCATTGGAGTATGGTTTGCCACCTACCGCAGGAGAAGGTATTGGCATTGATCGATTAACCATGTTATTTACAGATTCTGCCTCAATACGGGATGTAATTTTGTTCCCATTAATGCGTCCAGAAAAAACTAAAAACGAATAATTTTTTGAACTAAAGAGGTTAAAAAAAGCTTGTTTAAACTCAAATTATTTAAGCAGGCTTACAGGCTTCTTAATTAATAAAGAATAATTACCTACTTAATCTTATCTTCCTCAAAGAGTTCGTGTTTGCGAGTGATGGGATCATATTTTTTAATTTTTAACTTGTTCGGCGTAGCTTTTTTATTTTTAGTGCTTGTATAGTAATAGGGACTGGCTGTAGACTTTAATTTAATTTTATCACGCATGATGGCTTCCCCTCGTTAAACTCTTTCACCGCGCTGACGTAGCGTCGCTAATACTTTATCAATGCCTTGCTTTTCAATCGTACGCAAAGCATTAGCTGTTATTCTCAACTTAACAAAGCGTTTTTCCGTAGCTACCCAAAGGCGATGAACATGGATGTTAATCTGAAAACGACGTTTAGTTTTTCGGTTAGAGTGAGATACATTATGTCCCACCATGGGTTTTTTACCCGTTATTTGACAGACCCTAGCCATAATAATCCCCAATGCAGATAGTCTTTTATAAAGACCGTTTTTATACCAGAATCCGCGTAGACTGTCAAAGAGATCTACAGTAAACCTTGTGTGGCAAAAGAGGTCATGCAACCTTTGCCGATAATGATATGGTCTAATAACCGGACATCGATTGCAGCGAGAATAGATTTGATTTCTTGGGTAATCCTTTTATCGGCTTCACTGGGTTTAGCGATACCTGAGGGATGATTATGGGCCAAAATAACGGCTGCTGCATTGTGTTGATAGACTTGTCGAAGCAGCTCGCGAGGGTATACGGTGGCTTCATTGATACTACCATGGAAGAGTTCTTTAAAGTGAATAAACCGATGGGCATTATCCAAAAATAAACAGCTGAAAACTTCATAGGGATAGGATCGCAATTTATGTGTTAAATAATGATAAACGTCCTTAGGATTTTCAAAGCTATTAGATTGTTCGAGATTTTCTTGCAAGCAGCGTGTTGCGAGTTCTTTAGCCGCTTGAATCTGGACATATTTAGCTAAACCTAAACCCAAAGTTTTAGAGAATTGTTCCAAATTGGCCGCAACAATGTCGCGTAAGCCACCAAACTGTTTTAGAAGATCACGGCTAATATCTAAAGCCGTTTTTCCACGGACACCGGTGCGAATGAATAAAGCGAGCAGTTCAGCATCTGATAAGACAGCCGCACCTTGTGCTAACAACTTTTCGCGTGGCCGTTCCATTTTAGGCCAATCATTAATAGGCATTTTTCTTTTCCATAAGTTGGTTATTATTTTTATTTTACGCGAACACAGTTAATTCGCATAAGCCCGTTACAGCTAAGAAGTAAATTCATACTCTTAATAGATTACAAACTATGAACTAGGAATTATAATCAATGCGGGAAAGTTAAAATAGTAGCAGAAGGCTTAAATTATAGATTATGTTCTTGACTCATAATCTGTTGCCATTCAAATAATGTCAGTGGCATGACTGACAAGCGATTCCCTTTTTGTAACAAACGCATGGATTTTAGTTGAGGTTGTTTTTTTAGCGCTTTGAGAGAAAGAGTGGATTTGAAAATTCGCATCAATTGTACATCAACAGCATACCAACGTGGTTTGTCGAGTTTGCTTTTCGAGTCATAATGAGGATCATGGATTTGCAGTGCCGTTTTGTCAGGATAAGCTGTCTTCACTATTTTAATGAGACCTACGATTCCGGGTGTGGCACAACTGGAATGATAAAAAAAAACCAGATCCCCTTTTTTCATTGCAAGTAGAAAATTTCGTGCTTGATAGTTTCGTACCCCATCCCAGGGTTCGGTTTGATGAGGACGTTGGGCTAAATCCTGGATGCTAAAACTGCGGGGTTCTGATTTCATTAGCCAATAATTCATTTGGTTTATCTCTCATCGATGAAGGGGTATATAACTAAAAATACGGATAATTTTTAATTAACGGTCAATTGCTTGGTTAAAAAATCGATAATTTCATGACGGCAAATGACATGGATGCTTTGTTCAGTCCTTTTTTTATATTCTATCATTTGGGTTTTTAAATTTTTTTCACTGATAACTAATCGATGTGGAATGCCGATGAGATCGTTATCGGCAAACAGTAAGCCAGGACGTTCGTCACGATCATCGAGTAAGATTTCAAAACCTGCCGCATCTAATTGTCGATAAAGCGTGTCAGTAGCCAGCTTTACCTCATCCGAGCGATGATAGGCGACAGGGATAATAACTACTTGAAAAGGTGCCATGGCAAGAGGCCAAATGATGCCTAGTGCATCGTGATTTTGTTCGATAGCGGCACCGACGATGCGTGATACACCGATTCCATAACAACCCATCTCCATGGGTTGTAAACTCCCATCTTCAGTGGTGATTGTAGCACCCATGGCACGAGAATATTTGTTTCCTAATTGGAAAATATGGCCGACTTCAATCCCGCGTTCCATTTTAAGATGACCTTTCCCATCCGGACTGGGGTCGCCAATTTGTACTTGGCGTAAATCGGCGACCGGAGGCAGCGGACAATCACGTTCCCAATTCACGTGTGTTAAATGAGAATCCTTTTCATTCGCACCGCAAACAAAATCCGCCAGCACGGCTGCCGCACGATCAACAATTAAAGGGATCGATAGTCCGATGGGGCCTAAATAACCCAATGGGAGGCGTGTTTGTGCAACAATGTCGGCTTCATCGGCAAGACTTAAAGGATGTGCAACTTCAGTTAATTTCGACGCTTTCGTAGGATTTAATTCATGATCACCGCGTAATATCAGACCGACTAAAGGATGGTGTGTTCCTTTAACGATAAGTAATTTAATCGATTGTTGTGGGGATATTTTCAGATAGTCACTCACAGCGGCAATGGTTTTTTTATCGGGTGTTTTTTCTTTTTTGAGGGGTGCAGTAGGGGCAGGGCGTTGCTGGATTTCAAGACTTTCTGCAAGCTCGGCATTAGCGGCGTAATCGCTGCTATCACTATAAAAGATTTGATCTTCACCGGTTTGTGCTAAGACTTGAAATTCTTGTGATTGACTGCCACCGATATTACCGGTATCGGCGAGAACGGCACGAAATTTTAATCCTAAGCGTGTGAAGATGCGACAATAGCAGTCATACATGGCTTGATAGGTTTCGGCCAATGACGCTTTATCGCGATGAAACGAATAGGCATCCTTCATAATGAATTCGCGTGCGCGCATGACACCAAAACGCGGCCGAATTTCATCGCGAAATTTAGTTTGTATTTGATAAAAAATGAGGGGTAATTGTTTATAGCTCCGTACTTCGTTACGTACTAAATGGGTGATCACTTCTTCGTGTGTGGGACCCAAACAAAACCCGCGTTCATGTCGATCAGACATACGGAGTAATTCAGGCCCGTACGCAACCCAGCGTTCGGATTCTTGCCAGAGTTCAGCCGGTTGTAGATTAGGCATTAAGATCTCTTGGCCGTTAATTCGATTCATTTCTTCGCGTACGATGGTTTCGACTTTACGTAACACACGTAAACCTAAAGGCAACCAGGTATAGATCCCTGAAGCCAATTGACGGATCATCCCCGCGCGCAACATCAGCTGGTGGCTTTTGATCTCGGCATCGGCCGGTGCTTCTTTGAGTGTAGGAACATAAATCTGACTGCTGCGCATCGCAAATAACCTATGAAATGTGAAGTTAAAGCTTACACTAGAATATATTTTATGCAAAATCAGTAAATTAGCGTGACAGTAAGATTATGAGCTCGCGAAACTCCTGTCTATTGCTGAACTCCCTCATTGAGAAGATAGATCAGACTACACTGGCCAAAGCGTAAACACTGTTTTAAAATGCGCTTAAGTCTGACAGCGCGTAAGAACGGGTTTCTATTTTTTGCGGACTGTCTATTAACACCCTTTTTATAAAAAAATGATGAGGAGTACTATGCCTATTTATGAGTATGCCTGTAAGGCTTGTGGCCATACTTTTGATACGATACAAAGCTTTAAAGATGAACCTTTGACCGATTGTCCGGTTTGTAAAGAACCGGCTTTGAAAAAATTGATTTCAGCCACGGATTTTCATTTAAAGGGCAGTGGTTGGTATGTGACGGATTTTAAAAACCCACCGGTTAAGAAGGATAGTCATGAAAAAGCTAAAACGGATATCCGGCAATCTGAAGAGTCAAATAAGACGCAAAAATCAGAAATACAAACCAGAGAGACCGTCCCAACCAAACCTACGGATAAACCGAGTAAAACCGATAAATCGGATACAAAATCTTCTTAATGAGATAATTATTATTCTATGCTTAGAACACATTACTGCCAGGAATTAAATCAGAGTTTAGTGAACAAAACGGTCCAAGTGTGTGCTTGGGTACATCACCGCCGTGACCATGGCGGCATCATTTTTATTGATTGTCGTGACCGTAGTGGTTTATTACAAGTGGTTTTTAATCCTGAACAAGCGGATCTCTTTAAAAAAGCGGAAACCTTACGTAATGAATATGTCGTTCAAATCAGCGGAAAAGTACATTTGCGGCCTAAAGGAACTGAAAATCCACATTTAAAATCAGGGAATATTGAATTACAGGCCACGGATCTTGTTATTTTAAACCCTTCAGCACCGCTACCGATTTCTATCGACGCCTATACGCCGGTTAGTGAAGAAGTGGCCTTGCGTTACCGTTATTTGGATTTGCGACGGCCTGAAGTTCAGGAACGTTTTCGTTTACGCACCGAAGTTGTACGATTGATACGACATTTTTATGAAGAAAGAGGATTTTTAGATATTGAAACACCGGTGCTCACTAAGGCAACACCTGAAGGTGCGCGTGATTATTTGGTACCGAGCCGTGTTCATTCGGGTGAGTTTTATGCCTTACCTCAATCGCCACAATTATTTAAACAATTATTGATGATGTCAGGGTTTGATCGTTACTATCAAATCGTACGCTGCTTTCGTGATGAAGATCTTCGTGCGGATCGTCAGCCTGAATTTACGCAGCTGGATATGGAGATGTCCTTTTGCAATGAAGAAGATATACAAGTACTCAATGAATCGCTGATCCGTTATTTGTTTAAAGAATTGTTAAATGTGAATTTACCTGATCCCTTTCCACGTATGAGTTATGCCACAGCAATGCAACGTTATGGGAGTGATAAGCCGGATCTGCGCATTCCTTTTGAGTTAGTCGATATCCATGATTTGATTAAAGACATCGAGTTTAAGGTTTTTTCAGGTCCTGCTAAGGATGCACAAGGACGTGTCGCGGCCTTACGTATTCCTAAAGGTGCTGATTTGAGCCGTAAAGCGATTGAAGATTATACGGATTATGTTTCTATCTTTGGTGCTAAAGGTTTGGCTTATATTAAAGTTTTGGATCGTTCACAGGGATTAGAAGGTTTGCAGTCGCCCATCTTGAAATTTATTCCTGATACGACGGTTGCAGCGATACTCGATCGGGTCAACGCTGAAAATGGTGATATTATTTTCTTTGGCGCAGGTAAATCAAAAATTGTGTCAGAGTCTTTGGGTGCTTTGCGAGTCAAATTAGGCCACGACTTTAATTGTGTTAAGAATGAATGGTCTCCTTTATGGGTGGTCGATTTTCCGTTAGTTGAGTTCGATGCCGAAGGAAAACGTTGGCAGGCCTTACATCATCCTTTTACGGCACCTAAGCTGAATGATGTTTCCGAGCTACAGGCGAATCCTGCGTCCAGTCTATCGAGAGCCTATGATATGGTGCTTAATGGTTGTGAGATTGGTGGTGGTTCGATCCGTATTCATGATACGGCAATGCAATCGGCGGTCTTTGATCTGTTAGACATTACTGAAGCCGAACAGCAAGAAAAATTTGGTTTTTTACTGAAAGCATTGAAATTCGGTTGTCCGCCGCATGGGGGGATGGCTTTTGGCTTGGATCGTTTAGTCATGTTAATGACCGGTGCTAAATCGATACGTGATGTGATTGCGTTTCCAAAAACTCAAACGGCCAGTTGCCCGTTAACAGAAGCGCCGAGTTCGGTTTCTGAACAGCAATTAAAAGACTTGTCTTTGCAGATTGTAAAAAGTAAGCGACAGAACGTATCCAAAAAGCGGTCGGATGATATTTTTTGATAGGAGATGGTTTGATTGGGTTATTATCAATGCTATCGTTATTGATAGGCACACCGTATCAACACACTATTTGGATAAGTAAGCGCTATGTCAAATTCTAATCCGTTGAATTTAAGTAAGTCCACAAGCGGCGATTATCGGATTCCGATTAAAGCCATTTTTTTAGAGGCTTGGTACCGTGTCAAAGGGATGAAGGCCGTTTTTTGGGGAGGCTTTCTTTACTTCATACTCGTGATGGGGGCCGCCTGTGTTTTGATGGGTCTTATATTGGCCCTTTACGATGTCTTTGTGTTGCCATTGGCAACCGCGCATAGTGCACTTTCTTTTTACCATCTCAAGCTAGGACTTAAATTTATCGTTGTGGGCATTGTCGAAATGATACGCTTTTTATTAACGGCTTCATTAGCGTATTTAGCTTTGAAACATTTAAGAAATGAACCTATTCATGCCCGTATGGCTTTTTCATTTCGTCATGCTTGGCGTCCTTTATTGTGGATTGCCTTATTACTTTATTTATTAAATAGTTTTATTCTTTCGAGTGCAAGTCTTCTTTTGCATAGTGCATTCCAACAACCACTCTTTTTTTTAGGTCCTATTTTAGGCAGTATTTTTTCATTGCTCATTTTTTTAATCTGTTTCTTTTTATATTTTTATTTTTCGATCATTGTCTTTATGACAGTATTACTGATTCTGGACCAAAAATTATTGATTAAGCAAAGTTTAAGTTTGGCATTTGTGTCTGTTAATCAACATGTCTTTAAAAACATCTTTTTGATCATCATGACAAGTATTGTGTTTGGTATTTTAGTGTTGATCACTTTAGGAATGGGTTTGATTTGGTTATTACCGATGACCTCCTTAGTGACCGCTATCCAATATAATCAAATTTTTTGTGAAGGTAACTTAGTATAAGCAATAGCGTATGGCAGGACATAGTAAATGGGCAAATATACAGCATCGAAAAGGTAAACAAGATGCTAAACGAGGTAAATTATTTACCCAATTAATCCGTGAAATTACCGTGGCCGCGCGAATGGGCGGCAGTGATCGCAATAGTAATCCGCGTTTGCGTTTGGCGTTGGATAAAGCACTCTCGGCGAATATGGCGCGAGATACGATCGATCGTGCGATCCAGCGGGGTGCGGGCGGTTTAGAGGGTGCGCAGATGGAGCAGATTCGTTACGAAGGTTACGGACCGAAAGGGGTGGCTGTTTTAGTCGACACCTTAACTGACAATCGTAATCGTACGGTGGCTGAAGTACGGCATGCCTTCAGTAAGTCGGGTGGTCATTTGAGCACTTTGGGATCGGTCGCTTATTTATTTAGTAAAAAAGGTGTTATTACCTTTCCTCCTGGCGCTGAAGCGGATCGTATTTTAGAGATTGCTTTAGAGGCAGGGGCCGAAGATGTGGTGACTTATCCTGATAAAAGTACCGATGTAACCGTGGAAGAAAGCCAGCTTGCGGATTTAATCCAGCGTTACCAAGAAAACAATTTAAAGAGTGCCCATAGTGAAGTGACTTGGTTAGCTCGCACTAAAGTTGAGCTGAATAAAGCGGATCAAGAAAAACTGGATCACTTATTGGAAGTACTCGAAGATTTAGATGATGTGCAAAATGTCTATACGAATCAAGCCTAATGCTTAATCACCCGCTTAATAATACGGAAAGTAAAAAAGTGATTATTTTAGGTATCGATCCCGGTTCTTGTACGACGGGTTATGGTCTTATCCAAAAGGATGGTTCGCTATTAAATTATCTGGATAGTGGTTGTATTAAAGTTGCCAAGATTGATTTTTCGCAACGCTTGGAAAAAATATTTACGGGTTTACAAGTGGTCCTACAGCAGCATGCACCGGATGAAGCAGCTGTTGAGCAAGTCTTTATGCATATTAACCCGACTGCCGCACTCAAGTTAGGTCAAGCGCGCGGTGCGGCATTGGTCGCGGCAGCGTTGGCTAAATTAACGGTGTGTGAATATTCTGCGCGGCAGGTTAAACAATCAGTGGTTGGCTATGGCGCCGCAAATAAACAACAAGTACAGCATATGGTGCGTGTTTTATTAAATTTAGACCGTACGCCGCCCGCGGATGCAGCGGATGCCTTAGCGATTGCGATCTGTCATGCGCAAGTGCGACAATTAAACGGGAGAGGATTCAGGCAAGGATTTCGACGAGGAAGAAGACGATGATCAATCGATTGCGCGGTATACTGATTGAAAAGCAACCACCGATTTTATTAGTTGAGGTGGCGGATGCTTTTACTTATGAGGTGCAAACCTCGATGCATACTTTTTATCAATTACCGGAATGTGGAGAAAAGGTTTTTTTATACACACAATTTATTGTGCGTGAAGAGGGACATTTTTTGTATGGTTTTAGCACGGTAGATGAGCGGGCTTTATTTAATCAACTGCTCAAAGTCAATGGTGTTGGGCCTAAAGTGGCTTTAGGGCTTTTATCCAAGATCGAGGTTTCCGAATTTGTTCGCTGTGTCGAACAACAAAATATCCTTGCTTTACAAGCCGTTCCGGGTATCGGCAAGAAAACGGCTGAGCGTTTAATGATGGAGATGCGTGATCGATTAAAAATTTTATCCCATAACCAATCTGAAATGTCTGTAAAAAGTGATAGGTTATCACTTCATCAGAATCAACAAGATGCGATTGCGGCCTTGGTGGCCCTCGGTTATAAAAACCAGGAGGCCAGTCGAGCGGTGTTACAGATCAAAGACAGTTCGCTTCCTTTAGAAGCACTCATTCGACAAGCTTTAACCAGTGTGGGTTAAGTTTTTATAAAGAAAAATTCGAGTGGTTGCTAGCATCTTCAGGATTCTGATGAACTTCCGCTTGAAAAACTAAAGGCGGGGTGTCAGAAGAACGATAGTTTCTGCTTGTACTTGGTGTAGATTCTGCTAATAGTGGCGTTGTGGTGAGTACTTCAGCGTGTTGACTTAAAATATGACAAGCCTCTTTAACGGCCCCTAATTTGTTTTTAATAGTGAACAAGAGGGTTTTTAGATTTTCAACGGCCGATCGATTATTAAAAATCAAATCGATTAATACCCAAATAAAAACGCTAACTGGTATTATGGCTAAAAACGGGGAGTGGGATGTGACGGTTATAAAAATGCTTAAAACTATTATAAAACTGACCATGCCGCTTGTATTATCAGGGATAATATTTAAAAAATTCTTGATTCGTGGGTAGCGTTCACAGTTTTTTAGATATTTTTTAAGATTTTCTATTAGCGATTGCCTAGAATTGTTGAGAAAATTTTTCCATTCATCGCTCTGCGAGGAATCGATAGATAAATTATCTAAATCTTGAATAGTCTTAAGACAATCCTGCACTAATTGAGTACGACAACCTTTTAGCTGTTTAATACTGATTAAATCGAGTTCATTTTCATCCCTCCAAGTCAGTTCCCCAATGCAAGGGATCTGATCTTTTAGTAATTGAGCGGTTTCTTGGGAAAATGTTAATAACATTATTAATGGCTTTTATTTATTGGAGTAAGAAAATGGATCGGTTTTGCATAATAAATATTAGACAGGATTTACTTGACTTAAATCAAGCTTTTTATTTCAGTTTAACTTGTCTTGCTAAAATTGTTATAATTCACTCATAATAAGTGGTTTGGTTCGTCAAAAATGTATTTGTGTATTTGAATTATATCATTCGCTTATCTCCTGCTCTTTATTATGCCAATCTCTGATCGCTTAACGACTGCAAAGAAATTGTCTGAGGACGATAGATTATTACCTCGTATCCGTCCACTGGCATTAGCAGATTACTTAGGTCAATCGGCAGTGTGTGAGCAAATGGCTTTGTTTATCCAAGCCGCTCGTGCGAGAACGGAAGCGTTAGATCATGTATTAATCGTTGGACCGCCAGGCCTAGGTAAAACCACCTTAGCCCATATTGTGGCGCATGAAATGGGAGTGGCACTGAAACAAACTTCTGGACCGGTTTTAGAAAGGGCCGGCGATCTGGCGGCCTTGCTAACGCATCTTGAAGCCAAAGAGGTCTTGTTTATTGATGAAATCCATCGTTTAAGTCCAGTGATTGAAGAGATATTGTATCCCGCTTTAGAAGATTACCAACTGGATATCATGATAGGCGAGGGCCCTGCGGCACGTTCGATTAAGCTCGATTTACCGCCCTTTACATTAATTGGCGCGACAACGCGTGCGGGTTTATTAACCTCACCGCTACGCGATCGATTTGGGATTGTACAACGTTTAGAATTTTATAGTGTTACGGATCTCTGTCGTATCGTATCGCGTTCGGCCGGCATTTTAGGCGTGAAAATCGATCCAGAAGGTGCGAATGAAATTGCTAAGCGTGCACGAGGGACGCCACGCATCGCCAATCGTTTGCTACGCCGCGTCAGAGATTTTGCGGAGGTGAAAGCGGACGGAAAAGTCGATCAATGTTTAGCCGAACAGGCACTTGATCTTTTAGAAGTGGATAGGGCAGGTTTTGATCAACAAGATCGAAAATTATTATTAACATTATTAGAAAAATTTGAAGGGGGTCCAGTTGGATTAGATAGTCTAGCCGCAGCCATTGGTGAAGAACGCGATACCATCGAAGAGGTGATCGAACCGTACTTAATTCAGCAAGCCTTTATGATGCGTACACCCCGTGGCCGTATAGCCACTAAAAAAACCTATCTCCATTTTGGTTTGACGATGCCGAGTCACCTAAATGGTCAAAAGCAACTCCGTTGTGATTTTTCTGATAAAATAAACTAAGGTTAACTTGTACTCAAAGCGCATATTTTTATATGTAGCTGATATCCATGTCATTTTTTGTTTAGAAAATATCTAAGACAATAATGAGTACCGCTTAAACTTGATAACAACGCTAACCAACCCGCAAAAAAGAGCTTTTCGCGTAAGTCCAGTAAAAAAAGAGGTAGACTATGCCAACAATCGATTCATCCCTCTGGGGTTATTTTTCTACTGCCAGTGGGATTGTTAAATGCGTCATGTTAATTCTGCTTGTCGCATCCATCGTGTCCTGGTCGATGATCTTGCAACGCGGATTTATTTTAAGGCGATCACGAAAATTGCTGGCTCAATTTGAAGATAAATTTTGGTCCGGTATTGATCTGGGTAAATTGTACACCGAGCTAAATCGTGAACCCGATCAACACAGCGGTCTGGCCTGTATTTTTCATGCGGGGTTTCGTGAGTTCATGCGTTTGCATCAACAAGTGGGTGATGCCCCGGTTATTATTATGGAAGGGGTACAGCGTTCAATGCGGATTGCCTATTCTGAGCAACATCAACAATTGGAAAAACATCTGGATTTTTTAGCGACTTTAGGTTCAACCAGTCCCTATATTGGACTGTTTGGTACGGTGTGGGGGATTATGACTTCTTTCCAAGCTTTGTCGGCTTCGCAACAGACGGCGACCATTGCCATGGTCGCGCCCGGTATCTCTGAAGCCTTAGTGGCGACGGCCATGGGTTTATTTGTCGCCATTCCTGCCGTCATTTTTTATAATCGCTATGCGCATCAAATCCAACACTTATTAGTCAATTATCATCGTTTTCAGGAAGAATTCTCGAGTATATTGTATCGACAAATTCATGGGAATCTCAGTAATGCATAATCCTTATCCCATTCCACCCGGACGATCGAAAAGACCGTTAGCTGAAATCAATGTCGTTCCTTATATCGATGTCATGTTAGTGTTATTAGTGATCTTTATGGTGACGACGCCCTTACTCTCTCAAGGGATTAAAGTCAATTTGCCACAAGCAAAAGCACAAACCATAGTGCCTGCTCAAGAACCTCTCATTGTCTCGATTGATGAAAAAGGACTGTATTATTTAAATACCGCAGAACATCCAGAAACCGCATTAGATGCCCATCAATTGAGCTTAGCGGTCCGTGAGCAAATACGTGATGCAGAACAGAAAAAATCTCCACGCCAAGTGTTTGTAAAAGGGGATAAAAATGTGGATTATGGTAAGGTCGTCTCCGCGATGGTGTTGTTACAACAAGCCGGCGCAATGAATATTGGTTTGTTAACGGGGTCACCGCGACGAGCGGTTTGACTGTGATGCTTGCGAGGCGGATTAATAAAGAAAGCTATCGTACTTCGCTGGTTATTGCGATCGTATTGCACGGTGTTTTATTGTTAGCCTTATTCTTAACACTGCGCCATAGCTCAAAATTATTATTAGCGCCGGCACCCTTGCAAGTCATACATGCAACAGCGGTATCGATGGATGCATGGGTACAAAAATCTACGCCTAAAATAAAACCCATAAAACCATTACCTACGGTGGTTGCAAAGACCTTATCCAAACCCGTGTTATTGGAAAAAAGTCCTGTGTTGTTGAAGATTAAGGAGAAAAAGTGTCATAAAGCTGAACAAGATAGAATGATTCCACTCAAAGTACCGAATAAACACACTTTATTAGTCAAAAAGCCGATTGTTAAAACAAAATTGAACAAAGTGGTGGAAAATAAACCAAAAAAAGCCATTGTACGGGCCCAGCTCAAGCCATCAAAAGAATCGCTAAAACGAGTTGAAAAAAATATTCAGCAATTACTGGATCAGGAAATGAAATCTCTGGCAAAACAACAAATCAATGTAGCACGCAATGCGGCGACGACAGATAAGTATCGACATCTCATCTTACAAGCGATTGCTCAACAATGGATTATTCCACCGGAAACCAATAAACACTTAGAGACGAAATTAACCGTGCATTTGGCACCGGGAGGCATGGTGTTAGAGGTTATTATTGTGAAAAGCAGTGGTAATCCGGTACTCGATCGATCGGCACAAACCGCCGTGTATAAAGCCTCGCCGTTGCCTGTGCCAAAAAATAGGGGTTTGTTTTCTACGTTTCAACAAATCAACCTCACCGTACGACCCGAGGGAATTATGACTCAATAGTAATAGTTTTTTTCACAAGGTTTCAAATTTATTTGAAGCGATTTGATCTGGCTCAAGAAGCGGTTGGCTTGAAATTCTAGGTAATGTAGAACATCTTTGGGAGAGTTTTCTGCTAAAATAGTCTATGTCTGAGTTTAAATCATTTAAATATTTTTCAATATTAACTATTGGATTTTCATTTTTCCCTAATTCAATGATCCGCTCGAATATTAATTGATGAGGTTGGGTAATCAATAGTCTTGTTAGATAGTCTTTCAAGGGTTCCCATATCGATTCGCGAGCCTCAGGACTCAACAAGAATTGATGAACTGAATCATCTTCTAAGCGCCTAAGGTTTTCCGCTGTTAACAGGTTTGTTTCCTTTAAAGCAATCAAAATGATAGCCATGTTAGTGGCAAACGGTGGTTTTTTAAGAATAGCGTTAAAGTTATCTTGATTTAAGCAATGGTGATCATTCAGTGTATTCACGGCTTGAGCAATATTATTAAACTCTTTTGGAACAACCTCTTCAATCGCATTAAAATTAGCTTTTGTTAAAAGCTCGTGGCGATGTAACTGTTCCACTATTTTTGCAAGTGCTTGAAGAACCTTCGCTTCGAGCTTGTTTAATTTTTCTAAATAACTTGACTCAAAGATCTTAGCCGTACAGAGCTGATCGGTTATTTTAGGGACGTCATTTAAGTTTTGTTCTTCTAAATAAGTTAATAAGGTTTGATAAACTTGATAAGAGGCTTGTATAGGACGCGGTAGGTTTTCAATAAAACAGTGATAAAGTTTAAAATGATTGCTTTGATCGGTTTCGTTTAATGAACGTAACGCGCGTATAGCGGCCTGATCACGACGAAAGAGGCGCCGCCAGAAACCTTTTCTTTGATCATAATTAGCTAAGGCCTCTTGTATGGCTTCGGGGAATGGCATAGTAACTCCTTGTTATTACCTATTGAATTGCAAATTGAATTGCAAACTTTCAGATTAAATACAGGATAAGTATAAAGTACTTACATGGAAATAGTCATGTCCTTTTTGATAGGTAAAATATCAAGATAGACAAAATTTTTTTCACTGTTTAATATGATTTGTCCTATGAGGTCACTTTTTAACAGTTTAATGTCAGTGAGTCTAAGTTGAGATTATACAACAATGTCGAATAACCGTTTTATCCAACGCTGTCTACAGCACCCTTATTACCCTTGGTTAGTTTGGGGTTTAGCAGCAGGTGCTTTTTTTATTGAATATTTTGCCCGAGTTGCGCCGGGTGTGATGGCCGACTCTTTGATGCGCGATTTTAAAGTGCAGGCTTTAGCCTTGGGAAGTTTATCGGCTTTTTTTTATTATACTTATGTCGGCATGCAGATTCCGGTCGGTATTTTGGTTGATCGATTTAGCCTACGTTGGTTATTGACCAGCATGATTCTGCTTTGTGGTGTATCTTGTCTTATTTTTGCGACCACAACTCAGCTTGAAATGGCGGCCTTTGCGCGCTTAGCGATGGGCTTTGGTGCCGCCTTTGCTTTTGTGAGTGCATTAAAAGTGGCAGCGGTGTGGTTTCCGGCGCAAAAATTTGGATTATTAGCTGGTTTAACACAGGCTTTAGGGATGTTGGGTGCTGCCGTGGGTCAAATGCCAATGGCCTATTTAGTCGAGCATTTCGGTTGGCGTAACGCGTTGGTTTTTATTGCTAGTTTAATGATCTTACTGTCTATCTTAGTGTTGTTATTGGTTCGTGATCGCAATTTGTCAACCGCTCAAACTCAGGCTAAAAAATCGTTAACACAATCACCTTGGTCAGGCCTAGTGCGGGTATTGAAAAATCGACAAAGTTGGTGGAACGCTTTATTAGCGGGTTTGTTATATGCACCTACAGCAGCATTAGCCGAACTATGGGGCGTTAAATTTTTCCGTCAGACTTATCATTTAACCAATGAAGTGGCGGCGCTGGGTATCAGTTTAATCTTTATTGGTTGGACGGTAGGCGGCCCTTTAATCGGTTGGATTTCAGATAAAATTCAACGCCGTAAACCGATTATCATTTTGTCGGCCAGTTTTAGTTTATTATTTGCGAGTCTCGTCATTTTAGTACCGGGCTTGCCTTTGGGCATTTTATTTAGTTTATTATTTTTATATGGATTTGCGAATACCGGTGTGGCAACGGCTTATGCGGTAGCCTCTGAAATTAATCCGCAAGCGGTGGCTGGAACTTCCGTTGCCTTTGCGAACATGGCCTCAGTGATTATTGGTGCAGGGTTCCAACCGCTAATAGGCTGGTTATTGCAGAAAAATTGGAGTGGATTAATGATACAAGGTTTGCCTTATTATTCTAATTACGACTTTCGTTCGGCTTTATTGATCTTGCTTATCTGTTTATTATTAGCCATCTTTGTGGCTTGCGGTATTAAAGAAACCTATTGTCGACGTATTTATTAGCCTAAAGTGCGCATCTAATTCTTTCGTAATCATTTTCATTGACTTTATTAAATAACGTAGGATGCCTTTAAAATTGAAATAAATTAAAAATTAGTAATTTTTTTTAAAAAAATAGTTGGCTATTTATTCATTAATTTAGATGAACTCGCAATTCGAGTAATTTGCATTAAAATGGGAACTGGCCCAAAAATTTCATAAAATTATTGGTTCGGCGGTATTCAGCGCGAGCGAATAGGGTTCTCATTAAACTTGATACACATTGAGTCATTTTATGCGATTAAAAAATACTTCGGCTACTTATGGCACAGTGGCTAAATGCTTTCATTGGCTTATGGCGGTTCTTATTATCGGAATGTTTATGCTTGCTTACACCATGATTAATATTCCGACATCCGATTTTAGGGAGCGCTTATATAGTCTCCATAAAGCGACCGGTTTGCTGTTGTTTGGCTTAGTAATCTTGAGACTTTTCTGGCGTTTTATCAATATTGGACCGAAACTACCGCCATCGATTCCGCTTTGGCAACGTCAATTTGCCAAATTAAATATTATTGCCTTGTATCTCTTAATGCTGGCGATGCCATTGACTGGCTTTTTAATGTCGACGCTCGGTCATCATGCGGTGAGTTTTTATGGTATGTTGACTATTGCACCTTTAGCGAATAATCCGTTGGCTTCTCAATTTTTTAATAAAACGCATGAGATATTGGCTTATTTATTGATCTTTTCAGTTACGTTGCATGTAATCGGTGCGTTTTATCACCCTGTTTTGCAAAGAATGCGGGTGCTATCTAAAAATAGAATAACGGAGAATAATAAATGAACGGTTTGTATTTAAAAAAATGCCTTGCTATGAAAAAAGTGAGTTTTATAGTGCTCAGCGTGTGGTCATTCGGTGGTTTAGTGATGAGCTCCAATGCATTCGCAGCATTGAATCTTGAGCTAACGCAAGGGGTTACAAATCAATTACCGATTGCCATCGTTCCATTCGAGAGCAAAGAGGTATTTACATCTGAAAATGACGTAAGCCGGGTAATTGAATCGGATTTAAGCCATAGTGGTCAGTTTAAAGCCCTATTGGCGAAAACGCAGAGGTTGCCACAACCTTACACGAGTGAAAAAGTTTCTGTCGCTTATTGGCGAGCCCATCATGTTGATGATGTGGTATGGGGAAAAATAATTGCCCTAGGGCAGGGGCAATATCGCGTTCAAATGAGTTTGGTTAATGTGGCGCAAGGTCGAAAACAAGTTTTAGTGCAACGCGAGTTTACGGTGAAGTATCCGCAACTACGTGCATTAGCGCACCATCTGAGTGATATGGTTTACGAAAAGCTAACCGGCGTTAAAGGTGTTTTTTCGACACGCATTGCGTATGTGTTAGTCACGCGCCAGAATAATCATCGAGTTTATAGTTTACAAGTAGCCGATATGGATGGTCATAACGCTAAACCTTTACTCACTTCAACACAACCGATAATGTCACCGGCGTGGTCCCATGATGGGAAACGTATTGCTTATGTTTCTTTTGAAAACATCATGCCGCGTATTTATATCCAAACGATTGCGACAGGCCAGCGCCAATGTGTTAGTGGTTATCCGGGCATTAATGGGGCACCGGCATGGTCACCGGATGATAAGACTTTAGCCTTAGCTTTGTCTAAAAATTCGGCGACACCCAAGATTTATTTAATGGATTTGGCGAATAAAGATTTACGCCAATTAACTTTTGGATTTTCGATTGATACCGAACCCACTTGGTCGAAAAATGGACGGTTCTTGCTTTTTACGTCGGATAGAGGAGGGGGACCACAGATTTATAAAATGAATTTACACAATAACCGAATACAACGCGTTACATTTGAGGGTAGTTATAATGCGAGTGCTTCTTTTTCACCGAATGGAAAAATGATAGTGGTACTCAATCGTGAACAAGGAATGTATAATATAGCCGTGCAAAATTTAGACGACGATGTTTTATTTAGCATTACCCATTCAGGTTTTGATGCATCGCCCAGTTTTGCGCCAAATGGACAACTGGTTTTATTTGAATCAAAACCCGGTGAGCATAGCTTATTAGGTATGGCTTCCATCGATGGAAGAATCAGTTGTCGCTTACCCACACCTGCAGGTGATGTACAAGATCCCGTCTGGTCGCCTTTTTTTCAAGTTAACTATTTTATTTGAGAGGGTTATTTATGTTAATAAAAAAATTATTCAGTATGAGTATCATAACCGTTGCTTTTTTTAGTTTAAGTGCTTGTTCGACGGCAGACCAAAGTGAATTAGGCGAGATAAGTGCGAATCCGACGCCTACCGAGCGCGCGATGACAGAAGGGGCCGGTGATGTCGGTAGTTTTTATGCGGATGAAAGCAGTCATCCGCTGCAAGTCGGTAATCAAACCTATCATTTTGATTTTGATAAAAGTTTTGTGCGCGATGAGGATAAGGCTTCACTACAGGTACAAGCGAATTACCTCATTGAGCATCCGCAAGCTAAAATATTAATAGCGGGTAATACTGATGAAAGAGGTAGTCGTGAATATAATATTGGCTTGGGACAACGCCGTGCTTTAAGTGTACAACAATTTTTACTTGAAAGAGGTGTGAGTAAAAACCAAATCTTAACGGTCAGTTACGGTGCAGAAAAACCTATAGCTTTTGGTCATAGCGAAGCGGATTATGCGAGAAATCGGCGGGCAGATTTACAGTATCAAACTCCGGTCATCACCGATAAGATGTCCTACTAGGAATTTACTATGTTATTGAATTTAACTTTGAAAAGAGCGTTTAACTTAGTCAATAGAAACCCTTTATCGGATCGAAGGATAAATCCAAGTCGAGTTAAATCAATGAGATTTGGTTTAGGCTGTGTGAGCTTACTCTTAAGCTTACACGTATACGCCTTAGCGCCGGTTGTGGATGCTTATGAAGATGACGATGTTGCGTCCCCTACCATTACAGAGAACTCACCCGGTGCTTCGGACAATCATTCAGCAAGCCGGCTTTCACCAAACCCAGCGCCTGCTGAGATACCTCCTGTATCGAATAATTCGGCTTCTTTTTCATTAGAACAGCGCGTCACCATTTTAGAACGTCAAATGACTAATGTTAATCCTTTACTCGTGCAGATAGATGATCTCCAACAACAACTGCGTAACTTACAAGGCCGATTTGAAACACAACAACATGTGATTAAAGTGTTAGAAGAGCAAGTCCGCAACCAATATCTCGCACTTGATAAGCGTTTTGCACAGCGTGCGCACGCAACCTATTCTTCTGGAAAACCCCTTCGCGTCTCAAACATGACAGAGAATACATTAGCCCCTCGTCCACTGGTCGATCTGAGTGGTTCTAAAAAAGAAAATTCGTTGGATCGTAAATCGATGATGCCAAATGCGGCACCGACACCTGCTGCAGAGCGTGCTTATCAATCGGCTTTTCAGCGATTAAAATCAAAACAATACAACGAAGCCATAGACGCCTTTGAAGCATTCACAAAGAAATATCCTAATGATCTCAATGTCGCCAATGCCGATTATTTTTTAGGTCAGCTTTATTTATTACAAGGTAAAGCGGAATCCTCTATTAATTGTTTTACTCGTTTTATAAGTCGCTATAGTCAAGATTCACGTGTCCCTGATGCGATGTTGCAATGTGGTTTAGCTTATTTTGCTAAGGGGGATAAAAAAATGGCTATGGAACTCTTTGAAAAGATAATCCAGCAATACCCTGATTCTAAAGCCGCTCAAGCCGCACAAGCACGTTTGCAACAATTTAAAGCCATGATTTCTGCTGCAAGCATTTCATCGAAAAACAAAGTTTAATTTGGCTTTAATGAGTAACATAAAAATAATATAAGATGAGAATTGCATTAGGTATTTCCTATCATGGTAGTGCATATCATGGCTGGCAGTCACAAACGGGATTAGCTTGTATACAAACTTATTTAGAACGAGCGATTCGCCAAATCGCGGATCATCCAATCACTTTAACTTGTGCGGGCCGTACCGATAAAGGCGTGCATGCGCTTGATCAAGTCGCGCATTTTGATAGCAAAGTACAACGACCAAAACAGGCTTGGTTGTTAGGAAGCAATAGCTATTTACCCGCGGATATTCGTATTAACTGGGTACAAACTGTTGATAAGACTTTTCATGCTCGCTTCTCAGCGGTTGCGCGGCGTTACCATTACATTATTTATAATTATCCTTTAAAGAGTGCGCTTTGGAATCAATATACGAGTCATTATTATTATCCTTTGAATGAAAATCATATGCATTCTGCTGCCCAGTATTTACTGGGCGAACATGATTTTAGTTCGTTTCGTGCGGCAAGTTGTCAATCAAAGAATGCACGGCGTGAGATCCAATCTATTAAAGTTAATCGCCAAGGGTGTTATGTGATCATTGCTATTCAAGCGAATGCTTTTTTACATCATATGGTGCGGAATATCAGTGCCGTATTAATGACGATAGGCGCAGGTAAAAAGCCCATCGCATGGGCTAAAGAAGTTTTATTAGCGAAAAATCGTCAAGCAGCGGGTGTGACCGCTTCACCTAATGGACTCTATTTATCACAAGTATTTTATCCAAAATGCTTCGTTTTCCCAAAACCAGAAGATAATTTTTTGAATGAATTTTTGCACACGGGTAATGATACCTCTTTTTTAGTAGCACGAAACGCTTATTAGTGTCTCTTAAGATATTTTGGGAATAAAATACTTGGTTTTAACGGAGCGCTATTGCATAATCCCTTCAGTTTTACTCTAATACATATAAAGTGAGGTAACCTGTGTAATGAACGGGAATGTCCTTGAGCTCAAAGGCGTCACTAAATGTTTCGATGGCGAAGAGGTGTTAGAAAATATTAGCTTTGACGTGAGGCATGGTGAATTTTTGACCTTGCTAGGACCGAGTGGTTGTGGAAAGACAACTTTACTGCGTTTAATTTCCGGTTTTGAACAACCAGATAGCGGTGTTATCTGTATTAACGGTATCGATGTCAAAGGCTTATCTCCGCAAGCGCGCCATGTGAATACCGTTTTCCAAAGTTATGGGTTATTTCCGCATTTGAATGTCTTTGATAATGTGGCTTTTGGTTTGCGCTGCAAGGGCGGATTGTCTAAAGCAGAAATTAAGCAGCAGGTTAATGAGGCTTTAACCATGGTGAAGTTGGCTCACTTAAGTGAGCGTAAACCTTCGCAGTTGAGTGGTGGTCAGCAACAACGGGTGGCGATTGCGCGAGCGGTGGTCAATAAACCTAGCATTCTGTTATTAGATGAGCCCTTAAGTTCTTTAGATTATCGTTTACGAAAAACCATGCAGCTTGAGTTGAAACAATTACAAACGCAGCTGGGTATTACCTTTATCTTTGTGACGCACGATCAAGAAGAAGCCTTATCCATGTCCGATCGTGTCGTCGTCATGCATGAAGGACGGATTGAGCAAATTGGAACACCGCGTGAAGTCTATGAGGAACCGCATAGCTTACGCGTTGCGCGTTTTATCGGTGAAGTCAATATCTTTGAAACACAGATTATTTCGGCCGATGAACATGTATTCCATAGTCTTATTGAAGGTAAAGAATTTACATTGAAAAATAGACGCCATTTTTCTAAGGGTCAAAAAGCTTATATCTTAGTCAGGCCAGAAGATCTTGAAGTATGGTCGCCGGCTGAGGTGATGGATACCTCTCAAATGTTTCCAGGCGTGGTTGAGCAAGTGATTTACAAGGGTTCAACGGTGGATCTGATGGTGCGTTTGGAAAGTCAAACTTTATTAGCAGCGACACAATTTTTTAATGAAGATGATGAAAAATTAGATTTCCATGCGGGTGAGTCCGTTTGGGTCCATTGGATTCCTGGATGGGAGGTTATTTTACCTGATGAAATCTGATCGTCTTTTTAAAGGAACCACGATCAGCATGGTTTGGTGTTGGTTGTTTCTTTTTGCTTTATTACCGAGCGTACTTGTTCTTATTATGAGTTTTCTTCAAAATGATCCAACGGATCTTTTTCGTTGGAAATTTTCACTGCAAAACTATCAAGCTTTAGCTAATCCTATTTATTTTAAAGTATTTTGGCATTCTTTTTATATTGCCGGTTTGTGTAGCGTAATTTGTCTCGTTTTAAGCTATCCTTTTGCCTATGTATTGGCCCGACTCGATTCAAAATACAAAAGTTTATTATTATTTTTGGTCATTATTCCTTTTTGGACCAGTTCCTTAATCCGCACGTATGCGATCATCTCGATACTCAAGGTTAAAGGCTTGCTCAATACGGTATTATTATCGTTAGGAATTATCCAGCATCCCTTAACAATTTTGTATAGCAGCACCGCCGTCATCATTGGCTTAGTCTATAGCCTACTTCCTTTTATGATTTTGCCTTTATATGTCAATATCGAAAAATTAGAGACGCAATATATTGATGCCGCTCGCGATTTAGGCGCAAATACGTTGACAACTTTTTTGCGTGTAATTCTACCGTTAACCTTGCCGGGTATCATGGGCGGGATCATTTTAGTTTTCTTACCGGCAATGAGTATGTTTTATATTCCCGATATTTTAGGAGGGGCTAAATCCTTGTTGGTAGGTAATTTGATTCAAAATGAATTTTTAGCGGCACATAATTGGCCACTCGGATCCGCAGTGAGTATGGTACTCACTCTGGCCATGGGTTTACTTCTCTTATTGTATCGACGCGCCAATAAAATAGGGCCCTATTACGATGAATCGATTGGCGAAATTTAGTTATTTAGCAGCGATCTACTGTTTTCTTTATTTTCCTATTATTTTATTAATTATTTATTCATTTAATCATTCGATCTATTCCTTACTTTGGCATGGCTTCACGCTAGATTGGTATAAACAACTGGGTGATGATAGCGATCTTATCGTTGTCACGTTGCATTCCTTAGAAGTGGGTGTGTTAGCAGCCAGTCTTGCGACACTAATAGGTACGATTGCTGCGACCTGTCTGTATCGTTATCGTTTTTTTGGAAAGCATTTATTACATGGTTTATTGTTTGTATTGATCGTTTCACCGGATATTGTGATGGGTATTTCATTACTCATCTTATTTTTTTTATTGAATATGCGTTTAGGTTTTTGGTCACTCTTACTCTCGCATATTACTTTTTGTATTCCTTTTGTTGCTGTCACGGTTTATAGTCGTCTGACGGGTTTAGATAAAAATATTTTTGAAGCCGCGCGTGATTTAGGCGCGAGTGACTTAATAAGTTTTCGACGGATTATTATTCCTATGTTATGGCCGGCTATTTTAGCAGGATGGTTATTAAGCTTTACACTCTCATTAGATGATGTGATCATTAGCTTTTTTGTTACGGGTCCTGATTTTCAGATTTTACCTTTATACATTTACTCATTAGTACGTATCGGATTAAAGCCTGAATTAAATGCCTTGTGTTCAGTAATGTTTGTCATCACATTACTTATTGTCGTGATTTTCCAACTGATATTACCTAAAAAGGTGAATCAATAGCCATGCGTGTATTTTGTTTTTTTATGCTATTATTGGGTTTATTCGCAAAAGCCCATGCGAAAGACAATGTGGTGAATATTTATAATTGGTCGAGCTATATTTCCAGTGATATATTAAAAGAATTTACTAAAGAAACGGGGATTAAAGTTAATTATGCGACCTATGATAGTAACGAGACTTTGTATGCGAAGCTGAAAGCAAATCCTCATACCGGCTATGATGTGATTGTTCCTTCGACTTATTTTGTTGATCGTATGCGTCAACAAGGGATGTTACGGCCGCTCGATAAATCTCGTTTATCCAATTTTAAGAATCTTAATCCCACTTTACTTAATAAATCGTATGATCCAGGTAATCATTATAGTATTCCGTATTTTTGGACCTTAACGGCCATTGCGGTTAATAGTAAAATTCATTCGCCTCAGCAACTGAAAAATTGGGCGGATTTTTGGAATCCACATTATCGAAATCAATTACTTTTATTGGACGATGTCCATGAAGTCTTTTCTATGGCTTTAATGGTGTTGGGTTATTCAGCCAATGACACCGATCCTGAACATATACGAAAGGCCTACCTTAAATTAAAGCAATTAATGCCGAATGTCCGTTTATTTAATAATGACGGTGTCAAATCACTGTTTATTGATGAAGATTTGAGTATTGGAATGGCTTGGAATGGGGATATCTATCAAGCGGCACAAGAAAATCCTGCATTACGTTTTCTTTATCCTAAAGAGGGATTTGTTATTTCAATTGATAGTATGGCCATTCCTAAGGATGCATTGCATGTTAATAATGCCTATGTATTTATCAATTTTATACTCAGGCCCGATATTGCTAAAAAATTGAGCTTAGCGACAGGTTATCCGACACCGAATCTTGCGGCCTACCGTTTGATGCCAAAAGCGATATTAAATAACGCGATGATCTACCCCGATGCGAAGACCTTACAGCGTGGTGTCGTTCAAACAGATGTTGGCTCGGCTGAAACGGTTTATCAACATTATTGGGAGCTGTTGAAAATAGGTGCTTAATTTAAATGGATCAAAATGAGATATACTCATGAGGGATGTTGTCGTGAAAAAGAACGCTATTCTTTGAGCCGGGAAATAGACCGATAAGAGGTTAGTAAAATTATGAGTTGGTTAAAAAAAGTCATTAAAGGAATTCAGACGGTTGTTCGAAGTACGACAGGCGTTCCTGAAAATAGTTGGACGAAATGTGAATCCTGTGGTGCGGTACTTTATCGGGCTGAGTTTGAACGCAATCTCATGGTTTGTCCTACTTGTAACCACCACCACCGCGTTAAAGCACGTAAACGTTTAGCACACATTTTAGATCCTGAAACAAGTCAAGAAATTGGGAGTCAAATTGAGACGGTCGACAGGCTTAAATTTAAGGATCAATTTAAATATAAAGATCGCTTGCATTCTGCAACCAAAAAAACGGGTGAAAAAGAAGCATTGGTGGTCATGCAAGGGAGTTTAGCGGGTAATGCTGTTGTTTGCGCGGCCTTTGAGTTTGATTTTATGGGTGGATCGATGGGAGCGGCCGTTGGTGAACGTTTTGTGCAGGGTGTGTTACGTGCCATAGAGGAAGATATCCCTTTTATTTGTATTTCAGCAAGTGGCGGAGCACGGATGCAAGAAGGTTTGTTTTCATTAATGCAAATGGTGAAGACCAGCACCGTATTAGGTAAGCTTAAACAAAAAAAACTGCCTTTTATTTCAATATTAACCGATCCAACAATGGGTGGAGTGTCCGCCAGTTTTGCTAATCTGGGTGATATCATTATTGCAGAACCTAAAGCATTGATCGGGTTTGCGGGTCCGCGCGTGATTGAACAAACTGTACGTCAAGTATTACCGGAAGGGTTTCAGCGTAGCGAATTTTTATTAGAAAAGGGTGCTATCGATATGATTGTCGATCGAAGGGAGTTAAAAAATAAGTTGGCTTCGTTGTTAAATAAACTCATGGCGTCTAACCAAGGACGTTATTCATTAACCGCAATTGCCAATGACGATCACTCATGAATTAGGTTTTGATACACAATTATTATCGGATTGGTTAGCTTATATTGAAACCTGTCATCCTAACACAATTGATTTAGGCTTAGAACGTATTTCACAAGTGGCACGGCGTCTTAACGTCCTGAACTTTAATTGCCCGGTAATAACCGTTGCGGGTACAAATGGTAAAGGCTCTAACGTAAGCTTGATCGCGGCTATTTTACGTGAAGCCGGTTATCGAGTGGGCACTTATACTTCACCTCATCTAATTCGTTACCAGGAACGTATTCAAATAGCCGGTCAATGTATTAGTGCACACGATTTGTGCAAGGCCTTTTTGAAAATTGAAGAAAATCGTGCCGATATCTCTTTGACCTATTTTGAATTTGGAACCTTGGCAGCGTTATGGACTTTTAAACAGGCGCCATTAGACGCCATTATTTTAGAAGTCGGTCTCGGTGGACGTTTAGATGCAGTGAATTGCATAGATGCAGATTTAATGATTATTAGCATGATTGACCTCGATCATATGGATTATCTGGGTGATACACGTGAAAAAATTGGTTTTGAAAAATCCGGGGTTATGCGTGCCCATCGACCGTGTGTGTGTGGTGACTTCGTCGTACCTAAATCGATATGGAATACCGCTAAAAACTTAGCATGCCCTTTATATCGGCAAGGCATCGAATTCGATTATAAAATGCGAACACACACTTGGTCATGGAATAGTCAGCAGATGACATTAAATGATTTACCTATACCCAACATTGATTTACAGAATGCAGCGACTGTTTTGCAAGCTGTCGAATTACTCGGCGATTATTTTATTATTACTCCAGAGGCTATACAAGAAGGTTTAAAACAGGTTTTTTTACCCGGTCGATTTCATCTCATTGAAAAAAATGCACACCAGATTATTATTGATGTCGCACATAATCCTGCGGGTGGAAAGTGTCTATCGAAACGCTTAGCGAATACCTCTTGTTTAGGTTATACACATGCCGTCGTCGGTATGTTAGCTAATAAAGATATTATCAATACTTTCCGTCCTTTAAAACATCATATTGATCATTGGTATGTCTGTGATTTAGCTGAACAACAGGGTGCTAAAGCGAATCAATTAAAAAATTTTCTTTTTTACCTCGAAGTGACACAACCCATTTTAGCGTTTTCCTCTCCGGAGGACGCTTTTCAACGTGCTTATTCTCAGTTGAAAAAACACGATCGATTGTTGGTTTTTGGTTCTTTTCATACGGCGGCTGCGATCTATCGTTATTTAGCTACCGCTATTTAGAAAATTAATGGTTTTAAAATATGGATTTAAATGGATGAATCAAAAGAAAAATGGGTTCGATGCTTATTTTAAAATTCACGAGAGGGGAGGGACATTCCAACAGGAGTTGATCGCAGGCTTAACGACCTATCTGGCCATGTTGTATTCGGTCATTGTTGTCCCCAATATGCTCACACTCGCGGGTTTTCCAGCGAAAAGCACCTTTATTGCTACCTGTTTGTTAGCTGCTTTTGGTTCTTTGTTAATGGGACTTTGGGCTAATTTGCCTATGGCGATAGGATCGGCTGTTTCGCTGACGGCGTTTACAACATTTAGTATTGTATTGACTCAGCATATCGCTGTTTCAGTTGCCTTAGGCGCGGTATTTTGGTTAGGGATCTTGTTGACACTGATATCGGTTACTGGAGTACGTACATGGATTTTGCGAAGCCTTCCTCAGGGGGTCGCTTGTGGTATCGGCATCGGTATCGGTTTGTTTTTGATATTGATTGCTGCAACCAGTGTCGGTTTGATTGTAAAAAATTCAGAACAAGGTTTGCCGATGCATTTAGGTGCTTTCACATCTTTTCCTGTGTTGATGACCTTACTCGGTTTGGCGATGATATTTGGTTTAGAAAAAAGAAGAGTTCCAGGTGCGGTGTTGTGTGTCATCATATTTATTTCATTATTGGGCTTTTTCCTGGATCCGCAGGTTAAATATCACGGTTTATTTGCTCTCCCTCCTCTTTTCAATACCCAAATGAATAGCTTATTTTTACACTTAGATATTTTAGGCGCATTGCATCTGAGTGTATTACCAAGCGTATTTGCTTTGATCATCACCGCGGTATTCGATGCCACCGGTACGATTCATGCCGTTGCCAGTCAAGCCAATTTATTGAGCGCCCATCAGCCGACGCAAATGCAAAACGAATCGAAGGCCTTAGCGGCCGATTCAGTGAGTAGTATTTTTGCCAGTTTTATCGGTGCTTCGCCGGCGGCTGTTTATATCGAATCGGCAGCGGGAACGGCTGTAGGTGGAAAAACTGGCTTAACCGCAACGATTGTGGGTTTATTATTCTTTTTTACTATATTTATTGCACCACTGGCCTATTTAGTACCGGCTTATGCAACGGCACCGGCCTTAATGTATGTAGGATTACTCATGCTAAGTAACGTATCAAAACTTAATTTTTCCGATTTAGTGGATGCCTTGTCAGGCTTGTTATGTGCGGTTTTTATTGTATTAACCTGTAATATTGTGACGGGCATTATGTTTGGATTGGGTGCTTTAGTGATAGGTCGGATCTGCGGTGGGGAGTGGCGACAACTCACATTGGGAACGGTGCTAATTGCACTGATATTAATCTTATTTTATGTCAGTGGCTGGGTAGTTTAAATTCTAAACTCGTAAAAACAACTCTTGTACCCATAAACGTTTGTGTGTTAGATTTGACTCTAACCTTAAGGTTAAGATTAGGATTTTTTGCTTGTCTTTTAAAGTAAAACCTAAATATGAATCGATTCATTTATTTAACTTATTGTTTCATACTCATTGGTACAGGCCTTTGGGTGGGTTCAGCGGAAGCTAAAATCCAGTCTATTAATTTGTTCGTGGCGTATAAAGGGGTTAATTTTAATGGAACGCCTGCACAGGCCATTACTGTTAATAATCAAATTCCAGGTCCCACATTGCATTTAAAGGAAGGACAACCGGTTGTTATTAATGTTTATAACCGACTCAATAAAGGAACCAGTATTCACTGGCATGGTTTAATTGTTCCTTGGCAGATGGATGGCGTGAGCGGTGTAAGTCAAAAACCAATACCACCCGGTGGGGTTTTTCATTACCGTTTTACACCACTTCAATCGGGGACTTATTGGTATCATGCTCATGATGGCTTCCAAGAACAGCAAGGTTTATATGGCGCGATTATTATCGATCCCAAAACACCTTATCATTATCATTACAATAAAGATTTTGTCATAGTTTTGTCTGATTGGAGCAATACTTCTCCGCGAGGAATTTACAATAATCTAAAAAAAACTGATGGTTACTATGATGCTCGATTTCCCTTGCAACCTTCTTTGTTAAAGTTTCTTCATGATTATCGAAATGCAACTCCTGTGAGACGCCAACGTTTATGGCGTAGTTATAAAATGATGCAAACAAGCCGAATGAATATTTATGACTTTAGTGATATTGCCTACGATGCGTATTTATTAAATGGACAGATAGCGCAACGACCTTGGATACGACAGGTTAAAATGGGTGATAAAGTACGATTACGTTTTATTGGTGCACCCGCGAGTACTAATTTTAATGTCAAACTTAATCATGGCAAGATGAAAATCATACAAGTTGATGGTAATCCTATTAAACCTTATTACGTCAAGCATTTTAAAATCGAACCGGGTGAAACTGATGATGTTTTAGTTTCGATTCAACATCCGGGTGCTACGATTATTTATGCCGAATCGGTAGATACCTTAGGACGAGCAATAGGTGTACTCACGACGACACCGAATTCTGCGAGCATTCTTCAAACGATTAAACCTTTTCCTGAACCTGATCCAGTAATGATGGAAGGTGGAATGCACGCATCCATGTCCACGTCTGAAATGAATTCAGTTGAAAACAGATCGGATATGAAAAACACAAAAATGGATAATAATCCTTCCATGCTGCATACAAAAAGCTTAACTGTCGGATCACCTTATCAAAAAATGATCGCGGCGGTTAAAACCAATAATCCCAATAAACCGATAGAAAAAACGATTCATATGGATTTATCAGGCTATATGAACCGTTACATTTGGTTTATTAACGGGGTTACAATGAATAATGCTAAACCGATTTTATTAAAATCCGGAAAACGTTATCGAATCGTATTTACCAATCATTCAATGATGGATCATCCCATGCATATTCATGGCCATTGGTTTATTTTACGCAACGGGCATGGTGCGTATGATCCCTTATTACATACAATCGTTGTTCCACCGATGGCGATTGTTGTTGCGGATTTGGATGCCGATGCCAGCGGACAATGGTTTTTTCATTGCCATCAGCTTTATCATATGGCCGCGGGTATGGCGCGTGTGTTTCAGTACACCACGTTAATCGATGTAACACCCGGTAATCGGCATCGGGAGAATAGGATAAAACCATTAGTGTATAACAATCGAGCGATAGTTCGATTTCAACAGTTACCCGTCGATCTCAGTTTAATTGATCATCCCTCGGATCATGCACCACGATTCTTTAGCGCAAACCTATTAGATATTAATCAAAATCTCATTAATAACGATCAAGAAATTACATATAAAGGTATGTTCGGTGGCGACAATAATAAATTGCAACTCTATATGGAAAAAGCTGAAGTTAGAGAAGGTGTGGTGGATAATGCCAACCTTGATATTTTTTATTGGCATGCCATCAGTCAATTTTGGGCCGTTAAGGGAGGAGTAAATTATGTCTATCGACCCGCTTCGTATTTTCAGCCGGGTATTGGTATTGAAGGTTTAACACCGTATTTTATTCAAACCGATATTCGTGCTTATTATCATAGTGGCAGTAGTAAGCTTGATGTGGATTTAGTGCGTGATACACAGATTGCGCATAATTTTTTTGTAAGAACCGAAGTAGAAGGTCTGTTTGCAAGTAAAACCGTTCCACACGATTTAGTCGGGAGTGGATTTAATGAATTGCAATTGACAGTAAGGCCGTATTATCAAATCAATCCCATATGGGCTGTTTATATGCAATATCAACATACGAGTAACTATGGAAATACAAAACGATTGTTTCAAGAAAATAATCTTTCTACCAGTGATAATACCTACAGCCTGGGATTATCCTTATTGTTTTAACTGAAAAAAATCTTATGAAGTATTACACGATCGGTCAATTAGCTAAATTAGTTAAGCAAACACCGGTAACGATACGCTATTATGAAAGAATAGGTCTTATTCCAAAATCGAGGCGCAGTGCAGGGGGTTTTCGTCTTTATCCAGAAAGTCTTATTCGACGTTTTTATTTGATTCAAAATGCCAAGCTGGTTGGTTTTGATTTAAGTGAAATCAAACATTTGATTGATTTAGAAACAAGTCAATCCTCCAGTGAGCCCATTAAGCGATGTATACAACAAAAAATTTCTGATATTGAAACTAAAATAAAAGGTTTGCAGCGCATTAAACGTGCTTTAACGGACTGGGAAAAAGATTGCGATGGTCATGTTCCAATCAATGAGTGCCCGATAATTAAAGCGCTTTATTATTGCCCCGATCAGGAGTAGTCGCCACCTTTTTGCATAAATTAAGTTAAATTAAACGCTATCATCGTTCCAGCGCATTCTCTTCCAAGCTTTGAGAAGATAGACTATTACTAGAATGAAGCACTGAGAGATAATGGAAGTAGACATAAAAATCCTTCAACTTTTATCGGCTCGCATCGTTATTTTAAATGGAGTTTTTAGATTTTAAAAAGTGCTTTTCCTAAAAAACGGTTGTTTCAATCCATAAATTCCTGTGTAATAGGGGTATTATTAACAAAGTTTAGGATGGCTGTGAGTTTCCCATTTAAACGCACTCTTTTTGTTACACTCATTGTGATGGCCGCTTTGGGGATTATTTTTGTGCCTTTATGGATGAAAGACTCTTATCACGCGAATCGCTTCCAATCCTTTGATATTCCTAGTTTACCGGTATCGCCCAGTGCGGCATTATTGAATAGGACTTCAAATACTACGCACCGTATGAAAAATCTATTAAGTTTTCCTTTAACTCCGGCAAAAGCTTGGGTGCTTGAATTACCGGATATTAAAGACCCTAAAGAAGCCGAAAATTTAGTAAAAACCTTACAAAATAAAGGGTTTAACGCCTATAGTCATCAATACAAAAGTTTGTTAGGCGTACTAACCCGTGTTTTTGTGGGTCCAGAAATTAAACCGGAACAAATGCAACAAATCGCTAAACAGCTTACAGAGATGCATCTTATTACCCAGGTTGTTCCATTTGATCCCTTACTTTATTAATAAATGACAAAAAAAATTAGAAAATTAAGTTTTGCCAAGCGCGTTAGTTTTTGTTTAAACAAAAGCGCACGACGTTTGTGTCAACTTATTGCGGATAAGCAAACGAATCTTTGTTTGTCCGCGGATGTCAATCGTGCATCGGATTTATTAAGTTTGGCGGATACCGTTGGACAGGAAATTTGTCTGTTAAAAACCCATATTGATATCTTAACGGATTTCACAACGGATTTTATCCAACAACTCCATTCTTTAGCACAACAACATCATTTTTTAATCTTTGAAGATCGTAAATTTGCGGATATTAGTCATACGGTCAAGCAACAATATGCGGGTGGTATCTATCGGATCGCGGATTGGGCTGATATCATCAATGCACATACCGTTCCAGGCCCGGGTGTGGTACGCGGTTTACAAGAAGTCGGCTTAGCCAAAGACCGTGGTTTATTATTGCTAGCCGAAATGAGTTCAACCGGCTCGCTTGCTCAGGGGGCTTATACCGAAGCCAGTATCGCCATGGCAAAACAATATCCTGACTTTGTCATGGGGTTTATCGCCCAGCATCAATTAACAGAAAATCCGGGCTTAATGCACCTCACACCCGGTGTCCAATTCTATTCCGAGTCGGATGATCGAGATCAACACTATATTTCACCCGAGCAGGTAATTACACAAAAGGGTACGGATATCATTATTGTGGGCCGTGGTATTTACCAAGCGCGCCATCCGGCGGCCCGTGCCCAGCAATACCGAAAATCGGCTTGGGAGGCTTATTTGTCATGCTGTTAAGCACTCAGAAGTCTTCAATTCCAGTTATTACGATAGACGGGCCGAGTGCTTCAGGAAAGGGTACAATCAGCCGTTTATTAGCCCAAGAATTGTCTTGGCATTTCCTAGATAGTGGAGCTATTTATCGCGCGGCCGCTTGGATTGCTGTATCGACAGAGACACCTTTCAAAGAGGAAAAACTACTCCCTTTAATGGCTAATTTAGATCTTCATTTCAGCGTAGTGGATTCGGATAAAACACTCCGAGTTTTTTGGCAACAACACGATATTACGCCATCCATTCGCACGCCAGAAATAGGCCAGTTAGCCTCACAATTAGGGGTTTATCCTAAGGTTCGACACGCTTTATTAGCTTATCAACGGGCATTTCGTCGTCCTCCGGGTTTAATCGCCGACGGACGTGATATGGGGACCGTTGTTTTTCCGGATGCTGAACTTAAAATTTTTCTTGAAGCCAGTCTTGAAGAACGCGCTAAACGACGTTATTTACAGTTGAAGGTAGCGGGGAAGCATGTTAGCCTTAACGCTGTTCGAGCAGGGCTTGCGCAGCGTGACTGTCAAGATAGAGAACGCCCCGTTGCGCCACTCATTGTGCCTCAGGGGGCTGTGACTATCGATACGACTTCTTTAAGTGTTCAAGAGGTGCTACAGCTTATTAAAAGTAAGTTGCCTCCGGCCCAAACGAAATAACAGGGCATTAATAGAATTTTCAGAAAATTTTATGTTAATGTCGAGTGGGTGTGCCTTCATTCGGCGAATGATGGCGCCTTATTATTAACCGCGCATTTTGCGCCCTAACCATGGTTCTTTAAAAAGAACAAGTGATATAACGATTATGAGTGAGAGTTTTGCACAGTTACTCGAAGAGAATTTCTCCGAACGTGTTTTTTATACTGGAATGATCATCACCGGAACGGTTATCCGCATCGAAAAAGACCGAGTTGTTGTCAATGCGAATCTAAAATCAGAAGGATTGATTCCCATTGAGCAATTTTATAATGAAGCAGGCGAATTAGAAGTCAAAGTTGGGGATAAGATTGATGTCAGCATAGAATCTTTAGAAGATGGTTTTGGCGAGACACGTTTATCGCGTGAAAAAGCCAAGCGTGCTGAAATGTGGACGTCTTTGCAGCGTGCACACGATGCCGATACGGTCGTGACGGGGAAAGTGACCGGAAAAGTAAAAGGTGGTTTTACCGTTGAAGTCGGTAATCTGCGTGCCTTCTTACCAGGTTCATTAGTGGATGTGCGTCCAGTCCGTGATTCGAGCATTATCGAAGGTAAAGAACTGGAATTTAAGGTTATTAAACTGGATCCTAAGCGTAATAATATTGTTTTATCACGGCGTGCCGTATTGGAATCAGAAGGCCAAGCTGGACGAGAGCAGTTATTAACGGAATTAGAAGAAGGTCAAGTGATTAAGGGTATTGTGAAAAACTTAGCGGATTACGGTGCATTTATCGACTTAGGGGGTATTGATGGTTTGTTACATGTGACGGATATTTCCTGGAAACGCGTTAAACAACCGAGTGAAGTATTAACCATCGGTGATGAAATTGAAGTCGTGGTATTGAAAATTGAAAGGGATAGAGGCCGTGTCTCATTAGGCCTTAAACAATTAGCGGGTGATCCTTGGGAAGATTTAGTTAAACGTTATCCTGTCGGTACGCGCTTAAAAGGTAAAGTAACCAATGTGACGGATTATGGTTGCTTTGTTGAAATAGAAGAAGGGGTGGAAGGTTTAGTTCATGTTTCAGAAATGGATTGGACTAATAAAAATATAAACCCTAATAAAATTGTTCAAGCTGGCATGGAAATCGAGGTGGTTGTGCTTGATATTGATTCGGACCGGCGCCGTATCTCTTTGGGTATTAAACAGTGTAAGTCAAATCCTTGGGAAGACTTTGCGAATACACACGCGAAAGGTGAGCGTATTACTGGAAAAATTAAATCAATTACCGATTTCGGTCTCTTTATTGGCTTACCGGGGAGTATCGATGGTTTAGTCCACTTATCGGATATCGCATGGAATCTATCGGGTGAAGAAGCCGTGCGCAAATACAAAAAAGGGGATGAGTTAGAAACGATCATTTTATCGATAGACCCTGAACGGGAGCGAATTTCGTTAGGCATCAAACAATTGGATACGGAATCCTCTCATCCTTTTGATAAATACAGTAAAGACCAGATGGTAAAAGGAAAGATAATTGAAATTAACGACGAAGGTATGATTGTTCATCTAGGTAATAATATAGAAGCTCAGCTTAAAGTGAGTGAGTACGGTGAAGAAGGAAAAAATTTTGAAGTGGGACAAGAAATAGACGCAAGAATTTTAAATCTTGATCGAAAAAATCGTCACATTTTACTTTCTTTCCTTCCTTTAGAAGAAAAAGAAGTGACGAAGTAACGCACTTTTCTCTTCTTAGGAAACTCCACAGGGAGGAGGGGCTTATAAAAAAAGGGGTTCCTTGTTGCTAAACAAAGCCTTGTTGCTAAGCAACAAGGCTTCTAGCCCAAGTTTCCATTGACCAGGTAAGTCTATGCGATGCATAACCTATGTTTTTTTGATATTACTGTTTGTACTGGGCTTGATTTTTGCTGGCCTCAATGCTGATCTAGTCAATATTAATTATTATTTCGGTACGCAACGATTACCACTTTCTTTATTGACGTTGCTTAGCTTTATTTTGGGTGGGTTATTAGGTTTGTTAACGGCTTTTATTACCTACGTTAAACTTAAATATGCAAATCGACGCTTACGATATCGTTTAAGTTTGGTTGAAAAAGAACTTGCTAACTTAAGGGCTTTACCTTTTAAAGATCAACATTGATACCTATAGAATAGCCCTTAATATATAGGCTTTACACTTAGCGTTTTTGTCGAATTCTTTTCGACGTAGCCAAAAATCTGTGCTCTCTCTTTGATGAATGGACTTTGACTATGCTGGAGTTATTGTTTCTATTGCTTCCTTTGGCGGCCGCCTCGGGTTGGTATATTGCTTATTATAAGTATTCTAATCCAAATTCCAATAAACAGGCTTTTAATCGTGACTATTTACGTGGTTTAAATTACTTGCTCAACGAGCAGTCTGATAAAGCCGTTGATACGTTTATTAAAATACTCGAAGTGGATACCGAAACTGTCGAAACGCATTTAGCCTTAGGTGTATTATTTCGCCGACGCGGAGAAATCGATCGTGCGATTCGGCTCCATCAAAATCTGATTGCTCGGCCAAATCTTGCCTCTTCACAGAAATTACAAGCGTTGCTTGCTTTAGGAAGAGACTATTATTGTGCCGGTTTATTAGATAGAGCAGAGCGTTTATTCTTTGAAGTGATTCATCATGATGATAATGAGTATGCGCGAGTCGCGGTTCGTTATTTGTTAGAAATCTATCAGCAACAAAAACGTTGGGAAATTGCGATTAAAACAGCAAAAAACATTTCAAAATGGGATAGGAAAATAGTCAAAAACATTGCTCATTATTATTGTGAATTAGCGCAGAATTTATTAAATACGCAAGGCAATCCAAAGGAAGTCATTAAATTTTTAGAGCTCGCTTTAAAATACGATCCACAATGTGTGCGTGCCAGTTTGATTAAAGGAAAGCTAGCCATTATGTCTGAAAAATGGGAACAAGCCATTGCTATCTATCAATCTGTAAAAAAACAAGATCCAGATTACATTACTGAAACCTTAGAACCCCTAAACCACTGTTATTTACAACATCAATCGGGTGCAATGGGTTTACTTCATTATTTACATGAAACATTGACCGAACATGTACAGACACCTATTTCATTAGCTATTGTTAAATTAATCCAGGAAAAAGATAATGATAAAGCACTGAAGTTTCTGACTCAGCAATTACAAACGAAGCCTTCATTGTCAGGTTTATATCAGTTAGTGGATTTACATTTAGCTCAAGAAAATAACTCACTAATAGATAAAAATAATTTAATCAATTTAAAAAATTTGATCAAAAAATTAATGGAAAATAAACCCGTTTATCGTTGCTTAGGTTGTGGGTTTAATAGCAAAATTCTTGATTGGTTATGTCCAGCCTGTCGAAATTGGAGTACGATAAAACCTTTATAAAATAAATCAAACCATCCCTTCAACTAATCGAATGTTATTGATTCTAATCGTTTAACATCTTGGAGTTTTTTTTCATGTGAAATAAATAAGATGCGATCGGCAATTTTATTAATAAAATGCCGATCATGGCTGACCAATAATAAAGTGCCAGAATAATTGCGTAATGCCTGGGCTAATGATTCAGTGGCTTCAATATCTAAATGGTTAGTGGGTTCGTCTAAAATCAACACATTGGCCGGTTCCAAGAGCATTTTCCCCAGTAACAAACGTGCGGCTTCACCGCCGCTTAAGGTTAAAATATCTTTAAGAACATCTTCTTTATTAAATAATACCTGTGCCAAGGTTTTACGTATCGACTGTTCACTCAAGCCCGTTGCATATTTTTCTAACCAGGCTAAAGCCGTCATGGATTGGTTTAATAAATCATGATGATCCTGCGAAAAGTAACTTCGGTGTGTCTCATAGCCCCATTCTATACAGCCTTGATCAGACGTAAGAATACCGAGTAAGATTTTAATTAATGTCGATTTACCGATACCATTCTCACCCATCATAGCTACTTTTTCGCCACGCTTAATCTCAAAATTAAGTTTTTGAAAAAGCTTTTTTTCTTGAAAACTTTTTGATAAATCCTTAACGCGTACAACCATTTTCCCAGAAGGGCGTATCGGCTTAAATCGGAATAGAGGTGATAATCGCGAGGATTGTTTAATATCTGGAATTTCGATTTTGGCTATCATTTTCACACGTGATTGAGCCATTTTGGCTCGATTAGCACTGGCACGAAATCGATCGACAAAACATTGCATACGCGCTATTTTAAGCTCTGCACTGCGTTTTTCGTGTTGTTTTTGTTCGACTGTCAGTTGTTTTTCAGCCAGAAACTTTTCATAATGACCACTGTACTGACGTATTTCACCATAATCCACATCGAGTATCTGACAGGCTAGCCGATTGATAAATTCCACATCATGCGAGATAAAAAGCAGTAAACCCGAAAATTCATTTTTTAAATATTTCTCTAACCAGATAATTGAAAGAAAATCTAAGTGATTAGTAGGTTCATCTAATAATAAAATATCAGGCTCTTGAAATAAGGCTTGAGCGAGTAAGACGCGTAATTTAAAACCACCCGATAGTGTACTTAATGTTTTTTCATGATATTCCAGTTGTATTCCTAAACCCATTAAAAGCTTTTCGGCTAAAGCATAGGCACTGTATCCGTTAAGCCTTGCAATTTCTTCTTCCAGCTTACCAAAGCGGTTCATAATTTTTTCATTGTTCAAATCTTGCTGAAGTAAAATTTCTTTTTCTTGCATGGCTTGCCATAAAGCCGGCTTTCCCTGTAAAACAATATCGATAATGCGTGATTTTTCGTAGCGAAATTGATCTTGTTTGAGCCAACCAACAGACGCTGTTTTAGGAATGGATAACGTGCCTGAAATGGGTTTTTCTACACCCGTGATTAATTTTAGAAAAGTCGATTTACCTGCACCATTCGCACCTACTAACGCATAACGTTTCTGAGCACTTAGCGTTAGATTAACATCATAAAATAGCAACTTTTCGCCATAGGCCATGCTGAGTTGATTAATGGATATCATATATTTCTCAAAATTAATTTTTTTTGATAGTATACGGGTCTAATTCAAAAAGGTGAATTTTAGATTTTCTGTAGGGATTTTTTCCAACGCTTTCTCTTCTCAAAAAACCGCTGTCGTATTTAAATTAAATAATTTTTTTTAATAAAAAATTTTTAAAATTGATTGTAATTTTATTAAAAAATATGATAAATTTAAATTAGATAAAGATTTATTTCTATCCGTGTATTTATGAATTTATATTAAAATGAATTCACCTAAAATAATAAGGAAATTATTTCTTCATCCTATTTAACTAATTTTTCCTTTAATCACATTTAATTCAGTTTCCTAATGATCAGTTATTAACGTAAAAATAATTATAAAAAGAGACAAGTATGCCCAACAATAATTCGGAATTTAGCACGTTCGCTGAACCATCAACAAGCAGAGATTCACCTATTCCTTTAGAAGGGGAGGAGGATGCACTTAACGAGATTATCCGATATCATTTAGCCCTAAAAAAACCCAGTTTAAAATTAGAATTACTTAAACAAACCGGTTTGTTTTTGATCTCGAGCTTGGGCGTCATGTTTTACTATCAGCCGACAAAAATCTATGCGCTATCAATTTGTTCCGATCCAAATTATGAAAATATACCGTGTTCTTTTTTTGTAAACAGTCATATTACCGGTACTTTATTGGTTGCCGGAGGAATACTCATGGTAGCAACCAATTCGTTTATTGATCAACACAGTGCTTCCGATATTCCAACTGAATTAAGACCCTATTTAAAAGAACCATTAAGTCGCAAACAAAGATTAATCGAAAATGTACTAACATGGGTAGGTTCTTTTGTTGCCTCAGTTCCTTTTATTATCATTACGTTGGTTAATCCCATACCGGGTCTGCCTAAATTTCTTCTTTATTCACAAGCAGGCATGGTGGCTCTAACCAATACCTTATTACATTTATTGCCGTTCAAATTGGCCTTTAAAAACAAATTATATCGTGCACCTTTTTTACCTATTGAATTTCTTGCGGGAGTCCTATCGAATAGTTTACTGAGTGAAGAAGAAAGACAAGCAAAGCAATTACAAGATGAAATTAATAAAAATCTGCAAATACTTAAACAAGCACTGACTGATCATTTCAATCTGACAAAAAGGCTCTTAACTATTAATGGATTTGAATTTACAGGTTGCTGCTATAAAAATAAAATCGTAAATGCTGTTTGCAATATTAATAATAATCCTTCATTAGAACAATTAAATGACTTCGTCACTTATTTCCATGAGTCGTCTGGTCAATCACTTTCTGCACCCGGAATAGGTAGATCTTTGTTTAGAAAATTAGCTTATTTTTTAGGTGCACTCTGGGTAATTTTGGCTTGTGCAGGATTTTGGGGTGGTACGTTTAATGAAATGACTGAACTAACAGGCAATCTCGTACTAGGGACTTTAGCTTCGTTTCTTTCTATTTACTGTTTGTGTGTATTACTGGCATTTTTTGGTGGGAACGCCTTACAAAATACCTGTGATTATTTGACTGTATGGAAAGAGGATACTGTTAAAATCTCTTTGGCCTTTAAACTTTATCCAAAAACCGCTACATTATTACTTTCTATTTCAACGTATTTATCTTTTTTTTCTTATGCGGCGGGGGCGCAATTAATTAACGATAATTTTAATGATAAATTAGATTTTTTGCGGCCTTATTTACTTGAAATCGCCAAAACCGGTTTAATCTTCTTAGGGTTTAATGCCATGATTGATTTATTAATAAATGGCTTGAATAAAATCGGACATCACACAGGTAGTGAGGATACAAAGATTATTCTGCAACTTTCAGAAGCTTTTAACCAAATGGGGAATAGTATCCAGCTTATGGATTCAAATCAGTTTCTCCAATCCTTAGCGGATAAAGATGAAAACCAATTAAAGTTGTTGTTCAACATCAAAAAAGATGAAGACGCTCAATTTCGTTTAAAGCAAACGCTTTTGCAACTTGGAAATAATCTAAAAGCCAAACTACTTTTAAACTATAAAGTAATAGATAATATAGGTGATAATCGTCAATTTATTGAGTTATTAAATCAGCTACACGATCCGATACACGATCCGAAAATAATTGAAGAAGCTCAGGCTTACAAAAACGTTTGTAAGATCTTGCAGACTTTAGATAAAATAAATTTAATGGAAATTAGGGTTGATGCCAGTGTTAATCAGGATGGTTATGCAAGTACTTCCACCACAGAAATAACGCCTTTACTTTCCGGGTCAATAAGACAGCGTAGTTTTAGAAGTATCCCTGGCATTTTCTACAATCCAAGACGACTATTTAGTTCGTATTCTGCGGGTCGAAACGCTAAATCTCCAGGCAATTTTCAATCGGAGACCGTGGTGGACATGTGCCTCAACTAATTAAAAAAGCGTTTTAAAGGTTCTGACTCTAGTCACATTACAGAAAATGAGCTTGGATCTATTATGGATCGATTAAATAACCGACCGAGAAAATTATTAGGTTTTGCTACTCCAAAAGAGGTATTTTATGCAAACTCACACCAATAGCTAGCGAGGAAAGGTGTTGCACTTATGATTTGGATCCGCCCTTTCATAACTTTCAATAAATCCGATAATAAAAATTATCGGATTTTAAGTCCAAGGATGAGCAGCATTTAATTCATAACTTCCATAATTCTGTTCTATTTCAAATTTTCTTATTTTACTTTAATATTATAAATTGGGGAGTGACTTTGCAATGAAAATCCGTATTTTAAGTACCTTACTACTAAGCTATTCGAGCTTAATGTTTGCACAACCGTTGATCGGTGGTCCGGGCAGTTTACCCCCTAAATATTTGAGTGTTCCTCACTGGCAGGATTGCGCAAAAATTATGATTCGTGGTGGCGCAAAATACTGGTGCTTACCGCCAGTAAAGCCGGCTAATTGTCCTGAACAATCCTGGAAGTTATTAACCCGTCAATCGATGATACCTCATTGCATTACAGACACTAATTGTGGGAAACGTTTAAAATTTATCCCGTAACCCATACGCGTTTCAACTCGAATATTTCAGTTTATTTGATGAAGATCAGATGAAGATCAAGCGAGTCGCTATGCTCACGAAAAATTTTGGCCGTCGTGTCCCCAAAATTTGTTCGCATCACGCGACTTATATTAAGCCCCGATTTTCGTCCGGCGCCCACCACGCACAGGCCCATTCTGGGCTGCGCGCAGTGTGGCTACCACCATGACGTGACGGCGTGATGCGTTTCCTGCTTTGCGCGCCCGTCAACGCACGCGCCTATCGGGGGATCCTCGACTGCGCATTGCTTGCGCATGCTTTCCTTGTCTCGTTGGATGAAGAAAAAAAACAAGCATTACTAGTAGTTATTTGGCTTAAATAACTCTTGTTATCGACAGGAGTTGTTGGTGTAGATTGGTGGTTAACAGAAATCCCAACATTATGGCTATTACTATTATCCGATGGTAATAAACTCGAGTCGCAAAGAAGTAAATACTCATTAGTAGTAGTAGAGCTATCAGTAGGACTATTAGCTTGAAAAGAAAGCAGATTAGCCAGTTTTTTATTTTGTTCAAGGTCATTTGGGTTGTTATTGCGAGGTTCAGGTGTGTTTGCAGCCCAAGAATTAATAAAATTAGCGATCGCTGCTGTTATCCTTATAGACCAGGGAGAAATACTATCGACCACAACGAGTGCCGCATTGCCAATCGCATTTCCTACCAAGCAAACCATTGAATAAATCGAATAAGATATTGATTTAAAGCGCTCGAATCGACTCTCAGAAATACGCTCAGTAGCCGCAGCATTTGGATGAGAGAGCTGAGAGAACACTGTAAAGAGCTTATCAATAGAAAATACAGTAAATACCGCTTGAGGGATAAATGCAATCACGCTTATAATTATCGATCCTATTGTTCCAATAAAAGGAATTAAATCAAGTCCGGCGGCGTAACGGAAATAGACTAAACCAAACAATCCTACGATCATTAACACGCCTTTAAATAGATAAGCAACAATTTGTAATTTAGATAATTCACCTATCCTTTGTTTAACGTTATTCCATGAAAAACTGGGTGATGAATTTTTTATTCCTTTAACTGTGGCCGTCAATACGGCCACAGTTAACATAAGACCCACCGCTAAAGATAAACTACCCACTATCACAACAGGCAGTGGTGGCCAGATCAGCGCTAGCATTGGTAATAGTTGGGTTGCTAAAGCTAAAATCGTGGAATAGGTTATTGCTGTAGAGCCTAAACCCACCGTGATGGATGCGATGACGGCCATTGGGATAAAGATATATTTTTTAAGTGCAGGTAGTTTCCCGTATCGAGTAATCGCCCCTTTTTTTAAAAAACTGAGTAGAAAGTCAGGAAAATTATGCGAAAAGAAACCAAAATTAGCTGAAAAGCCAAAAAGGGTGATTAATACGCCTATACTAAGTCCCAGAATCGGCAAACTTGGAAAGAGTAGAAAGATAGCGCCACCGGTTGAGAGTCCACACGCTAATGAACCAACAAAAGCGATTAAAATACCCAAATATTTAACAAATTTCTTAGTTTTAGTCGGAGTCTTAAACGATAAAATAGCATTTCCGATTTTCTGTATTTCTTTTTCTTCTTGGATAGCTTCTGAAACAAGCAAAGTCATCTGTTCAGAGATTAACTCAATTAATTCGAGTGGTTTATCTAGAGTTAAATTTTTTTGGTTATTAAGAGTAGAAAACTTTTCATGGTTTTCAATTAAAACGTATGTAATTAGAGCGAGGCCAATAAGCACATGACGACGATTGGTTTTATCGAGATCACGTTTATGCTTTATGCGGTTACGATCCTTCCCTCCTCTTTTTAGATTGGGTTGATCCCAAGAAGCAAGGATTCGTCTTAGCGTCATTAATTTTTCTTGTTTAATCTTTTCGTTTTCTGTCAATCCCTTTTTAACTGAAAAAGCGCTTATTAGTGTTTTATGAAATGTATCATTATCTTGATCTTGTGTAGCAATTTCTTGTGGGGATTTTTTCCTTATTGTGTATTTTGTATCAATAGAAAAACCGAGTTTGCGAAGATTCGCAAGCAGTTTTTCATAATCTTTTTTTTCAAGTTTTCCAAGTCCAAGATCCTGCTCTATTTTCTCGAATAACGAGCTTAAATCTGAGTTATTTTTTAAAAAATCAAAAAAACAATTCGAATTTTCAGTTGGCATATAAGCCTCTGTATCAATGGAAAATTAAATGCTTACTCACGATTACTTGTATGTCACTAGTAGATATTAACCAGAAGAGCTTAAGATAAAATTAAATCTTCCAGTTAAATGAACTAGGTCTAAAAAATTATCAGTAAATTAAAGGGGAGATAAACTACATTTATCTCATTAATTACTTAAATATTTTTTTGTAGAATCGACAGGATTCTATAGTGAGTGGAGAACAGGAGGAGGGAAAGATTGTAAATAAGAGACGAATAGGGGCTAGCGCTTGGATTGGTGAAGCGCCGAGTAAATAGATAAATTCTTTTTTGAGTCGTGACATAATGCCGCCCTCCTTTTTAAATTAATTTAAACTAATTAAAAATTAAGCGGATAAATTTAAGCACGTTATGCGTTAAACTACAATATATAAATATTAAAAAATTTATTTTATATATTAATTTTTATTAATTAATAAGATCTTTTTTATAACGGTACACACTAATGGAGGGTAAAAAAGCCGTTGATTCGATTTGTTTATCAATACGCACCTTACGTTTTTGTATACGAGGCTTAGTAAAACACACAATAGGAAGAGGTAATTGTGGATTATGTAAATAAAATAAAGGTAAAGCGGTTCGAACATCTTCGTAACTCGAGCAATTATTTGCTTTAAATGAACCAATATTTACGATCCAACACGGTTTAATGGTACGGTGTTTAATGAGTATCGTTCGATGCGCTAATCCACTTAATTTAACTTTTTGGATTGCGATATGTAAGCCCTGCCCTGCCTTATCGAGTAATTTTTCTGAATCTTGTTTTGTTAATTGTTTGCTTGTCGTGTGTTTTCCTTTAGTCCATGCAATGCGTCGCGGGTGGTAGTCGATGTAAATGATATTACGAAAAACTTGTTTCAGTTTAATCCCAGGGTAGCCTGCGTGTGCCAAAGTATCACGGACAAATTTAGTGATATCCTGCTGCATGGCTTGTTGGCAGGCATGTACCGTTTTTTTAAACGCATTTTTAGCCTGATTAATTTTATCAATAAGCGTTAACGTATGTAATGTGCCAGCGACTACACCGGGACATTTAAAGGTTTCTTGTGGGGATAACCCTTGTGTTGGATTGAAGTTGTTTAAAGCAAAGAGCACTTTATGACGATCGCTCACAAACACTTCGCTACCATTATCAACCCAAAGGGGTAATTGACTGAGATCGGATTGAATATGTATTTTGCACTCATCAAGTGCTTGCTGCAATGCAGTAAAACAACGAATGAATTGCGGTGCGAAATCGATTAACATAATCTCTCCCGGGTTTATGTCGCCACAAGGTGTATTTTATAAAAATTATAGCATTAATATTATCCCATAACCAAGTTAGCATCTAAAATATAATGAGTCAGTATTGAATTAAGAATAAATTATATCCTATCTACCCGGCTAAATATTTTAGTTCTTAAATAGGTTATGGGATAAACTATAAAATAAAATTAACATTTTTAGCTTTGAGTTAACTCTTCGATTCGCGAATGGCAAAAACCGATCGCGCGGGCTAAAGTTTGCTTGTTAAAAGGTTTAATAAAAACGACATCGGCACCTAAATAAAGACATTTTTGCTGCATAGGCGCATCCGCATGCGCGGTAGCGACAACAAGCGGTGTTTGTTGATTGGTAACAAACTCTCGAGTGGCACGTATGACTAACTCACCGGATTGATCAGGTAATCCTAAATCGAGCACAATAAGACGATAGGCATAATGCTTTACTCGATAAATCGCCGTTTCAGCATCGCTTGCAATTTCAACGGAGTATCCGAGTTCTTTAAGGCAATAACCTTGCACCTTTTGACAAAAGATATCATCTTCTATCAGCAGAGCACAACGTTCTTCTAAGGCGGATTGTTCTTCTATACGCATAAAAATCATCCATTAATTTTAATTTTAGGTTAGTGAATTTTATTTTTTTACTATCAACAAAATTTGGTGGGTATTAAATTAAATTTTTAACAAATCTTAAAGATATTTATGTACTCCAAGTTGGTTTCACAACAAATATATCTTCTTAGGATATGCTATCCAGTTAAGAGAATAGCGTCAAGTCATTCACCGTTTTTTATTTAAAAATTAATATTAATTAAAGTATTTATTATAAAAAATGATAATTATTTTTCTTTTAATATTAAATTTTCGAGAGCATTCATTTTTATTTAAATTTATAATTAAACATTGTTTTAATGATAAAATTGGATAACGAGGGTTACTCAACTTTTAAAGTAAGATAAGTAAATGCTAATCCACACCTTGCGTTTTTTAGCTAAGTATTGATAATACTTAGCATTCAATCTCTTAAGTGGAATAAGCTTTACGGGATTGAAGCGAAAATACAAACCGCGAGCTTTATGAGCAATGATAAAACTTAATCATATCACAAAAATTTATATGAGCTCTGATCGGCGCTTCTACGGTCTTCGCGACATTAATTTAACGATTCATCAAGGAGAAATATTGGGTATTGTCGGTCACAGTGGTGCGGGTAAAAGCACTCTACTGCGTTGCATCAATCTATTAGAAAGACCGACAGAAGGACAGGTGTGTTTTGATGGGCAAGAATTAACCACTTTATCCAACGCAGATTTACGTTTGGTGCGTCGACAAATAGGGATGATATTTCAACAGTTTAATTTACTTTCCTCAAAAACAGTGTTTGAAAATATAGCTTTACCTTTGAAATTTGCTCATTATTCTAAATCAGAAATTCAGACCACACTTCTCCCTTTGTTAAAGCTGACTGGTTTAACTGACAAACAACTTGCTTATCCTGCTGAACTGAGTGGCGGACAAAAGCAACGCGTTGCTATTGCACGCGCTTTAGCGAGTCAGCCTAAAGTGCTACTTTGTGATGAAGCCACTTCAGCGCTCGATCCAGAAACCACGCTTAAGATTCTTCAATTATTGAAAGAAATAAACCTGTGTTTTGAAATTACCATCGTGTTTATTTCCCATCAAATCGAAGTCGTCAAAACGATTTGCGATCGGATTGCCTTATTGGATCAGGGATCGATCGTTGAAGTAGCAGATATCGTCAACTTTTTTACTGCGCCAAAAAGCGACTTAGCCAAAAAATTGGTGAGTCTCTCTTTAAAACATGAACTTCCTTCTTTACTGAAAAATCGACTCAGTCCAGAAAAAAAAATGGGAAGTCATGCGGTACTTCGTATCTTATTTCAAGGTCATGTGGCGGCTGAACCTTTAATCGCGCATGTCATGCGTGAAATAGGTATTCATCTGAATATTTTACAGGCCAATATGGAATGTCTTAAAGATACCCTCTTAGGTATTATGGTTGTTGAAGTCATGGGTGATCAAGATTCTTTGCCACAAGGCATGCAGTATTTAATAGATAAAGGGCTTCATGTTGAAATGATGGGTTATATCAATGAATCTATTATTTGAATTACTCAATGCCACACTTGAAACCCTGTTTATGGTATCCGTCTCAGGCGTACTGGCGCTGCTACTGGGATTACCCTTAGGCATATTATTATTTAGTACACGCCAAATCAATCTATTGCCTATGCCTATTCTAAATAAAAGTTTATCTTTTATTGTGAATATGATGCGATCGATCCCTTTTATTATTTTAATGCTCGCGATCATCCCATTAACACGCTTTCTGGTTGGAACTTCAATAGGCACGAGTGCAGCAATTGTCCCTTTAACCTTAGCCACGATACCCTACCTTGCGCGTATGATAGAAAACAATCTAAATCAATTACCTAGCGGTTTAATTGAGACGGGACAGGCCATGGGTGCAACCACTTGGCAACTCTTCTCTACGATTTTACTCAACGAGGCCCTACCCGATATAATAAGTACATTGACTATAGCGCTTATTACACTGATCGGTTACTCGGCTATGGCAGGAGCAGTCGGTGGTGGAGGTTTAGGCGATTTAGCGATACGTTATGGCTATCAACGTTTCGATGCCAAGATAATGTCGTTAACGATCGTGATTCTTATCGTATTAGTGCAAGGAATCCACCATCTGGGAGATTACTGGGCAAAACGTTTGAATCACCGTTAATTCCTTGATATCTTTAGATAAAAATTTTTGGAATAATTAAAGATGATAAAAAAAGTTCTTTATTTTATATCAAAATGCTTATTTATTGGTCTAATGGTTAGTTTAAGTGCTTGTCATAGTCCTAATAATCCGAATCAAGTTCGTTTAGGTACCATGAGCGGACCCGAAACTGAACTCATGCGAATTGCTAAAAAAGTGGCGCTACGCGATCATGGTTTACAAATCAAGATCATTGAATTTTCGGATTATTCATTACCCAACCGCGCCTTAAACGACGGGAGTCTTGATGCAAACCTGTTTCAACATCACGCTTTTTTAGATGATGAAACGCACAATCGGTCGTATGGATTGGTCGCCATAGCAAAAGAATTTATCTACCCTATGGCCATCTATTCCACCAAGATTAAACACCTTAAGGAATTAAAATTCCATGCGATTGTGGCTATCCCCAATGATCCCAGTAATGAAGCGCGCGCCTTATTATTACTTAGAAAAGCCGGTTTAATCACGTTAAACAGGCAAAAAGGTACACGTATCACACCGGTGGATATTCTAGATAATCCTAAAAAACTGCGTATCAAAGAATTAGATGCCGCACAATTACCCCGTGTATTAGCGGATGTAGATTTAGCCGTCATTAACGCCAATTATGCCACGCTTGCCAATCTTTATGCACAAGATTCGTTATTCAGTGAAGATCGGAATTCTATTTATGTAAACCTCTTGGTAGTTAGAGCCATTGATAAAAATAATCCTAAATTTATAAAACTCATTCAGGCTATTCACTCCCCTGAGGTCATAGCCGCTGCCAAGCAATTATTTCACGATACGGCGATTCCCGCCTGGAAGTAGTCGATAAAAAAAGCGAATTTAACAAGAAGATACCTCACAATGGAACAGCATATTAAGGCCATTCTAGTCGCACTCGGTGAAGATCCAGAGCGTGAAGGTTTGAAAAACACGCCTTTACGTGTTTCTAAATCGTTACGTTATCTCACGAGCGGCTCACACGAATCCTTAGACAACATTATAAATGGTGCAATATTTCGTTCGGAAATAAAAGAAATGATCTTAGTCAAAGATATCGAACTCTACTCGCTTTGTGAACATCACCTACTCCCTTTTATTGGCGTCTGTCATATTGCTTATATCCCCAATGGAAAAATCATCGGTCTATCAAAAATTTCAAGAATCATTAATTTTTATGCGCGCCGCTTACAAATTCAAGAAAACTTGACGCGTCAAATCGCAGATACTTTAATGGAAATATTAGAGGCCAAAGGGGTTGCGATCATTATTGAAGCCCAACATCTTTGCATGATGATGCGCGGTGTCGAAAAACAAAAAGCCTCCATGAAAACCTCTGTTATGCTCGGACTATTCCAGGACGATCAAAGAACTCGGTCAGAGTTTTTGAGCTTAGCCGTATAAATGCTGTACATCGTTCAGATTTTAAATTTTTTGTAGTACCCTATGCTCAACTTTTAAAATATTTTAAATAAAAAAAGCTGGGAGCATGCGGTAAATACGGTGGATCGATCCAATAGTTATCATTGATTGGCTTTAATATATTATCTCGATAAACAGGATAATTAAACTTTCTTCCAATTAAATAATAAAAAAGAGCCTTCTTATAATAAAAAGTGTGCAATGTCACTTGACGAAAATAAGGTTTATAGTCTTTATAGAGTAATGGCGTGCGTGAAAAAATTAAAAAGTTTTTATGCTTCAGGATTTTAAAATCAGTAATTAAATCATCTTCGCGTCCGTGATAAGAACCTTTTAAAAAAACAGAAGCATAGTGATGCGTATCGTAAAAAAACAAACTGGCATCCGCATAGTTTGGGCTCGCATAACTATAAGCCGGATATTTTTCTTTCAAAAAAACATTAATTGTCTTATGGTGAAAAAAATAGACGATTTTATTATAGTTTAAACCTAAAATAGGACGATCTTGAACCGCTTTAAGTGGAATACTTAATAAAATTACAATTAAAAGAAGCGGTATCCCACTCCAATACATCGTAAATTTTAATAGTTTTCTTAAATTTTCTGTGCTTAAATACAAACCAGCCCAAACATAAATCAAGGGTATAAACGCCAGTGGCCAGTGTAAACCTATCGGTTTAAAACTACTGAGTATAAAAAATAATAACAGCGGAATAAAAAAGAAATAAAATAACGCCTGTTTTTTTAATTGCGATTTTGAATAGTTAGCCAGTGCTAATAATAAAGGAGGTGTTGCTAAATAGACTAAAAAAAGCAGGTATTGAAAAATCGTCTTGAGACTAAAACCTATATCATTATTTCGATTATAAATATTAAATAAAATATTCGACCAATCATGCTGATAATTCCAATAAATATTCTGTAATACAAAAGGCAATGTGAATAAAGCTAAGAGCCCTAAACCGATCAGGCGTGCGCGGGTTCTTGCAACAAAAAGAAAGTAGAAGGCATAAGCTAAACCTAAAAGACAAGCAAAATATTTCGAGAAAAAAGCCAAACCTAAACATAATCCACCCAGCGCAAACCAACGACTGTCGTCATTCTTTTTTAAAGCCTGTAATACACACATCACAGATAAAAAAGAAAATATAAATAGCGGTGTATCCGTCGTAATAATAATATTTAATAAACTAATCGGTGCCAGCATTAATAGGATACTGGTGAGTGCGGCACGTTCTGGATCCTCTTGTTTTAGGTACAGGTAAGTCACAACACCCAGTATTAAGCTGGAGAAGATGGCTGGTAAACGTAGTATTAAAGCATGATGACCCCATTGCAATAATGGATAGAGAACAAACCCTATCATCGGCGGATGATCATAACCGCCCCCACTGAGATAAGCGCCCCATATTGCATAATAAGCTTCATCTGCAGTAATAGGAATAAAATAAGCCAATAAACATTTAATTGTGAGTATACAGATCAGTGCAAATAGGACACGACGTGCGGACGAAGCGGACGAAAAATATAATTTCACGATTATTTTATTGTTATTATAAAAAGAGTTTAATACTAACTTTAGCACAAAATAAAAACAAGCCGGACGCTATTAAAAATAAGCACTATGATACAATTTATACTTTTATTTTTTTAACTATAGACATAGACTTTGAAATTTACACTAGACTTCTAGTGGCGCAGGAGAAAATTTTAATGAAATATCTCATCCTGGCTTTGTTAATTGTGTGCGTTTATACTATCCATCGACGTGGAAAAGAACGTTATCCTTTTTGGCGTCAACTCTCCGATCACTCGACTTTTTTTGCACCACTCAATGTCTTTATGTATCTGTTTTCAGCGGTTCCCAATACACCGTATCTCGAGCTTAAAAACTTTCCTGAATTAGAAGTTTTACGTCAAAATTGGCAAGTGATTCGTGAAGAAGGCCTCAAGTTGTTGGATGCACAGCAAATTAAAGCATCTAACAACTATGATGATGCGGGATTTAACTCATTCTTCAGAACCGGCTGGAAACGTTTTTATCTAAAGTGGTATACAAGCCATCATCCATCGGCCACCACCCTTTGTCCAAAAACCACTGCATTGTTAAAAACACTTCCCTGCGTTAAAGCGGCGATGTTTGCTGAATTACCGGATAAAAGCCGCTTACCGCGACATCGTGATCCTTACGCGGGCTCATTACGCTATCATCTGGGCTTGATGACACCGAATAGTGAACGTTGTTTCATTAATGTGGATAGCAAACGATACTATTGGCGCGACGGCGAAGCGGTTCTTTTTGATGAAACCTATATTCATTATGCCGAAAATACCAGCGGTCAAAATCGTCTCATTCTTTTTTGTGATATTGAACGACGCTTAAAATATCGTTGGGCACAACGCTTTAATCAAGCAGTAGGACGTTATCTAATGAGTGCAGCAACCGCACCGAATGATTCCTCCGATCCGATCGGTGGTGTCAATCGTATCTTTAAATATGTTTATTGGATACGCCGTGTCGGAAAACGCATTAAAAAATGGAATAAACCGATTTACTACCTCATCAAATGGCTAGTATTTGGCGGAATTGCCTATGTCACCTTCGTTTTATGATTTAAATCCTTTTAGGAATTATCCTTTCTTTTTGTGAAGAAATTGTTGTTCGAAATATGAAAGTTGTTGCTCTAATTTCCATTGTAAATCGGCCTTTTCGCTGCTAGCCAAAAAGTGTTGGCAGCTTGCCGACAATTGACTGTTGTTTAAACTGGATCTACATACTGAAACCGGATGTTGATAATGATTGTCTTGCCAGAAACTGGCACCCGGTAAAAAACTATAGTCAATACTGTTACGGACTAATTGCTTTAAGACCCCATAAGAAAAATGATAGTTAACTACAGCTGTCTTGAATTGCTCAGTAAGATCGGTCCGTAACACCCCTTCATCATCTGTCGATAAGGCGATAGGGACATGGTATTCTCGATAAAGCAGGATAGGATGTTGTTGGCCTTTAACATTTAATATGGCCGCATTACTACTGAGATTAGTCTCAACCAATATTTGTTTTTTTGCCATCTCTTGCAGTAATTGCCTGGCTTTGTCTTCATAAAGGATTGCCACACCATGACCAATACGATGGGCATGTGCTATCTCCACGGCTTCTCGTATGTGAAAGCGTAAACCACTCCTCGGCACCAAATCCGGTACAAGTTCACCCGCGTGTAAACTGATTTTTACACGGGGATATAAGTGATGTAAAAATCCTATCATCTGCATCTGCAAGTGATAGTCGCGCATGGATATCGGTCCATCTTCGGCTTGCACAAGATTAATTCCCACGACACGCGGATCGCGGCTGGCCAATTCAAATCCCGTTAATAATTGTGCAAAAACTTGTGCTGGCGGTTGCTCACGTAATGCTTGGTACAAATAACGTAATTTAAAATCGGGACATTGTTGTTTTCCGGGACCATTTAAAAAAGTCAGTAATGATCTTTGATAAATATCAAACTGTTTGGAGATATTGGATACGATAGCAGCAACACCGCTTTTTAAAAGTTTTTCACGCAAACGATCGAGGTGGTTGTCCCAAGCAATATGACGACCCAGCAATCCGGATTGATTGTCATCCGGCATGATCATCAATTCCAGATACAGTATATTCTCTCGACACGCCCTTTCCACGGCTTCATTGACCATCTCGCGACGATGTTTAAACAAGATGGGTAAATATTTTTCAAATGTCGCAAAAAAATGATCATGTCCCGATTCTTTACCTGGTTGAAAATTTCGCATCGACCAGGCATCAATGACTTGGTTATATAAAATCGGAAATTTTTGTATTTGAGCCACACGATATTGTTTTTGACAATTTGGACGACTTTTTGCCGAAAAATTTTTAATATTGATGCATAAGTCATCCTGTTTTGCATAAACTAACATATTCTCCGCCCAACTCACGCCACCAAGGTGGTTATGCAAGTCCCCTCCTTTGGGCATAGCTTGCAAAAAAACACTTAATTTTTCGGGATTATTTTTTATCGAATTAAAATACATTGCTGTGGCGTGCTCCGCACCGGTTTCAGCCATGGACACATTGCAAAAGAAAAACAATATAAAAAAATTAAATAAGCGTTTCATTAAACATTAAACCTTTCTCTTGAAAAAAATAAATCTATTTTTTAGCGGAGACGGAACGCTGTGCTTGTTTGAATAAAGTAAAAAAATTATCGGTTGTTTGTTCGGCAATTTTATCGAACGGACACGCACGCAATTCGGCTAAACATTCGGCCACATTACGTACATAAGCCGGCTGGTTAGGCTTACCACGAAACGCTTGTGGCGCTAAATAAGGGGCATCGGTTTCAATCAAGAGGCGCTCCAGCGGTAATTTTTGCGCAATCGTTTTTAATTCCATTACATTTTTATTTTTAAACGTTAAAATACCCGAAAAAGAGATATAAAAATTCTCTTTAATGGCCGCTTCAGCCATCGTTAAATCTTCAGTAAAACAATGTAATACGCCACCGACCGCATCTGCCCCTTCCTCCTTTAAGATGCGTAAGGTATCTTCACGTGCCGCTCGCGTGTGCACAATAAGTGGTTTATTTACCGCAATAGCGGCACGGATATGCTGCCGAAAACGTTGTTGTTGACATTCTTTCTGCGTATTTTCGCGGTAATAATCTAGACCTGTCTCGCCGATGCCCACGACTTTAGGATGTTGTGCGCGCTTAATCAGTTCATCCCGTGTTGCTTCTTCAACAAGCGGTTCGGTAGGATGAATACCGACGGATGCAGAAACATCCGTATAACGTTCAGCTATCGCGAGCACGTTGGAAAAATGTGCTAAATCAATACACACACACAGAAAATGCGATACGCCTTGTTCTCTGGCAAAATCCAGACATCCATTCAAATCTTTTTTAAAATAATCAAGATCCAATCGATCCAGATGACAATGTGAATCAACTAACATGTCTACCTTGTAAAGCCCAACGCGAGAAGAGATCTTCCAACATTAACTGCAGATTCAATGTCATTTTAGCGGTATGCACTTGTAACGCCAATAAATCATTAAAATAGTCTAATAAAAATTCGGTCGACAAAAATGCCGCTAACGATGCGATGGTGCTTTCTAATGCCACATAATGCCTTAGTAACCGGCATTTTAACAATTCACTAAGGATACTCAATAAGGTTGACAATATTTGTTGCGCATCGGTTTTTAAATAACGTGCAGCACATTGGATAGGATCCCATTCATGATTCAGCAAATGTGCTAATACGCTTAATAAATCGGTATAAAATGAATAATAATTTTGTTGCGCATACGTCAACGCAAGCAAAGGAGAACCTGCCGCTAAATAATAAAGTTTTTCAACCGGCAAGGATTCCGGAAGTTGCTGTGCTAGCCATGCGGTGGCTAAAGATTTTTCAGGCGGTGCAAAACGAATTGTTTGACAACGACTGCGAATCGTTGGGAGTAAACAGGCCATCTGTTCGGCCAATAAAATAAATAAGGTACGCTCACTCGGCTCTTCTAAGCTTTTTAATAAAGCATGACTGGCAGCTGGCAACAAACTACCGGCAGGATTAATCAGAACAATTTTATACGTGGCTTGACTGGTCTGATTAAGTTTTTCAATAACCTCACGTATTTGATCAATTTTAATGCCTAGTCTCGATTTTTCTGACGTCAGCAAGCATAGATCCGGATGCGTACCCGAAGCAACTAAGCGACAATCACGGCAAGCTTGACAAGCCAACTGATTCACAGGTTGTTGACATAATAAGGTCTTAGCAAAATGAGCAGCGAATAAGGCTTTACCTAAACCGCGTTGTCCGGCTAATAATAACGCATGCGGTAATCGATGTGCTTGATGACAGCGATATAATTGCTGCCATTGTTGAGTCTGCCATGGCAAAGGTGCCGAATAATTATTCATCTTCCGATTTCGCCCATAAGGCAAGCAATTGATCCAACACCTGTTTAATCTGTTTTTGTACATCCTTTAAGGAAAGACTGGCATCAATCACTTGGTAAAAATCGGGCATTTGTTTCGCACGTTCAAGGTAACTTGCACGTGCGCGTGAAAAAAAATCATGCTTTTCAGCTTCAATGCGATCCGCGACCTTTCGATGATGCATACGACGTAATGCAATATCAACGGGTGCATCGAGTAACAAAACTTTATCGACTTTTAAATCTTGTTGCACCCATAGCTGCAAACTACGGATAAACGCTAAATCCAAACCTCTACCCCCCCCCTGATACGCATAACTGGTTTCCGTAAATCGATCACAGAGTACCCAATCACCGCGTTGTAAGGCAGGTTTAATCACGTAGTGTATATGTTGCGCACGTGCGGCGAAAAATAACAACAACTCTGTTTCCGGAATAATGACCTCAGGTGAAAAATCAGATTGTAACACCAAAGCCCGTATTGCTTCGGCAATGGGTGTTCCACCGGGTTCACGTGTAACCGTAAGTGAGACGCTGGCTTCACGTAAATAATCGGCAATAAATTTGAGTTGCGTTGATTTTCCCACACCTTCGATGCCTTCTAAGGTAATAAAACGCGCCGGCTGAGTAATCGACATAATCTACCCAAATAAGAACTCGCATCATTATACCACTTTATACTCGGCTATTCGCCTTCGGCTATCATTTTATACTTCACTATAAAATTTCCTATTTTATTGATTAGTATTTTTCTCAAGGATAAAAATTTTTTAAATGCATTATTTTCATTAAATAAACTTGATGTAAAATATTTCATACGATAATATTTGAATATAAAACTATCTTTTAAAACTAAATTTTATGTGTTTTTTATATTGATTTACGAAAGTTTGATATAAAAATAAAGGGAATTTATGAACAGTCCATTAAAAGTAAAAATTTTTTTATGTAAAGGGTTAAGTGACTTAAAAAATGAAACAGTCGAAGCGCACCTATTTAATAAGGATCTATTAATAAACCTACTAACCCTAAAAATTAAACAACCCAATCAATTTAAAAAAATAGTCGGCGGGTATTCTAATAACACCTACCATTATGAAAGAGAAAACCTGATTTTACGCTTTCCAAAACTTCATAATCTGCGTTATCGTTACACACCGGATAACTCAATAGAAACACATAATCTTTTACAAGCCAAACAACTTAATTTAACCCCTTTAGAAATAGTGGCTTATTATACAAAGTACGCTTTATTGGTTACACGCTTTGTACCCTCTTTTCAACTTTGTTCAGAAAGGTATTTCAAGGATGAACGTAACTATAAAAAAAAATTAACTGAAGTGGCCCAATTAATTAAAAAACTGCATTATTCAGATCGTGAATTTAGAGAAAATAAAGAAGCTTCATTTCCCTTTATTAGTTCTTCATCAGAAATTTTTAAAACCGTCCGTTTAATTCTAACTGCAGAAGATCACGAAATATTAAAAAAATTAGATTCAATAAAAAGCATGATAGATACATTTGAAATTATCAAGCGTCCTTCGCACGGTGACTTACATTATTCTAATCTTATTGAAATCAATGATGCGATACAATTAATCGATTGGGAATCTTCAAGTGTTAGAGATCCTGCTTATGATATTTCTAGATTTTTATGTTCTGCAGAGTTAAATCCGAACGCAGAAGATTTTTTTTTAAAAGCCTATAAAAACTCCCTTAATATTCAATTAACTGATGATGAGTTTAGTCATTTAAAAACACGTATTCAGTTTTTTAAACCCTTAATTTATTTCTCTGTCGTCGTCTGGGCTAAATATACGGTTTTTCATTGTGAGGAAAAAAGACTATTTGAAGAAGCAATCAAAAGCTTTACTGAAAAAACTTTAAACCAACTTAAAAACCTTCCATTTCCTGCGAATCATACTGAGAAATATAAAAAAACAAGAACACATTCCCAAAATTATGTTAATTTTTTTAGTCTTATCGCAGAAAACGAACCCACTCCCTATCCGTCTGAGTCAATAGGGCGTCATAAACCGTATTCAATTTGATTAAGTCGCCATTAACACTTAAATACTTTAGCAGATCCTGCCTAATTTCGAGATTATTCTACGTAAAATGAACCAAAAGCTAACAGGTTATAAACTTTTTAATTGACAAAGAAACACGCGCATCGATGAACTCAGATACCAAAGACTTTGACAGGATTTTGTCTTTTTTACATAAGGATAACGTTGATCGAGTTGATAACGCTGTACGGCCCAATTATGGTCTGCTAAATGCGCGGAAAACTGATGGGATCCATCACCTTTGGCAACAAAATACAAATTTTGACTCTGATCGGGATGTAAGGCCGCTGTGATAGATGCAAAACTGGGACTGCAAATCGGCGTCGGTGGTAAATCTCGACGCGTGTAGGTATTATAAGGAGTATCTTTACGTAGATCACCGATACCCAGTTTGCCATTGTAATGCACGCCTAAGCCATAAATAATACTGGCATCAATTTGTAAAGGAATATTTGCTTGTAAACGTCGCACAATCACACCGGCTATCATAGGGCGCTCCTTGGCAATCGCTGTTTCTTTTTCAATGAGCGACGCCGCAATCAGTGCTTGATAAGGTGTTTTATAGGGTAACGCGGCAGCACGATGTTCCCAAGCGTCTCGTAATTTTTTTTCTAATAATTGATAAGACCTTTTTAATAAATCCGTATCCTGAGTCCTTGCACTAAAATAATAGGTTGCTGGAAAAAACAAGCCTTCAGGATTCTCTGCGGGTAAACGCAAGTTCGCCAAGACCTGCTCTGAAGAAATAGGCGGTAATTGATGTCCAATTGTTGTTAAATGATTCAATGCACTGATTAACTGTTGAAATGTCCAACCCTCAACAATCGTAAAACGATGTAAAATACATTTTCCAGAAAGCATTTGATCAAGTAACTGGTCCGGCGTTGTACCCGGATCAAACTGGTATTCACCGGTTTTTAATTTATTAGTCGCCCCTTTTAAATACGCGAGTAATAAGAAAAAACGAGGTTGTGGCATCGCTGTTTGATTTTGTAAATCCAAAACTAAATGATGCACCGAGGAACCCGGTTCAAATACCACATGTAGCGTTTGTGTAGGATTGATAGGCGATACCAAAAACCGATAAAAATGCACTACAAAATACGTGAATGAAAAAATCAATAACAGAATAATCAGTGCAATGAATACCCATCTTTTAGGCATAAGAATTCTATCGTCTCACAATCTTGCAAACAGCAAGGATGCATTTGTTCCACCGAAGCCAAAAGAATTCGATAAGGCATAATCCATTTTTAATTCTTGAGGAACCTTTGGGACAAAATTAAGACCGACAAAGTCGTCATCAAGAATATTCAGTTCAGGAGGATTACCTGGATTATCTAAATTAATAGTCGGTGGTGCTTTTTGGTCTTTAAGTGCTAACACAGTAAAAATCGCTTCGACAGCCCCCGCGGCTCCAAGCAAATGGCCCGTCATCGACTTGGTCGAGCTAATCGCTAACTTCTTGACATAATCACCAAAGAGACGACGGATAGCCCTTAATTCCAAATAATCGCCTTGCAAAGTGGACGTCGCATGCGCATTAATATAAGCCACTTTTTCTTTGTCAATATTCGCATCATGCAGTGTATTTAACATCGCCGTCATTGCCCCTTGCCCTTTGGGGTCCGGACTTGTCATATGAAAAGCATCGGAACTCATACCAAATCCCACTAATTCCGCATAAATAGGGGCATTACGTTGCTTAGCCCGTTCATATTCTTCCAAAACTAAAATACCCGCACCATCCCCTAATACAAAACCATCGCGTGCTTTATCCCATGGGCGACTCGCGGCTTCGGGATCTTTATTTCGATTAGAGAGTGCACGACAGGCCGAAAATCCACCTAAACCTAAAGGCGTTGTTGCCATTTCTGAGCCGCCCACCACCATGACATCCGCATCGCCGTAGAGAATAGTTCGTGCGCCTAAACCAATATTATGAGTACCTGTCGCGCAGGCCGTAACGACAGCAATATTAGGCCCTCGTAGTTTATAGCGGATAGAAATTTGACCGGACAACATATTGGTAATTGCGCCAGGTATAAAAAAAGGAGATATCTTACGCGGCCCCCCTTGCTGGAGTTTTGCGTGATTTTCTTCAATAAACGGTAAACCTCCTATCCCTGAACCGACTGCAACACCGACTCTGTCCGCATTCTTTTCAGTAATTTCTAATTTCGAATCCTCCATGGCTTCTTTTGCTGCCGCAAGACCGTATTGTATAAATAAATCCATTTTACGCGCATCTTTTGCGCTAATACCATAATTTTCTGCGTTAAAACCACGTACACTTGCCGAAATTTGACAAGGAAAAGCGGAAACATCGAATTGAGTGATAGCGGCTACGCCACTTTTACCGGCTAATATTGCTTCCCAAGTTGTTTTTGTATTAAGACCTAACGGCGTCATCATACCGACACCCGTTACTACAATACGTCGCTTTTTTTTCACGTTACGCCCTCTTCAAATGAACACTTATATCATTCTACATCTTCACAATGAATAAAAGATTACTCAACATGCGCCCCGCCGTTCATAAGCCTTCTCGCCGGGATAGCACCTTATCAAAAACTCTCGTCAAGTAATCCATTAAACTTATTTATAGGCCTTTTAGCTTAAGTGAGATATTATTCTTCGGACGACTCTTCTTCTGAATCTCCAGCTTCAGTTTTATAATGTTGTTTAATATAGTCCACCGCTTGTTGAATAGTACGAATTTTTTCAGCCACTTCATCCGGAATTTCGGTGTCGAATTCTTCTTCCAAAGCCATAACCAATTCCACCGTATCCAAAGAATCGAGGCCCAAGTCATCGACAAAAGAAGCTTCCATCGTCGCTTCTTCGGGCTTTATTTCAAATTTATGAACCACTACCTTTTTGACACGCTCTTCAATTGTATTCACTGAGATCTCCCCTTTTGAGTATAAAAAACTTTAGTACAAACAATACTTGTCGATTAGTTTATTCAATTATTAAATGAACGCAAGTCAGTTTACTTAAATTAAACTATTATGTTCAATTCATATACATTCCACCATTTACATGTAATGTGCTTCCTGTCACATAACTCGCCCAATCAGAAGCTAGAAATACGCAAGCATGTGCAATATCCATGACTGTGCCTAATCGTTTGACAGGGATCTTTTCCATTAATAGTGTCCGTTGATCTTCATTTAATGTTCGAGTCATATCCGTTTCAATAAACCCAGGTGCGATAACATTAGCGGTAATATGTCGTGTTGCCACTTCTTGCGCCAACGCTTTAGTAAAGCCAATTAAACCGGCTTTAGCGGCTGCATAATTCGCCTGACCTGGGTTTCCAGTACATCCTACGATAGAAGCCATGTTAATAATTCGCCCATATTTTGCTTTCAGCATTGGTTTTAAACAGCATTGCGTTAACTTAAAAACGGCACTTAAATTGGTTTCTAGTACCGAATCCCACTCTTCCTTTTTCATTCGCAATAAAAGATTATCACGGGTAATACCCGCATTATTTACCAATATATGGGGTGAACTAAAAGTTTGTAACTCGATCATTAGATTTTTTATGGAGGCTTCCTCATTTAAATTAAGGACGCAGCCTCTTCCTTGCAAACCTTGTTCTTGCAATACGCGTGAAATCTTTTCTGCTCCTGTCAGGGTTGTAGCCGTTCCAATAACCTTTGCACCTTGTTGCGCCATTGCGATCGCAATGGCGGCGCCAATACCACGACTTGCACCCGTGACTAAGGCCACTTTATTTTCAAGTAATAACATAAATTTCCTCAACTGATTAAGGCGGCTTGGAGTACTTCGGGATCCTGTATTGAACGTGTGGGTATCGTTGTGATACGTTTATTTAAACTGGCTAATATTTTGCCTGGACCGCATTCTATAAGTTCATCGATGGACTGCTGCGCTAAGTATTGAATAATTTCTACCCAACGCACAGGATGATCTAATTGCCGGATTAAGGCATTTTTTATAGCGATCGAGTCCTGTTCGATACCAACATCAACATTATTAATAACAGGAATATTTGGCGTTGAAATAGGTGTGGTTTGCAAGGTTTCAGCCAATTGCTCCGCGGCAGGCTTCATTAAAGCACAATGCGAAGGAACACTTACTGGAATACGTTTCGCTAATTTAGCACCGGCTTGTTTAGCTTGTTCAAGCAAGCGATCCACAGCCGCTGTATTCCCTGCCACAACAGTTTGTCCAATCGAATTGTAATTGGCTGGCGCAAGAACTTGGCCTTCGGCTAATGATGTGCATAAATCTTTCAATTTATCATTATTTAAGCCGATAATCGCTGCCATCGCACCTGCACCCGGCGGGACAGCCATTTGCATCAAGCGACCTCGCTCTGCAACTAAGCTTATTCCCGTCATAAAATCCAAAGCCCCCGCACAGACGAGCGCAGAATACTCACCTAAACTATGACCTGCCATAAAGGCAGGCTTAATACCGCGTTGCTGTAACCAAACTCGCCACAAAGCCACGCTCGCTGCGAGCAAAGCCGGTTGTGTATATTCCGTTTGATTAAGCATCGCTTCAGGACCTTCTTGACATAATTTCCATAAATCAAAGCTTAAGACCTGAGAAGCCTGCAAAAAGGTTTCTTGGATTAAAGGAAATGCTTTAGCTAACTCAGCTAACATGCCAACAGTTTGCGAACCTTGTCCCGGAAAAATAAAAGCAATTTTTTTAGTCATATTAATTAATAGCGTACTAAAGCAGACCCCCATGTCAATCCTGCCCCAAAGCTTTCCATTAATAATAATTGTCCGCGTTGGACACGACCATCGCGCACGGCCACATCTAAGGCGATCGGAATAGAAGCCGCCGAAGTATTACCATGTTGATCCAAAGTCACCACAACCTGTTGCATTGTCATTTTAAGTTTATCGGCCATCGCTTGAATAATTCGAAGATTTGCTTGATGTGGAATGAGCCAATCGATAGCTTTTTTATCAATTTTATTGGCCGCTAAGGTTTCTTCTAATACGGCACTTAATTTATTCACCGCAATTTTAAATACCTCACTGCCCTGCATTTTAAGATGTGGCACGTCCCCTTTTTTTAAACCGGTACTTAATGACAATAAATCGTTATACGAACCGGCCGCATGCAAATGCGAAGAAATAATTCCCGGTTCCTGTGCGGCTTGTAACACTACTGCGCCTGCACCGTCACCAAACAAAATACAGGTCGAACGATCCTCCCAATTAATGATATTCGACATACTTTCACTACCGATAACTAAGGCGGTTTGGACGACACCGTTTCGAATAAATTGATTCGCTACATTCAAGGCATAATTAAAACCGGCGCAGGCCGCTACGATATCAAAAGCGGGACAACCGTCTTCGCCCAATGCGGCTTGGACTAAACAAGCCGTACTTGGAAAAAATGTATCGGGCGTAGTCGTAGCCACAATAATTAGCTGTATCTCTTTGGGTGAAACAGCAGCCGCTTGTAAGGCATTTTTAGCGGCTGCTGTCGCCATGCTGGCTGTGCTATCATTCGGCCCAATGATACGACGTTCGTGTATCCCCGTACGCTTAACGATCCATTCATTCGTCGTCGCTATGCGCTTTTCAAGTTCAGCATTGGTTAGTATTCTTTCCGGTAAATAACGGCCGGTCCCTACAATTCGTGAATACTTCATAAAGACTGTCCAGATTGCTTTAGTAAACCGGCCACTTGTTCTTGGATGCGTTCAGGAATATTTTTTTGTACTTCTAAAATGGCCTCATTAATCGCATTTTTAAAGGCTAAGACATTCGCACTACCATGACTTTTAATCACAATACCGCGTAAGCCTACTAAGCTTGCGCCATTATAGCGAGCCGGATCAAATTGTTTACGTAATCCTTTTAACACATGTAACGCTAATAAACCCGACAGACGTGAAAACCAATTACGATTAAAAGCTAATTTAATATAATGACCCATTAATTTTGCAACACCCTCGGTAACTTTCAATGCGACATTACCGACGAAACCATCGCAAACAATCACATCGGCTAAGCCTTGATAAATTGTGTCCCCTTCGATGTAACCAATATAATTGATATGCGCATTCTTTAATAATTCTGCCGCCTTTTTAACCTGTTCATTTCCTTTGATCTCTTCGGAGCCAATATTCAACAAAGCAACACGTGGACTCGAAATACTATCCACTTCAGAACTTAATACCGAACCCATAATGGCAAACTGCAAGAGATGTTCGACTTCCGTATCCACATTCGCACCCAAATCCAAGACACGTACTTTATTTTGCTCTTTCATCGTGGGGAGCATCGCACTGATTGCCGGTCTATCGATACCTGGAATTGTTTTCAAAACAAAACGCGCCGTCGCCATCAAGGCGCCCGTATTCCCTGCACTGACACAAGCCTGTGCTTTTCCTTCTTTGACAAGATTAATCGCAACGCGCATTGAAGAATCTTTTTTGTTACGTAAGGCCAAAGTAGGAGGCTCATCCATAGAAACCACTTGAGAAGCCGCCTGTAAAGTCAGCTGCTCCGAGTTCAGCCGATTTTTTTCCAGTTTCAGTTGTGTTTGCAAGGCAACCAAATCACCCACAAGAATAATGTGCAGCTCAGGGGCTTCCTGAAGCGCTAAAAGTACAGCGGGGACTATAACAGATGGACCGTAATCGCCCCCCATTGCGTCGATGGCCAGTGTATAACGAGACAAAGGGGCTATTCCTTAGTTTTTAGAACCTTTTTTCCACGATAATAACCATCTTTGGTAACATGATGGCGGATATGGGTTTCTCCACTGGTTGAATCAATAGCAAGTGCAGGTGAAGTTAACGCATCATGCGCACGACGCATGTTACGTTTGGAGCGAGATTTTCGAGATTTTTGGACTGCCATGATGCCCTCTTTGTCAACAGGTCTGAAAAACGCATATTATGCGGGCTGATGGCTGAAAAAACAACCGTAGTCTATAAATCGTATTTTCATTCTCAACCCAGAAAAAAAACGGGTTGGCACGAGTTCTGCCAGTGAATGCGACTTCTTTTTCTGGCTTACGCCACAAAAAGAAGTCGCATTCGCTAGCACCCCTGCCGCCTTTGAATTTTTTGTCCTATGCTAAAGTTTTTATTAAGAGAATTTTTCCTGGAAAGCTTATCACTTTGTTTGTCGACAGGTGACGCGCAGGCGGTCCTGAATTTTTGCTTTAGCCAAATAATCCAGGATGCAAAGAAATAGAAAGCGCGATCAAATTTGTTTAACTCTCGACTAAAGCTTGATACTTTAATAAAAGTTGTTCGGCCGTTTCTTTGAGGTGTGGATCCACCACAATACAGGCCACCGGACAGACCTCGACACACTGAGGGTTATCAAAGTGTCCGATACATTCAGTACACCGATGTGATTTAATTTCATAGATCAATTCGCCCTGAATAATCGCTTCATTGGGACATTCGGGTTCACACACATCACAATTGATACAGTCATCGGTTATTAATAAAGCCATCTCATCTCCCTATTTATTGCACAAGTGCTTAAATTTTTTTTCTAAAGCTTCTGCGACGACTGCCGGTACAAACTGTGATACATCGCCTCCGAGGCTTGCAATTTCTCTGACTAAGTTAGCCGAGATAAAAGCGTATTGCTCAGCGGGTGTCAAAAATAAGGTTTCCAAATCGGGCAGCATTTTTCGATTCATACTTGCCAATTGAAATTCATATTCAAAATCAGAAACAGCACGTAAACCGCGTAAGATGACATGCGCATTATATGCTTTCGCACACTGGATTAACAAACCATCAAAACCAACGACCTGTACATTATTGAAATCAATGAGTACCTTTTTTGCTAAGTGAATGCGTTCATCGACAGAAAAAGCGGGGGTTTTATTGGGATTTCTCGCGACGGCGACGATTACCGTTTCAAATAAACGTGCGGCGCGCTCTACGAGATCAAGATGACCATTGGTCATCGGGTCAAATGTTCCAGGATAAATCACTTTGGTTTTCATAAATTCCGCTTCTCAATACGCAATCCTGATGTAACTTGAATACATTCCGGTTGCTTCACAACGCGACGCCGCCAAAAATTCCATTGCTGTGAATATTTTAACTGTGCATACCGAAAAAAAATCCTAAAAATACTAAGCCCCCTATCCAGGCATTGTTTAAAAAAGCTTTAAAACAAGCTTCAGGCTTCCTATCCTTAATTAAAGCATGTTGATAGATCAGTAATCCCGCCACGCCGGCTAACATCACATAATAAATCACATGGAGATGCAAAGCATAACCAATGAAGCAGAGTATTAAAACAAAGACGGACTCGACTACAGCAATAAAAACAACATCATAACGGCCTAAGGCTAAAGCAGAAGATTGAATACCTACTTGCCTATCGTCCTCTCTGTCCACCATGGCGTAGATAGTATCATACGCCACACACCACGCATAAGCCGCTAAGCCCAAACCCACCGCCATCGCCGGTATTTTTCCTGTTTCGGCCGCAAAAGCCATTAAGATAGACCAAGCCCCAAAAACGAGACCTAAAAATAACTGTGGCCACCGGATATAACGTTTGGTCAATGGATAGAGGGCCATCAATGCCACCGCAATAGCCGCCAGCGCCAACGTTAAACGATTAAATTGATAAACCACGAAAAAAGCGAGTAATAGCAAAACAAAAACGATCCACAACGCTTCTTTTAAGCTGACTTCGCCACTCGCTAAAGGCCTGTGTTGAGTTCTACGGACAAAGCCATCTAGATCGCTATCAATGATGTCATTTATAACACAGCCTAATGTTCGGGTCAGGACCGTGCCCATAATAAATAATGCAACGATCTTAAAATGGATAGACCCCGCACTGGCCACGCATAACGCCCAAAGTGTAGGCCACAACAACAAAAATATTCCAACCGGTTGATGGAGGCGTAGCAATCTCATATAAGCTCGCCAACGTGGTAGGTAGTTCATGCTACTTATCGTATAATAGGGAGCTACATTCTGCAAAGTATTGTTAATGGCAGGACCGTCAACTTTCTAACATCTTTATTTACAAGGAGTGTTGTTCATGTTGAAAAAAATCGGGACAAAGATACTTTTCCTTTTTTCATATAGCGTTCCCTTATTAGCCAATGCTTCTATTCCCGGGTTTTATATCTTAGGCCAACTTGGCACAGCCGATACACATCAAGAAGCCAGCAATGCAGCAGCACAATCTATCGACAGCAAAATAGCGTTTACAGGTCGCGTCGCCGGCGGTTATCAATTTAATCAAAACGTCGCTTTTGAAATCGGTTTCACTCGTTTTTCCGATGTCAACTTTTCTAGCATCGGGGGTATTCCTGGCCAAAATGTTTCGTTAAGTCAGTATGCGATTGATTTTATGGCGAAGCCGATGTTACCCATTTCGTGTAATGTGAACCTTTTTGCGAAATTAGGTTTAGCCTTTCGTAAAGCCAATGGTTCTGCTTTCGTTAATAGCAAACCTTATTTAGGTTATTCCGATAGTTGGAACCCTACTTTTGGCCTCGGTCTGAGTTACGATATCACACCTTTTGTACCGCTCGATTTAGCTTGGACACGCATCCAAAGCGTCGGTGGCGGAAATACTCTACCCAGTACCGATTTTTATTCGATTGGTTTAGCGTATTACTTTGGTTAATATAAACATTAAAAAGCTTTTAAAATTTTTCGGTTCGGTAATGCAAGTTTTTGATACACTATTTTTTAAGATTACTCTGAGGAGGCATTATGCTAAAAAGAAATACCAGCGCCTTATTACTACTTAGCGCAACACTTTTTACTCTCACGCCAAACGCGAAGGCCGAAATGCCGGGTTTTTATGCCAATGCACAACTTGGCTGGGCCAATAGTCATATCAATACCAATGATTTAGTCACGGTGAATAATGGGACCTCACCGGTTGCATTACCCGGTCTCAATAACCTCGCTCTCGCCTATCGCCTCAGTTTTGGCTATCAGTTTGATCGGCATTGGGCCATGGAATTCGGTTATCGTCATTTTAATAACACGGACATTTCTGTTGGAACCACAAACTATATTGCTAATGCCTCCAGCAAATCCAGCGCATTTGATTTAACCGCTAAAAGCATACTTCCCGTCACGCCTAAACTCGCGCTTTATGCCAAACTAGGGTTGGCTTATGTACGTCCTAATTCACAAGGATCCGTACAGACAATAAGTCCTTTTAACGGAACGACGCATGCTTATTCGAACACCTTAGAACCCACGTTTGGTTTAGGAATTAGTTATGCATTGAAACCCAATGTTCCCGTCGAGTTTTCTTGGAACCGCATCCAAAAAATGGGTGGCAGCAATCATGCCCCCAGCAGTGATTTTTATGCACTCGGTGTGTCGTATTATTTTGGTTAAATTAAAGCTTTAAGCGTCAATCCTTTATTTTATTAAATGACAAATTGACATTAGCGCCTATTAGCGCTTAAATAATAGGTTCTAATAATAATAGCTCCGTGGAGAAAATAACAACAATGTTAAAGAAAATATTTATTACCAGTGTATTAACAGCGAGTGTATGCGCTGTCATGAACGCCAATGCCGCTTCTAAAGGTTTATACCTGAGTGGTCAAATTGGTTACGCCGACACCGGTGTCAAATCAAGAGTTAAGGACGGTGGTTACGCTTTTAATAACGATGGACTGGCGGGTCGTTTAGCCATAGGTTATAAAATTACATCGAATGCGGCTTTAGAATTAGGTTACTTACAAATCCCCCGTGCAAAATTTAGCGTGAATCCAGAAAATGTCTTTACTAAGCAAAATGCCCTTGATATCGCTGCTAAAGGGATGTTACCTATCACAAGTAACGTGAATATCTATGGCAAGGTGGGCGTTGCTTATTTAACCACTGAATTAGGAATAACATCGCCTAGCGAAGCTAAGGATAATCTGAATTCCAAGCAAGGGATTTCTAAACGTCAATGGGCACCGGAAGTGGCTGTGGGTATGGGTTACGACATTACACCGAATGTTACAGTCGATACTTCACTGACACATATCCAAACTGTTGGAAGTAACCCTCCAGGCAATATCGACTTCTTGGCCGTCGGTGTGGGCTATAACTTCGGTTAAGTTTCTATGATTCAAATTTAACTCATTAACTTAGTTTAATGAGTTAAATTTTTCTTTAAAATAAAAAAATTTTTTCTGATCGTTTTACTAGTCGGCACTCGACAAAAGTAAAAATAATTTTTATTTATTTTTATCCAATAAAAACTAAAAAACTCAAACAATTTTTTTTTATGTTTAGAAGTTGACAAAAAAAAATTCTAATTGTTTAATAGTCGCTCGTTTGACTAGTTAAAACACTTCAGGAGAATAATAATAATGTTAAAAAAAATTCTAACAACCACCGTATTAGGTGTCTCTGCTTTAGGTGCAATGGCGGCTAATGCGGCAACACCAGGTCTTTATGTGACAGGCCAACTCGGTTATGTGAATAATAATATGAAATTAAGAACTCACGATCTACTTCCAAATAATGATATATCCGCATCGAGCTTAGGTGGTCGAGTAGCGGTTGGTTATCAATTTAATCAGAACTTTGCATTAGAAACGGGTTATTTTCGAGCCGCTCAGAAAAAAGTCACACTTGTAAGTGGTAGTGTTAAGAGCCCAGTAATAGGTAATGTGACACTAGATCAAAACGCAATTGACTTACTTGCTAAAGGTACCCTCTCTATTAATAGTGCGCTTAACCTTTATGGTAAATTAGGTGTTGCTTATTTAACAACTGATTTTAATACTGATTCCGGTGATAAAAGATTCGATCCGATAATTCAAAACTTTGCTAAACGCAAATTTGCTCCTGAAGCAGCCGTAGGTGTCAGCTATGACATTACGCCTAATGTCTCCTTAGACACCTCTTGGACACATATCCATACCCTAGGAAAAAATCAGCCCGGTAACATTAACTTTATTGCGCTTGGTCTCGGCTACAACTTTGGCTAAGTCTAAACCTCCGTTTAGTAGACCTTCTTTCCGTAAAAAACCCCTTAAAAAGGGGTTTTTTATTTTATCTCGTAGGACTCCCATGGAAGCTTGATATCTCTCAGCGGAAAGATATCAGAAAAATTGATATAAAGGTTGACAGTCATTTTTAAAAATGATAAATAATGACCTGTTTAACTAGTTGAACCTTACGAGGATAATAATAATATGTTAAAAAGAATAATCACAGTAAGTGTACTCAGCGCTTCAGCGTTTAGTATAGTCGCTGCTAATGCAACAACAGCGCATGACGAGACTATCAATCCAGCAACCACAGCAACGAGCGGCCTCTATGTGCTAGGTCAAGCCGGTTATGCCAACGCGCATACAAAAGATACCATTGTTACCCCATTGCCAAGTACGGGTTCTGGCTTTTCTATCCCTAACTGGGGTTTAGGTGGACGCTTAGGAATGGGTTATCAATTCAATCAAAATTTTGCGGTTGAAATGGGTTACTTGAGGCTCATAAATAAGAAAGGCACTTTTGAAAAACTAGCTCCAACTTCGGCCTACCAAGCAGGAGCAACCGAAACATTAAAACAAAATGTCATTGATTTAGCGGCTAAAGGTATTTTACCCATTACCGATAAAATTAATGCTTACGGTAAGCTCGGAGTCGCTTATTTAACAAGCATTATCACAGGCAAAAATGAGAATGAAGTAAAAAGTAATGATAATCAATTCTTCGGTATTGATAAGCACACCTTTGCTCCTGAAGTCGGTTTAGGTATCACTTACAATATTACTAACAACATATTTGTTGATGCGTCACTCACTCACATCCAACCGGTTGGCAAAAACAAACCTGGTAATGTGGACTTTGCTGCCGTAGGTATGGGTTATAGTTTCGGCTAATAAAAAAAACACCCTCTTTAATAAGGATTCAATCTAAAAACCCCCTTTTATAGGGGGTTTTTTCTAATCAGATTAATTTTAAATTCTGCATCGATCTTTAAAACTTTTAGAGTAATTTTAACAGAACGTTAAGCCTATTAATTTATACTCAATAAATAATAACAGAAAAAACTAAAAAAAATCTCTTTTTAAGGAGTTTCGGTATGCGCTTTTTTCTTAATTCCAGTTCTTCCTTTCAAAAAAAACTAATCGTTGCGTCCAGAGCAGATGAGGATTTAAATGAAATACCCGGTATTCCTAAAAAAGATTTGCTTGCTTTTGAAAGCTATGCGAAGGATCAAAACGTAGTTTTACTTATTCGTCCGGTAGAACCTCTAACTAAAATTTTACATGAATCAGGAAACTACCCCAGCAAGAATTTTACTATTAAAGGGAAATCCTCTTCTTGGGGATTATGGGCAGGATTTATCCCTATTGATCAACAGTTCAGTAAATTAATCGGTCAGAGAGAGAAAATTAAACAATCGAATGAAGCCATTAATGATTGTATTAAAAAAGGTCACGCGCAAAAAACCCATTTAAAAATACCTCAGCATTATTTTAAAGAATTAATAAACAAAGAAATTATTTTTCCCCCAAAAAAAAACGGAAGACGGTTATCTTGTTATTTACTGTCCTCGCCCTCATTCTGAGGAATCGAAGTTATGTTATGCCAAAGAAATAAATATCGGATCGAAAATAGAATATGAAGTCTACACGGCTGAAAAAAAACCTTTTGATGTCTTAGCCGACGTTAATTTGAAAAAACCACTGATTGCCGATTATGATTTATTAGCCATTATAAGCCCTTTGAAAGAGTATTCCAGAGAACATATCCGACTGAACCCTGATATTACGCATCAAAAACGACTGCGTAAAATTTCGCCTCAAGCGAAAAGGCGCTCAATGGAAAGCGAAGAAAGATTTTATGCGCGCGAAGACGCTACTTTAGGAAATGTTTCATCGATAATAAAGAAGCATATTACCGGACTAAACCGTGCTTTAAATAAAGGTGAATATCTGGAATGCATCCATCACAACGATGATGCCGGTTCACCGGCAAGTAATCCTGAAACAAACTATCCCATCACTGCCATCATTCCACCCATAGCGAACTTTAAATCCACGATATTTCTCCTCAAAACAACGGAGGAGTTCGTCGATTTTATCCATAAGATTAATAGGGAGTACCGAGTTGAAGCGAATCCATTATGGGAATTACCGGTTCAATGGGCAGTCAATAGAAGTCATTTTTTTTCTAGCATTAAACTAGCTTATATCTGGAATAAATCTCCCGAAAATATAAAAAACACTGTATCCACGCTATTAAAAAATATCAGCTTAGATGATGAGACCTTTAGCCAAGAATTAACTCAACAATTCAAAGTAATAAGTCAAATGGGCTTTGAGGATGATAATAGTCTATTTGAAAAATTTTTGGATACTATTGAAAATAATCTATTTAACAAAAAAATACCACGTAATTGATATAACAAACTATTAAAGTCATAGCCCTCTCTTCAACCATGACGACTCCCATTCTCGCTGATTAAACTTCGCTTACCGAGTAACGGCTTCAAATACTGACCGGTATAAGAAGCCGCTTGTTTTGCCACCTGCTCAGGCGTACCGACGCAGACGATCTCACCGCCTTTACTTCCGCCTTCAGGGCCAAGATCGATAATCCAATCGGCCGTTTTAATGACGTCCAAATTATGTTCAATAACTATCACGGTGTTACCACGCTCGCGTAGCCGATACAGCACCTTTAATAGTTGCTCAATATCGTAAAAGTGTAAACCCGTTGTTGGTTCATCCAAAATATAAAGCGTCCGACCGGTATCGCGTTTGCTGAGTTCTTTCGCAAGTTTGACACGTTGCGCCTCGCCTCCCGATAATGTGGGTGCACTTTGGCCAAGATGTAGATAAGCTAGCCCCACCTCCTTCAGGGTTTGTAGTTTACGCGCCAGCATAGGTACCGGATTAAAAAATGCATAGGCTTCTTCTACTGTCATTTCGAGGATTTGATAAATATTTTTCCCTTTATACTGTATCTCTAAAGTTTCACGATTATAGCGTTGACCTTTACAAACATCGCATTGTACATACACATCGGCTAAAAAATACATTTCGACTTTGAGTACACCATCCCCTTCACAGGCTTCACAACGTCCACCCTTTACATTGAAGCTAAAACGTCCTGGCGTATAACCTCGCGATCGTGCTTCGGGTGTCGCTGCAAATAATTCGCGGATCGGCGTAAACAAACCAATATAAGTGGCAGGGTTTGATCGCGGTGTACGACCGATAGGACTTTGATCAATATCGATCACTTTATCCAGTTGCTCTAAACCGGTAATCGATTGATAAGGTGCCGCCTGCGGCAAGACAGCGGCATTTAATTTTTTAGCGGCTAAAGGGTACAACGTATCATTAATTAATGTTGATTTTCCAGAACCCGATACGCCGGTAATGCACGTCATTAAACCTAAAGGAATCTCAATATCGATATGTTTGAGATTATTACCACTGGCACCTAATAGTTTGATTGCACGATTTTTATCAAATTTATTACGTTTTTTGGGCAATTCGATACGTCGTTCACCAGATAAATACTGACCCGTTAATGAATGAGGATTTCGCATAATCGCAGCCGGCGAACCCTGGGCTACAACGCGACCACCATGCACACCGGCACCTGGACCCATATCGAACACATAATCGGCATGCCGAATCGCTTCTTCATCATGCTCTACCACAATCACAGTATTTCCTAAATCACGCAATCTCAGTAACGTACTTAATAAGCGTCCATTATCGCGTTGATGTAAGCCTATTGACGGCTCATCGAGGATATACATCACACCCACTAAACCGGAACCGATCTGACTGGCCAAACGGATTCGCTGTGATTCACCACCAGATAAGGTATCCGCACTTCGATCCAAAGAAAGATAATTTAAACCGACATCAATCAAAAAATTTAAACGATCAATGATTTCTTTTTGCAAACGCAAAGCAATCTGTGCACGTTGGCCAGTTAGATTTAATTCTTCAAAATGTTTTTTTAATTGATCGAGCGGTAAAGCGACCCAATCAGTAATCGCGTGATCACCGATAAAAACATGTCGCGCGGCGACATTGAGTCGCGTACCGTGACAACTCGCGCAGGGTTTAGAGGCTAAATAACGTGCTAACTCTTCACGAACCGAATGCGACTCCGTCTCTTGATAACGGCGTTGCATGACCGGTATCACCCCTTCAAAAGGTTTTTTCTTATTATAAACATAGCCCTTTTCACTTTCGTAATGGAACTTTATGGATTCTTTACCACTGCCATATAAAATAATTTTCTGAATGTTATCGGGTAAGGCATTAAAAGGCGTCTCTAAAGAAAAATGATAATGTTTTGCTAACGTCGATAACAATAAGGAATAATAAGGATTTTGTGCATCCCAACCACGGATAGCGCCTGCGGCAATACTGAGTTCGGGTTGCGATATCACCTTGTCCTCATCAAAAATCAGCTCATGACCTAAACCATCACATTGAGGGCAAGCGCCCGCAGGATTATTAAAAGAAAATAAACGCGGCTCTAATTCGCTTAGACTATAACCGCATTCCGGACACGCAAAACGTTCAGAAAAAATAAGTTCTTGTTGTGTGTTTCCTGCCACATCTTGTACAACAACGATCACCAAACCTTCGCTCAAAGACGCCGCGCTGCCTAAAGACTCACTCAAGCGTAAACGATTATCGGATTTAACTTTGAGTCGATCCACCACTACGTCAATCGTATGTTTTTGTTTGGCATTTAAACCGGTTACCTGATCGAGTTCGACCCAGCTCCCGTCAATTCGGGCACGCAAATAGCCTTGCCTACGCAATTCATCCAATAACGGTTTAAATTCGCCTTTCCGCCCTTGAATCTTCGGTGCCAAAATAAACAAACGGGTTTCATTCGGTAGCGCCAGCAATGTATCCAACATTTGACGGATGCTTTGCGCCGCTAAACTCGTATGATGAACAGGACAGCGCGGCTCGCCAATACGCGCAAATAACACACGCAAATAATCGTAAATTTCGGTTACCGTCCCCACTGTCGAACGTGGATTATGTGAGGTTGATTTTTGATCAATGGCAATGGCCGGAGAAAGTCCTTCGATGTGATCAACATCCGGTTTCTCCATCATCGAAAGAAACTGTCGCGCATAGGAGGATAACGATTCCACGTACCGACGCTGACCTTCCGCGTATAAAGTATCAAAGGCGAGTGAAGACTTACCCGAACCGGATAATCCGGTCACCACAATTAATTGATCGCGTGGAATATCGAGATCAATATTCTGTAGATTATGCGTGCGAGCGCCGCGTATGCGAATGGTATCCATAAATAAACAGTTCGGATAGACAAAAAAATTAAGAATTTGATAGCATTTTATTGAAACTCCACACTATAACCTTGAAAATAACGAAAAGAAACCTCTAAAAAACCCTTCATTGCTTTCTTTTTTTCACAACACGATTTAAAATTGACTCCTAACTGTTTTGATTTATACTCATCGCAATGGGATTTTGGGCAGGACGTTTGCAAAAATGAAGCAACCACAGTGTATTTGGATGCATTCAGGATTGCGAGTTGAGTGACCAACACGGTCAAAAATTTAAGTGCGATGAGTATACTACGTATGCTACTGAGGAGTACTGAACATGGCTAAAGGCATTAATAAAGTTATTTTAATAGGCAATTTAGGTGCTGATCCTGAAATCCGTCATATGCCAAACGGTACTGCCGTCGCCAATATGAATCTTGCCACCAGTGAAAGCTGGAAAGATAAAAATACCGGTGAACAACAAGAACGCACGGAATGGCATCGTGTCGTTTTATTCCAACGGCTCGCTGAGATTGTCGCTGAATATCTAAAAAAAGGTTCAAAAGTATATATTGAAGGACGTTTACAAACTCGCAAATGGCAAGATAAAACCACGGGTCAAGATCGTTACACGACTGAAATCATTGCCAATGAAATGCAAATGTTAGACAGCCGCGGTAGCAGCCACACACATGAGTCCTCTGCTGCTCGACCCAAACCTGAAATCAGCAGCAAAATTCCTGAAATGGCCAATGAAGCCTTTGATGACGACGATATCCCTTTTTAATCGGCTTTTTTCAGTTTTATTGGCTCACTTGGTGTTCATACGCGCCTGTTTATCCGACCATTTTATGCGCATAAATCAAGTCATTTAAAATAAAATGACTTGATTTATCTGTCGACTTGACTAATCTTTTTATAAGGAACATTGACTCTCAAAGAAGCGTGTAAGGGGGGGATGTGAAATATTTAATTGCCTGGTTACTTGGCATACCTATCGCTGTATTGTTACTGATTTGGCTATTCAGTCATTTATTTTAAAGTGAAAAGCCTCATCGCTTGTCATCAATAACACCATTAAAAGAATAAAAAAATATATTCAATGTTCCGGATTTATGATCCGATTTTATTTCAGGAGTATTATATGAAAGCAAAGTTATTCGTCATCTTAGGCTTGATTGCATTACCTGTGGTGGCTACCGTCGCTATGGGCGGCCATCCCAGACAAGAAACTGCCGGTCAATATGTTGACAACAGTGTACTTACTTTAAAAGTAAAGTCTAAGTTATTAGCAGACCCGATGGTCAAAGGACTTGCCATTTCAGTGTCGAGTTATAAAGGTCAGGTCAAACTCGGTGGTTTTGCTGATAATTGGCAAGAAAAACAAAAAGCCGGCATGCTCGCTAAACAAGTCGAAGGCGTCACCGGTGTCACCAACAACATCGTTGTAAAAAAAATGCACCGATAAAATTGAAACTTCTTCTTTCTAACTAAGAAAAAACGGTTTAATTAAGAAAAACAAGGTTTAACCTTGTTTTTCTTATTCATCGCCCACAAAATCCTTAAATATTTAAATTTGACTATAAATATAGCGCGCTAACTGCACACTTTTAACATACTCACGTGTTTCCTTCCAAGGTAAAATTTCTACCCAAATATCTTTGGGTAATCGCTGATACAAGCCTTGAAACGATTTAATCCGATTAGGGCCCACGTTATAAGAAGCCGTTGCTAACATGGCATGGCCTTCAAATAAATTCAATAACTGCCTTAAATAGGCACTGCCTAAACGAATATTCTGTTCGGGATCGAGCAAATTCAAACGATGTAAAGACACGCTTCGCGCTAACTGCTTACCGGTATTTGGCATAATTTGCATTAAACCTAAAGCTCCAGCACTGGATCTTGCATTTTTCATGAAGGCACTTTCTTGACGCATAATGGCCCAAACCCATGCCGAATTTAAATGGGCTCTACGTGAAGCGGCTAATACTGAGCGCCGATACGCCAAAGGAAAACGTAATTGAATGTCATTGTGGATATTTGCTTTGCTGGCACCGACGATTGCTAAATCGTACCAACCCCACTCTTTAGCCAATTGAGCCGCCGCTTGACGTTCTGGTATACGCAAACTCTCTAAGACCCATAACCATTCCTGGCGGGCTTCACCGACAAAACCTAAGGCCAGAAGTTCTTTAGCGCGTTGAATGGCGGCATTATTTTCCAATGCCTTGCGATCACCCCTAATGCGATGCGTACTCGGATGATAGTGATATTTCAAACGTTGACTGGCCAGTACACCGTAATAATCAACCTCTTTCGCCAAACTGGCATAAATGTGATTCGCTGCCTGAACGTGTTGTGTTTCAGCCAATGCCCTCGCCCGCCAATAACGCCAACAGGCAGACTGTTGTTCTTTAAGTGATAAACGATCCAACCAAAAGAGCACTTGATGCCATTGGCCATTCAATAAACTATTCCGTACGCGCCATTCGCGGAGTGTGGTATTGGCATAAGCCGGTTTAACCTTTTTTAACCAAATCTCCGCGTCCATGTGTCCGCGTCGGGCTAAAGCGATGCCTAAATCCACTAATATTGATTGTTTTTCAGCGTTATTTAAAGCATACGTTCTACTTAAGTGTGACCAATTTTCAATCAACTCAATAGGATCTTTATTCGCTAAACGCTTCAACCCAAACACGATTATTTTTCGATCAATTGCATTATCCGAATCAAACTGACTCGTGTGCTCAATCAATAAAGGTTGTCGTCGCACTTGATACCAACGTCTCACTTGTTGACGTTGTTTGGGGGGTAAAAGTTGTGCCAGATGTTGGATCACAGAAACATTATTTTCAACCATAGCTTGATCGAGTTTTTTCCAGATCAAGTTGAAACTTAATCCTCCCGATTGTTCCCATCGACTAAAAATCGAACGACAAACACTTGGTGGTGAATGAGTTTGAAACCAAAGTGAGGCTATTTTTTCATAAGCTAAGGCCTTTTGTTGCGTTTCCAATAAAGATTGTAAATAATAACATTGTAAAGGCGTACCATAAATGGGTTGATAATAATGAATAAAATGATTCCAATCCTTTTTTTTAGCTAAATAAACTAACCAATCGGCGCGCAATTTAACCGCTAAAGGGGTATTATCATAGGTTTGTAAAAATCTATCGATTTCGCTCCTATTCGCATAGGACCCTTGTCGTTTTAATTGGATAAAAATTAAATAAGGATATAAAGGATAATCTTTTAGTTTAGCTTTTAAATTCGAAAATGATGGATAATGTTGGCGCATAAGTAACTGTCTCGCCTGCCAAAATAATTTTCGTTGTTGAACGCTATTTTCAGCATGAACTAAACAAGACCAAGTTAATACTAAACTTATGATCACTACGGTACTTTTTCTAATCCTCATAGCCGGTTTTAAAAGTAGGGAAAATTTATGCTCCTCTATTTTATATATATCACTTTAGGTCTGCTTACCAGCTTGCTTGCTTTTACCTTGTTGCACTTTTATAAACTAGAACGGCAACATGATAAGTTAAGCCAAATGGACAGTCGTTGGACAGACATCCATCGTTTACTCAATCAACTCCATGATGCGCGCGTCACGGATCAACGTAACACCGCAGCCAATAAAGAACAATTACTACTGGAGCTCAATACCTATCGACAACAATTTGATCAACATCAGCTAAACAGTTTAAAACTGTTACAAGATAGCTTGCAGCAAGGTTTGCAGCATATCAGTCAACGTATGGACAAATTAACCGAAAGCACCCAAGAAAAATTACTCACGATGAGTGGTCAAGTTGAAAAGCGCTTATTTGATGGCTTTGCACAAACCACAGCCACATTTTCCGACGTGGTTAAACGACTGGCCTTGATCGATGAAGCACAAAAACGTATCACCGAACTTTCCAGTAATGTCGTCAATCTACAACATATCCTTGCGGATAAACGCTCACGCGGCGTTTTTGGCGAAATTCAGCTCAATGCCTTAATCGAAAATGCCTTACCCACTAAAAATTACAGTTTGCAACACACCTTAAGTAACGGTAAGCGCGTGGATTGTTTATTATTATTGCCCGCTCCTACCGGTAGCATCGCCATCGACGCTAAATTTCCCTTAGAAGGCTTCAGAAAATTAACCGATATCGATCTCCCTAAAAGCGAGCAACGTGCCGCCGCAGCACAATTTCGCCAAGATATTCGACATCATATCCAAGCCGTAGCCAATAAATATATTATTCCTGGTGAAACGTCAGAAGCTGCTTTATTATTTATTCCCGCCGAGGCAATTTTTGCTGAAATTCATGCGCATTATTATGATTTAGTTGAAGAAGCACAGCGCAAACGCGTTTGGTTGGTTTCGCCCACGACGATGATGGCGGTATTGACTACAACCAGCGCTATTTTGAAAGATGCCGCAACTCGTGAGCAGATTCATTTAATTCAAGAACATTTAGGTGTCTTAGGAAAGGATTTTTCACGTTTCAAACAACGTATGGATCATTTATTTCGTCATATTCAACAAGCCTATACCGATATACAAGAAGCGAAAACCTCAGCGGATAAAATCACGACTCGCTTTGAAAAAATAGAAAAAGTTGAATTAAGTGCCAACTTATTGGAATAATGCCCACTTTAATTTCTTATTGTATTTTTTTATTTGCTTAATTGGTTATGGGATAAAATTGATTTCGCAATAATAGCAATAGGAAAACCTCCCATACAAGACAGGAGGTTTTTTGGATGAGCCAAAAAAACTTAAGGTACTGAAACGTGCTTTTTACAACAGCTTATGGCGCGTACCAGTACATAAATCGCACATAAACCAACAATAATATAAATAATCCTAGCAATTGGGCTGTAATCTCCAAAAATGCCGGTAATTAAATCAAAATGGAATAAACCGACTAAACCCCAGTTCAAACCACCGATAAATAAGATAACGAGTGCGATCCAATCTAAAACGCTCGGACTTTTGAACATAAATACTCCTTTATTTAAGCAAGTGAAATTCACATACCATAAACGTCTTATTTTTGGCTCAACGACAGCAATACCCCCTTACTGTAGCTCAAAAATTTAAGATAAACAAATTTTGCTGATCTCTAGTAAAACTGACAAAGTTGGCGCCTCACAGTAATGCTCGATAATGTTCATTACCGTCGTTCAAAGCGAGAAACGTTTTGCATCATACTGATGATTCGAAATGCCGCAGTTCTCTGCAACGCTATTTTCTTGTAATAGTTTCACTATCTGAGTATCATCGCCTCCAGCCTGAGTCTGAGCGATATGCAAAGCAGTATCACCCTCATTATTCGTCAGATTAACATCAGCACCTTTTTTTAATAAAAACTTAACAAGAGCGATATTATTCATTTCGCAGGCGATATGCAAAGCAGTATCACCCTCATTATCTGTCAGATTAACATTTGCTTGGTATTTTTCTATTAATAGCTTTGCTAGCTTTAATTGATTTGGGATCTTCTTTTCTATCTCTACTTTATGTGCCATTGTTAATACCTTTGTACCTAAAAACATCTTATTTTCAATAATTAATACATGCAAAGGGGGTTCGCCGTTATTATTCGGCTTATTGACATCAGCACCTTTTTGTAATAATAACTCAGCTACCTTTTTTAATTGTTGACCTGCCATCGCTTCTTTTGTAATGAATAAGGCGGCATGCAAAGGCGTTTGGCCATCGGCATCCTGAAGATCAATCTTGGCGCCTCGATTTATTAATAGCTCAACCATTTTGTTATTGCCATTTTGAGAAGCTATATGCAAAGGGGTAACTTTTTTTTCGTCAGGGGCATTAATGTCTGCACCTTTATTTATTAATAGCTCCGCCATTTTGGTATAATTTTTTTCACTCAGTATATGCAATGCAGTTCGCCCATTCTTGGCTAGATAATTAACCTCCGCGCCGGATTGTATTAATTTATCTGCTACTTTTAATAAACTCTTTATATCGGGTGGATTGCTCAAATCACCATCCGCAATAAAATTGCTTCCAAAGCATGCCATATGTAAAGCGGTAAATCCTTTATCACAAGGCTTATCAATTGTAGCTTTTTTTTTTATTAATAGCTTAAGCACTTCAAAATGACCTTCTTGAGCGGCAACATGCAAAGCAGTTTTTCCATGTTTATCCAACGCATGAACATCGACCTTTTCTTTTTCTATTAAATTAAAAACTTTAGACAGATCGCCTGAGAAGCAGGCGTCATGCAAAGGGGGGATATCCTTTATTTCGTTAACTTTATAAATAGGCATTTATTATACTCCTTCGTTTTTGTTATTACTAAAATAAAAAAGTAACTTAAGAATAGTCATTCTACACGAACATTAAAAAATTTTACCTAAGCAGGTTAACAATTAAGCTTTTAACTCCGGTATTTTTACCACTAAGGCATCGCAAGACAAATGGTGGATCACCGCACTGGCTGTTGAACCAAATAAGATACCGATACCGTGTCGACCATGGCTACCTATGACAATTAAATCAGTTTTGAGTTGTTTCATTTTATCCAGTATCACAATTTTAGGTGATCCGACCTCGACAAATTGATGTTTTTCAGGGATTTCAAATTTTTTTGAGATTTCGGCGAGTTGTTTTTGCGCTTCAGCCAACATTTCACCTTCTAAATCAATCACCGCAGGATAAGCTTGGGCGACACCGTAGGCATTGATATGTTCAACCGCATGAATAACTGATAGCTTAGCCCCCTTCGCTAAAGCGTGAGCCCGCTTCAAGATAATTTCATCGCAGGTGGGATGTAAATCGATGGCGACTAAGATATTTTCATAAATGGCCATAAGTTATCTCCAGAGTTTAGATAAAAAAAATGATACGCTTCGTTATTGAATTTTTATCGTGTTAATGCGCAATTCAATGAATACTTAACTTGACACAATCTTTTAATAATGATTCGCCAAGCTCCTGAGTTCGTCATTCGATTTTAGCTGATTTAAATTCTTTTTGGCCATTACTTTTTAATTTTATTTAAGTGTTGCTAAGTGTTGCAGTGAAAAAGAAACAAGCATTTCATACACACGAGGAATGATCTGGTCGGGGCGACTGGATTTGAACCAGCGACCACCTACACCCCATGCAGGTGCGCTACCAGGCTGCGCTACGCCCCGAAGATCGGACATTGTAATGCCCTTACTCAAAACACGCAACTCATCCATGACGCCTCTTTATTTTAAAAATAAAAAATCAACGCTTTTGATTTTTTAATTGTAATTTTAATTTTTGACTGGCTTGAAACAAGACAACATTCCTTGAAATCACTAGGGTTGAAACGCCAGTTTTTGGATTTCGGCCAGGGCGCTCCTTTTTCCTACGACGTCGAAAACTTCCTAAGCCCGAAATTTTAACGGTCTCTCCTTTTTCTAAAGCTAAAATGATTTCTTCAAAAAAAGCATCGGCAAGCTGTGTGGCTAAAGGTCGACTGAGACTCGGATCTCGTTGTCTTAAACCGCTAACCAAATCCGCTTTTGTTAACACTGGATTCATGAATTTCTATTCCCTTAGCTGAATAGCGAAACGCTGGTTTAGATTATCTATGACTTTTTGCATTAAGTCATCCACTTCAGTATCCACTAAAGTACGTGTGGGATGTTGCCAACATAATGCTAAAGCTAAGCTTCTTTTTTTAGGTTCTTGCTTTGAAAAATAGACATCGAATAAAAATGATCGATTAAGCCATTCACCGGCTTGCTGGCTAATAGCATCCAAAATTGTCTGTGCAGAATAACGATCATCCACCCAAAACGAAATATCTCGGCGTACCCTGGGAAATTTTGAATACGCTTTAAATTCGGGGAATGATCTTTGAAGAATGGGCGAAGTCGCTAATTCAAAACAATAAATAGGACCGACGAGATCCCACTCCGCTATTATTTTTGGATGGAGTGCACCGATAGTGCCAATGATCTTATTATTCGATTGCACGACATCACTAGAGAGTCCAGGATGTAACGCCGGATGAGTCCCTGGTTTAAACTGAAAGTTCGTTTTAGTTAAGCTCAATAAGGCTTCAAGATCCGATTTAAATGTAAAAAAATCTAAAGGCGTACGAGCAACACCCCATTGTTCGGGTAGACACTGACCACTGGCAACCGCGGCAATCATATTTTGCTGTTCCAATTTTTCGCGTTGTCTTTGAAAGCAAAGACCCGTTTCAAATAAACGGCAACTTAACTGTTGTCTTTGTTGATTATAATGCAATGTATTTAATAGCCCCGGCCATAAACTGGTGCGCATCACCGACAACTCACTGGATATTGGATTGAGTAATCTTAAGGGTTCAAGATGAGGCATAATCATTTTCTGACATTGCGGCGCAGTAAAACTATAGTTAATCGTCTCATGATAACCTCGATCGATCAGTAAATTCTGTATTCGATTCAATGAAAGTTGGGTTTCGGGCTGAGGTAAGAAGGTTAAAGGACGATGCGCGAGTGTCGTAGGAATATGTTGATAACCATAAATTCGTGCCAATTCTTCAAATATATCCACTTCTAAGGAAAGATCAAAACGCCAACTCGGTGGTGTCAATCGCCAAGCTTTTGCATCGTGTTGCACTGTGATCCCTAAGCTTTCCAAAATAGTCATTATTTTTTCTTCACTTAAAGAAAAACCTAAATACTTTTTTAAATGTGCGGGATGAAAGTCAATGTGAATAGTCGGCTTAGCATCAGATTTCATTTGCGTAATCGGCCCTGCTTGACCGCCCACCGTTTCAATAAGTAGTTGTGTTGCACGTTCTAAAGCCATGTGAGTGATTGCAGGATCAACCCCTCTTTCAAAACGATACGCCGAATCCGTATTCAAACCATACCGTCTGGCCTGGCCCGCAATATTCGACGGACTAAAAAAAGCACTTTCCAAAAAAACTGCTTGAGTTTGTTCCGTGACTGCTGAATTGGCGGCGCCCATCACCCCTGCAAGCGCTTGTACTTGGTTTTTATCGGCAATCACTAAGCTGGCTTGATCTAACACCAGCTTTTTTCCATCAAGCAAATGAATCGATTCTTCTGACTTGGCATAACGAACGGTCAACTCACCGTTTAATTTTTTAAGATCAAAGGCATGCAAAGGTTGACCAAGCTCTAACATGACATAATTGGCCACGTCTACAACCGGATGAATGCTTCGTAGTCCACTGCGGCGTAAACGTTCTTGGATCCATAAAGGTGTTTTGGCCTGTGGTTTGATGCCTTGGATAATTCGGCCCACATAATGTGGACAGGCTTTAGGGGCGGCGACATGAACTTTCACTTGATCTTTTATTGTTGCCTTTTGTTCTGGAATAGGCAAGGTCGTTAAGGTTTGTTGCGTCATTGCGGCTACATCTCGGGCTAATCCTTTGATACTTAAGCAGTCGCCGCGGTTAGGTGTGAGACGAACATCCAAACTCTGATCATCTAACTGCAAATAATCATAGAGTGCTTTACCTACGGATGCATCCTGAGGTAATTCCAAGATCCCTGATTCCGAATGACTTTCAGTCAATCCTAACTCACTGGACGAACATAACATGCCTTGTGAAAGCACACCTCGTAATTTGGCCGCTTTAATCGATACCTTATTGGGTAATTGTGCGCCCACTTCAGCCACTGCAACCTTTAAGCCCGCTCGACAATTTTTCGCGCCACACACGATCTGTAAGGTCTCAGAGCCCACATTTACTTCAGCTACCTGTAGACGAGATGCATCGGGATGTTGAGTAACACTTAACACCTCTCCGATAACGACTTTATTGAAGGAGCCTGCCACAGGATGGATCGCCGCCACCTCTAAACCCGCTAAAGTCATTTGCTCGGCCAGTTGTTTAACTGTTAAATTGGGATTTACCCATTCGCGTAACCACTGTACACTCAATTTCATATTAAAATTGCTCTAAAAAACGGTAATCATTTTCAAACATCAAACGCAAATCAGGAATTCGATAGCGTAATAACGCTAAACGATCAATCCCCATACCAAACGCATAACCTTGATATTTATCCGGCGCTAAACCGGCTTTTTCGAGTACGTTAGGATGGACCATGCCACAACCTAAGATTTCTAACCATCCGGTTTGACTGCACACACGACAACCCGTACCGTGACATAGGACGCATTGAATATCTACTTCAGCCGAAGGCTCCGTAAAGGGAAAGTAAGCGGCGCGAAAGCGAATCAAGAGATCCTTTTTTTCAAAGAATTGCTGTAAAAATTGGCTTAATAAGCCCTTGAGCTCAGAAAAATTAGCGAACTCATCGATTAATAACCCCTCGACCTGATGAAACATTGGTGTGTGTGTAATATCAGAATCACAGCGATAGACGCGACCCGGCGCGATCATTTTAATTGGCGGTTGAGTATTCTGCATGGCGCGTATTTGTACGGTTGAAGTATGCGTACGTAATAGCAAACCGTCAGAAAAGTAAAAGGTATCATGTAATGCACGTGCCGGATGATTGTTAGGAATATTTAAGGCCTCAAAGTTATGGTAATCATCCTCTATTTCAGGACCTTGTTCTATGGTAAAACCTACTTCCCTAAAAAAGCTTTCAATACGTTGACGCGTACGCGTCACAGGATGAGCGCTGCCAAGCGTCTGACCACGACCAACTAAGGTGATATCTACCTTTTCTCGTTTTAATTGTGCATCGATTTCCTGATTGATTAATAATTCACTCTGCGCCTTCAGTAAGGCTTCGATCTGTTGCTTCGCTTGATTAACCGCGTGTCCTAACTTAGGTTTTTCTGCGGCGGGTAATTGGCCTAATTTCTTAAGATATTCATTTAATGCACTTTTTTTACCTAAAAGTGTACTTCTTAATTGTTCCAAATCATAAGCTCGCTTTGTTTCAGCAATCGACTGTGCGGCCTTTTGAATAATCTGTTGCAAATCATCTGTCATGATGCATTAACCTTTATATTATCTGCTCTTCAATGGATATGTACTGCGCATAAGCATTGTTAACTTAATCGATCATATTCTTCTAATGATATCTTTCTGGCTTCTGACTCTAACATGATAGGAATCTCATCTCGTATAGGATAAGCTAAACGATCAAAACGGCAGATGAGTTCTTGGGCCGATTTTTCATACACCAAACTGGCTTTGCACAAAGGGCACACCAATATACTAAGCAAATATTTATCCATCAGAACCTCGTTGTAAAGCGATTGTTTCTCTTAAATAAGTGGGTAAAGCCTCGCTGGAGCTAACGGTTTCACCGCGTCGATAAGCGGCACTCGCAATCACCGCGGCATCATAGGCCCTAGGATAACGTTGCGGAACCCATCGCTGCAACCGATGCTTGAATTGTTTATCGAAGATGAGGTGGTATTGATCCCAAGCACTCCCGACACCGACAAAATGGGTTAAATCCGTCGCGAGACAATGTTGTGCCTGTAGCAATTGCTCAGAACCTAATTGTTGCATCTCCCCTGTTTCATTTTTTAAAGCATACGCGCCGACAAATACTTCGTTTAAATGCGCATCAATACCCGCCAATACCTGTTGTGCTTGAAATTCTCGATAAGCCCCTTGCGCTAAGCAGTGTAAACTCGAAACCAATATCACTGGCAAATTTGTGGCATAAGCACTGGCTTGAATAATACTTGCGGCAATGCGAATACCAGTGAAACTCCCGGGACCGCGCGTAAAAGCCAAGGCATCTAAATCAGAAAGCTTAAGTCCTGCTTCATCCAACAACGATTGCATCATCGGTAAAATCAGCTGCGTATGCATGCGTGGTGCGTATTGATAACGCTCCTGAATCTGCCCGTGATGCATTAGCGCGGAAGAACATGCTTCAGTGCTTGTATCAATGACCAGTAATTTTAAAGACATAAATTTTTATTTTATGATTGAAGAAATCTGTGCGCCGTATCTCTCAAAACACCGTCTTATTTTTATTTTTTCCGCGTTATCTTGAAAAGCTAGCGCTAAACCCACTCGCCATCGCACCTTCTTGTTGGCTTTGTAACAAGGCGTCTAACCGCTTATGATCCCAGTCGCCATAAAATTCAATATACGTGGGCAATACTTGCACGCCCGGAACGCAGCCGCCGATAAGGAATTGAGTTATTCCCTGTTCTTTAAGAGCATGCAATTCGGAGAACAGTAAACAAGTGGACGCTGAATTCAAGCGATAATCCGGTTCATAGTAAAGATGTGTCCTTACATTACGATCAAGTAACGAACCCTCCGCGACGACACAAAGCTTCATCCCCCCTCTTTCTTTATACAATTTAAGCAATTCACCCAAATACCCTTCCGGATAGGCTGAAAATAAAATAACATTATGACAATTTATAGGAATAACCTTCTTATTATCTTCGGGGAAAATCGCTTCCTGACAGTCCAGCAAACATCCCTCATTTTCCTTATCATAACAGGAAACAGGCAAACCTACCTTTTCTTTTAACTGAAGCTCATGATAACCATAACCGCTTCCCACGCTAATTACTTGAGGTTTATTAGGAACCGAATCGAAGTACTGGCTTAACATCCTATAAATTCGATCCGATTTTTCTTTGTCTACCTGGCCACACGTACCTGAGATACGGTCAGAAGCTTTAGTTGAGTCGTCCTTAAAAAAACGCGTACTAAGCATACGTTTTTAGTCCCTTCTAAAAATTACTAGAACCGCTTACGGTTATCCTGCATCTCGTTAATAAATTTTACTCATTAAAAGTATCTTATTTCTCGAGATAAACTAATTTATCTTCTTTATTTTTCCATTCATCGGCATCGGCCGGTGGATCTTTACGATGCGTGATGTTTGGCCATGTTTGTGCAAGTTCTTTATTCAAGGCTAAAAATTTTTTATATTTTTCAGGCAAATCATCTTCAACATAAATGGCATTGACAGGACATTCGGGTTCACACAAACCACAATCGATACATTCATCCGGATGAATAACCAGCATGTTCGGCCCTTCGTAAAAACAGTCAACAGGGCATACTTCAACACAATCGGTATACTTACAGCGAATACATTTTTCAGTGACTAGAAATGTCATGACTTTTTTAAACTAAAAAAACAATGAGGCCACTTACACTCATAATTATTAATTAAACTTTTAATCTGGTGCCCGGGGCCGGACTCGAACCGGCACGGTGTTACCACCGAGGGATTTTAAGTCCCTTGCGTCTACCAATTTCGCCACCCGGGCCATTTAGTTTTTACTTCTCTTAACTTCTGGAGGCTAGGGCCGGAATTGAACCGACGTACACGGCTTTGCAGGCCGCTGCATAACCACTCTGCCACCCAGCCAATTTCTTTATCTAATGGCTTTGTCTTTTTGTTAATTTCTTCGTTGGATACTCATCTCCGGTGCCTGTACTTTTTAGTACATCCCGCTCCCCAATCATCATCCACCTTGAGCTTAACAAAAATACTTCAGCCTCTAATGATTTATTACACCTAACCAATAAAAAACCTAGCTTCTCAACAAAAATTTTGGAGCGGGAAACGAGGCTCGAACTCGCGACATCAACCTTGGCAAGGTTGCGCTCTACCAACTGAGCTACTCCCGCAAATGCGGTGATATTGTAACGGCATGAAAAATACTGTCAAGAAGATAAATCATGCCAAGCTGCTTTTAAATATAAACACATACTCCATAATGTTAAAAACATAGCAAGATAAAGTAATACATAACCCGACATTGCAAAACCCCTCCACGCACCGGGTTTATAAAGCAGTAATAAAATAATGGCTAACATTTGTAGTGTCGTTTTTATTTTACCTAGCATTGTCACCGCCATACGCTTATGCTGGCCGATTTCTGCCATCCATTCACGAAGTGCAGATACCATAATCTCTCGGCAAATAATCACAATGGCAGGAACGGCTAAATAAGGTAAAGCGCGATCGCCGACTAATAATATCAATGCCGTTACGACAATTAATTTATCCGCAACCGGATCAAGAAAGCTCCCTAATTTCGAAACTTGGCCTAAGCTTCGTGCTAAATAACCATCTAACCAATCCGTCATCGCAGCAAAAATAAAAATGATCGCGGCCATTACATGGCTGCCACGAAACGGGAGATAAAACAATAAAATAAAAACTGGAATTAACACAATGCGCAGAAAGGTCAATATGTTAGGGATACCCATAAGGTATATACCGTTAGCAAATCCAAAATGAGTCGCTCATTTTACGTGAGTTATCTAAATAGTGTAACCGGTTAGTTTAACCTTTTAAAGCGAAATAAATTTGCTCGGCTAAACGTTGACTGATACCAGGAACTTTAGCTAAATCAGCTGCACTCGCATTTTTCAAGCCTTGCAAACCACCAAACTGACGTAATAATTCACGTCGACGTTGGGCGCCAATACCTGGAATATCCTCTAATATCGATGTTCGTCTTTTTTTTGCACGTTGCCCACGATGACCGGTAATTGCAAAACGATGGGCTTCGTCGCGGATCGTTAAAATAGCCTGTAGCGCCAACGAATCGGCCGATAAATGAACCGCTTGTGCGCATGTGGAAAGGTGCAAGGTTTCAAATCCCGATCGTCGCCCCGGCCCTTTGGCTACACCGATGACAAGAATCCCATTAATCTGCAATTCTTCTAAAACCTGCTCCGCTTGCTTTAACTGTCCCTTGCCGCCATCGATCAACACGAGATCGGGTAAATTTTTTTCGTTATTTTTTAACTGCTTATAACGTCGCAGGAGCGCCTGGCGCATTGCGGCATAATCATCGCCCGGTGTAATTCCCTCAATATTAAAACGTCGGTAATCCATTTTACGTGGGCCTTGCTCATCAAATACCACACACGAAGCGACGGTCGCTTCGCCCTGCGTATGACTGATATCAAAACACTCTAAACGCCGCGGCAAACTATCCAGCGATAACGCCATTTTCAAACATTCGAGTTGTTTGGAAAAAATGAGTTTATTAGAAAGATGAGTAGTTAAAGCGTGTCCTGCATTTTCATTCGCTAAGCTTAACCAATCTTTTTTTTCAGCACTCGGTTTAGTCATTAGCTTGACTGGGCGTCCGGAACGTTCAGTTAAACTCGCCATTAACCAATCTTGTTCGGGTATTTTTAATGGCAAAATGATTTGCTCGGGAAGTCGATCCGAAACTTCCGTTTGAAAATAAAATTGACTGATAAAAGCCGATAATACTTCAGCCGCGGTTTGATTGAGTGGAACCTCAGGGAAATAGGCTTTACCGCCAAGCAATCTTCCATGGCGGACATTCAATACATATACGGCATAATGACTGCTTTTTTCCGCTAAACCGATAATATCCAGATTCCCCTGCCCTGTCATAATCACTTGTTTTTGTTGTATTTCTCGCAATGCTACAATCTCGTCACGTAGACGCGCGGCCGTTTCATAGTCTAAATCCTGTGCGGCCTTCTCCATTTGCTGCGCTATATCATCAATGACCGTTTGATTTTTTCCTTCTAAGAATAAAATCGTATGCTTGACATCACGCTGGTAATTTTCAGGTGTAATAAGACCGACACAAGGCCCCGTACACCGTTTTATCTGATATTGCAAACAGGGCCGAGTACGGTTGCGAAAAAAACTATCTTTACATGATCGAATTCGAAATAATTTTTGCAATAGATTCAAGGTTTCTCTCACCGCCATGATGCTCGGAAACGGTCCAAAATAGCGATAGCCTTTTATTCGAGCACCTCGATAAAAGGCCAAGCGCGGATAACTTTGATGTTGGCTTAAAATAAGATAGGGATAACTTTTGTCATCACGTAATAAAATATTATAGCGCGGCTTCAACTGTTTAATAAGATTGCTTTCAAGCAATAAGGCTTGATTTTCTGTTTCAGTACGGGTTATTTCAATAGCGCTGACTTGACGCATCATCAAAGCCGTTCGCTGACTTTGTTGACCGCAAAAGTAACTGCGCACACGTTTTCTTAAATGCCGTGCTTTACCGACATACAAAACCTGTTGTTCCGCATTCAAAAATAAATAGACACCGGCACTTTCACTGATAACCGCCAGTTGTTGTTTTAGATTGCCCGAACCCACGTTCACCGTCACACAATCACCTAAAAATAACCAATTAACTATTTATCCCGACATTGAGCATAAGGTCAATCATTTCCATTACGAAATGAAGCACATCAAGGTGTCTGTTCTGCAACTTGATGTGCCGTAAGATACAGCAAAATTTTTATTTATTAAGGTTATCGAAGATTTGTTTAACCGTTTTTAAAGCGGGTAAATTAGGAAATTGAGTAGCCAACGCATCGACCAAGGTCCCCACCCCTTTAAAACCGGTTTTCGTCGTCATTTGTTGCTGAGACAAGACTTTAGCCGCATTATTTTGTTGGTTTTGTTGCATCTTGAGCTGTTCCTTTATCATTTGCACTTCTTGACGTAACTGAGCACAGCAATCCGATTCTTGTGCCCAAACAGAACTAAAAGAAAAAATGAATAAAAGCGCAATTAGCGCTGATTTTAATAAAGACATCAAAAAACCTCCTTATAAAATAAAAATAAACAGTGTGTTGGCTTTAGCTTGCCTAGACACACTTATACCGGTAATAGCCTTAATTTCAATATCAAGCAAACGAAGCATAGTCCAAAGCCTAGACTTATGCTAAATGGACGTTTTTTGAGCGTAATATTGCTAATTTCTTGCACGAGCAACTATTTATCAGACTCAAAACTTCAAAAGTTAATTTTTTCCTTTTTTTTCTCAAATAATTAGTTATAAAAAATAAAAAAACTTTATAAACCACGCTAATAAATCTCTTATTCGAAAACGCAATATTGAATAAAATTTTTTTCAAAAATTAATTAATTTATTTTAATTTTTTTGTTATACTAAAATAAATAAAATTTTGGTTTAATTTAAAAAATAGAAGGGAACTCTATGCCTAATCTCTTAGAATCTAACGTTTTAATCGTGCCTTTATCCTTATTTATAAAAAATAATGAAAAAAATACACTAGAAAAATTTAAAACAATATTTCGTTCAATGACCGATCATCTATTCAGCAATCCTGAAGAAAGCGTAAATCACGCTTATTTCAAAAAACAACTCCAGCAATTCAATGAAAAATCGTTAAAAAAAATACTGAATTCATCGCTCGTAACTGATTTTAATCTAGGAAAGAAAAACAAAGACCAATTTATCTTAGAATTATCAAGCGCATTAAAATTACATCCTAGCGATTCCAGGAAGGTTATGCTTGAAGAAGCCTGGAATAGCTTGATTGAATTTGATCATGAATTAGATTCAGTTTTCGATTCCCTCATTAAACTGACCTATCAAGGAAAATCGATTTATTTTATTGAAGAGACCAATGAGTTGCATGCCCAAAAAAGTTTAGAGATTTTTTCGTTATTCCCATTCCATAATCTGTCTTTTTTAGAAAATTTACCTAATCCAACCGCTTCACCTTTGTTAATCAGTTATTTGGATTCAACGCACGATACATTAACCTCGCCTAAAGGCAGCGTCTATTTTTGCCTATCCTATGCTTACCAAACTTTCCTAACACCCTCGTCGAATTTTTTGAGTCAATTTTTTCGATTTAAATCTACCCCCGATTTACTGACCCATTTAATACAACATCTAAATGCTATTGGTAAAAGAAAAGACACTATTTTATTCGTTAGTGCTAATTTAAAAGAGCAATCCCTCGCCGAAAAATTAGCACTTGAAACAATTAGCAAAGAAGCGTTCTATACCGAATTATCCAGTAGCGCTGCCAATAAAACTACAGTGCGCTTCGACGACCCTAACCGTGACAAAACACAGCCTATAGCAAGCAAATCTTCTCTTCAGAAGGCTACAAGTATAGAATGCGGCCTTAGCGTAAACCCAAAAGCACATTAACTGGATCCCTAAATAGCTACTAAGTGCTTTTTTAATAAAAATTAGGTGCCTTTATGAAAGATCAAAACAGTAAAAATGTTTATATTTTAAATTTATCAACGATCCATGCTTTACTACCCATCTCTAAGGTACTGGATAATTTTGCTCAATTATACTACGACTATGGAAGTCAATGGTTGTATTTTGAATTTCTTAGAAAATTTTATAGTAAAGTTTGGGTTATCTTTAAATATCTCGCTATGTCGGGTTCAATTAATGATTACAAGCTAGGAAAAATCAATAGCGAGCCGTTTATCCAACAACTGCAAACTATTTTTAGTTTTCTTCCTAATGACCAAAGCAAAGAATTATTAACGAAGGCTTGGGATTCACTGATTGTCTGGAATGAAGAATCAATAAAAAAGTTAGCCTATTTAACAGAAAGACTGAAAAAAGAAGGCACGAAATGCTACTTAATTACCAACTCAAACCAATTGCATATCAAAAAAATTAAATTCGATATACAAAACGCCACACAAGGAGAAAGAGAATGGCAATGGGAAAAGGAAAAAGTAGAAAATAATACTTTCCAAGTTTCTGGCAATGTGGCACTCATGACTTCCTATGAAAATGAGATATTTAAATCAGATGGCTTAATTAAAAATTTAGTCCAACAACTGTTAGAGAAAGAAGCTTACCGAGATAAAAAAATTACTTTAATAAGTCAATATCCAGCCGATTTAGATTGTGCCGCCAGGTTAAATATCAATAAAGAGCAACCTAAAGACTTTTTCTTCTCTCATCTAGAAAATGATCTAAACATAGAAGCTTCGTCTTCTTCGATGGGATCAGAAACAGATAATCTCTTGATGAGTAGAACATCGAAGAGTAGTGGCTTCTTCAGCGGTAGCGATAAGCCACCTCATGCCGATCCCACTTCTTCTAGTTCTTGCCAAACTAACGACGAGACGAGGAGAAAGCAAAGTTTGGAGTCGAGGAGGAGCAGCAGCAGCGCACGATAGGCGTGCATTGACGGGCCAAGTAGGAAACGCATCACATCACACGAGAGCGCCTCGGCCGGGGGCTCTCGTTAAGTCATTTTATAAAAAAAATGTTATTTTTCCTGACTTTCGTCATGTTCATCCATATAACTTTCATCTTCTTCCAGCAAACCATAACGCAGGGCCAAATGCGTTAATTCCACATCATTATGCACCTCAAGCTTATCATAAAGTCGATAACGATAGGTATTCACTGTTTTAGGGCTTAAACAAAGTTTTTCAGCGATACCATTTACTTTGATCCCATGCGTCACCATATACATAACTTGCAATTCGCGTTCAGAAAGCTGCGCAAACGGTGATTTTGAGGCATCGGAAACCTGACGTAATGCCATTTTTTGAGCAATTTCTAATGTAATATAATTTTGACCCGCCACTACTTTACGAATCGCCGTAATTAACTCCTCGGCATTGGTATTTTTGGTCACATAGCCTGCTGCGCCCGCACGCACTAAGCGATCAGGAAAAGGCCCTTCACTTAATACCGTTACCACAATAATTTTAAGTTTTGGATTGACGCGCATCAAACGCCGTGTTGCATCTAAGCCACCGATACCTGGCATTTTTATATCCATCAAGACAACATCCGGCTTGGTCCCTTTTACTAAGTTAATAGCCGCTTCGCCACTTTCAGCTTCACCTACTACCGTAATATCACGTACATCCTCTAGTAAGCGCTTCATACCTAATCGCACTAAAGCATGATCGTCAACGATAACGACTTTAATCATGGAACGCTAACTCCTCTAGTCAATTTCATTTTTTGGCGGAGGGACAGGGATTCGAACCCTGGAAGGAGTTACCCCCTTGACGGTTTTCAAGACCGTTGCTTTCAACCGCTCAGCCATCCCTCCTACACCTATGTAGGTCGGCTCGAAAAAGAATACACGACTTGACTTAGCAAAAAACCTTTAGTAAAAAATACCGTTTTACGGATAAGCTCAATAAAGTCCAAACATTCAAGCACCGAGGAGCTATATTAGCATAAAGTCTATAGGATGTAGACTATAAAGAAATAAGCAAAACACTGAACACGATTATGGCCAGATATTCACTTTTTAGAAAAATCGAAACAGAAACGTTTTCCTATCGAAAAAAATGGCAACAAGAAGCAACATCGCAGGAAACCTATATTGATTATTTCAATCTATAACACAAACTATCACTTCGTTTTTTTGCGTTTCTCTTTAAAAAATTGTTGTAATTTTTCGGCGCAACGGCTAGCTAATAGACCATCCGTCAGTTCAAAGGTATGATTAAGATCCTTAGTTTGAAAAAGCTGGAGATGGGAAGTCGCACCAAAACGTGGATCATAGGCACCAAAAACCAATCGTTTAATGCGCGCTTGGTGCATCGCACCGAGACACATAAGACAAGGTTCTAATGTCACATACACCGTTGACTCTAATAAACGAGGATTCTTTAACTGTTTGGCAGCAAGGCGTAGTAACAGAATTTCCGCATGTGCCGTCGGATCGCATTGTGTAATCGTTCGATTAAAGGCGATACTGATGATCTGTTGATTTTGTACCAGCACGGCACCCACCGGAACTTCACCCTCTTTTTCTGCATGCTCGGCAGCCTTTAAAGCTTGGCGCATATAGAAGATATCGTTCTGCAAAGGAGAGTTCATTCAAAATAGCACTTTCGTATAAATCCAGACTCTTTTTGAATGACCCGCGGCCTACACCGCGGGCTCAAGCTTAAGTTTAAGTTAAAGAAGACCTAACCCTCTTTGTCCTTTCACTTAGCGAGACTCTTTTGCTTAAAATTTTTTGGCCGGTTTCGCTAGAAAGGATTTATTTTTTACCGGTGCACATAGTACAGTGATCACACGCACAATGACAAGCGTTATGCGAACGCGGGCAAGATAAATATTTGATCAAAGCACCTACCGCTAAAATGGGTAACATAATATCAAAGAAACGTGAAACCATCACAATCGTATCAACGGACTCGGGTTTCGCAAGACTTGCAGCAATAGCCATCAGTACCGCAATAATAATCACGACTGCTGGGAAAAATTTACGACACATATTAACGTCTCCTTGCTTTTAAAAAGATTATAGGCGCTCACCAATACAGGTTGCATTTTATTTCGCCACCGTACTGGGTTGTAAATACTATCATAGTTGTTTTTTATTGTCTTTGTCTAACCGCTTCAAATAAACTAATACCCGCTGCAACAGAAACATTTAAGCTACTGACACGGCCAAACATAGGGATAGTTACTAACGCATCACAACGTTCTTTAGTTAAACGACGCAAACCTTTATCTTCCGCTCCCAATACCAAGGCTAATGCACCGGTCAATACGGTTTCATAAATAAGCTGTGAGCCCGATTGATCCAAACCATAACACCAAACACCCATTGCTTTTAATTTCTCTAAAGTCGTTGCTAAATTAGTCACACTAAACAGCGGTGTCATTTCAGCCGCACCGGCCGCTACTTTTCGAACAGCAGGTGTCATACTGACCGAACGATCCGAGGGAACAATCACGGCATCGACTCCCGCGGCATTGGCTGTACGTAAACACGCCCCTAAATTATGCGGATCTTGAATCGCATCGAGTACCAATAAAAACGGAGGTTCATCCGTATTTTTCAGACGTTGTTTTAACAAAGTCCACAAATCTCGATCATTTAATAGTTTAGTCCTCTTTATTTGAGCTAAAATTCCTTGATGTACACGCTGCTTAGCCCAAGCATCACATTGATTTTTCGATACACTCTGCACGGGAATATGATGGTATTCCGCCAACTGAAGAATCTCTTGAATACGCGTGTCCTCACGCCCTGCTTGTCGAAAGAGCTGCAATATCCTTTCGGGATGCGATGTTAACAGCGCGCTGATCGCATGAAAACCAAATACAAATTCTTTTTCAGATGTCGAACTCATGGTAAAATAGTCTCTGAATGAAATAACTAAAAAGGACTTAAATTTGTGCCCAATCTAACACTTCAGATTAATCCAGAAAGTTTAAATTTTCTAAATCAACATCAAGGAAAGCAGTTAACCTTAGGGCAACAAGTTTTTATCCAGAATGTTAAAGAGACCCATAAGAGACTATCCGAATTAAAAAAGCAAGCGTTTTTCGAGTTCACTGACAGTAATGAAAAAGAGATCGGTCGTGGAAATCTCTATGCGATAACACCGTCTTTAAGAGAAAATTCTCAAGAAACGATCAGCTTAGAAAAATTACAAACTGCCTTTGAGAATGAATTGAAAGTAGATAATAAAGAAGCACTTTCTTTTATTTTATTATGCTTAGTCCACCCAGTTTGGCTCCTCGGCTCTATGCCAACAATACCTTGTTCAGTGCTCGTACCCACCGATTATCTTTGTTCTAACGAAAACCAATCCGAAACATTAACAGCCATTATTGACCATAACGAACACATTCATTTTCAGCTAAACCTAAGTATCAACGCGGTACGTGCTGAAAAATATCCCAGAGGCATTATCACGATTGAGTTTACGATTGATAATAACCCCACCCGGCAAATCAAACTCTTACCTATTCACATGTATTTCGATTTTCCTGATGAAAATGAATCCAATACGTTTCAACAAAAATTACGTAAAGAGTTCAATACGTGGGTATTAGATCAAGATGAATTAGCTAAAATAAAAACTAAACTTAATCAATCTACGTTGATGAAACTTCATCAATGTGTTTTACCTATCTTATTCAGTCTTTTCATTAGCGCAATCGCTATGGTAAGTTTCGCTGCTTTAAACTTAAGCCTTATTTCCGTGTTTTTATTACCGCCACTCGGCTTGGCATTAGGGTTAATTATCGCAAGCTTGGCCAGTGGTGGCGCCTATCTTCTTAGAAAAAGAGAAGAGAAAAAATTGCAGCGGCCCATTCATTTGTTTAATACAAAAAATCAAATATCGTCTAATCCAACCTTATCGGGAAGCACACGCACTTATCAACCTTAAAATCAAACTATTTTCTTTTTTTATATTTCTTCTTTCTTTTTATTGACCGATGAATTTTAGGTTCAATCAACTCAAAATCAATTTTACGCTGATCAAGATCAACTCGCCCTACTCTCACCTGAATTCTATCGCCTAGACGATACACAATACCGGTACGCTCTCCTTGGAGACAATGACGATTAGCATCAAATTGATAATAATCATTATGCAAAGCGGTCACATGCACTAAGCCTTCGACATAAATATTTTGTAACTCAACAAATAAACCAAAACCCGTGACATTGGTAATAATTCCATCAAAACTTTCACCCACACGATCCCGCATGTACTCACATTTTAACCAATCCAATACTTCACGTGTAGCTTCGTCGGCACGCCTTTCAGTCGTTGAACAATGTTCACCCAAACGCGAGATCATTACGTTATCATAGAAAAAGTTCTTCGGTTTACGCTTGGCTAATACATGGCGTATCGCTCGATGAACTAATAGGTCCGGATACCGGCGTATCGGTGAAGTAAAATGCGTATAGGCCGCAAAAGCTAAACCAAAATGACCTATATTCTCAGGACTATAGATAGCTTGACTTAACGAGCGCAACATCACCGTTTGAATCAGATGCGCATCCGGTCTATCCACAATCAATTTTAATAAGTTGGAATAATCCTCCGGCGTCACTTGTTTTTTATTAGGAAAACGCAAACCCAATTCCGCCAAAAAACTTTTTAGATCGGCTAATTTTTCTGTCGTCGGGGGCGCATGGTCGCGAAATAGTGTAGGTATTTTTGCTTTTAACAAAAATTGTGCGGCAGA
>Ga0222713_10000059_pt1 | contig 110581 bp, 102 predicted proteins | sample C33_649DmetaG_FD_165061 | JGI IMG/M metagenome (GOLD analysis project Ga0222713, IMG submission 165061) | Estuarine water microbial communities from San Francisco Bay, California, United States - C33_649D | ecosystem: Environmental > Aquatic > Marine > Unclassified | place: USA: California...
GTGCTGCGGCATCAGTCTGGACTACCTCTGGCGGAATCTCAGCCACTATGGCCTCCGCAACGACAAACGGTTTAGCGTGTCGATCAGTCTCGCGGGGATTGGGTCCTTCGTGAATCCCCTTGGGGTCTTCGGCAATAATGGTCGCCAATGATTAACGTTCTGGTCACTGGCGGTGCCGGGTTCATTGGATCCAACTTCGTGCGCTGGGCGCACGAGGCGCATCAGGACTGGCACATCACGACGCTCGACAAACTGACGTACGCGGGGCGGCTCGAGAACCTGGCGTCGGTGATGCACAGCCCGCGCCATACCTTCGTCAAGGGCGACATCGCCGACGCGGCCGTCGCCGCGCCGCTCGTGCGCGACGCCGAGGTCGTGGTGCACTTTGCCGCCGAAACCCACGTCGATCGATCGATACAGTCCGCCGCCGATTTCCTGACGACCGACGTCATCGGAACCTTTGTGCTGCTTGAAGCGGCGCGGCAGGCGCCACGCCTCCGCCGGTTCGTGCAGATTTCCACCGACGAGGTGTACGGCAGCGTGCCCACCGGGCACAGTGTCGAAACCGACGAACTGCGCCCCCGCAACCCGTACTCGGCGAGCAAAGCCGGCGCGGATCGGTTGGCATACAGCTATTGGGCGACCTACAACGTCCCGGTCGTCATCACGCGGGCGTCGAACAACTACGGCCCGAATCAGTTTCCTGAAAAAGTCATCCCGCTCTTCATCACCAACGCCATCGACGGCATCCCCCTGCCGCTGTATGGCGACGGACTCAACGTCCGCGACTGGCTGCATGTGGATGACCACTGCCGCGGGATTGACGTGGTCATCGACCACGGCATCAACGGTGAGGTCTACAACATCGGGGGCGGCAACGAGGTCAGAAATGTGGACCTCACACACCGGATTCTCGAGTTGATGGGCCGTCCGCACACCCTCATCCGGCCCGTCGCGGATCGCCCGGGACACGACCGGCGGTATGCGCTTGATACACGAAAGCTGCAGGGGCTTGGCTGGACGCCGACCGTGCCGTTTGATGCCGGGCTCGCCGCAACGGTGCGGTGGTACGTGGACAACGAATCGTGGTGGCGCCCCATCAAGGATCAGGACGCCGCCTTCAAGGCGTATTACGCTGCGCAGTACGGCGACCGCGCCAAGGCGTGACCGTGAGCGCGACGGGCCCGACGGTCGTCACCGGGGCGAACGGCTTCGTCGGACGCCATCTCCTTGCAGCGTTGCACGCGCACGGTGCAGCCCCGCTCGTTGGCTGGCATCGTCGGCCGCCGGCACCGGACAGCCTTTCCACTGCCGCCGTTCGCCACGTCGACATCCTTGATCGTGAAGCCGTCCGACGGGCGATCGGCGAGGACCACCCCGCACGCGTTGTCCATCTGGCGGGTGCCCCGCACGTCGGGGATGCGTGGCGCAATGCGCTGCCGACCCTCCAGGTGAACGTCCTGGGCACCCATCACCTGCTCGAGGCGGTTCGCCTCGAACATCCGGCGTGCCGTGTGCTGGTGGTGACCTCCGGAATGATCTACCGCGCCGGCGACGCGGCTCTGACCGAAGACGCGCCACTGGTCCCCTCCAGTCCGTACGGACTGTCGAAGCTGGCCCAGGACCAACTGGCACGACTGGCGGCCGAACAGGACGGACTCGAGGTGGTGGTGGCGCGCCCGTTTAATCACATCGGTCCAGGCCAGGACCCCAGTTTCGCGGTGTCGAGTTTTGCCCGACAGATCGCGCTGATTGAAGCCGGCCTCGCGCCACCGCAGATCCAGGTCGGCAATCTCGACGCCCGGCGTGACCTGACGGACGTGCGCGATGTGGTGGCGGCCTACATCCGGATCCTCGACGCGGCCCCGCGGGGCTCGGCGTTCAACGTGTGCTCCGGACGCGCCCATCGCATCGGGGACCTGCTCGACGGGTTGCTCCGCCTCTCGCGCGTTGCGATCTCGACGACTCCGGATCCGGAGCGGATGCGCCCGGGTGATATCCCGCTCCTCCTGGGGAGTCACGACCTGCTGACACGCGCGCTCGGGTGGGCACCGGCGACGCCACTCACGGTCACCCTGGCCGATACGCTGGCCTGGTGGAGGTCACACGTTGGCGCGACGGTCTGAGATCCGTCGCCAGACGCTCCACGTCGCGGTCGGCGCGATCGCGCTGTCGCTGGCCTGGCTCACCTGGTGGCAGGCCGCGCTGCTGGCGATCACCGCGGCCGGATTCAATCGGATCGTCCTGCCGCACATCAGCCCCGGCGTCTTTCGGGACGGGGACCTCGACCGGCCCTGGACATCGGGGATTGTGGTGTACCCGCTCGCGGTGCTCGGACTCATTCTGGTGTTCCGTCATCGCCTTGAGTTCGCCGCTGCCGCGTGGGGCGTGCTCGCCGCGGGGGACGGCATGGCGACGCTCGTCGGCACGACGGTCAGGTCCGCGCGGCTGCCGTGGAATCGCGACAAGTCGGCTGCCGGCCTTGTGGCCTTCATCGTCGCGGCGTCGGGAGCCGCGATCGGCCTGCTTGCGTGGACATCGGAGGCGCCCGTGTCGGACGGGATGATCCTGGCGGGCGTCCTCGCAGCGCTGGTGGCGGGATTTGTCGAGACCATCCCGATACGCCTGGACGACAACATCTCCGTACCCGTGGCGGCGGCCCTTGTGCTCTGGTCGACCACGCTGGTGGATCCTGCGCTGATGGTCGAGCGCTGGCCTGACGTGCGGGAGATCGCCGCGTACGGTCTGGCGGTGAACGCCGCCGTGGCGCTGATCGGATGGCTTGCGCGGACGGTCACGATTCCCGGCGCGGTGACCGGCGCGTGTATCGGCACGGTGGTCGTGGCCGGCGCCGGGTGGGCAGGCTGGGCGTTGCTGATGCTGACGTTTGTCATCGCGTCGGCGTGCACGCGCATCGGCCACGCGCGAAAGGCCGCAGGAGGCATCGCGGAAGATCGCGGCGGGCGTCGCGGCCCTGGGAATGCCCTCGCCAACACAGGCATGGCCGCGTGGGCCTCGGCGATGGCGATTGGGCTGCCGGATCCCACGCCCGCGTGGCTGGTGGCGACCGCCGCGCTGGCCACGGCGGGCAGCGACACGGTCGCCAGCGAAATCGGCAAGGCGTATGGCCGGACAACGTGGCTCGTGACGCGATTCGTGCGCGTACCGCCGGGCACCACCGGCGCGGTGTCTCTCGAAGGGACCGCCGCAGGTCTGCTCGCCGCGACACTGCTGGCGGCGGCGGGTGCGGGGCTGGGGCTCGTGCCCGGCTGGACGATCGGCATCATCGCGGTCGCCGCAACCGTCGCCTCACTGGCCGAGGGAGTGCTTGGCGCCACACTCGAGGACCGGGGTATTCTCAACAACGACACGCTGAACTTCGTGAATGCGGCGATCGGCGCCGGGCTCACGGTCGGCCTCTGGCGGTGGTGGCCCTGACATGACTTCGCTCCGACTCTATGCAGAACTGGCGCGACCGTTCACGCTGCTCGCGCCGGCGCTCGGATTTTTCTCCGGCGCGGTCACCGCCATCGGCGCGGACCCGGCGTCTCCCTGGTCGTGGTCCGTCGTCCTTCCAGGCCTGATTGGGGCGATCATGGCCGCCGTATTCAACGCGGGCAGCAACGCGCTGAATCAGATCTACGACCTCGAGATCGACCGCATCAACAAACCGAAGCGGCCGCTCACGTCCGGGCGCATGACCATTCCGCAGGCCTGGGTCTTCACCGCGGTCGCGTATGCGCTCACCCTTGTACTCGCCTGGTTCGTGGCGCCGGATGGCCGCCGCGAGTGTTTCTGGATTGTGGCCATCGCCGTGGTCGCGACGATCATCTATTCGGTGCCACCCCTGCGCACCAAACAACACGGGATGTGGGCCAACATCACGATCGCGATTCCGCGCGGCGTGTTGCTCAAGGTTGCCGGCTGGTCCGCCGTGAAGACCGTGGTCGGCGTCGAGCCGTGGTTCATCGGGGGAATCTTTGGTCTGTTCCTGCTCGGCGCCTCAACGACCAAGGACTTCGCCGACATGGAGGGTGATGCGAGGGGCGGATGCCGCACGCTCCCGATCATTCACGGTGTCCGCACAGCGGCGTGGATGATCTCGCCGTCGTTCATCCTGCCGTTCCTGCTCATCAACGTGGGTGTCTGGCTCGGCATCCTCACCGGACACACCCTGCTGCTTCACGCCCTGGGTCTGGGCATGACCGCGTACGGCGCGTACGTGTGTTACCTGATGTTGCGACGCCCGGAAGAGCTCGCCACCGACGAAAACCACGTCTCGTGGGCGCACATGTACCGGATGATGTTCGTCCTGCAGATTGGATTCGCGCTGGCGTACGTCTTGTAGGCTGCGAAATCCTCAATCCTCAATTCAGGCCGCGCCCATCCGAAGGCGCATGAGCGCTTCGACGCGGGCCTTGGTCGGCGGATGCGTAGAGAACAGCGACGCCATGCCGCCACCCGACAGCGGCGACATGATGAACATGTGCGCGGTCGCCTGATTGGCGTCCATCGGCATCTGCTTCACGCCGACTTCAATGCGCTGCAACGCCTGCGCGAGTCCCATCGGCGTACCGGCGATCTCCGCGCCGACGCGATCAGCCACAAATTCGCGGGACCGCGACACCGCCATCTGAATCATCGCGGCCGCCATGGGCGCCAGAAACATCGTCGCGATCAGCACGATCGGATTGGCCTGGTGTTCCCGGTCGCGTCCGCCGCCGAACAACATCCCGAACTGGACGAGCATCGTGATGGCCGCGCCGATGGTGGCGGCCACCGAGCTGATGAGAATGTCGCGATTTTTAATGTGCGCCAGTTCGTGCGCCATCACGCCTTCCAGTTCACTCGGCGAGAGGAGGCGCATGATGCCCTCGGTCGCCGCGACGGCGGCATGGTTCGGATTCCGCCCGGTCGCAAACGCGTTCGGCGACATGTCGGGAATCACGTAGACCTTGGGCATCGGCAGCTGCGCGCGCTGTGCAAGCCGCGCGGTCATGTCGTAGAGCATGTGCCCCGGTCCGACCGGCTGCGCCTTGTACATTCGAAGCACGATCTTGTCGGAGAACCAATAACTCGAAATGTTCATCACCACGGCGACGCCAAAGGCGAGCACCATGCCTGCTTCCCCGCCAAACATGCCGCCGACGGCAATGAACAAGGCACTCAGGGTCGCAAGCAGTACCGCAGTCTTCAATCCACTCATGGGGTCAGAAATCTCCTGTCGTTCTATAATACGGGACAGGATGCAAATTCGATTGGTGGTCGTAGCTGGAGCAACCGCACTGGCCGGTGTGCTGTGCGGCACACACGCGTTCGCGCAGGCCACACCGCCGCGTCCGGTGCCGTTTCCCACGGCGGGCACGACGCCGGCCACGCCGGCTGTGACTGCGCCGCAAGGCCCGGACGACGCGGCACTCGGCGCGCCGATTTATCCCGCCGCAGTGTTTCTGGAAACGGTCGATGCCGGCCGAGGGGGTCAGCAGTATCACCTGTACGGCACCGACGCGCCGTTTGCCGACATCGTCGGCTATTACAAGACCACGCTCAAGAACGGCGGCCGGGTGATCTTCCAGGCCCCTGCGATGCACCAGTTTGATCTGGGCCGGTTCCAGGAACAGACCATGGCGTATCCACCGAGCGTTGTGGTGAAGGACTACCTGTGGAACGGATCTGCGGGCTACCTGCACGTCGACGGCACGACCTCCCGCCGCTTTCCGACGATCATTCAGATCGTGCCCGCCACGGGCAAATAGCCTTTACAGGCGCGTCTTCCGGAACTCGTCGGCCTTTTCCGCCAGTCCCACCGCCTGGGCCTGATCAACCGCGAGCTGCTGCTCGGCGGCATAATCCCGAATCTGCTGCGTGATCTCCATGCTGCAGAACTTCGGCCCACACATCGAACAGAAGTGCGCAACCTTGGCGCCTTCGGCCGGCAGCGTCTCGTCGTGGTACGCGCGGGCGGTCACCGGGTCGAGCGACAGGTTGAACTGATCCTGCCAGCGGAATTCAAACCGGGCCTTCGACAACGCGTCGTCCCACGTCTGCGCCCGCGGATGTCCCTTGGCCAGGTCGGCCGCGTGAGCGGCGATCTTGTAGGCAATGACGCCCGCCTTGACGTCGTCGCGATTGGGCAACCCGAGGTGTTCCTTCGGCGTGACGTAGCAGAGCATCGCGGTGCCGTACCAGCCAATCATCGCGGCGCCGATGGCTGACGTGATGTGGTCGTATCCCGGCGCGATGTCGGTGGTCAGGGGTCCGAGGGTGTAGAACGGCGCCTCCTGGCACCACTCCAGCTGCTTCTCCATGTTTTCGCGGATGAGGTGCATCGGGACGTGCCCGGGGCCCTCATTCATGACCTGCACGTCGTATTCCCACGCAATCTTCGTCAGCTCACCCTGAGTCTTGAGCTCGGCGAACTGGGCTTCATCGTTGGCGTCGGCAATCGACCCGGGCCGCAGGCCGTCGCCCAGCGAAAACGCCACATCGTAGGCGCGCATGATCTCGCAGATCTCGCGGAAGTGGGTGTAGAGGAAATTTTCCTGGTGATGCGCCAGGCACCACTTCGCGATGATCGATCCACCACGCGACACGATGCCCGTGCGGCGACGCGCCGTCATCGGGATGTACCGGAGCAACACGCCGGCGTGCACGGTGAAGTAGTCCACGCCCTGCTCTGCCTGCTCGATCAGGGTGTCTCGATAGATCTCCCACGTCAGCGCTTCCGGTCGGCCATCGACCTTTTCCAGCGCCTGGTAGAGCGGCACGGTTCCAATCGGCACGGGACTGTTGCGGAGGATCCACTCGCGGGTGTCGTGGATGTTGGCACCGGTCGAGAGGTCCATGACCGTGTCGGCGCCCCAGAGCGTGGACCAGCGCAGTTTGTCCACTTCCTCCACGATGGAGGACGACACCGCGGAGTTGCCGATGTTCGCGTTGATCTTGACCAGGAAGTTCCGGCCGATGATCATCGGTTCCAGTTCCGGATGGTTGATGTTGGAGGGAATGATCGCGCGCCCGCGCGCGACTTCGTCCCGGACAAATTCGGCGTCGAAGCCCTCGCGGACAGCGATGAACTCCATCTCCGGAGTGATCATTCCCTTGCGCGCGTAGTGCAGCTGGGTGACCGCGCCGCCCGCTTTGGCGCGCAGCATCGGCACGCGCACGCCGCGGCCGGTGTCCTCGACATCCCCGCGGGAGAGAATCCAGTCGCGGCGCAACGCGGGCAGGCCCACGTGGGGGTCGTACCCACGAGGACCGCTGGTGTCATACACGCGCACGGGCGGTTCGTCCCCGGTGAGCACAATCTCGCGCATCGGCACCTGGACGCCCGCCCCGCCCTCCACGTAGACCTTGCGGGACGAGGGGTATGCGAGGTCGAAATCGGCTTCAGTCAGCGGGGTATAGGTCGGGCGGGCCATGTCGGCGACTATAACACCTTGAGTATTCAGAGCCGGCGAAGCACCAGACACTTCAGATACGAGGTCTCAGGCACCCCCAGAAGTACCGGGTGATCACGGGCCTGCAGGCGTTTTTCCACGAGGACGACAGGCGCCAGCGCGTCCGCGGCCGACCGTTCCAGCACCTCCAGAAACAGCGGCTCGGAGACATGGTACGAACACGTGCAGGTGATGAGGATCCCTCCAGGGCGCAGGAGCTTCAGCGCACGGAGGTTGATCTCCTTGTAGCCACCAAGTGCCTTGGAGAGGGACGCCTTGGTCTTCGCGAACGCCGGCGGGTCGAGCACGATCGTGTCGAACCGGGCCTTACTGATCTCCAGTTCCCGCAGCTCATCAAAGACGTTCGCGACGCGCGCCTCGACGTTGGCGAGTCCGTTGCGCGCGGCATTGTCGGCGAGTGCGGCAATGGCGGGCTCGGAGCCGTCCAGCGCGAGCACCGAGTCGCAGTGACGCGCCATCTGGAGCGCAAAACCACCGTGATACGAAAACGCGTCCAGCCCCCGTCCGGAGGCATAGGTCCCGGCCACCAGATGATTCTCGCGCTGATCCAGAAACAGTCCGGTCTTTTGTCCGTGCCGGACGTCGACCCGGTATGCGATGTCCCCCTCCATGACGTCAACCAGATCAGGCACGGTACCCGCCCGCACCTCAACGACCTGCTCGAGGCCCTCGAGCACACGCACCTTGGGGTCGTTGCGGACGAGGATGCCTGCAGGCTTCACCCGGGCCTGCAACAACTCGATAAACAGGTCGAGGTGCCGGTCGGTGCCCTGAGACAACGTCTGGATCACCAGGACATCGCCGTACCGGTCCACGATCAGGGACGGAATCCTGTCCGCCTCCCCGTTCACCAGGCGACAGGCCTGGGCGCCGGCCGCCACACGTGTGCGGTAGGCCAGTGCGGCCTCGAGTCGTTCGGCAAAAAATGCGCGCACATCGCGGGGGCCCTCGCCCAGCATGCGCAACGTAATCTGCGACGTGCTGCTGAAGAACGCACGACCGAGCGGGCGGCCCCGTTCCGAGCGTACGTCCACCAAGTCCCCCGGCTCAGCGTCGACACTCAACACGTCCGACCGGTAGATCCAGGGGTGACCCGCGCGCCAGCGTTCGGCACCACGGGCAGCAATAACGGCAGTGGAAGGCACACGCGATTGTACAACCCGCTATACTCAAGCGCATGCGCATCGCTCTTGGCGCCGACCATGCCGGCGTGGACCTGAAAGACGCCCTCAAGTCGCTGCTCGACGAACAGGGTCACGCGTACACGGACTTCGGCACACACGGCCCCGGCTCGGTTGATTACCCAGACCATGCAGGACTTGTGGGACGCGCGGTGGCGTCTGGTGACTACGACCGCGGCCTGCTGGTCTGCGGCTCAGGTATCGGCATGGCCATCGCCGCTAACAAGGTCGCCGGCGTGCGCGCCGCCGCAGTGACCGATCCCGAATCCGCGCGCCTCAGCCGTAGTCACAACAACGCCAACGTCCTTGCGCTCGGCGCGCGCCTGACGCCGGAACCCCTGGCCCGTGAACTGGTCGCCATTTTCCTCGATACCCCGTACGAAGGTGGACGCCACCAGCTCCGCCTCGACAAGATCACCGCGATGGAGACGCCTGCGTGACGCACCTGACCCAGTTCGACCCCGAGATCGCCGCCACCATCCGTCAGGAAGTTCAGCGCCAGGACCACGGACTGGAACTCATCGCCTCCGAGAACTTCGTCAGTCGCGCCGTGCTCGACGCCGTCGGCTCGGTCATGACGAACAAGTACGCGGAAGGGTATCCGGGCAAGCGGTATTACGGAGGCTGTGAATTCGTCGATATCGCCGAGACCCTCGCCATCGATCGCGCGAAGCAGCTCTTTGGCGCTGATCACGCAAACGTGCAGCCCCACTCCGGCGCGCAGGCCAACATGGCCGTGTATCTCGCCATCTTGCAGCCGGGCGACAAGATTCTCGGCATGAACCTCGCCCATGGCGGCCACCTGACCCATGGGCATCCCCTCAATTTTTCAGGCAAATACTTCACGATCCTTCCCTACGGCGTGCGCAAGGACACCGAACAACTCGACTACGACGAACTCGCGGCACAGGCGCGTGCGCATCGCCCCAAATTGATCGTCGTGGGCGCCAGCGCCTATCCGCGCATCATTGACTACCCTCGTATTCGCGCAGTGGCCGACGAGGTCGGTGCGCTCGTGATGACGGACATGGCCCACATCGCAGGTCTGGTGGCAGCCGGCCTGCATCCGAGTCCCGTGCCGCACTCGGACTTTGTCACCACCACCACACACAAGACCCTCCGCGGTCCGCGCGGCGGCCTGATTCTCTGCCGGGCCCAGTTCGCGAAGGACATCGACCGGGCCGTGTTTCCTGGCGTCCAGGGCGGCCCCCTGATGCATGTGATTGCCGGCAAGGCCGTCTGCTTCAAGGAGGCGCTGGCTCCCGAATTCGCGCAGTATCAGCAGCGGGTGGTGCGCAACGCCGCGCGGCTCGCCGACCGGCTCGCGCACGCGGGCTTCCGTATCGTCAGCGGCGGCACCGACAACCACCTCGTGCTGGTGGATGTGTTTTCACGCGGCATCACCGGCAAGGTGGCGGAGGCCGCCCTCGGGCGCGCGGCCATCACGGTGAACAAGAACACGATTCCCTTCGACCAGAATCCACCCATGGTGGCCAGCGGCATTCGTGTGGGCACCCCCGCTGTCACGACCCGCGGACTCGGCGAATCTGACATGGACACGATCGCCACGCTCATCAGTCGTGTGCTTGCGGCGCCCGACGATGAGGCGGTCGCATACGCGGTACGCACCGACGTTGAAGCGCTGTGCCGGACACACCCGCTGTATCCCGACCTGGCGCGCTGACCACACGCGTCGCGGCGGTGTTTGCCGACGAGGGCCCGCTCGCGCGTGCCTTCGAGACATTCGAGGTTCGCTCCGGGCAGCGGGCGATGGCGCACGCCGTCGCCCGCACGTTTGAAACCGGCGGCGTCCTCCTCGCGGAAGCGGGCACCGGCACGGGCAAGACCCTGGCCTACCTCGTACCCGCCGCGATGGCCGGCCGCCGTGTGCTGATCTCCACCGGCACCAGGACATTGCAGGACCAGGTGTTCTACAAGGACATCCCCGCCCTCGCGTCCGCCCTCGGCACAGAAATCAAGGCCGCCTACATGAAGGGCCGCACGAATTTTCTGTGCCGGCATCGCTTCACCCGCCTCAGCGAGATCGCCGACACCTTGCCCGGCGACGAACAACACTGGGTCGAGACTCTCCGGGAGTGGCTGCCGGACACCACGACGGGGGACCGCGCCGAAATCGCGGACATGCCCGATGTACTGCCGTTCTGGGCGGAAGTCACCGCGACCAGTGAACAGTGCCTCGGGCGCGAGTGTCCCGACTTCGCAGACTGTTTCATCACCCGCATGCGCGAACGCGCCGATCGCGCCGACATCGTCGTGGTGAATCATCACTTGATGTGCGCCGACGCGTCCGTGCGTCAGGGCGACTTCGGCGAAGTGATTCCCGCGTGCGACTTCGCCATCATCGATGAGGCCCATCAGCTCGAGGACGTTGTCACCCAGTATTTCGGCATCGCGCTGAGCACCCATCGCCTTGACGAGTTCTCGAGGGACGCGGCACTCTCGGTGGGCGCAGTGCCCGCCACGGAGGGGCGTTTCGCGGTGGCGTGGCAACACGCCATTGGCGACGTGGACCGCGCGGCGCGCCGATTGTTCGACACAGCCCGGCTGGAGGTGCGGCAGTCGCGCAGCGGCGACCGGCTCATGCTCACGCCGGACATGGCGGACCGCTTGAGTCCGGACGCCACGGCGCTGCGGGAGGAGCTGGACCGCCTGCTCGCGGTCGCGCGCGACCTGACTCCGTTGCCCGAGGATCTGGCGGCCATTGTCGCGCGCGCCTCGGGCTTGCGCGACGACGTGCGGGTCCTGCTGGCCGCTGCGGACCCGTCGTTTGTCCACTTTGTCGAAGTACGCGGGCGGGGTGTCACCTTCCGCGCCGCGCCGATTGATGTCTCCGCGCTTGTGCGCGAGAAGGTCATTGGAGAGCGTCTCGCCACCGTCCTCACCTCCGCCACGCTCACCGTCGGCGGCTCGTTCGCCTACATGCAGGCCAGGCTTGGGCTCGAACACGCTGACACACTGCGACTGCCGTCAGAGTTCGACTTCTCGACTCAGGCGCTGCTGTATCTGCCACCCGACATGCCTGACCCGCGATCGCCGGAGTTCAACGCGGCCGCCGCGGGCGTCATCGCCGAGTTGCTGGAGCGATCGGCAGGGCGCGCGTTCGTCCTGTTCACGTCCTATGCGGCGATGCAGGATGTGTACGATCGCGTGGTCCCGCACCTCAGCTGGCCGACATTCCTCCAGGGTGATGCCCCGCGGTCGGCGCTGCTGCGTGACTTTCGTGCCACACCCCACGCCGTGTTGTTCGCCACCGCGAGCTTCTGGCAGGGCGTCGATGTCGCGGGTGACGCGTTGAGTTGCGTCATCATCGACCGACTGCCGTTTGCCTCGCCAGGCGACCCTCTGGTGGCCGCCCGCATCAGTGCCATTCAGGCCGCCGGGGGCCATCCGTTCCACGATTATCAGATTCCGCTCGCAACCCTGACCCTGCTGCAGGGCCTGGGGCGCCTGATCCGCACGCGCGGCGACCGCGGCGTCATGGCGGTGCTCGACCCGCGCCTGACGAAGATGCCGTACGGCCGCCGGTTCCTCGCGTCCTTTCCGCCCGCCCCGGTGTCGCGGAACCTGCACGATGTCGCCACGCTGTTCAGGACCGAATGCTAAAATGCCCGCGGAGGCTTTCTGTATGACCCGTCACTCGTATCTTCGCGGATTCGTTGCGCTGGCCCTGACGCTGACCTCGACCCTCGCCTTTGCCCAGGCCATGGGACAGGTCCGCGGACGGATCGTCGACGACAAGGGCCAGGGCGTGCCCGAGGCCGAAGTCGTCATGGAGTACGTCGGAGACGTCCAGTTGGCTGTGACGTTCAAGACCAATGTGCGCGGCGAGTTTGTGCGCTCGGGTCTGCGGACCGGCACATGGCGGTTGCAGGCGACCAAGGGTGACCTGGTGGGCCGCAACAACTCCGTGCAGATCACCATCAGCAACATGACGCAGCTCGAACCGATCGTGCTCAAGGTTCCGGTCGCCACCACCACAGGCACCGTCGATACCGCCGGCATGACAGCGGAGGAGATCGAGGCGCGCAACAAGCTCATGGAATCGCTCAAGGCCGACTTCGCGGCCGGCGACGCGATCATCACGTCGGACCCAGACGGCGCAATCGCCAAATTCATGGCCGTCGCGGAGAAGGTGCCGGGCTGCGGCGTCTGTTACAGCCGCGCCGGAGACGCGCAACTGGTCAAGAAGGACGATGCCGCTGCGGAAGCCGCGTTTCTGAAGGCCATCGAACTGGACCCCAAGACGGTGGAGGCCTACTCGGCCCTGTCGGGAATCTACAACCGCCAGAAGAAGTTCAAGGAAGCCGCGGCGATGAGCGCGAAGGCCAATGAACTGCAGGGCGCAGCCGGTGGCGGCGGCAGTGCGGCCGACGTGCTGAATCTCGGCATCATCGCCTGGAACGCCGGGCAGTTCCCGGAAGCCAAGGGGCACTTCGAAAGAGCGACGCAGCTCGACCCGAAGCTGGCGGACGCGTTCTTCCGCCTCGGCATGGCGAACATCAATCTGGGCCAGCTGCCCGCCGCGGTCACGGCGTTTGAGGAATACCTGAAGCTCGCCCCCACGGGTGAACACGCCGAAATGACCAAGGGCATTCTGAAGAGCATCAAGGGCGACCGCCCCCGCGCGTGATCAGTCAGCACGTGCACGCGGTGCGCCGCCGCCTTGAAGCGGCGGCGCACCGCGCGCAGTCTCCGACCGTCCCCACCCTCATCGCCGTTTCCAAGACCTTTCCGGCCGGCGACGTACGCGAGGCGGCTGCGGCGGGCCAACGCGACTTCGGCGAAAACCGTGTGCAGGAGGGCCTCGACAAGGCCGCAGCCACGGCTGATCTCGGATTGACGTGGCATCTGATTGGCCATCTGCAGACCAACAAGGCGCGCAAGGCAGCCGCAGCATTTCAGTGGATTCACTCGATCGACAGCCTGGACCTGCTGCGGAAAGTGGACGCCGGCGCCGCTGAGGCCGGGACGTCACCGAATCTGCTGTTGCAGGTAGACCTCGCGGGAGAAGAGACCAAGTTCGGCGCTCCCCCCGAGGCGCTGCGTGCGCTGGCCGCGGCCGCACTGGAGTTGAAGGCGGCGCGCCTGCGCGGCCTGATGATTATCCCGCCGGCGGTCGACGACCCGAACGACGCGCGACCCTGGTTCCGCCGGCTGCGCGACGTCCGGGACCAGCTGGTGTCGGACGGGATTCCGGCTGAGGCGCTGCGCGAACTGTCAATGGGCATGAGTCACGATTTCGAAGTCGCGATCGAAGAAGGCGCCACAATGGTCCGCGTGGGCACCGCCATCTTCGGCGGCCGGCCACCGGTGACACCGTGATGACCACGCTGCTGATTGAACACCTGGACCAGTTGTTCACCGTCGCCGGTCCCGGACCACGCGCCGGTGCCCGGCAGGGCGACCTCACGGCCATCACCGATGGAGCCGTCGCGATCAACGGTGCCACCATCGTCGCCGTCGGCACGTCCGCAGACGTGCGGGCCGCTGTCACCATCACGCCGGCCACCACCGTCGTTGACGGCCGGGGCCGATCACTGGTGCCTGGGTTTGTGGATCCCCACACACATGTGGTGTTTGCCGGGGACCGACGGGATGAACTGCGCCGCCGGTTGTCCGGAGCCGGCTACGCGGAGATCGCGGCCGCTGGTGGCGGCATCCTCTCGACCGTCCGGGCCACACGGGCCGCAACCGAAGAGGAACTCGCCGCGCAGACGCTCGGACGGCTGAAGGAGATGCTCAGGGCGGGCACCACCACTGCGGAATCCAAGAGTGGATACGGCCTGGACACCGGGACCGAGGTGCGCATGTTGCGCGTATCGCACACGTTGTCCGGGATGCAGCCGATCGAACTGGCCACCACGTTCATCGGCGCGCATGAGGTGCCGCCCGAATATCGCGGCAGGCAATCCGAGTACGTCCGGCACGTCATCGCGGACATGCTGCCGGCGGCGGCGCCCCATGCCGAGTGGTGTGACGTGTTCTGCGACAAGGGCTTCTTCACGCCGGACGAATCACGGGCGATTCTTGAGGCCGGCACGGCGTTGGGGCTGAAGCCCCGCATCCACGCCGACGAACTGGCCGCCAGCGGCGGCGCGGAGGTGGCCGCGGCCGTTGGCGCGCGATCGGCAGACCATCTCATCCACGCCACCCCGCATGGCATCGCCGCGATGGCGGCCGCCGGCGTGATCGCGACACTACTGCCGTGTGCCGCCTTCTATCTGAAACTCGGACAATTCGCCCCGGCGCGCGCATTCATCAACGCCGGAGTGCCTGTGGCCCTCGCGACTGACGTGAATCCTGGTGGCGGGTTTTCCCCGTCGATGCCGTTCGCGATGACGCTGGCGTGTTTCGCGATGGGCATGACGTTTGAGGAAGCCCTCGTGGCCTCCACCATCAATGCCGCCGCGTCGCTGGATCGGCAGGATCGGATCGGCAGCCTCGAACCCGGCAAACAGTTTGATGCCGTGTTGATCAGTGGCCCCGCGATCAACCTGCTGCGCGCCAACGCGTCGCCCATTCTCACGGTGTACAAGAAAGGTATCCCATGCTGATCGACCGCACGTTACCGTCATTCCTTGATGCGATCTCCAGCGCCGAGCCCACGCCCGGGGGCGGATCCGCCGCGGCGCTTGCCGGCGCCACGGGTGCGGCCCTGCTCGCGATGGTGGCCGGCATGCCGAAGACCCGTACCAATGCGATCGTCGAACGCGAAGCGCTCGATCAGGCTCACACGGAACTCCTCGCGCTCCAGGAGACACTCGTGCAGCTCATCGATCGCGATGCGTCCGCGTACGATCTGGTCGTGGCCGCCTTCCGCAAGCCCAAGGCGACCGACGAGGACAAGGTCGAGCGCAAGGCGGCGATCCAGGACGCCACACGCGTCGCCACAGAGGTGCCTGTCGACACCATGCGGGCGTGTGTGGCCGCGATGCGGGCAGGACTCGCGTCAGTGGCGCACGGCAACCCATCGGCCGCGTCCGACGGCAAGGTGGGGTTCAGGCTGCTGATGGCCGCAGCCCTCAGCGCCAAGGACAATGTCGATATCAACCTTGGCGGCCTGACCGACCTGGCGCTGCAGGCGCGTCTGAAGGAAGAGTCGGAACAGCTGGCCGCGCAGGCGGTGGCGCTCCACGCCGACGTCCTGGGCTAGCGGACGGTGTTCAGCAGGCGCTCCCACCGGAGTCCCGCGTCGAACGAAAAATAGATGAAGAGGGCCCGGCCCTTGACGTACGTGGCTGGCAGGAAGCCCCAGTACCGGCTGTCCTCGGAGTTGTCCCGGTTGTCGCCCATCATGAAGAACTGCCCGTCGGGTACGGTGATGGGACCGTAAAACTCGCGCAGATCGCCGCTGGCCCCGAACGACTCCGTCGACGCGGGGCTCGCGTAATGCGCCCACGACTCCTCAAGCGGCTGGCCGTTGATGTACAGCACCTTGCGGCGCAGCTCGAGCCGGTCTCCTGGCAGGCCGATCACGCGCTTGATGAAGTCCCGCTCCGGCGCCTCCGGATACTTGAAGACCACAATGTCGCCGCGGCGCACGTCGCGTCTGGGGAGCATCAGACGCTCGGCGCCAGTCGCCGACGGCGAGAAGATCATCTTGTTGACGATCAGGTGATCGCCGATAAGCAGGTTCGGCTCCATTGAGCCGGTGGGAATCTTGAAGGCCTGAAACACGAAGGTGCGGACAAACAGCGCAAGCACCACTGCGATAATCAGTGATTCGGCGTATTCACGCACCACCGACTTCTTCACGACTCGGTGCCCACCTTCAGGACGGCCAGGAACGCTTCCTGTGGAATCTCCACGCGACCGACGCGTTTCATCCGCTTCTTGCCTTCCTTCTGCTTCTCAAGCAGCTTGCGCTTGCGCGAGATGTCGCCGCCGTAACACTTGGCAAGCACGTTCTTGCGCATCGCCCGCACGGTTTCACGCGCGACGATCCGGCTGCCGATGGAGGCCTGGATGGCGATCTCGAACATCTGCCGCGGAATCAGTTCACGCATCTTGGCCGCCAGCGCACGGCCGCGCGCATAGGAGTTGTCCTTGTGCACGACGTTGGCCAGGGCGTCGACCGGTTCGCCGTTGACCATGATGTCCAGCTTGACCAGGTCGGCTTCCTGATACCCGGTCACGTGGTAGTCGAGCGACGCATACCCCCGCGAGATCGTCTTGAGCCGGTCGTAGAAGTCGAGCACGACCTCGTTGAACGGCATCTCGTAGGTGATCAGGACGCGGTCCGACTTGAGGTACTCCATGCCCTTCTGCACACCGCGCTTCTCCTGGCACAGCTCGAGAATGCCGCCGACATGGGCCGAGGGTGTGAGGATGACCGCCTTGATGACCGGCTCCTCAAACTTCGAGATGCGGCCCGGGTCCGGCAGCTTTGACGGACTGTCGATTTCCTGGACTACGCCATCGGTGGTGGTCACGCGGTACAACACGCCCGGGGCCGTCGTCACCAGGTCCATGTTGTATTCGCGTTCGAGGCGCTCCTGGACGATTTCCATGTGGAGCAGACCGAGGAATCCGCACCGGAAGCCGAAACCCAGTGCCGCGGAGGTCTCGGGCTCGAAGAAAAACGCCGCATCATTCAGACGCAGCTTCTCCATCGCCTCCCGCAGTTCCTGATACTGCGAGTTCTCGACCGGGTACAGGCCGGCGAACACCATGGGTTTGAGTTCCTTGAACCCGGGGAACGGCTCCAGCGTGGGACGCGTCGCGTCGGTAATGGTGTCGCCGACGCGCGCCTGCGCGACGTCCTTGATGTTGGCGACCATGAAGCCGGCTTCGCCGACGCCCAGGGCATCGACCGACGTGGGTTTGGGCCCGAAGACACCCAGTTGATCGATCTGCAGATCAATCCCACCCTGCATCAGGCGGATCTTCTGTCCCGGCTTCATCGAACCGTCGATGACACGGGTAAGGATGATCACGCCGCGATAGGCGTCGTACCACGAATCGAAGATCAACGCCTTCAGCGGCGCGTCCGGATCCCCCTTCGGCGCGGGTAGGCGGTGCACGATGGCCTCAAGGATCTCGTGGACGCCGATGCCGGCCTTCGCACTGGCCAGAATCGCATGGTCGGCATCGAGTCCGATGATCTCCTCGATCTGCCGCTTGGCCTCCTCCGGCTGTGCGCCCGGCAAATCGATCTTGTTGATGACCGGGATGATCTCGAGGTTGTTTTCGACCGCGAGGTACGCGTTGGCCAGTGTCTGCGCTTCCACGCCCTGCGAGGCATCCACCAGCAGCAGCGCACCTTCACACGCCGCGAGAGACCGCGTGACTTCGTAGCCGAAGTCCACATGTCCGGGCGTGTCGATCAGGTTCAGCACATACGTCTCGCCATCGTCGGCCTTGTAGTTCAGGCGGACGGCGTGGGCCTTGATCGTGATGCCGCGCTCGCGCTCCAGGTCCATCGAGTCGAGGACCTGCGCCTCCATCTCACGCGCCTGGAGGGCACCGGTGGCCTCCAGCAGACGGTCCGCGAGTGTCGACTTGCCGTGGTCGATGTGGGCGATGATCGAGAAATTGCGAATCAGGCGCTGGTCCATGTCACTCCAGGACGATCAGCGCTGATCAATCGGCAACACCTGTTGCGGGTACGCGGGGCCGATGTACTCCGTCCGCGGACGGATCAGGCGGTTGTTCTGATACTGCTCAAGCACGTGGGCGGTCCATCCCGAGATGCGGCTGACTGCGAAGATGGGCGTATAGAGGTCGATGGGAATGCCGAGCGAATAAAACATCGACGCCGAATAGAAGTCGACGTTCGGGTTGAGCTTCTTCTCGGCCTTGACGACGTGCTCAATCCGATCGGACATCGCATACCACTGCGGCTGCCCGGCCTTGTCGCCGATGGATTTGGAGAACCGGCGCAGGTGTGTCGCGCGCGGATCCTCCGTGCGATACACGCGATGGCCGAAGCCGGAGATCTTCTCCTTGCGCGCCAGCTTGGCACGAATGAACTCTTCAGCGCGCTCGACACCGGCATCCTGGCCAATCTCGAGGAGCATCTTCATCACTTCCGCGTTTGCGCCGCCGTGCAGCGGGCCCTTGAGCGCGCCGATGGCGCCGACGATGGCCGAGTGCAGGTCGGTCAGGGTCGCAGCTGACACACGCGCGGCAAACGTCGAGGCGTTGAGTTCGTGGTCGGCGTGCAGTACGAGCGACACGTCAAACGCGCGCGCGGCCAGCGCGGACGGCCGCGTGCCGGTCAGCATGTAGAGAAAGTTGGCCGCGTGACCGAGCGCCGGATCGGGGTCGATGTGGCCGCCGCCAGCCTGTATCCGGCCCCACGTCGCAACCAGCGAGGACAGCTGCCCGGCCAACCGGATCGCCTTGCGGTAATTGGCCTCGGGCGTGGAGAGGGCGGTCTCGGGATCGAAGTGGCCCAGCATCGACGTCAGCGTGCGAAGGGCGTCCATGCCGTCCACATGCGGCATCGACTTCATGGCCCGCAGAATCGGCTCCGGCAGGATACGCGCGGCCGCGAGCTGCGTCTGCAAATCCCCGAGTTCGGCGCGTGACGGCAGCCGTCGATGCCACAGGAGGAAGCAACACTCCTCAAACGACACGCCGTGGTCCATGTCCGCAAGGTCGTGGATGTCGTATCCGCAGTAGGACAACACCCCGCGATCACCGTCGATGTAACAAATTGCGGATTCGCCGGCGACGACGTCCTCGAGTCCGGCCTTGGGTTTCACGGGTGTTGCGGTCGACATGGGTCCGGCAGTCCTTACGTGTAACTAGTCCGCAATCTGCGGCGCCTTCAACAGCGCATCGTCACCAAACTGCTGCAGCAGCGACATGACGCCTGTGTAGAGGAAACCAAACTGGAACAGCACCAGAAACGGCAGCGTCCCGTAGATGCCGTGAGTCAGGGCGTAGATCACGGTGTAGGTGAAGTACAAGCCCAATGCGACTTCGATCATCGGCTGCACCGCCATGGTCTGGTGGTACTTCTTGCCCTGCCAGCCGTCCTTGTTGTTGGCGATGCCGTACTTCGCCGTGCGGGCGAACTCGCCGGGGCCGCCAAACAGGGCTTCGAACACCGCCTTGGTGTTGTTGACCGCGAGTCCGATGCCGATGGACATGACAATCGGCAGGAACTTCACGCGCGACTTCCAGTCGGTATAGAGCTCACGCTGCGACACGAGGTAGAAATTGGCGACCGACGCCGTGGCCGCCATGAACAGCGGCACGTCGATCAGCAACATCTCGGTCCAGCCCATGTTGTAGCGCACCACCATCGCCGGGAACATGAGCACCGACAGCACACACATCAACACATAGTTGAAGTTGGCCGTGAGATGAAAAAATGCTTCGATCTTGACCTTGCGCGGCAGGTCCGAGGCGAGGATGGCAGGCAGCACCTTTTTGCACGTCTGAATGCTGCCCTTCGCCCACCGATGCTGCTGCGACTTGAACGCGTTCATTTCCACCGGCACTTCCGCCGGCGTCACCAGGTCGGGCAGGAACAAAAACTGCCAGCCGCGCAACTGGGCGCGATAGCTGAGGTCGAGATCTTCGGTCAGCGTGTCGTGCTGCCAGCCGCCCGCGTCGCCAATCGCGGCACGCCGCCACACGCCGCCCGTGCCGTTGAAGTTGAAGAAACACCCGGCGCGGTTGCGTCCGCCATGTTCGAGCACGAAGTGTCCGTCGAGCAGAATCGACTGAATCTTCGTCAGGAGCGAATAGGACCCGTTGATGTGCCCCCACCGCGCCTGCACCACGGCGACTTTCGGATTCTGGAAATGGCCGATGGTCTTCATCAGGAAGTCCGACGGCGGCACAAAGTCCGCGTCGAAGATCGCCATGAATTCACCGCGCGCGACTTTCATCGCTTCATCCAGCGCGCCGGCCTTGTACCCGGTGCGATCAGTGCGATGGAGATAGTGGATGTCAAACCCGAGGGCGGCGTAGCGCTGAACGGCGGCGGCCGCAATCTCCCTCGTTTCGTCGGTGGAGTCGTCGAGCACCTGGATCTCCATCCGATCCTTCGGGTAGTCGATCTCACACACGGCGTCGACCAGGCGATCGACGACGTACATCTCGTTGAAGATGGGCAGCTGAATCGTCACCACCGGCAGGTCGGCCATCGGCGGAGGCGGCCCGGGCACCCGGTGTTTGTTCTTCATGTACTCGTACACGAGGTAGTACCGATGCCACCCGTAAATACCCAGGATGCTCAGTACGAAGAAGTAGGCGACAAGAATTCCGGTTTCGAGTTCTGACATAGGCTGGGGTCCAGACCCAAACTGCGACCCACTATTCTAACCGGCTTCTCGAGGTTCCGAAGTCCCGAGGTGCCAAAGTCCCGAGGTGCCGAAGTCCCGAGGTGCCGAAGTCCCGAAGTCGCGAGGCTCCGAGGTGCTCGGGGCTTGACAGGTTCAAGGCTAGTCGTGCAGACTATATTCGTTTTAACGACTTGCCTCTAACCAATGGAGCCCCCAATGACCACCCTTACCGCGCCTGCCACCACAACCTGGGCCATCGACGCCTCCCACAGCGAAGTGGGCTTTGCCGTCAAACATCTCATGATTTCGACCGTCCGCGGGCGCTTCGCCGGCGTGACAGGCACCGTCACGTTCGCGGACGGCGACTTCAGCCAGGCCACCGCCGAGGTCACCGTCGACGCCGCCAGCATCGACACCCGCGAAGAGAAGCGCGACGCCCACCTGCGTTCCGCCGATTTCTTCGACGTCGAGAAATTCCCGGCACTCACCTTCAAGAGCCGCCGCGTTCAGGCCATCTCCGGCGACACCTTTCAATTGGTTGGCGACCTGACCATCAAGAACATCTCAAAAGAAGTGGTGCTCGACGTCGAGTTTGCCGGCGCTCAGAAGGATCCGTGGGGCAACCAGAAGAGCGGGTTCACGGCAACCACCAGAATCAGCCGGACCGCATTCGACCTGACGTGGAACGCGGCGCTTGAAACGGGCGGCGTCCTCGTCGGCGACGACATCAAGATTTCGCTCGACGTCCAGCTGCTGAAGACGACGTAGACCCGAGAGTGCCGGCGCGGGGTGGCCACTCCGCGTCGGCCTGACGCGCGAACGGATTTCGCGCACACGCCGGCCCCCGGATCAAAACACTCGAGATACGACACGTCGCGTGCCTCATCGGCACCGTGATCAAAAAAGTCGGTCGACAGCAGCTACGTGCCGAGAACGGTGTCATCAAGGCGTCTGAACGATTCGCTGACACCTCCACCCCACTGATGCGGGCGCACCCATTGCAGCGGTCCGGCGACCATTGACGCGATCGAGAGTCTCGACTCATGGCGAGGAATACGCTGGATGTACGACTGGGCAAACGTCCGAAACGTCGTGCGGTCCACCCGCAGAAAACCGACACGGCGCTCGAGAATCGCGACGATAAGGTCGGCCGCATCGCGGCGCCACCAGGCCCAGGTGCCCAGCATCGCGAGCCCGCCTGTGGCCAATCCCCACCGCACGAACGCACGCCGCGACCACGTCATGCCGCCCCCCTGAAACAGCCGCTCGGCTGATCGCACGGCCAGCGCCGACAGTGTCAACGTGGGATTGCCGGCAGGACAGGTCGGGAACACGCCGGCGCCGAGCACCACGAGATTGCGAGTGCCATGGTGCCGCAGGTCGGCATCCACCACACTGTCCTCCGGGTCCGTGCCCATCCGCGTCGTGCCCTGGATGTGCCAGCGGCCCCAAGGTCGGCCGGGGGCAGCACCCGGAAGGACTCGACCGGCAGTCCGTCGATCAACTCCTCCGTCAGGCGGGTCACCGCGTTCAGTCCCGCCTGCATGTAGGCACTGTGCGCCGCGTAACTGATCGCGGGGTGGGAGGGATCCTCCGCGGCGATCTCCACCGCGTTCTGCGACTCGGGAAGATCCTCAAACACGAACGTGATGTGCGCCCGCTGCCGCCATCGGCCGCGTTCCGCACGCAGGACCGGCACGTTCCAGCTTTCGATCAGACACCCGGGTCCAAGCGCGGCATGCTTCCGCCAAACCCAATCATCTGGGTCCACGTCTTCTGCGGCGTTCGATTGACGAACAAGGGATCCGGGACGGCCGCCCCGGCTTCCGGCGGCGCGGAGCCCCGCTGCCCCCACTCCAGTACCAGAACGCGGTCATTTGGCGCGGCGTGCCTGAGATACTCCTGCAGAAAAAAGCTCGAAGCAAATCCGGTGCCGACGACAACTGTCGCGTAATTTTCGTTCACCGTCACCCTGCCCCCAGCATCATGCCGGAAGTAGTATCCCACGCACTCCGTGCGATAATTACAGGCTCCCTGGCTGACCGGGACACCTGCCCATGCAACCCGCTCTCCTCCGCGCGCTCGAGTTCGATCGCATCCGGGAAGCGTTGGCGTTCCAGACGCTGACGCCCCTGGGACGTTCGGCTGCGCTCGCGCTCGAACCGTCATCAGACGCCGCCGACGTCCGGGCGCGGCTCGATACGACCTCGGAGGCCGTTCGCCTGCTCGCCGACGGCGGCTCGCTCTCCATCCAGGCGCCCGAGGCGTTGCTCGACATTCTGGACGCGCTCGCGGTTGCGGGACAGCCTCTGGATCCCGTGTCGCTGGTGGGCCTCGCAACGTTTGTGGACTCGGTGGACGATGCCTGCCAGACGATTCGTCGCCTCGGCACAGCGGCCCCGTTGCTGGGCGATCTGGTGTCGGCCGCCGCGTCATTTGCCGATGAAGCCGCGCGCACGCGGCGCGCGATTACACCATCGGGCGACGTCACTGACGACGCGAGTACGGCGCTGCGCGACATCCGCGACGCATTACGCCGTCATCGCGCGAGGTTGCGTACCACGCTCGAGGGACTCACCCGCGGCCGCGACACGGCGAAATATCTGCAGGACCAGATCGTCGCCGACCGCGGTGGCCGGTACGTGGTGATGGTGCGCGCCGAACATCACCATGCGATCCCAGGCATCGTGCACGGCAGTTCCGCGAGCGGCGCGTCGTTGTACCTCGAGCCGATGGCGACCGTGCAGACCAACAACGAGATCGTGGCGCTGGTTGACCGCGAAAAAGCGGAAGTGTTCCGCATCCTCCTCGCGTTGACGGATGCGTACCGAGTTCGGGCCGCCGACCTTGAGAACACGCTGCAGGTCGCGGCCGAACTGGACCTGATTCAGGCCAAGGCGCGGCTCGCACAGCGGTATCAGGCCATCCCGCCGGCGCTCACCACCGACGGGCGGCTGGAATTCCGAGGGGCGCGCCATCCGCTCCTGACGGAAAAGACGTCGGGAGGTGTTTTCGCGTCCGTTTCGGCGAATCAGGCCGAAACCGTGACTGACGGCGCAAAAACACCTCCCGACGTCTTTTCCGTCGTCGCCAACGACATCGTGCTCGTGCCGCCGATGCGGGCGCTGGTGATCTCGGGCCCCAACACCGGCGGCAAGACCGTCGCGCTCAAAGCGGCGGGCCTCCTCGCGCTGATGGCACAGGCGGGCCTGCATATTCCCGTCGAGGCCGGGAGCGCGTTTACGCCGTTCACGTCGATCTTTGCGGACATCGGCGACGACCAGTCGATCGCGGCGAGTCTCTCCACCTTCTCCGCCCGCATCGCGCACCTTGTGGAAATGGAACGCGCGCTGGAGTTGCCGGCCCTCGTGCTGCTCGACGAAGTCGGCGGCGGCACCGATCCGATCGAAGGCGGCGCCCTCGGCACAGCCGTGATCGATCACTTCCGACGCCGCGGCGCGCTGGTCATTGCGACGACACATGACGACGGGTTGAAGACGTTTGCGGCGACGACCGAGGGCATTCAGGCGGCCGCCATGGGGTTTGTCTCCGGCACGTACGCCCCCACCTACCGGCTCCTGTACGGCGCGCCCGGCCGAAGTCTCGCGCTGGAGATTGCCGAACGCCTGGGGATGCCCCCGGATGTGATTGCCGCCGCAAGGGCGCGGCGATCGTCGCGCGAGACACAACTGGCCGAGCACCTCGCCCGGGTGGACCAGGAGCTCGCAGTCATCGATCGCGAGCGGCAGCACCTCGCCGAGGAACGGAAGCGCGTCGCGGAGGAGCGCACGAAGATCCTCGCGCGTGAGTCACACGTCACCGAGCGTGAAGCCGTCCTGCGCAAGCGCCTCGACGATCGCCTGAACGAGAAGCTGCGAGAAGCGAGAGCCGAAGTGGATCGCGTGGTCGCCCAGGTCAAGACCAGGGCCGAGGCGCTCGTGCACAAAGCCGAGCAGCGGCCGCTCTCCACCGGAGAGATTGGCCACCTGCGTGTGCAGGGCCGCGCGGCGCTTGAGTCCGTCGCGCAGCCGATGGTGCCGGCTGCAGCCGACGCGCATGTCGCACTTGACCGCGCGCCGGATCCCGGCGACGAGGTCTTCGTGCCGGCGTTTGGGTCAAGGGGTACCGTGACGTCCGCCTCAGGGAAACATGCCGAGATCGATGTGCGGGGCAAACGGATGAAAGTCGCGTGGCGCGATCTTCAGCGCCCCGCTCGGGCTGACGCGCGCACACCCAGCGCGTCCTACGGACCACGCGCGGGCGGACGGGAGACGCCGTCGCGAGCGGGTGGCGGCGTCACCATGCCGGCCAGCGTGGGCATGGCTTCCGCCGTGCGCGAGCTGATGGTCATCGGCAAGACGGTGGATCAGGCCACCGACGAGGCCGAGAAGTTTCTGGATGCCGCCTTACTCTCCGACAGCCGGCGCCTGCGCATCGTCCACGGCCACGGCACCGGCAAATTGCGCGAGGCGATGACGAAGTTCTTTCGCGAACATCCACTCGTCGCCGCGGTGAGTCCGGCGCCCGACAATGAAGGCGGCAACGGCGCCACCATCGTGGAGCTGAAGGACTGATGGCGCTGTTCCCCCAGGGCTTCCTCGACGACCTCAAAGCCCACACCGACATCGTCACCATCATTGGAGAAGTGACGCCGCTGAAAAAGGCCGGCGCCAACTGGAAGGGACTGTGTCCGTTTCACACGGAGAAGACCCCGTCCTTCAACGTGCTCAAGGACAAGGGCATCTTTAAGTGTTTCGGCTGTGGTGTCGGCGGCGATGTCCTCAAGTTCATCGAACTGCACCAGAAGATCACCTTTCCGGAAGCCGTGCGGCTCCTCGCCCAGCGCGCGAGCCTGACGATCCCGGAAGGTGTGGACGGCGCGGAGGATCGCGTGGCCTCGGCCGAGCGCGAAGCCCTGGTCAAACTGCACGAGGACGCGCTGGCGTTTTATCGTGAGCAGTTGGAGACGCCGGGCGGAGCACGCGCGAAGCGGGAACTCGAGAAACGCGGCCTGACGGCCGCCACGGTCGAGATCTTCGGCTACGGATTCGCGCCGGCCGCAGGGCGCGACACGTTGACCAGCCTGTTTGCGGACCGGAAGGTGCCGCTGGCCCTCCAGACCAAGTCCGGGTTGGTGATGCAGCGCGACGACGGCCGGGTGGTCGACCGGTTCCGGAACCGTCTGATGATCCCGATTCGGCGGGATACTGGGTCCCTGGTGGCCTTCGGGGGCCGGGCCATGGACGAGGGGCAGGTCCCCAAATACCTGAATTCGCCGGAAACCCCCATTTATTCGAAGGGCCGGACCCTGTACGGGTTGGACGTGACGAAAGGGGCCATTCGGAAGCACAATTACTGTGTGCTGGTTGAGGGCTACTTCGACCTGGCGCAGGTGTGGCAGGCGGGGGTGCAGCCAGTGGTGGCGTCCAGCGGAACAGCGCTGACGGTGACGCAGGCGCGACTGTTGAAACGGTTTGCCCCGAAGATCGTTCTAAGTTTTGACCCGGACGCGGCCGGACAGGGGGCGGCGGCGCGGACGTCCGAGTTGTTGGTCGCGGAAGGATTCCAGGTCAATGTGGCCCTGCTGCCCACGGGCAGCGACCCCGATACGTTCATCAGGAACGAAGGCGGGCGTGCGTATGTCGAGCGCCTGAAGGGGTCTCGCTCCTATCTGGAATTCCTGCTCGACCGCGCGGCGGAACGGGTGGACCTGAACCGGCCTGATGGCCGGCGGACGTTTATCGGCCAGATGCTGACGGTGGCGGCGACGATTCCCGACCCGGCAGCGCGCGATCAGTTCGCGGATCGACTGGCGCACAAGGCGCGGATCACCGAGAGCGTGGTGCGCGACGAGATTCGGAAAGCGGCGGCCCAGAAGAAGACGGAGCCACCGGCAGTCGCACTCCCCTCGCGGATGCGGGTGCTCGACGCGGAGCAGGGGTTGTTGTGGGCGCTGGTCCATCGGCCCGTGGAAGGACTCGGCGCGCTCGCGCAGCTTGAGCCGGATGACCTGACTGGCCTGGTGTCGGCGCCCGTGTTCGCGCTGGCCCGCAGTCTGGCGGACGTGCCGGCCGATGGACTGCCTGAGTTGCTGAAAGAGCGGCTCAGTGAGGGAGAACAGGCGCTGGTGGCCAGGGCCGCCGGCGCAGAAGCGGCGGCCCCTCCGTCGGATTGCGTGAACGCCCTCAAGCGCCGTCGCCTCGAACGCGAGCGCACCGAGGTGCAGGACGAGATTGACCGGCTGCAGGCCGGGACACGGGCGGGCGACGACACCGATCGCCGGCTCGGCGCATTGTGGGCGAAGAAGTTGGAGCTGCTGCAGCGGCTCGAAGCGTTGAAGGAGTAGGGACCTTGTCGATTGAGGAAAAGTTTGACGAAATCCGGGCACTGATGGCGATGGGCAAGGAGAAGGGGTATCTCCTGTACGAGGAGATCAACGAACTCCTGCCCGCCGATGTGACGTCCGCCGAAGAACTCGATGACCTGTTCAGCGCGTTGAACAGTGCCGGCATCGAGGTCGTGGACTCCGAAAAAAGCTACCGCGACGACAAGGGCGGCAGCGATGAACCCGAGGGCGGCGGCGGGGGCGACCTCGACCTGACCCCGGGCGTCCTTGACAAGACGAACGATCCCGTCCGGATGTACTTGCGCGAAATGGGTACGGTGCCGCTGCTCACCCGCGAGGGAGAAGTCGCCATCGCGAAGCGCATCGAGCGCGGCAAACTCACCGTCATGAAGCTGATTTCCCGGACGTCGAAGGTGACCCAGGAGGTCATCGAGATGGGGGAGCAGCTCAAGCGCGGCGAGCGCACCATCCGTGAACTGGTGGTCTTCAACGAGGAAGAGATCACGGACGAGAAGCTCGAACGCCGTCGTAAGCAGCTTGAGAAGCAGATCGACGCCGTGCGCATCGCACAGGAAAACGCCGTCAAGGTCGCCGAGAAGTTCGCCGACGTGGCGAAGACCGACAAGAAGAAGTACGTCAAGGCCAGCTGGAAGATCCGCCGGGCCAAAGTGGCGGTGACCATCGCCATCCGGAAGATCGAATTCACCGAGATGGTGAAGCGACGGCTGATCGACGGCCTCAAGTCGGCGGTGGAAGACATCCAGTGGAAGCAGCGCGAAGTGCGCCAGATCGACCAGAAGCTTGATCCGAAGAGCAAGAAGAAGCTGCGCGAGGAAGAGAAGAAGATCCTCCTCAAGCACAAGGAAGAGCTGAAGAAGGAGGTCAAGGCGATGGCGCTCAAGCTCGAGCAGCCGGCCGACGACCTCACGCTGATGCTGCGGACGATCCTCGAAGGCGAGGCGCAGGCCGAACAGGCGAAGAAGGAACTGGTCGAAGCCAACCTGCGCCTGGTCGTCTCCATCGCCAAGAAGTACACGAACCGCGGCCTGCAGTTCCTCGACCTGATTCAGGAAGGCAACATCGGCCTGATGAAGGCGGTCGACAAGTTCGAGTACCGCCGCGGCTACAAGTTCTCGACCTACGCCACGTGGTGGATCCGCCAGGCGATCACGCGCGCCATCGCCGACCAGGCGCGCACGATCCGCATCCCGGTCCACATGATCGAGACGATCAACAAACTCATCCGCACGTCGCGCGCCCTCGTCCAGGAACTCGGCCGCGAGCCGTCGTCGGAAGAAATCGCGCAGCGCATGGACATTCCCGTGTCGAAGGTCCGCAAGGTCCTGAAGATCGCGCAGGAACCCATCTCGCTCGAAACGCCGATTGGCGAAGAGGAAGATTCACACCTTGGGGACTTCATCCCTGATACGAACGTCCTCTCCCCCGCCGAGTCGGTGATCAACCTGAACCTCAAGGAGCAGACCGACTCCGTGCTGCGCACGCTGACGCCGCGTGAAGAACGTGTAATCAAGATGCGGTTTGGGGTGGGTGAAGGTTCGGAGCACACGCTCGAAGAAGTCGGCCAGAGCTTTGCGGTCACCCGTGAGCGCATCCGGCAGATCGAGGCCAAGGCGCTCCGCAAGCTGCGTCATCCGTCGCGGTCACGCCGGCTCAAGCCCTTCCTGGAAGGCCGCTGAGGGCGCGCCGGCGCTGTTATTGAGGATTGAGGATTGGCAATTGTTCAATTGCGGATTGAGGGATTCAATTCCACAATCAGGCAATCAATCCTCAATCCCCCAATTGAACAATGGCCAATCCTCCCTCCTCAATCCTCAATCCTCAATGCAGCGCCGCAGGCGCTGCTTCGGGCCCTTAGCTCAATGGTTAGAGCGGCCGGCTCATAACCGGTTGGTTCCAGGTTCGAGTCCTGGAGGGCCCACCAGTACTGCTGGCCTTCGGCCAGACCGTTATTGAGGGATTGAGGATTGGGGATTGAGGATTGGGGCCTGCCTGGGCATCAGGCACTGTAGACTACTGGCTGATGCTCGAAGCTCTGACTTCTCTGATCGCGCTGCAGGCGCTTGACACTGCGGCGGATGTGGCGCGGAAGCGCGTAGCCGAGATGCCGGCCCTCGAAAAGAGCATCGACAGGACCATTGCCGCCGCCCAGGCGGCTGTCGACGCGGTGAAGGCGCGACAGGCCGAGAACGCCTCAGCCGTTCGCGCACTCGAAAAAGAGACCGCCATCATCGACGGGCGGATGGCCAAGTTCGAGGATCACAAGGCCGCCGTCAAGACCAACCAGGAATTCCACGCACTCAACCACGAGATCGAAGTCGCGCAGGCCTCCAAGGCCGCGCTCGACGATCAAATCCTGGCGTTGATGGAAGCGGCCGAGGTGCTGGCCGCCGAAAAGACCGCTGCAGACGCCGCCCTGAAAGACACGACCGCGGCCGCCGAGAAAGACCGCGCTGCCCTGCGGGCCGAGCAGACCGCCCTTGAAGCCGAGTTGACCCGCCTGGCCGGTGAACGCGCGGCCGCGATTCCTGCGATTCCGAAACCGGTGCTGGCCAAATACGACCAGATCGCCAAAAACCGTAAGGGCATCTCGGTGTCAGCAATGGTGAACGGCATCTGCACCGGCTGTCACGTCCGGCTGCGACCCAACGTGGAACAGCAGGTCCGCAAAGGCGATGCGATCACGCAGTGTGACTCCTGTCAGCGGATTCTGTACTACGTAGCGCCTGAAAAGAATGAGGCACTTGGCCAATGAGGCCACGGGCCGGTGAACGCGCCTTACGGCCCGCGCGAACGAATCGTGAACTCCGTCCCGCGCTGGAACTGCGTCTGATTTGAATCGCCGCCGATGAGCACCGTGGCAGCCGCGCAGCCGCTACCGACCACCGCGCCATGAACGTACACCTCGTTGACGGTACGTACGAGTTGTTCAGGCACTACTACGGCGCACCACGCTCGCAATCCGTGGACGGCATGGAGGTCGGCGCCATTCGCGGCGTGCTGGGTTCGATGCTGGGGATGCTCGGCGATGGCACCACGCATATCGCTGTGGCCACCGACCACGTCATCGAGTCGTTCCGCAACAGCCTGTGGCGTGGCTACAAGACCGGGGAGGGAATCGAGCCCGAACTCTGGGCGCAGTTTCACCCGCTTGAGGACGCGCTCGAGGCCATGGGCATCACCGTCATGCGGATGATCGACTTCGAGGCCGACGATGCCCTGGCGGCGGGGGCGGCGAAGGCGGCCGCCGACCCGCGCGTGAGCCGCGTGTTCATCTGCACCCCGGATAAGGATCTCGCGCAGTCCGTGGTGGACTCGCGGGTGGTGCAGTTCGACCGGCGCGCACGAGTCATGCGCGATGCGGACGGGGTGCGCACGAAGTTTGGCGTGCCGCCGGCGTCCATTCCCGATTACCTGGCCCTGACAGGTGACTCCGCCGACGGATACCCCGGCCTGCCGGGGTGGGGTGCGAAATCAGCGGCTGCCGTGCTGGCGCACTACGGCACCATCGAGCAGATTCCTGATGACCATCGTCAGTGGGCGGTGCAGGTCCGCAGTGCGGCGCACCTTGCCGCCACACTCGCTGAATATCGCGCGCAGGCGAACCTGTTCAAGGAACTCGCCACGTTGCGGCTTGATGCGCCGGTGTTCACCTCCGTCGATGCGATTCGCTGGACGGGCCCTCAGGCGAACTTCCCCAATGTGTGCGAACGCCTCGGCGCGAAGAACCTGGCCCTGCGCGCAGCGGCGATTCGCGGCGCCGCCTAGGTCCATCGGGTCACCTGGTGCCGGAGGCGGTCGGATGGCGAATCATCATCACGACCAGTGTGATTACCGTCAGCGGCACCACAAACCCCAACATGACGCCCGAAAAGGCGGGCAACGCGTCGTGCTGCTGCGTGGCCAGGAGCAGATACCCGACGTACGCCACGAAGTAGCCGAGAAACACGCCACCCTCCCACCGTGCGATCTCGCGGCCGGTTATGAACACGGGGAGGCACGCCAGCGCCACCGCCAGCATCACCCAGATGTCGAAGGCGAGCACTGACGGGGCCACCACCAAACCGAGGTGGCCCGACACAAGACCAGACAGGCCCAGACAGCCCAAAATGTTGAACGTGCTGCTGCCGACCACGTTGCCCACCGCGATGTCGCGTTCACCCTTGATCGCCGCGGCGAGACTGGTCGCCACCTCGGGCATGCTGGTGCCCGCAGCGACGATCGTCAGGCCGATGACCACGTCGCTGACGCCCAGAGCCTTTGCGAAGTTCACCGAGGCCTGCACGAGATAGTCCGACCCCAGAACAAGGGCCGTCAGGCCGACGACGATCAGTCCCACTTGTGACGCCCAATGACTATCCCAGGCGCCGGGTTCGGCGGGCTGGATCTCGTCGGCGAACTCCTCTTTGGCAGCCTCGGTCTCGCGGCGCGACTGAATCACCAGAAATACGGTGTAGGACACGAGCGACCCGAACAGCCAGATGCCGTCCATGAACGACACATTGCCGTCGAAGGTAAACACCAGCAGCAGCAGACTGGCGCCCAGCATGATCGGCACCTCCTGGCGGATCAACTGGATGTTCACGACCAGGGGCGCGATCAGCGCGCTGATGCCAAGAATAAACAGCACGTTGAAGATGTTGCTGCCCACCACATTGCCGATGGCGATGTCGGTCGTCCCGTCGAGCACCGCACTCACGCTGACGGCCACCTCCGGCGCACTGGTCCCGAAAGCGACGATGGTCAGCCCGACCACCAGGGGGCTGATGCCGAACGACAACGCCAGCTTCGACGCGCCACGCACCAGCGCGCTGGCACCACCCACCAGCAGGATCAGGCCTGCAAGAAATAAGAGAAGATCCATGACTGCTCGCCTCTATGGAATCACCGCGCCTCACGCCCTCAGCTTAATCGCAGCCACCATCCGGCCCGTGCCTTCACCCTCGGCCCGGTGAGAAAAACATCGGTCCAGGTTGTCGGCCGTGCAGATGCGTGACACGTGGATGGACGACGTGGGCACGCCGGCCGCGATCAGTTGGTCCGTGTTGGCTTTCCACAGGTCGAGCTTCCAGCGCTCGATGCCGTCCTCAGTCATCCAGTCTGCGGCCTCAGGGGTCATCGCGAGGAACGCATTCCGCACGCGACCATCCACCTGATAACAACACGGGCCGATGCTCGGACCAATCGCAGCGACCAGTTCAGTGGCCCGAACCCCGAGTTCCTCTATCGCGGCAACCGTCGCCAGGGCAATCGCTGCGCACGTGCCCTTCCATCCGGCGTGTACCGCAGCCACAACGCGACGGTGGCGGTCGGCAATCAGCACCGGCACACAGTCGGCGATGCGGACGGAGGCCACCCGCGCGGGATCGGTTGAAATGACTGCGTCGGCTTCCAGGTCCGATGCCACGGGCGCGCCCGGACGCACATGGACGATGACGCGACCGTGCACCTGCTTGACGCGCACGACATCGGTCTCACGCACATCAAAGAGCGCCGCGAGTTTCGCGTAGTCGCCCACCGGCTCGCGCCGGAATTCCAGCGATCGGCTCGAAAAGGCGTGCCGCGCCACGGCCGCAAGATTCGCCTGCTGCAACACGTCACCTACGGTTGTCGGATTCCAGGCCCAGTCGGGCGATGGGTCAACCACGGTAGGCATTCCTGTGGCCGGCTGGACGCCGCGCGGCTGGTACAACAGACATAAGCGCCACTCTATCCGAGGTTTCTGATGACACAGCGATCCGCGGCCGACCTGGCTTTACGTTTGCCTTGAACGGGGTGTCCGGACATTCCGGCGGAGACACACAGCATGACCATCAAATTCATTCCGAACGACAAAGGCAATCCCCCAGGCAAACTCGCCGACGCTGAGCTGCACTTTTCAGGCGGCCCACTCGATGGACTGAAGCTCATCGGCTTCGGTATCTGGGAACGCAAGACCGGCGGCCGCAACGTCACGTTCCCTGCGCGCCAGTATTCGATGAACGGTGAACGCCGGAGCTACTCGATCCTGCGCCCGATCGCGGATGCCTCGTCGCAGAACGCGCTTCGAGACATCATCCTCGAGGCGTACAAGGAGCACGAAACGGAACTCGCAGAGGCGGTGTAAGGCAACCTGGTTTTGAGGCTGCCGCTATGCCCTTCGCGGTTGCATCGTGACTTCGGCCCGCAGGCTCTTATCGAGTTCGGTGCGGAAGAAGGACTCCTTCATGCCGCCGTCGATGATCTGCCAGGGCAGGAAGGGGTCGGCTTCCTTGTTGCGGTAGAGGTACGCGTCAGCGTCAAGGCCCGACTCGGCCACTGCGGCGCGCCAGTTGCCGCCATTGGCTTCGGCACGTTCGATGACATCGGAGACGCGGCGGTCACCCAGGGAGAGCAGCCCCTGATAATACGAATGCCGCTCGGACTTGATGTTGAAGTAGACGTTGTCGATGCCGGCCACGAGTTGCCGCAACCGCTTCGACTTCTGGTCAATGGTCGCCGTGTCGGTCATCGGCATCCACTGATAGGTCGTGCCCGGCTTCGGCACCAGCGGGTTGACGGAGGCCACGATACGCCCGACAGCGCCGCGCGCCCTGGCGTACACCATCATGCGGTCGCGCATGGCGACCGTGAGATCACGGATTTCGACGAGGTCGTCATCGGTCTCGGTCGGAATCCCGATCATGTAGTAGAGCTTCAGGTTCTCAAACCCGGCGGCGAACACCATGTCCGTGCGTTTGAGGATTTCCTCGTTGGTCACGGTCTTGTTGATGACCCGGCGCAGGCGATCGGATCCGGTTTCTGGTGCGATGGTGATCGACCGTTCACCGCTCTCACGCAGCAGGCGCAACACGGGTTCGGTCAGGTCGTCCATGCGCAGTGAGGCGGGACTGATGCCGTAGCCCATGCGAACCAGGCCCTCGAGAATCGGCACGATGTCGGGGTGATCACAGAGGGCGATCGACACCAGACCGGTGCGAGTCGCAAAGGGCCTGGCGGCCTCGGCAAGTTCGAGGATGCGCGCAGTGTCGAACGGACGCACGGGCAGATAGTTGTAGCCGGCCCAGCAGAAGCGGCACATGTTGGCGCAGCCGCGCACCACTTCGATGAGGAACCGCGCGCCGAACTCCGTGTCGGGCGTGAAGATTCGTGTGCAGGGAGGATCCACATGGTCCGTCGCCCGGATGGCGGCCTTCCGGACCGTCGCCGGCGCCCGCGTGCCCGCCTTCGGCGTAATCGCTGCGACGCGCCCAGGACCGTCGTAGGTGACGTCGTACAAACTCGGGATGTAGAACCCGCGTTCCTGGGTGAGCCGGTCGAGCAGGTCGTCCCTGTCCGAGGCGCTGTGCCACGCCTCGACGAGGGCCGGCACCAGCATCTCCCCTTCCCCTGCCGCGATGACATCGGCAAAGGGCGCGAGCGGTTCGGGATTCACGAATGTCACGGCGCCACCGACGATGATCAGCGGGTCACGATGGTGCCGGTCGGACGCCCGCGCTTTGAGCCCTGCCATGCGCAGCATGGTGAGGACGTTGGTGTAGTCCCACTCGAAGGAGACCGAGAACGCGAAGACATCGAAGTCCGAGACCGGCGTCTGCGATTCGATGGTGACGAGGGGCTGCCGGCGGACACGGTCGTCCGCGAGGTCCTGTCGCCCGGGCAGGAACACCCGCTCACACACCACCCGGTCGTCCGCGTTCAGCAGCTGATAGACCGTCTGCAACCCGAGGTTCGACATCCCGACGAAGTACGTATTCGGAAACGCGAGCGCCACCCGCATCCGGCCCCCATGGGGTTTCCGGATGACGCCGACTTCCTTGGCGAGCGTCTCGAGCGCCTCGGCGCGCCGATCCCCGGCAGCACCGGCGGACGCTTTGCCGCCGTATCGACGTGGGGGGGGACGTTTGGGCATGGTGGGGACCCGGTCGTCCTCGCGCCGCGGCTCAGACGGAAGCGCAGCGAGAGGCGGTGGGTGTTTCGATTGTACCTGCGTTATTGAGGATTGAGGATCGAGGATTGAGGATTGGCAATTGCGCAGTCAATTCTGCAATTGAGGATTGCGAGATTGATTGAGGGATTGACCGATTGGGGGATTGGGGGATTGGGGGATTGAGGGATTGACGATGACGCTGCCGAACAACACAACTTCGCCGGAAGTTCTGAAGGACCGCCTGGAGAAGTTCGCCTTGGGCGTACTGCAGCTGACCGCACCGATGTTGCGCGAACTCGAAACTCGGGATATTGCGCTTCAACTCAGACGATCTTCGTCAAGCGCCTACTCAAATTACGGTTCCGCATGCGTCGCCAGGTCGCACGCGGATTTCACATCCAAAGTCGGTATTGCCTACGAAGAAGCCGACGAAAGCCGTCGGTGGTTGCGCTTTCTCAAAAACGCGAACTTGGCGAATGACGACGACACCGCCCCTCTGCTCGCGGAATCTCTGGAACTGCGTGCGATACTCTCGGCGTCACACCTTACGGCGAAGCGGAACCGTCACACCAGACGAGCCCGCTAGTCCGCTGGTCCCACAATCCCACAATCCCACAATCCCACAATCCCGCAATCCCGCAATCCATCAATCCGTCAATCCGTCAATCCGTCAATCAATCCCACAATCAGCAATTGCAGGATTGGCAGCCCAATTGCCAATCCTCAATCCTCCATCCTCAATCCTCAATGCCGGCGGCAGCACCGTCGCCGCCGGCCTATCCTTCCTGCCGCCGGAGAAACGCCGGCACATCCAGCGCCGACGCGTCCTCGTCGAGCGCGTCGAGTGAGAGGTCACCGAGGCTGGCGGCGGTGGCGTCAACGGGCGGCGCGGCGGGCGCCGGCGCCGGAGCAAACGCCGGCAGATCGAGGCCGGGACGCCTCGAGACGGCCAGGGCCGGTCGGAGCGCGCTGAGCGGCGATCCGTTCACGACCTTGCGTTCCTCCTCGAGGATGCGGTGCGCACTGTACGCCGTCAGGTCGATCGGCGTGGGGATCGACGACTGCGCCATTGGCGCGACGGCGTTGCGCGCCTTGTCAAATCCGGTCGCGATGACCGTGATTTTGATCTGGCCTTCCATCTTCGGATCCACGACGGCCCCGAAGATGATGTTCGCGTCTTCGTGCGCCGCGTTGTAGATGATTTCCGACGCCGCGCTGACCTCGGCCAGCGTCAGGTCCGGTCCGCCCGTGATGTTGATGATCACGCCGCGGGCGCCGTCCACCTTGGCGTCCTCGAGCAGCGGGCTGGACACCGCCGCCGTGGCCGCAGCCGTCGCGCGCCCCTCACCCGACGCGATGCCGGTGCCCATGATGGCGATGCCCATGCGCGACATGATGGTCTTCACGTCGGCAAAGTCGAGGTTGATGATGCCGGGCACCAGAATCAGATCCGAAATGCCCTGAATCGCCTGCCGCAGCACGTCGTCGGCCGTGAGAAACGCGTCGGACATGCTTGTGTCCCGGCCGACGGTCGTCAGCAGACGCTCGTTGGGGATCGTGATCATCGTGTCGACGGCGTCCTGCAGTTCCTTCAGCCCACGCTCGGCCTGGGTGGCGCGGCGACGCCCCTCGAACTTGAAGGGCTTGGTCACGACGGCAATCGTCAGCGCGCCAATCTGATTGGCGAGGCTGGCAATCACCGGCGCGGCGCCAGTGCCCGTGCCGCCGCCGAGGCCTGTGGTCACGAACACCAAGTCGGCGCCCTGCAGCGTCTCGACAATCTTGTCCGTATCCTCAAGGGCGGCGTCCCGGCCGACGTTGGGATCGGCGCCGGCGCCGAGTCCCTTCGTCAACAGACGGCCCAGCTGGATCTTCACCGGGGCCGGGCTGTTCGCCAGCGCCTGCTGGTCGGTGTTGGCGACGATGAACTCGACGCCGCTCAGACCGGCCTGGACCATGCGGTTCACGGCATTGCTGCCGCCGCCGCCCACGCCAATCACCTTGATACGGGCGCCGGCACGCGCCTCGTCGTCGAGAAGGATTCTCAATTTGTCATCTCCCTGTTCCAGCAACGTCAGTGGATTCATCAACCGATCTCCTCCGAATCAGAAAAACTCTTTGAACAACGTGCGAAGCCGGCCCGTCAGCCGGCCAATGGCCCCGGCGCCCACGCGCTCCGGTTCCTGTTGCAGATTGCGATGGGCGTACATCACGAGCCCCACCGACGTCGCAAACGCCGGACTGTTCACGTGGTCGGCGAGACCGCCAACTTCCTCGGGCGCTCCGCGGCGCACGGGCAGGTCGAAAATCTGCTCGGCGATTTCGACCATGCCTTCCAGCATCGAACCGCCGCCGGTGAGCACGATGCCCGAGTTGAGCGACTTCTCGAATCCGGCCTTGCGGATCTCGTCCCAGAGGAGGTGACAGATCTCCTCCGCCCGCGGCTGGAGGATCTCGGAGAGCACACGCCGCGGCATCATCCTGGAGCGCCGGCCGGCAATACTCGCCACTTCCATCGTCTCGTCTTCGGGCACCAGGGACGTCAGCGCGCATCCGGAACGGCGCTTGAGTTTCTCCGCCTCTGGAATCGGCATCCGCAGGCCGACCGCGATGTCGTTCGTGAAGTGGTCGCCGCCGACGGCCAGCACGCCTGCATGCCAGAGACTGCCCCGCTCGAAGACGGCAAAATCCGTCGTGCCGCCACCGATGTCGACGACGCAGACACCGAGTTCTTTCTCGTCAGGCGTCAGCACCGCTTCGCTGGCCGCCAACTGCTCCAGCACGGTGTCGCCAACTTCCACACCCGCGCGGTTCACGCAGGCAACCATGTTCTGCATCGACGACGAACTGCCGGTGACGACATGGACGTTCACCTCGAGTCTCGAACCCGTCATGCCGACGGGTACGGCGATGCCGTCCTGATCGTCCACCACGAAGTCCTGCGGCAGCACGTGGAGGATGTCGCGGCCGGCGGGCAGGGCCACGGCCCGTGCCGCATCAATCGCGCGCTTCACATCCTCGCGGGCGATCTCCCGGTTGCGCCCGGCGACGGCGACGACGCCGCGGCTGTTGAACGCCTTGACGTGTGCGCCGGACAATGCGAGATGAACCGTGTCGATTTCGACGCCGGCGGTCAATTCGGCCTCATCGAGGGCCTTCTTGATCGCCTCCGCGGCGGAGTCGACGTTGTTCACCACACCCCGCCGGATGCCCTTCGAGTCGGCGAGCCCGATGCCGATGATGTCGACCGTCCCGTCGTCCATCATCTCGCCCACAATTGCCGAGATCTTGGACGTCCCCACATCGAGTCCGACCAAGTACCGCTCTCTTCGTGCCATGCGCTCTCCCGTACGTGTCTGTTACTTCCGGTCTTTCAGGAACACCCGGTTGCCAAACCGGAGGTCCACGTAATCCACAATCCGCCCGCGTTCCTCGATCGTGGGCGTCAAATCCAGATAGGTCTGCAGGCGATCCACAAACTGCCGATCGCCCAGATGCAGCGCCGTCGTGTCATCGGCCAGCATGACCACGACGTTGCCGTCGATGGCCACGTTGACCTGCGACACCACACGCCTGAGTTCGGGGCGGACCTCGAGTTCCCTGAAGAAGCGGGCCACCAGTTGCGCGCGGCCGGGGTCAATCGGGGGACCGTCCTCGGATCTCGGTGCCGCCATGCCGTCGACAATCGATAAATCAAAATCCCGGTACTGCGGTCCGTATTCGTCCATGATGACGCCCGCATCGTCGACGAGATACAGCTGCTGTCCAAGCCGCGCGATCGCAATGGGTTCGCGCTCCACGATGTGCACGTCCACCGTGGAGGGCAGGACGCGCCGCAATGACACGTCCGCCACCCAGGGCGAATCGAGCAGCGCTGCACGGAAGCGATCGAGATCCACCAGCAGCAGGCTCTCGCCCCGCATGTGGCCGATCAGCGCCTCGACCTCCCCGACCGTCAGGCGGCGATGTCCACTGACCGTCAGATCGTGGACCGCCAGGATGCGGGCGCCCACCGCGCGGGTCGAAACAAAGACGCCGGCGGCGGCAAGTACCGCCACAAGCACCACCACACGTCCCACCTGCCAGGCGCTCAGCCACGTGCCGCGCCGGCCGGGCCGGACATCTGCGCGCCGGAAGCGCTTGTCGGCCACCGCGGCCGGGCCGGCCGGCAAGCCTCGTCGCGGCGTCGGCGACGCACTCACGAGACCACCTCCCCGGCGCCGGCCGACGTCGCCATCTGCTGGAGCAGCGACACCACCCGATCCGCCACGTGACCAATCGACCCGGCCCCAAGGGTGACAATCAGGTCACCCGGTTGCGCCATCAGCGCCAGATGCCCCGCCAGGTCGCCCACGGCGGGCACCAGCACGAGATCCTTCACGTGCGGGCGCACGGCGGCCGCCAGGCGATCAAGGGAGATGCCGGGAATCGGCGCCTCGCTGGCGGCATAGATGTCGGTCAGCACGACGACATCGGCCAGGCCAAGCGCCGGTCCGAATTCAGCGAGCAGATCCCGTGTGCGCGAATAGCGATGCGGCTGAAACGCCACCACCAGCCGCCCTGGCGCCCCCTCGCGCGCGGTGCGCAACACGGCGGCGATCTCCGTCGGATGGTGTCCGTAGTCATCCACCACGGTGACGCCCTCGACGGAGCCGCGCAGCTGGTAGCGGCGCTCGGCTCCGTGGAAGCTGCGTAACGCCTCGGCGATACGCTCGAACGGCACGCCGAGCTCCCGGCCCATCGCGGCGGCGGCCAGCGCGTTGAGCAGGTTATGGCGTCCAGGGACGCCGATGACCAGCTCGCCGCGATCAGGCGCCGACCGGTCGGGTCCGGTAAATGTTCTGACCTGACAACGGGCGAGCCGGCCGTCGCTGGTCGCCCCTTCGCCACGCACGTCGGCGGCATCTGAGAAGCCATACGTGATGACTCGTCGCGTCAGCCGCGGCAGGAGCGCAGCCACAACCGGGTCATCGATACACGCAATCACGGCGCCGTAAAACGGCACCTTGTTGCCAAACTCCACGAAAGCGTCAATCAGATTCTCGAACGTGCCGTAACTCTCCATGTGCTCGTGATCGATATTGGTGATTACGGCAAACGTCGGCGAGAGCAGCAGAAACGATCGGTCACTTTCGTCCGCTTCGGCCACCATGTACTGGCTGCTGCCGAGCCGGGCATTGCTGCCGAATGCCGACAACCGCCCGCCGATGACGGCGGTGGGGTCGAGTCCGGCCTTCTCAAGCATGAGCGCGACCATCGACGTCGTGGTCGTCTTGCCGTGCGCGCCCGCGATCGCAATCCCGGTGCGCAGGCGCATGAATTCCGCCAGCATTTCGGCGCGCGGAATCACCGGCACGTGGGCCGTCCGCGCGGCCACGACTTCGGGATTGTCTTTCGCGACAGCCGACGACGTCACGACGACATCGGCGCTGCCGAGGTTCGCCGCCGCGTGTCCCACGGCCACGCGGACGCCGAGTTCCACGAGCCGTTCGGTGATCTCCGATCGCTTCGTATCGGACCCGGACACCTCAAAGCCGAGGTTGGCCAGCAACTCGGCAATGCCGCTCATGCCGATGCCGCCAATCCCCACGAAGTGAATGCGCCGTGTGCGCCCCAGCATCGTCGTCATGCGGCCAACTCCAGGAGTCGCGTCACGATGATTTCTGCCGCTTCGGGCTTCGCCATGGTGCGCATCGCCGCGCGCATGGTCGCCCGCTTGGAAGCATCGGAGGTCAGGGACACGAGCACGTCCACAAGCGCCGTCCGGCCCGGCTCGGTTGCCAGTGTCCGTTCATCCACCAGCACGGCGGCGCCCTGCCGCACGAGCGCCAGCGCGTTGTGCCGCTGATGATCATCGGCGGCGTCGGGGAACGGCACGAGCACGGCCGGCACGCCGAGGGCGGCCAACTCTGCCAACGTGGTGGCGCCGGCGCGCGACACCACCACGTCGGCGCGGCTCATCTCGTCGGCGACGGTGTCGAGGAAGGGTTCAGCCCGCGCCGACAGACCGGCGTCGCGGTAGACCCGACGGACCATTTCCAGGTCCCGGGCGCCGGTTTGATGGAGGATTTCGATCCGAGGGCACCGTCGTACCAGCTCCGGTGCCGTCGCCACCATGGCCATGTTGAGTGCGTGCGCGCCCTGGGAGCCGCCAAGGATCAGCACCCTGGGCGGACGGTCCGCCCCGTGACGTTCCGTCCGAGCGTGAAGGAATTCCGGACGCACTGGGTTTCCCGCAACAAAGCCCCTCCCGCGAAAGTAGGTCAGCGTGCTGTCATAGGTCACGGCCGCCGCCCGTACGAACGGCGCCAGCCATCGGTTGGTCAGTCCAGGTATCGCATTCTGTTCAAGCACCATCGTCGGCACGCCGCGCAGTGCGGCCATCAGCACGAGCGGGCCGGAGCTGTAGCCCCCGACGCCAACGACCACGTGGGGGTGACGGCCGGTGACGACGCGCCAGGCGTCGACGGCGCTGACGGGCAGCATGGACGCCCCACGCAGACGCGCGATCAACGACTTGCCCTTGATGCCGGCACTCCGAATCAGGTCGAGCTCGAATCCTTCGGCGGGCACGACGCGCGCTTCGAGACCGCGGGCGGTGCCGGCAAAGGACACGCGCGCGTCGGGCCGGCGCGCCAGCAACGCACGCGCCACAGCGAGACCCGGGTAGAGGTGTCCTCCCGTGCCGCCGCCGGCGATCACCACGGTCAACGGCCGCGGCGTCATGCACGCACCCCCAGTGGATCTTCGGTGGTCACGGCACTCGCCACGCTTTGCACACGACCGTCCGCGTCCACGGCCGATGCGTGCTGGGTGATATTGAGCAGAATGCCCATCGCGAACAGGCTCACCAGCATCGACGACCCGCCGTTGCTCACAAACGGCAGCGGAATCCCCTTGGTCGGGAGCAGGCCAATCACGACGCTGAGATTCACGAATGCCTGCGCGGCGAGCATCGCGGTCAGCCCGAGGGCCAGCAGCGACCCGAAGCGGTCCGGCGCGCGCATCGATGCCCGCACGCCTCGCAGCGCGATGACGACAAAACACGCCAGAATGACGGTGGCGCCGATCAGGCCGAGTTCTTCGGAGATCACGGCATAGATGAAGTCGCTGTGCGGCTCGGGAATGTAAAAGAGTTTCTGGACCCCGTCCATGAACCCCCGGCCGAACGGGCCGCCGGACCCGACGGCGATCAGGGACTGCCGAAGCTGGAAGCCGGCGCCGAACGGGTCCCTTTCGGGATCGAGAAAAATCGTGAAGCGGGTCCAGCGGTAGGGCGCGAGATAGATCATCACCCCGGCCAGCGGCAGCAGCACGGCGCCGGTGACCGCGAGATACCGGAACGACAATCCGGCGGCAAACACCATGGCGAGGACGACGCCGGTCAGGGCGGTAGAGGTGCCGAAGTCCGGCTGCAGCAGAATCAATCCCGAGAGGACCCCGACCAGGACCCCGATCGGCAGCAACGCGTACCGGAGGTCATTGATGCGATGCATCCGTCGCTCAAGAATGGCGGCCGTGAAGCACACCGCCGCCAGCTTGGCGATCTCGGACGGCTGCAGTGTGAATCCCGGAACCGAGATCCACCGACGGGTGCCGTTGATGGGCGCGAACGCGAATACGGCCAGCAGCAACACGACCGTCGTGCCGACCAGCGTCCAGATGACCGCCGGCTTCCTGAAGAGGTGGTAGTCGACACGCATGCCGATGAGCAGCAACAGCAGCCCGCCGCCGACAAACGCCGCCTGCTTGATCAGGAGGTGATACTGCGAGTCAAAGCGTTCGTCGGACCACCGAGCGGAGGCGGAGAACACCATCACCAGGCTGAAGCCCAGCAGAATCAGTGTGGCCCACAACAGCCACTTGTCAGATTTCAGCGTTCTCGCCATCGCTTCCCATCACTTCCCACTTCTGCACTCACCCTGCAGCACGTCCGCCTCCGCCCTACAGGACGGGGCCCCCGACGCCGACAATAGCGGCGGCGCCTGAGCGATCGACAGTCATCAGCCGGGCCTCGGATAGAGACACCAACCTCACAGGCCGGGGCGGCCTGTGTTCCCAGCGGCTGGCTCTTTACCGCGGTGCCAGTACTGATGACTGCCCATCACTCAGTCGCCGAACCTCCTCCACAAACGCCTCGCCGCGCGCGGCGTAGTCCCTGAACATGTCGAAGCTGGCGCACGCCGGCGCCAGCAACACCGTGCCGCCGACCGGCGCGAGGCCCCAGGCCTGCCGTACGGCGTCTGCCATCGACGTGGCCTGCCGCACGGGTACGACGTCCGACAGCGCGGCGTTCACCAGCGGCGTGGCCTCGCCCAGGGCCACCACGGCGACACACCGCGCCTTCACGACGTCGCGCAAATCCTCAAACCGGCCGCCTTTGTGTTTGCCGCCGAGAATCACCACCACGTCGCGCTCAAAGCTTTCGATCGCCCGGGTCGCCGAGACGATGTTCGTGGCCTTCGAATCGTCCACGAATGTCACGCCCTGCACCGTACCCACGCGCGCGAGCGCATGCGCCAGCCCCTGGAAGCCCTCGACCGCGCGCACCATCGCGTCGGCCGGCACACCGGCCAGGCACCCGACAGCCGTCGCGGCCAGTACGTCACTCAGCAGGTGCCGGCCAGGCACCTGAATTGCGGACAGCGGCACAAGCGGCGCGCTGGTGCCTCGGTCGCGCCGCACAATCGCCTGCCCTTCCACGGTGACGCCGTCGACCACTGATGCCTGCAGGCCGAAGTCGAACCGCCGTGCGCGAGCACCAGCCGCGAGGGCCAGGGCCGCCGGATCGTCGGCATTCACCACGGCCCAGTCATCGGCCGTCTGGTTTTCGAAGATGCGCGCCTTCGCAGCGGCATACGCCTCGAACGTGTGGTGGCGATCCAGATGATCCGCTGACAGATTCACCAACACCGCGATCCACGGGTGGAACGTATCGATGGTCTCGAGCTGAAAGCTGCTCGACTCGACCACATGAACTGTCGCATCGGTGGACGCGTCCACCTGCGCCGACAACGCCGCGCCGATGTTGCCACCGGCCGGCGCATCCAATCCGCCCTCCGACAGCATCCGCGACGCCAATGTGGTTGTCGTGGATTTGCCTTTGGTTCCGGTGATGGCCACGAGGCGTCCCTTGAGCCACCGCGACGCCAGCTCCAACTCGCCGATCACCGGCACGCCCGCCTGCCGTGCGCGCGCCATCGCCTCCTGATCCGGAGGCACGCCCGGGCTCAGCACGATCAGATCCGCGCCGAGGAACTGGTCCGGACGATGAGGCCCGAGGTCGACGGCAACGCCGCGCACCCGCAGGGCCTCTGCGCCGTCGAACATCGGGGCCGCGTCAGCCAGGGTCACGCGGGCCCCGCGCGCCTGCAGCAGGTCGATCGCCGCAAGCCCGCTGCGCGCCGCACCGACCACGATCACGTGTTGCCCCTGGACGCTGAAGGGAGTCGCCATCACCGCACCTTCAGGGTGGCCAGGCTCAGGAGCGCAAAGATGATCGCGAGAATCAGAAATCGCGTGACCACCTTCGACTCGGCCCAGCCGATGAGTTCGAAGTGATGATGGAGCGGGGCCATCTTGAAGATGCGTTTCCCCCGCAGCTTGAACGAACCGACCTGCAGAATGACCGAGAGGCCTTCAAGCACGAACACCCCGCCGACGATCGGCAGCAGCAGTTCCTGCTTGATCAGAATCGCGACCGTGCCGAGCGCCCCGCCCAGCGCGAGGGATCCCACGTCCCCCATGAAAATCTCCGCCGGGTGGCAGTTCCACCAGAGGAACCCCAGGCTCGCGCCGACCAGCGCACCACAAAAAATCGTCAGCTCCCCAACCGGGAACCGCACGAAGAGCAGGTACTCGGACAACTCACGGTGGCCCATGAGGTAGGCCAGCGCCGTGAACGCGACGGCCGAGACGGCGAAGACGCTGATGGCGAGCCCGTCGAGCCCATCGGTGAGGTTGACCGTGTTTGAGGCGCTCACCAGGACGAACGCGGCAAACGGCACGTACCACCACCCCAGATCAGGAATCCACTGTTTGAAGAAGGGGAAGACCAGCCGCGTGTTGTAGGCCGCCGGCTCCTGGCTGGCGAGGTAGATCAACGACACCCCGACCAGGATGCCGACCACCACCTGTCCGAGCAGTTTGTAGCGTGCAAACAGTCCGTGGTGGGAGCGGCGGGTGACCTTCAGGTAGTCGTCCAGGAACCCGATCAGCCCGAACGCCGCCGTGGACAGCACGGCGATCCAGATGTAGGGATCCGTCAGGTTCGCGAGCAGCAAGGTCGGCACAAAGACCGACGACAGAATCAGCAGCCCGCCCATGGTCGGCGTCCCGGACTTGGCCTTGTGGCTCGCGGGGCCGTCCTGACGCACGATCTGCCCGATCTGGAACTCGCGCAGGCGCCGAATCATCCACGGCCCCAGCACGAGCCCGATCACGAGCGCGCACAAACTCGCGAGCGCCGCCCGGAACGTGATCGACCCGGCGAGCCGAACATCAAACACCTGATAGACGAGGTGGTACAGCATCAGGCCACCTCTCGCAGTCGCGCCGCAATGATGTCCGTGCGCGTGCCGCGTGACCCCTTGACCAGGACCAGATCGCCCGCCCGGACCATCGCGGCAACCGCATCGGCCGCGAGGGGACTGGTCGAGAACCGGTGCAGCTGATCCGCCGACAAGCCGCCCGTGCGCGCGCCGTCGATCAATCCGTCAGCGGCAGCACCACCAACGGCGACGAGCACATCGACCCCGGCGTCGGCAGCCGCGCGTCCAGTCGCCTCGTGCCACGCCCGCGCGTCGTCGCCCAGCTCGAGCATCTCGCCCAGCACCACGATCCGGCGTCCCTCGCACGGCGTCGCCATGAGGGCCTGCACAGCCGCGGTCACGGCAGCCGGGCTCGCGTTGTAGGAATCGTCGAGCAGCCGCGCGCCGCCGGCGAGCCTCTGCGACGCACCCCGCCGATCGACGGGCTGCAGTCGAGCCGCTTCCCGCTCGATCTCCGCGATCGACACGCCGCAATCGAGCGCCACGGTGGCAGCCGCAAGCACGTTCAGCAGGTTGGCCCGGCCCGGCAACGGGACCCGCAGGGTCATCGGACCCCAGGGGGTCGTCACCTCCGCCACGGTGCCGTCAAATCCGCGGTCCTCAATCCGGCGCGCCTCCACATCCGCGCGCGCGGCGATCGGGTTGATGCCGAACGTCAGCGTGCGTCCACGGAAACGGCGCACATGACGCATCACCAGTGCGTCATCCGCGTTTGCGACAACCCGTGTCGCCGGGGTGGCGGTTTCAAGAATCTCGGCTTTCGCGTCAGCGATGGCGTCCGCAGTGCCGAAATGGCCGATGTGGGCGTTCCCCACGTTGGTCCAGACCCGCACGTCAGGCGCAGCGAGCTGCACGAGTGTGCGAATTTCACCCGCGTGGTTCATGCCCAGTTCAACGACCGCGATCTCCGGTCCGTGGCGAAGTTCGAGGAGTGACAACGGGAGGCCGATGTGATTGTTGAGATTGCCCTCGTTCTTAAAGACGCGGTATTTCGTCGCGAGGAACGTCCCGGTGGCTTCCTTGGTCGTGGTCTTGCCTGCGCTGCCCGTGATCGCCACCACCTGCGCCCCCGAACGCACGCGCACGCTGTGGCCGAGGCGCTGCAGCGCCTCAAGGGTGTCATCCACAAGGATGACGGCCGCCTCACCGCTCACGGCCGGCAGCGTGGACACCAGCACTCCGGCGGCGCCGTTGGCGATCACCTGCGTGACGAAGTCATGGCCATCAAAGGTCGGCCCCTGAAGGGCGATGAACAGCGGGCCTGGCGCGCGAGGCGATGTCAGCGCGGGGGGCATCGTCCGACTGTCCGTCGTCACACGGTCGAAGACACGGGCGGCGTCGCCAGTCAGTAACCGGCCTCCGGTGGCGTCGGCCACCAATCCGGCGGTGAGCAGGAAGGCACTCACCGTCACACCCGTGGCGCCGTCCGACGCTGCGTCAACGCGGCGCGCGCCACGTCAACATCGTCAAACGGCGTGACGTTCACGCCGATGGTTTGTGTCTTTTCGTGGCCCTTGCCGGCAATCAGCACGACGTCACCGGCGCGCGAGGCGCGGATCGCCTGTTCGATCGCGACACGGCGATCGAGGTGGACGAGCAGGGGGGTGCCCGTCCGCTTCGGCGCCGACGGATCGGCGGGCATCACGATGCCACGTTTGATGTCGTCAATGATCCGCGCCGGATCCTCCGACCGCGGATTGTCGGACGTCAGCACGACCAGATCGCTCAGGCGCGCGGCCACGGCACCCATGAGGGGGCGCTTGGTCTTGTCGCGATCCCCGCCACAGCCGAACACCGTGATGAGGCGCCCGTGCGTCAGGGGACGCGCCGTTTCCAGCAGATTTTTCAGCGCATCATCGGTGTGCGCGTAATCCACGACGACCCGCACGTCATCGGTTGATCCCGAGACCACCTGGAACCGTCCGGGTACGCCTTCAAGATTCGAGAGACCAGCCTCAATCGCTTCGCGCGGCACACCAAGCGCCGTCGCCGTCGCGATCACTCCGAGGATGTTGTAGACATTCGGCCAGCCGACCAGCGATGAGCGTACGGCCAGCGTGCCCGACGGGGTGGTGACGTCGCAGGCAATCCCGTCGAGTGAGAGTTGCACGGCTTCGGGGCGCACATCGGCGGTCTTGCTGATCCCGAAGGTCACCGGATGCGCGACGCGGCCGGCCAGTTCAACGCCTCGTGGATCGTCGATGTTGATGATGGCGGGTGCGCCCGGCGGCAGCAGATCGAACAACCGCCGCTTGGCTTCGAAGTACGCGTGCATGTCGCCGTGGAAGTCGAGGTGATCACGCGTCAGATTCGTGAAGATTCCGGCGGCAAACCGGGTGAAGGCCACGCGATGCAGCACCAGCGCGTGTGACGACACTTCCATGGCGCAGGCCCGACAGCCGCGCGTGACCATCTCCCGGAGCAGCCGCTGCACCTCGCTCGATTCCGGCGTCGTGTGTGACGCGTCAACTTCGTCGGAGGGCCGGGGCCCGGTACGCACCGTGACGGTGCCCAGGCGGCCACACGGCCAGCCGGCCGCATCGAACACCGAGGCCAGCAGATACGTGGTGGTCGTCTTGCCGTTGGTCCCGGTCACCCCGACGACCGTGAGCGCTTCACTCGGATGGCCGTGCAGAATGGCGGAAAGGTCGGCGAGCGCGAGGCGGGCGTCCGACGTGAGCAGCCACGGTACGCGCACGCCGGTCGGCGCCTTGCGCTCCGAGATGATCGCGACGGCCCCGGCTGCCTGGGCGGCGTCCACAAACGCGGCGCCGTCGGACTTCAGTCCACGAATCGCGACGAACACGGCCCCCGGGGTGACCGCGCGCGAATCGTGGGTGACGGCCGACACGGAGCGTGACGCGGCGTCAGCCTCGGCTACCCGGTGGCACGCGTCCGGTGCAAGCGCACGTGCCGCGGCCACAAGAGCGCCAAGCGTCACTGGCGTCCTCCCGCCGGCCCGGGGCGCACGCGATCAAGCTGAAGATGAGTTACGCCGCCGGCGTCTACCGGCTCGCCGGCCGCGGGACTCTGCGTCGTCACGATGCCGTCGCCCTGCACGCGCACGGCGAGGCCAGACTGCGTCAACACGCGCATGGCTTCGCGAGCGCCCAGGCCGATCACGTCGGGCATCCGCAGTTGCCCGTTCACCGGCCTGACCTGACGCACGGTGTCCGCGCCCTGCATGGCATAGCGGGTCGGCACAACGGGCGTGGCCTGCAACACGACCGGCGTCGTTGGACCGATGGTGGGCGGCACCCCGAGGTGGCGCAATGCCGCCTCGGAGAACTTCTGGAAGATGGGCGCCGCGACCGCGCCCCCGTAGTACCCGCCGGCGCGCGGCGAGTCCACGACCACCAGCACCGCCAGCGCGGGCCGGCGCGACGGGAGGAAGCCCGTGAACGATCCAACGTGGACCGAAGATGAATAGAGTCCGTTGATCAGCTTCTGCGAGGTGCCTGTCTTGCCCGCCACCTGGTAGCCGGGCACCTTCGCGGCCTTGCCTGTGCCGCGCTCGACAACGCCCTCCATGATGGTGGTCAGCGTGGCGGCCGTCGTGGCATTGATCGCCTGCCGAATCGGGCGTGGCGCAATGACTTCGCGCACGCCGTCCTTGATGATGGCGCGCAGCAGCCGCGGTTCGTACAACGTCCCGCCGTTGGCAACGGCAGCGGTGGCGGCCACCATCTGCAAGGGCGTGACCGACACCTGATAGCCCATCGACACCGACGCCAGGGCCGATGCATTGAGATTCTCCGGCCGCCACACAATCCCGCCGCTGACGCCACGGAAGTCGGGCGCGTGAATTTCACCGAACCCGAACCGGCGCACGAACCGGCTCAACCGTTCCGCGCCAATCTGCCATCCGGCCTTGATCGCGCCGACGTTGCTCGACTTGATGATGACGTCTTCAAACGACAACACGCCGTAGTGATGTTCATCGTCGATCGGCTTGCGGCCCGGAATCTTGATGTAGCCGGGATTGGTGTCGATCAAATCGGACGGCGCAATGATGCCTTCTTCGATCGCGGCGGCGGCCGTCACGATCTTGAACGTCGAGCCGGGCTCGTAGATCTCCTGCACGGCGCGGTTGCGCCGCAAATCGGGATCAAAGGCCCCAGGCGTGTTCGGGTTGAACGTCGGGTAATTGGCCTGCGCGAGAATCTCCCCCGTGTTGGGGTCCATCGCTACCAGCGTGATCGCATCGGGGCGATGCCGTTCCGCGCCAGCGAGCACTTCGCGCTCTGCAATGTGCTGGAGATACTGATCGATTGTGAGTTCCAGCGTAGCGCCGGCGGTCGGTTCGGATTCCACCCGGCTCTGCACGGCCTGATGCCGCGCATCGGTCAGCATCAGCACGCGGCCCTTCTTGCCGCGAATCAGCGAGTCGTAGGCCTGTTCAACGCCGCCCTGCCCGTTGTTGTCGCGCCCGACGTACCCGAGCAGATGGGCCCCCAATTCCTTGTTCGGGTAGTACCGGCGGGATTCGGCGCGCACCTCGACGCCGTGCAGTTTCAGCGCGGCCACCCGCGCCCCGACGGCGGGAGACACGCCGCGTCGGACAAAGGCAAACGCGCTCTTGTTGGCGGCAGCGGTGGAAATGGACGCGATCAGGTCGGCGCGTTCGGTGCGGCTGCAGTCGCCAAACACCGCGCACAGTGCCGTGATCGTCTTCGCGACATCCTTCAGCGCGCGGGGGTTGACCGTCACATTGTCGGCGTCCACCGAAATGGCGAGCACTTCCCCGTTGCGATCGAGCAGGTCGCCCCGTTTCGCCGCAGGTTCATACACGCGCATCTGCTGGTCGTTCGCGACGTCGAGGTAGTGCGGATGCCGCACGACCTGCAGGTACACCAGACGGGCCTGGATGCCGGCCGTCCACACCACAAAAGCCACGGCGACAAGCAACAGACGCCGCCGGAACGCGCGGCGCCACGAGGTCTCGAACGCGGCATCGGGCCGGTCGTCGGTGTGCAACGGATCAAGTTCCCGCGTCGCCATGATCCCTTCCTGCTACCGCACCTGCGCCACGGCCGCCTTCGGCGCCGTGGCGGCTCGCACGCGCTCGACCAGCAGCGCCTCGGCTGACGTCGGATACACCATCTGCAGTTCGCGCATGGCCCGGCGCTCGATCACGGCCGGCGCGCGGAGCGCTTCCACTTCCAGTCGCAGGCGGCGGTTGAGCGCCTCTTCCGCGACGTATTCCTTCGCCATGCGCTCGACCTGGTACCCGGAGTCGATGATTTCGTCGTGCTGCCACGCGGAGAACAGCAGGATGCTGACCAGGACGAACCCGCCGCCCAGCGTACGCACCAGGGCACGGCGCTGCTTCTCGTCCACGCCACGGACCACCGGATTGTTCCGGACGTCCTGCTTGATTGCGTATTCGACGTCGATGCTCATGCCACCCTCTCCACCACTCGCAACCGCGCACTGCGGGCCCGGGGATTGCGGTCCGCCTCGGCCTCGCCCGGCACCACGGGCCGCTTCGTCACGACCCGCACGATCGCGTCGTCGGCCTGTGCCATCCGTCGCCAGGTGTGCTTCACGATCCGGTCTTCCAGGGAGTGGAACGCAATCACGGCCATCCGGCCACCCGGCGCCAGGCACCCTGCCGCCTCGTCCAGAAACGCCTCAAGCCCGTCCAGCTCACGGTTGATGAAAATCCGCAGCGCCTGGAACGTTCGCGTCGCTGGATCCACCCGCTGCCATCCACCGCCCACCGCCCGCCGCACCACCGTCGCCAGTTCACCCGTCCGCACAATCGGCGCCACGGCCCGCGCATCGACAATCGCGCGCGCGACCCGTCGCGACTTTCGCTCCTCGCCGAACTGATAAATCACGTTCGCGAGTGTCTCCTCGTCCACCGTCGCCAGCCACGACGACAGCGGCTCTCCGGACGACCGGTCCATCCGCATGTCGAGCGGACCGTCCTGCCGGAAACTGAATCCCCGCTCCGCGTCGTCCAACTGCATCGACGACACGCCCAAATCCACCAGCACCCCGTCGACTGTCGTCCGCCCGACGCCCGCGATCACCTGGCGCAGCGAGCGATAGTCCGCATGGACGAACGTGACGCGTTCCCCAAACCCCGCCAGACGCTCCCGCGCAATCGCCAACGCGGCCTCGTCCCGATCGATCCCCACGACGTGCCCGGCACCCGCTTCCAGCAACGCGGCGGTGTGCCCGCCAAGCCCCAACGTGCCGTCCACATACCACCCGTCGGCCTTCGGCGCGAGCAAGGCGACGACGTCGTCGAGCAGTACCGGCGCGTGGGTGGGCGTCAGATGCCGAACTCCGCCAGCGCTCTGGCGTCGTCGTCGGTAAACGGCTCGCGGTCGAACTTCGCGAGCAACCGCTCGTGGTTCCACACGTCGAGGTAATCCACCTGGCCCAGCACATCGACGTCGCCGGCCATGCCGGCGGTGGCGCGCAGTCGCGCGGGCAGCGAGACCCGCCCCTGACTGTCGAACTCGCCCAACTGGCCGAAATAGTTCACACGGTCGAGAAACCTCAGACGGGCCGGATGCGTACTCGGCATGCGACGGAGCCGTTCTTCGACGCCCATCCACACGGGCATCGGGTAAATGCGGACCGATTCGCCGGTAACGCTGGTGACGAACAGAGCGGTGCCGTGTTGCTCCTCCACGAGCGCCCTGAAGGCGTTCGGGATCTTGAGCCGCCCCTTGTCGTCGATCCTGGCGGAATAATTTCCCCGAAGCATTATTTACTCCACTTTGCTCCAGATAGGTCCACACGGATAGTAGGAGCGTACAGGGTGCCTGTCAACTGCAAACTGTGGCAGGAATTAGGCTTACGCCTTATATTCGCCATCCACAGACTCGCTATGTTAGGGCATACACCTGCAGTGACGCGGCTTGCGGTACGATTCGGGTGATGGCCACCCCCGAGCAGGTCTCGGTCGTTCTTCCCGCGTTCAACGAGGCTGAGGCCATCGGTGACGTGGTGCGCGACCTTGCGGCGTCGGCCCCATGGCACGAAATTCTGGTGATCGATGACGGATCAACCGACGACACGGCGGCCGCCGCCACCGCTGCGGGTGCGCGCGTCATTCGGCAGCCGTACAACAAGGGGAACGGCGCAGCCGTGAAGGCCGGTATCCGCGCCGCGACCGGCGAATATCTGCTGATCGTTGATGGGGACGGACAACATCAACCCGCCGATGCCGTGAGGCTTACGGCCTTCCTCGGCGAGTACGATCTGGTGGTCGGCGCGCGAACGTCGGAGACCCACGCGAGTCTCACGCGACGCCTGGGCAACGCGGCCTTGAACGGACTCGCCGGTTATCTCACCGGCCAGCCGATTCCGGATTTGACGTCGGGCTTTCGCGCCGCACGACTCGACTATCTGCGCGAGATCCTGTTTCTGCTGCCAAACGGCTTTTCGACCCCCACGACCACCACACTCGCCTTCATCAAGGCCGGGCACAGTGTGCGTTTTGAACCGGTCGAGGCGCGGCAGCGCACCGGCCTCTCCAAGATTCGGCTGTCGAGTGACGGCGTGAAGTTCCTCGTGATTATGCTGCGCGTCATCACCATCTACAGTCCGATGCGTGTCTTCATGCCCGTCGCGGCGACGGCCTTTGTCCTGGGGACCGGCTATGCCGCATGGACGATCGCGACGCAGGTGCACGTGACCAACTCGTCGGTCCTGCTGATCATGTTTGCGGTCGTGGTCTTCCTCGTCGGCCTGGTCTCTGAGCAGATTTCGACGCAACGTTTCGATGGCCGTCGCTAGTCCAGCCTCAGGCGCCCCGCCGCCAGCCATGCTGGTGGTGATGCCGACGTACAACGAACGCGCGAATCTCGAACCGGTCGTTGCCGGCATCCTCGTGCATCCGTTCACCCGTGTGCTGATCGTCGACGACGGGTCGCCCGACGGCACAGGCGCGCTGGCCGACGAACTGGCCGTGCTGCATCCCGGACGTGTCGAGGTCATGCATCGCACGGGACCGCGCGGTCTCGGCCTGTCGTACATCGACGGGCTGCGGCACGCGATCGCCGGCGGCGCCGAGACCATCTGCCAGATGGACGCTGACCTGTCGCACGATCCGGCGGCCCTGCCGCAGTTGTCGGCCGCGCTGCAGCATCACGACCTCGTCATCGGATCGCGCTATCTCAATGGCGCGATCAGTGTCGTGAACTGGCCACTGCACCGCATCATGTTGTCGGCGTTCGCCAACCGCTATATCCGCGCGGTCACTGGCCTGGCGCCGCGGGACTGCACCAGCGCCTACCGCGCCTGGCGCCGGTCTCTGCTCGCCCGGTTGCCGCTGCAGCACGCCCGCACGAGCGGCTACGCATTTCTGCCGGAAATGCTCGTGGAAGCGGCCCGCCTGGGCGGCCGTATCGGAGAGGTGCCGATTCTTTTTGTGGAGCGACGGGCCGGTGTGTCGAAACTGTCGCTGCCTGTCCTGCTCGAATCGTTGCTGGTGCCGTGGCAGCTCGTGCTGCGCGGCGGCCGCGTCCGGCGCCCTGGCCGACCTCATCGCGGATAGAATGTCATCCGTCCGCCATGGCTCACGGTCTCAGCATCTTCTTTCCCGCCTACAACGACTGCGGCACGATCGCCAGTCTGGTGATCACCGCGCGTGCCTCCGCGCAGAAATTGACGGACGACTTCGAGATTCTCATCATCAACGACGGCAGCGCCGACTACACGGCTGCAATCGCGGACGAGCTCGCGTATACCTATCCGGAAGTCCGGGTGATCCACCATCCCGTCAATCGCGGGTACGGCGGCGCATTGCGCAGCGGCTTTTCGCAGGCGCGCAAGGACTTCGTGTTCTACACCGACGGCGACGCGCAGTACGACCCCGCCGAGATGGAGTTGCTCTGGCCGAAGATGGTGGACGGCGTGGACGTGGTCAACGGCTACAAGATCAGCCGGTCCGACCCATTGCACCGCATCATCATCGGGCGGGTCTACCATCACACGGTCAAGATTCTGTTCGGCTTGTCGGTGCGCGACGTGGACTGCGACTTCCGGCTGATCCGGCGCTCGGTGTTCGATCGCATCTCGCTGGAACACAACAGCGGCGTCATCTGCCTGGAGCTGATGAAGAAACTCACCGACGCCGGATGCCGGATCGCCGAGGTCCCCGTCCACCACTACCACCGCGCCTTCGGCAAGTCGCAGTTCTTCAACGTCCCCCGGCTCGTCCACACGCTGCAGGACGTCTTCAGGCTGTGGGTCAAGCTGGTGGTCGTCGGGGCGCACAGAAAGCGGACCGCCGCATGAGCGACTACCGTGCGTTCTACCGGCACCGCCGGGTGATGATCACCGGCGGACTCGGCTTCATCGGGTCCAACCTCGCGCGGCACCTGGTGGATCTGGGCGCCGACGTCCTGCTCGTGGATTCGCTCATCCCCGACTACGGCGGCAACCTCTTCAATATCGACGGGCTGGAATCGCGCGTGCGCGTAAACGTGGCGGACGTTCGCCAGGCCACGACCATGAACTATCTGGTGCGCGACCGCGAGGTCATCTTCAACCTCGCCGGCCAGGTCAGCCACATCGACAGCATGCGGGACCCCGGCACCGATCTCGACATCAACTGCCGCAGCCAGCTGACGCTGCTCGAGGCCTGCCGGCGCCACAATCCTGACGCCAAGGTCGTCTACGCCAGCACGCGGCAGATCTATGGGCGGCCCGAGCGACTCCCCGTCGATGAGACCCACCTCGTGCGCCCGACCGACATCAACGGCATCAACAAAGCCGCCGGCGAACAGTACCACCTCGTCTACAACAACGTATTCGGAGTGCGCGCCTGCTCGCTCCGTCTCACCAACATCTACGGACCACGCCAGCTCATTCGCCACAACCGCCAGGGGTTTATCGGCTGGTTCATCCGCCTCGCGCTTGAAGGCGGCGAGATCGAAATCTTCGGCGACGGCTCCCAACTCCGGGATTTTGTGTATGTGGATGATGCCGCGGATGCGTTCCTGCGGGCCGGGGCCACCGACACCGTCAACGGCGAGGCGCTCAACGTGGGCGGAAACGAGCCCATCGCGCACAAGGACCTGGTCGCGATGCTGCTGGACGTCGCCGGCGGCGGGTCCATGCACCTGGCGCCCTGGCCGCCGGAGAAGAAGAAGATCGACATCGGCTCCTTCTACTCGGACTCCACCCGGTTCGCGACCGCGACCGGCTGGCAGCCGACGGTGTCGCTGCGTGACGGCTTCGGCCGGACACTCGCATTTTATCGCGCGCACCGCGCACACTATGTCGGTGGCGAGGAAGGCAGCCCTGCGGCATGAGCCCGCCCATCCCCTTCATGTCGCTGGCGCCTGGAGAAGATGCGGCCGAGATCCGCGCCGGCATCGATCGCGTCATCGCGCGCGGGTGGTACATCCTCGGCCCGGAACTTGAGGCGTTCGAGGCCGAATTCGCGGCCGCCGCCGGCGCCACGTATGCGGTCGGGGTGGGCACCGGCACCGATGCCATTGCGCTGACCCTGCGCGCCCTCGGCATCGGCCCCGGCGACGAAGTCATCACCAGTCCGCTCTCCGCGGCGTACTCCGCGCTCGCGATCATGATGGCCGGCGCGACGCCGGTGTTTGCAGATCTCGACCCGGATCGGCTCACGCTGGATCCGGGGCGCGTCGACGCGGCCATCACGCCGCGCACCGCGGCCCTGCTGCCCGTCCACCTCTACGGCCAGCCGGCGGACATGACGGCCCTGTCGGCGATCGCGACGCGAAGAAATCTGGTCATCGTCGAAGACGCGTGCCAGGCCCATCTCGCGACTGCTGCCGGACGCCCTGTCGGGACAATCGGGGCCGCCGGGGCGTTCAGCTTCTATCCGACAAAGAACCTCGGCGCGCTGGGTGACGCCGGCGCGGTGATCACCAGCGACACGCAGCTCGCGGATCGACTGAAGCGCCTCCGCAATGGCGGCCAGACGACGCGCTATCTCCACGCAGAATTCGGCGTCAACACCCGGCTCGATGAAATCCAGGCGGCGATCCTCCGCGCCAGGCTGCCTCGACTCGCGGGCTGGACGACGCGCCGCAGAGCGCTCGCGGCCCGGTATCGGCGGGCCCTGCACGGCGCGCCCGTCATCGTGCCGCCCGAGCAGGATCCTGGACACGTCTACCACCTGTTCCCGATCAGGACCAGCCGTCGGCAGGCGTTGCAGGACCACCTGCGGCATCGGGGGATCGAGACACTCATCCACTATCCGATTCCCATTCCGCTGCAGCCGGCCCTGGCCGGAATCCCGGGTTCCCGGTGCCCGATTGCGGAGCAGGTCTGCGGGGAAGTGTGCTCCCTGCCGCTGCATCCGGCGCTCACTGACGCCGACGTCGACCAGGTTGCAGCGGCCGTCCACGCATTTCGCTGACCGGCCACCCGCCCCGACGCCTCGTCCAAACAGGCGTACAATGGAACGGACGGGAGTCAACCATGACCATTCAGCGATTCGGCGTTGTGCTTGCGGCCGGTGTGTTCGCGTGGGGTCTTGCTGCGGTTGGCCCGGTGTCTGTGGCCGCGCAGGCGCAGGGCCCGCGAAAACTCGACGTCTCGTTTGACAAGGGGTTGGTCACGATCGAGGCCCAGAACGTCACGGTCCGCGAGATCCTTCTGGAGTGGGGCCGCAAAGGCGGCAGTCGCATCGTCAACGCCGAAAAACTCGCGGGGCCGGTGCTCCCGTTCGTGGAGTTCCGGGCGGAACCCGAAGTCGTGGTGCTGCGCAGCCTGTTGCGCGACGTCCCCGGTTATGGCGCCGCCCCGCGGCTGACCGACGTGGCCGGTGCCTCGACGATTGAGGCGGTCTTCATACTGGCGACGCGATCGGTGCCAGTGTCCAGTGCCTCGCCGGTCGGCGCGCCGACGCAGAACAACTCTCCGGCGCAGCAGTTGATGCCGCAGCAGCCCCAGCCGGCGCCGCGCCCGGTGGAAGGTTCTGTCGATTCCGAGATTCCGCCCGTCCGGCCGATGCAGGGCGAACTGCCCCCGACGACGCCTGGCGCAGCCGCCGCGAATCCGAATTTGCGCACCGGTCCGGGCGGCACCGTGACGTCGACGATTCCGGGTGTGGTGATTCCCGGCCCGGCGGGCCCGCCGGCCGGCGGCACAACGCCCCCTCCCACCGGCGGTCGAGGCCGCGGGGGTGGCGGCGGCGTCCCTTCCGTATAATTCACGGAGAGGGCGCGGCGTCACCATCGTCGGCCTGTCACAGTTATGGCCGACGTCGATTGTTACCGCCCTGAAGACCGCCGCCACGTCGACGCACTCTATCGTCGCGTCTTCGGCCGTGATGCGGCCGACGCCAATCGTTTGCGTTGGGACTGGCAGTACAAACGCAATCCCCATATGCCCGCTGACCGGCCCCTGATTTGGTTGGCCCGCGAAGGCCAGACGGTCGTCGGCCACTGCGCGAGCATGCCGGTACGGCTGCAGGTGCAGGGCCGCGAAATCGACGCGGCGTGGGGTACCGACGTGATGGTCGCGCCCGAACGCCAGCGACAGGGGCTGGGCGAATTGCTGTTCCGGACCTGGGATCGGGAGGTGGGCGCCGCACTCGGCCTCGGCCTCTCCGCGTCGTCGTCGCAACTGTTCGCCAAACTTCGATGGCACAACGTCGGACCCGTGCCCTGCATGGTGAAGCCGCTCACCCGCCGCGCGCTCCGGCGTCCGGGGTGGTCGGTCGGCGCCAATCGACTGCTCTCGGCGCTGACGCTGCCGTGGGTGCGACTGGTCGCCCGATCGCGCCCGCTTCAGGGCGAGGTGCGGATCGTCCGGCAGTTTGATGGGCGCTTCGATGCGTTCTGGTCGCGGGTGTCGCCGGCATTCGGCCTCGTCGTCAAACGCGATGCGGCGTACCTCAACTGGAAATTCGCGCAGGCCCCGCACGTGCGATACACGGCAGCCGTGCTGGAACGCGACGGCGAGTTGTCCGGGTACATCGTGTACCGCCATCTCCAGGAGCCGCGGGGCAAGGTCACGCTGGTGGTGGACTGGCTCACGGCCCCTGACGACCAGGCCGCGTTCCTGACGTTGCTGCGATGGGTCGACCGCGAGTCGCGCGCCGCCGACTCGGACAAAATCCGTGTCTACGCGACCCATGCCGGCTACCGCAGGGCCTTGCGGCAGTCGGGCTACTTCGCGGTGAAGTCGGCGATGGAGTTTGTGGCGAAGATCTCCGCGATTGATGTGCCCTCCGCCTTCTATGCGAACACCGACACCTGGCACGTCACGCTCGGTGACTCCGATCAGGATCGATGATCGCGGTATGCTTGGCGCCATGACTCTCGCAGAACGGATCACTCACGACATCACGGACGCCATGCGGCAGCGCGATCAGGTCGCGTTGGGGCCGCTGCGCATGTTCAAGGCCGCCCTGATGAATCGCGAGGTGGAGAAGGGCCGGGCCCTGGACGAGAGCGAATCGATTCAGGTCCTCAATCAGCTCGTGAAACAACGTCGCGACTCCATCGAGCAGTTCACCGCCGGGGGCCGGACCGACCTGGCCGACAAGGAACAGGCCGAAGTGACGTTCCTTGAAAAGTATCTTCCGCCCTCAGCCGACCCGGCAGCCATTGCCGCCGCAATCGAGGCTGCGGTGGTCGAGACCGGAGCCGCGTCCGCCAAGGACATGGGCAAGGTGATGAAAGCCGTGACTGCGGCCCTGGCGGGCCAGACGGTGGACGGCAAGGCGCTGGCCGACGCGGTCAAGCGCCGGCTCGCCGGATCCAACTGAATGCCTGTGGCCCCCAACACCCGCCAAACTATTTCTCAGGGGCCCGAGTCTAAACCGGGTGAAGGGCACGCAAGTGCCTCTCATCCATCCTCCGGGCAGGGGCATCAATCGCAGGGGTTGATGCCCCTTCTTTTTGCCACGCATGTCTGATCGACTGGCGAAGTCGGCCGGCCTGAACAGCCTCGCCACCTTGTCGAGCCGGCTGCTCGGGGTGGTCCGCGACATGGTGATGGCCGCCCTGTTCGGCACGACCATGGCCGCCGACGCGTTCAACATCGCGTCGCGCATCCCCAATCTCGTCCGGGACCTCTTCGCGGAGGGCGCGATGAGCGCGGCGTTTGTCCCGACGTTCACGCGCCATCTCAAGACGCACGGCCGCGAGGCCGCCTGGCGGCTCGGCAATCTGGTCATCAATGCGCTCATTGTGGTGACGGGGGGCCTGGTGGTGCTGGGCCTCCTCTTCACCGAGCCGATGCTCCTGCTGCTGGGCGATGACTTTGCCGCCGCCGACGGCGGTGAAAAGCTGGAACTTACGGTGCTGCTGGCGCGCGTGGTGATGCCGTTCCTGACGCTGGTCGCGGTAGCAGTCGCGCTGGCGGGCATGCTGAATTCCCTGCGGCGGTTTTTTATTCCCGCGCTGTCGCCGGCCCTCTACAACGTCGCGGTCATCGTCAGTGCGATCACGTTTGTCCCGATCGCCCAGTGGCTGGGGTGGCATCCCATTCTCGGAATCGCGATTGGCTCGCTGGTCGGCGGGGTCCTGCAGATCGCGGTGCAACTGCCCTCGCTGTATCGGGAGGGATTCCGGTACCGTCCGATTTTCGATTTCCGTGATCCCGGCCTGCGGGAGATCCTGTTGCTGATGGGACCGGGCACCATCGGCGTCGCTGCGGCCCAGGTGAATCTGCTGGTCAACACGGCGCTGGCCGCGGGCATCGAGGGGGCCGTCACGTCGCTGCAGTACGCCTTCCGCCTGATGTACCTGCCGATCGGCCTGTTCGGCGTGGCCATCGCCACGGTCTCGCTGCCCGAGGTGGCGCGCCAGGCCACCGCCGGCGCCTTTGGCGACATGCAGCGCACGATCTCGCGGAGCCTGCGGATGATGCTCATGTTGAGTGTGCCCGCCACCGTGGGCCTGATGGTGCTCGCCACCCCGATCGTCGCGCTCGTGTTCGAACGAGGCGCGTTTGATGCCACCAGCACGCAGGCGACGGCAGCCGCGTTGTTGTTTTATGCGCCGGGCATCCTGGGGTACTCCGTCGTGAAGATTGCGTCGCCCTGCTTCTACGCCATGCGTGATGCGCGCACGCCGGTGATGGTCAGTCTCGCCACGATTGCGATCAACCTGGTGCTGAACGTGACGCTGGTGCGTGTGATGGGATTCACGGGGCTTGCTCTCGGCACGGCGATCGCCTCGATGTTTAATGCGACTTTGCTGCTGATGCTGTTGTCGCGGCGACTTGACGGGCTTGAGAACGCCCGCGTTGCGCTGGCGTTTGTGAAGATTCTCCTGGCGTCTGCAGTCATGGGGGGCGCATCGTACGGCGTCTCGCAGTGGCTGCCTGGCGTGCTGCCTGTCAGCTGGCCTCAGGCTGTGGTTGAGGCTCTGCGCGTCTTCGCCGCGATCACCGCGGGACTGCTCGTGCTCGCCCTTGCGGCCTGGGCGCTCCGGCTTCGGGAATTCATGGACGCGTGGAGCCGTGTCCTCGGCCGGCTGCGCCGCTAAAGACGTCGGGTGTCTATTTTCGGTTTCAGCGATGCAAAAAAGACACCCGACGTCTTTTCATCGGATAGCATCCACCCGTGAGCCGCTTTCCCTCACCACCCATGTCGTACTCGATCGGCCCAGGTCCGCTGACGCCGGCCGTCCGGGCGATTATCTACATCAACGTCGGTGTATACGCGGTGCTGCTGATCCTGAGCGGCTTCGTCACGTGGCTCGGGTTGATTCCGGAACTGGTCGTGACACGCGGCTTCGTGTGGCAGGTCGTCACGTATCAGTTTGTGCACACCGAGGTCTTCCACATCCTCTTCAACATGTTGTGGGTCTGGATGTTCGGCGTGGATCTCGAGCGGCGATGGGGCACGGTGCCCTTTGCGAAGTATTACCTCATCGTGGGCACCACGGCCGGCGTGGCGACGGTGGTGGTCTCGCTGCTGCCCTTTGCCTGGGCCCAGTCGTCGTACTGGGCGGTCACCATTGGCGCCTCCGGTGCCGGCTACGGACTGATGCTCGCCTGGGCCATCGTGTTCCCACACCGGTCGATCTACTTTTTCGGGATCGTGCCGATACCGGCCCGCGTCTTCGCGCTGATTACCGGCGCCATTTCGCTGTCGATGGCCATTTCGTCCGGAGGCAACAGCAATATCGCCCATGTGGCGCACCTCGCGGGCCTGGGGGCCGGGTGGCTGTATCTGAAGACACCGCGCCCGACATTCCCCTCTGCGCCGCCGCGCCCGCCGCGGCCCGATTACATCCGCCGCGTCCACTGATCGGCCCTCTCGGCCGGTATAGAATTGAAGCCCGAGATGCACACTGCCGCTTCCACAGACGCTGCCTACGAGGGCCTGACGCGCACGGACCTCCTCAAGGTGTACCGCACGATGCTGACGTCACGTCGCATCGACGACAAGGAAATCCAGCTCAAGAATCAGAGCCTCATCTTCTTCCAGATCAGCGGCGCCGGCCATGAGGCGGTCCTGACCGCCACGGGCATGCAGATGAAGCCCGGGCACGACTGGTTTTACCCGTATTATCGCGACCGCGCGTTGTGCCTCGCGATCGGCATGACCCCGCTCGAGATGTTCCTGAGCGGCGTGGGCGCGGCCGACGATCCCAACAGTGGCGGCCGACAGATGCCGTCGCACTGGGGACACAAAGCGCTCAACATCGTCTCGCAGGCGAGCCCCACCGGCACCCAGTGCCTGCAGGCGGTCGGCTGCGCTGAAGCGGGCCGCCTGTACGAGCAATTGACGGACATCCCAGGCCGCGAACCGAAGTTTCAGACGGACGAAGTCGTGTACGTCTCACTCGGTGACGGCACCGTCAGCGAAGGCGAGTTCTGGGAATCGCTCAACGCGGCATGCGTCGGCAAGCTCCCCGTCCTTTTCATGATCGAGGACAACGGCTACGCGATCTCGGTGCCGGTTGAAGTGCAGACGCCTGGCGGCGACATGTCCAGGCTCGTGGAGGGGTTCCCCGGGCTCAAGGTCCTGCGCTGTGACGGCACGGACTTCCTGGAGAGCTATCGCACGGCGGCCGAAGCCCTCGCGTACTGCCGCTCTCGCAAGGGCCCGGCCCTGATTCACGCCAAGGTCGTCCGCCCCTACTCGCACTCGTTGTCGGACGATGAGAAGTTGTACAAGACGCCGGCCGAACGGGCCGCCGAGGCGACGCGGGATCCGATCACGAGGTTTGCGGCGTGGCTGCAGGCAGAGGGGCTGGCCACCGAGGCGGACCTGAGCGCCATCGCCAGGGACGTGGACGCTGAAGTGCTCGCCGCGTCTGACGCCGCGGTGAAGGCGGCGAAACCCGGCAAAGAAACCGCCGGCTGGTACGTGTACTCACCCGACGTGGACCCGACCAGCGCGGCGTTCGACACGCCGCCTGTTCCGGAGGGAAAACCCGACACGATGGTGGCCGCGATCAATCGCACGATGAAGGACGAAATGGCGCGCAATCCGCGCATTGTTGTCTTCGGCGAGGACGTGGCGGACGCGACGCACGAAGAGAAGCTCAGCGAAGTGCAGGGCAAGGGCGGCGTGTTCAAGGTGACGCACGGTCTGCAGAAGGCCTATGGCGGCACACGCGTATTCAACGCGCCGCTGGCCGAGGCGAACATCATCGGTCGGGGCATCGGCATGGCGACGCGCGGGATCAAGCCCGTCGTGGAGATCCAGTTCTTCGACTACATCTGGCCGGCCATGATGCAGCTGCGCGACGAGATGTCGATGATGCGGTACCGCTCGAGCAACTTCTTTGCGTGCCCGATGGTGGTACGCACCGCGATCGGCGGGTACCTGCGCGGCGGCGCGCCGTATCACAGCCAGTCGGGCGAGAGCATCTTCGCACACTGTCCCGGGATCCGGATCGCGTACCCGTCGAACGCCCAGGATGCGGCCGGGTTGCTCCGCACGTCCATCCGGTGCGATGACCCGGTGTTGTTCCTCGAACACAAACACCTGTACCGCCAGACGTACAACAAAGGCGAGTACACCGGGCCCGACTACATGATTCCGTTCGGCAAAGCCGCGGTGAAGCGTGACGGCACGGATGTCACCGTGGTGACGTGGGGCGCACTCGTGCAGCGGACGTTGCTCGCCGCGCAACAGGCCGAGAAGGAAGGCATCAGCGTGAAGGTGCTCGACCTGCGCACCATCATGCCGTACGACTTCGACGCCATCGCGGATGCCGTGAAGGCGACCAACCGCCTGGTCATTGCCCACGAAGATCAGTTGACCTGCGGCTTCGGTGCGGAACTGGCCGCCCGCACGGCGAGCGATCTCTTTGAGTATCTCGACGCTCCGGTGAAGCGCGTCGCGGCGATGGACTGCCCGGTCGCGTACTGCCCCGACCTTGAAGAAGTGATCCTGCCGGGTTCTGCCGATGTCCTCGCCGCGATTCTGGAGACGGCGAAGTACTAGCGCGCACGCAGGGCCCGCCGTCCTCGTAGGGCGCGCTGAACTTGAGCGCGCCGTTCTCGTAGGGCGCGCTGAACTTGAGCGCGCCGTGACGCTGGCGTGGGTGGCGTTGGCTGCGACCGCCTTCGCCACAGCCGCGAGCGCCAGCCAATCCACAGAGATCCTTCGTCCGACTGGCGGTCTATCGCAGCGTGTCTGTGACTCCCTCTACGAACCCATCGCGCTGACGCAGGCGAGCGACGGCCGGTACCTCCTGCTCGACCGCCGTGCGCACACGGTGTACGCCGTGGATCGCACCGGCGCGAGACTCACCAAGGTGCTTGAGGCCGGCATGCAGAAGGGTGAAGTGCTGCAACCGGCGGCACTCAGTCTTGCCCCGGACAACGCGTATGCAATCTCCGACGCACCGTTCGGCCAGGAACGCATCCAGGTCTTCAACGGTGCGGGGTCGCAAATTCGCGCGTTTCTGCGACCGGGCCTGACAACGCCGCGATTGACGATGGGGCCGTTGATTCTGAACGGGGTGGGGTCGCTGCAGTTCACCGGGACCTCGTTCTTCATCAACGCCCCTGAGTCAGGCGCGTTGATTTCGGAACTCGATCTGAGCGGCGATCCGGTCCGGCAGTTTGGCACGCTCCGCGCCACCGGACATGAAGGCGATCGGAACGTCCATCTGGCCCTCAACATTGGTCTCGCGCTGCCCGGTCGCGACGGCAGCGTCACGTTTGTGTTCCAGACCGGCACCCCACAGTTCCGGAAGTACGACGCGACCGGCACACTCGTGTTTGAACGCCACATCGAAGGATCGCAGCTCGATCCGTACCTGCACCTGCTGCCCACTGTGTGGCCCACCAGGAAGATTGGCGACGGCACGTACCCGGTCGTACCGCCCACCGTCCGGACAGCCGCGCTCGATGTGAACGGGAACCTCTGGGTCAGCCTCGTCGCGCCCTATACCTATGTCTACGACACGCGCGGGGATCGGCTTCGCACCGTGCAGTTCGACGGCACCGGCGGGGCGGCACCCAGCAGTCTCTCCTTCAGCCGTGCCACGGGCCGCGCACTCGTATTGCCGGGGTGTTACGAGTACGACGTCAAGTAGGGCGCGCCCTACCTCGGCCTGAGCGTGAGCGTGTGGGCCCGTTCCTTCTCCACGCGTGGGCGCGAGTACACGAGGGGGAAGAACTCGTCGCGCGCCCACGGCCCGTGCAGGTTGCTGAAGAACGGGCTCTCGGGCTGGGCTGACTGGCCCGGGACGTTCGTGATGAGCGACCGGTCCCAGTCGGCGACGTCGAGGATCTCTCGGTAGCTGGCACCTGGCGCGGCGACAGTGCCGGTGCCGCCGGGGCGTTCGACGGTTGGCAAGCTGTACGCCGGCACGAGTGGAAACGGGAACGGTCGCGTGTGAATCCGCCCCCAACGCCACTGCACCCAGTCGGCGCCTTGTGACGACACGAGTTCGGCCACGGCCTTGGATAAGGTCGATTCGTGCTCGGCCTTCCGCGCATCTGCGGGGCGAGAGGCGTCGCGCTCGGTCGCCGTCGACAGGCCTCGCCACACGTCGTACACCGCGCCGGCCGCAGAGTCGGTCGTCAGCACCGCGTCCCACGCGGCCAGGAGGCGCCGCGCGCGCTCAACGTCGGCGTTGGCGGATGTCCACCCGCGAAACAACACGAGTTCCGCCTCGGCGCGCAGATGCTTCGCGTCCAGCTGCATGCGCTGGTGGTCTTCCAGGGTAAACGCCTTCGGCGTATCGAACAGCTGCAGGAGCCGCGTGATGCGGTCGTACGGAAGATTCGCCGACGACTTGAACATGAGGGGCGGCGTGTAGTCCTTTGGCTGCACGTTGTGGTTGGCCGTGACGATGAATCCGCGCTCCGGATTGAATTCCTGCGGCAAGTCACGACGAAAGCCATTCCACTCGTACGCGCCGGTCCCCGGGACAGGCAGCCGCCCCACCCAGGATCGGCCATCGGGTCCCACGGCGCGGCGATCAGGCGTCAGGGCGGCGGCCATCCAGGAAATGTTGCCGTCCACGTCGCCGCAGATCAGGTTTTCGCTTGGTGCCTTCCAGTACATCGCCTGCGTCTGAAATTCCTTGCAGTCCTTCGACTGCGCGAGACGCAAGCCGCCGAGGTACGGCGCCGTGCCCGGCTCCAGAAGCGAGGACCGCAGGACGTAGGCCTTGTGCCGCGCCGTATCCTCGTGGAACACGGGACCGTGGCGGGTGAACCTGAGTTCCACCGTCTCAGTGGCGCCTCCCTTCACGCGCACAGCCTCCCGCACGATGCGCACGGGTTCCCACCGCCCGCGGAACCGGACTTCATTCGGGTTGGCCGGGTTGACGTCCTCGACGTATACGTCTTCCATGTCGGTACCCACGATCGTGAGTCCCCACCCCAGGCGATCGTTGTGCCCGATGGCGACGCCGACAAACGGCACCTCGCCCGACCCGATCACATTCCAGCCCGGTGCGTTGAGGTGCACCACGTATCGAAGCGACGGATGCGTCACGGCTCGGTGCGGGTCGTTCACAACGACCGGCTTGCCGGTCACAGAGAGACGGCCGCTGACAACCCAGTTGTTCGACCCCGGCGGGTCGGGCGGCGTGGACGGGCCCGGCACCGGGAGATCCAATCCCCCCCGCCCACGCGCGGCGCCGACCAGGTCGCGATACTGCGGCAGGATCTCCGGCGTGTTGCCTCCACGCCCACCACGTCCCCCACCACCTGCTCCACCCACACCACCCGGCATGCCGGTTGTCGTCACGGTGTCATCGATGATCGACAGATCGAGCCCTTCGGGTACGGTGAGGTCGTCCCACGGATCGGGAGCGCGCTGCCTGTTGGCGGCCTCCCGCCCGAGGCGGACGACGGCTCTGGCCAGATTGAGTTCCGCGCTGGCGTCCCCGAACGTGGCCGTCCGCAGCACGACGGTCTCCGCGGTCCAGGGCTCAGGCGTGATGCCGGTGAGTTTGAACTCCAGCGGCAGGTTGGTCCGATGCGCGGAGATGAAGGCGTTCACGCCGGCGGCGTACGCCTCGAAGATGCGTTTACCATCCGGGTGGTAACTCGTCCATTCGCGATCGTCCATCGGGCCTCGGTACCGGAGCAGCCGCGCCTGCCGATCGCGGCCCACGGCCTGCGGACCAAGGATCTCGGCCATCCGGCCCTCCTTGTCGCGGCGCCACATCTCCATCTGCCACAGACGGTCCTGGGCCATGACATACCCCTGCGCGAAAAACAGGTCGTCCGTGTTCGTCGCATAGATGTGGGGAATCCCCCACCGGTCACGAATCACTTCGACGGATTCGCGCAGGCCCTGCAACCGGTGCTCGCCATCGAGCGTGGCCAGCGATGCGCGGGCCAGCTCGCGCAATCCGGGGTCGGGCGTTTGCCGCGCCTGCGGTGCGATCGTGATGACAAGGAGAACGGTGACCATCCCGGCCAGAGTGCCGACGAGCGAGGGTTTCAGTCGCGCCATGCGCGAAGCTTATCCGACCAGCGGACCTTCAGTGTTGATGACCAGCACCGTGTGGCCGGCCAGATGCGGCAGGCCCTGCCTGGCCAGCAGCGCCGCCACCCCGGCGGCACCCGAAGGTCCACTTCGCACCACGGGGTCGCCCGGCAGCGGCCGCGCGAGCCGATCGATGGCGGCGTCCACCTGCGCGTCAGTCACGGTCACGGCGGCGTCGACCGTGGCCTGCAGGACGGGCCAGGCCACCGTGCTGACTTCGGCGCAACGCAATCCGACCATCGACGTCGGTGCGGCCTCCGGCAGCGCGGTCCTGACGCCGGCGCGCAGGGATACGCCCACACACGCAGAGCCCTCCGCTTCGGCGACCACCAGTCGCGGCCGATGGGCGCCAAAGGTCACATTCAGCCAGCCCGCGACGGCGCCCGCGAGGGAACCGACACCGGCCTGCACGATGACCACCATCTTCCGAAGATCCCCCGCAAACCCACCGGCGGCCGCGACCTCATCGAGGACGTGCGTGTACCCCGCCATGATCCAGCGCGGCACATCCTCGTAGCCTGGCCACGCGGTGTCGGACACGATCGTCCAGCCGGGGGTCTGCGCATCGGCGGCCAGCATGCGAACCGTGTCGTCATATGCCACCGGCGTCACGGTCACGTCCGCGCCTTCGTGGCGCAGGGCATCGATACGAACAGGGTTCGTTCCTGCGGGTACAAAGATGTGCGAGGTCAACCCGTGGTCGCGCGCCGCACGCGCGACCGCCCGCCCGTGATTGCCGGCCGTCGCAGCGGCGAGGGCAGGCACCGGCGCTTGCGCCGACGCGAGCACCCGGGCGACCGCGTATCGAACGCCGACGATCTTGAACGCGGGCAGTCCGAACCGCGCCGACTCATCCTTGACGAGGATGCGGCCGGCGCCGACTTCACGCGCCAGTGCGGGAAGTTCCACCAATGGCGTGGCCGGGGCCTGGGTCTGGCTGTAGAACCGGCGAACCTCAGTCAAATCGTCAGGCGCAAACAAGGGGCGCATCGTTCTCAGCCGGCGAGCACGATCCCAATGAGTCCGACGATCGCCACCAGCAGGGCTCCGGGAAGCGCGAACCGCAACCACCGCCCGTAGGTGATCTTCGCGCTCAGAATCATCGCGAGCAGCGCCCCGTTGGTTGGCGTCAGCATGTCGCACAACCCCGCGCCTGTCTGAAACGCGATCACGGACGCGTCGCGCGAGAACCCGAGCAGGTCAGCCAGGGGCGCCACGACCGGCATCGTCAACACCGCCTGCCCGCTCATCGTGGGCACGGGGATGTGCAGGAGGGCCTGCATCGGTACCATCAGCACCGCAGCCGTGACGCCAGGCACCTGTGTCAGCGGTGTCGCCAGACCGTGGAGAATCGTGTCGAGCACCTGCCCGTCGGCAAGCGCCACGCTGATGCCGCGGGCCACGCCCACGAACAGCGCGGCGCCGAGCATGCCTTCCATCCCCTTGATGAAACTCGCGGCACTGTCCGAGGGCGTCTGCCCCGAGACGAGACCAATCGCAAACGCGGCGACCAGAAACAGCGCCGGCAATTCGTTGAAACCCCACTCGTGGCGAAGCACGCCTATGACATAGGGCACAAACGGCAGCAGCACCAGCGCAAGCAGCACGAAGTCACGGCGTTGCACAGGCTCTGCCGCTATGGCGGACTCCCCCGCGACCCGCTCGTCCTTCGCACTCATGACGAGCGTCCACCCGACCCACACCGACACGGCCGCGACGAGCAACGAGAACCGCAGGGCCGGCTGGCTCATGGGAGGCAACTCGGCAAACTGCAGCGCGATACCTGTCTGAAACGGATTGGTGGGACCAAACGCCGCCGCGACCACCGCCGCGCCGAGACTCATGGCGAGCGCCGTGAGGGGGCCGAAGCCAAGGCCGCGACTCAACACGAGCAGGACCGGCACCAGCGCGATGATCTCCTCGTGCATGTTCTCGAGGGCGCCAAGTGTCGCAAAGACCACGCTGACCAGCACCACGACAAGCCATGGATGTGGGCTGTGTCCGACGAGTGCACCGACGAGCCTCGCCAGGGCTCCCGTCCGCTCGAGCATCGCGAAGGCGCCGCCCACAAACAGGATGATCAGAATCACGTCCGCGCCTTCGACGATGCCGCGGGGCACGGCGAGGAGGCCGGGCATCAGCCCGACCGGAGTCGGGTCCACACGGGCGTACGTGTCCGGAATGACGACCGAACGACCGGTCGCATCATCGACGCGCCGTTCGAACTGCCCGGCCGGCAGGACCCAGGTCAGCAGGACCGCGACGGCCACGCCGCCCAGCAGCAGCACAAGCGGATGCGGAAGTTTCAGACGCACAAGTGACCCGCTGCCGTCTGTTCATCGATGATGCGCAGGACCGTCGGCCACAGCGCCGGCAGCCCTTCGCGTATCGGGTCCATGCGCCGCAGAACGGCATCACGGGAGATGTTGTGTGCGCGCCATGTGCCGCCATCGTTGACGGCGGTGTTCTGCAGCAGCGCCGCAAATCGATCCAGGGCGTTGGCCATGCGCGCATCCGGCGTGTCGCCGGCCTCGAACTCATCCCAGAGACGCCGGAAGTCAGGGCCGGGCCCGGCGGCGATCAGGCCGAACAACCGGTCAGCCGCCGCGCGTTCACGGTCGGCCTTGTCGTGGTTCGCGGCCGTATCGAAGGCAAACGTATCTCCGGCATCAATCTCCACAAGATCGTGAACCAGCAGCATGCGGATCACGCGATCGACGTCAACACCCGCCGGCGCGTGGCCGGCCAACGTCAGCGCCATCAGGGCAATGTGCCACGAGTGCTCCGCACTGTTTTCGCGCCTGGAGCGATCGCCAACGGTCGTCATCCGCAGGACGGACTTGAGGCGGTCCACCTCCCGCAGGAAGGCCACTTTGTGCATCAACACGTCGGACATGACGTGCAACCGTACACGAAGTCGTCTCCCCGGGGAACTACCGGCCCTGCAGCCAGCGAGCCAGTGCGGTCATCTGCTCAGGCGTGAGTTTGTCGCCGAACGCAGGCATATCGCCGTCCGGCTTGAGTTCTCTCGGCACGGTCATCTGTCGCACAATCATGGCGACATCCTGCTCCATGCCGATGCCGGTGAGGCCGGGACCTTCAGTGCCGCCAACGGGTCCAAGCACGTGGCAACGCAGACAGTGACGATTAAACAACACCGCCAGGTCCCCATCGTCATTCGCAGCGGGCAGGGGACTGCCTGATCGGCCGCGCGCGAGCGCGGCAAGGATCGCCGACACATCATGTGGGTCGGTCGGAGGTACCGGGCGCAGACCTGGAGCAATCATCTCCGGGTCGGCCAGATGCGAGGCCACCCAGTCGCGCGGCCGTGTCACTCGCACCGGCTCAATGGGACCGGCGACACCCGCAGCGGTGTGGCACGTGGCGCAGGTGCCTGTCTGGATCAACACGGCACCGGCCTGTTCCCGAACGTTCCACTCCGCGCCCGATGACGGAGGTTTGTCCATGGCGCCGAGGACGGTCAGGGTGGTGATCGACACGAGACCGGTGGCGAACACGCCCAGCAACACGCGGCGTTCACGCAGTCCGCGCGTCCGGGCCCGGTCGAGCCACGGCAACAGCGCGAGCAGCGTCATCACCACGCCGGGGATGATGATGGCGCCGACGATTTCAAGTCTGCCCGGGAAGTACTTCAGCAGTTCAAACAGTCCGAGGAAATACCACTCCGGCCGCGGAATGTAATCGCTGGACGTGGGGTCGGCCGGCGGCTCGAGCGGCGGCGCGCCCTGCCACGCGAACACGGCCAGCGCGATGCCCGCAACGAGGGCGACCGTCAGATCCCGCGCGGCCTGATAGGGAAAAAACGTCTGCGCGTCGCCGGCCTTCGGTGTAATCGGACCCGAAATGCCATGGCGGCGCATGAGGTAGAGATGCAACCCTGTCAGCCCGAACAACACGGGCGGCAGCACGAGCACATGCACGGCGTACCAGCGCGTCAGCGTCAACGCGCCGATGTCCGGTCCTCCCCGCAGCAGGCCCGCGAGCCACTCGCCGACGACGGGGGTCAGTTTGGAGATGTTGATGGTGACAACGGTGGCCCAGTAGGCACGCTGATCCCACGGCAGCAGGTAGCCGGTCAACCCGAACGCGAGGATCACATGGAGCAGCACCAGTCCGACGATCCAGTTGAGCTCACGTGGCGCCCGGTAGCTGCCGAAGAAGACCACGCGGATGAGATGCAGGACCGCGGTGACGACCACGAGGCTCGCGCCCCAGTGGTGCAGGCCCCGCAGCAGTTGCCCGCCGCGCACCTCGGTCGTGATGTACCGCACGCTGTCCCACGCGTGGTCGGGTGTTGGCGCGTAGAACATGGCGAGCAGTGTGCCGGTCACCACCTGCAATGTCAGGCCGAACAGCAGCAGACTGCCGAAGGTGAACCACCACCCGGTGCCCGCTGGCAATTTCTCGTCGAGCAGATGGTGGCGGATGGTACGGAAGCCGGCGCGATGGTCGAGCCAGTCGAACACTGCGCGCATCAGATCTCAACCTCGAGGTCTGCGGTCTCCGGATTGAGCCGGACGGGAATCCTGTGGAGGCCGCTCGGGGGCGGCCCGGAAACGACATCACCGGCGCGGTTAAAAATTCCGCCGTGGCACGGACACTTGTACTGGTCGCCCGCGGCGTCCCAGGCGACGCGACACCCGAGGTGGGTGCAGGTGGCTGAGAGGGCCTGGTAGTCCTCGCCCACCTTGTCGATGAACACAACGGTCTGTTTCCGCGTGGCGTGCCAGCCGTCCGCGTGTCGTTCCGTCAGGGTGGCGACGAACGGCCCTTTGGGCGGCAGGTCAAACATGGACGCGGCAGGACGCCAGCGTTTGGCGGCGTCCCTGGCGCGCGGTGTGATGACTGCGCCGGCCAGGCCGGCCACTCCGGCGCCGATCAGGGCGGCCCCGGCGAGCACGAGGCGGGTGAGAAACGAACGACGGGCGTCAGGATGGGGGCTGCTCATGATGGTGGTGGTCGGGGTGAAGCCCGTCGAAACACGACGGGCAGATGCTGTGCGTGAACTCGGCCGATGAGTGCGCAGAGACGTACGCCTCGACCTGCGTCCAGTAGCCGTTGTCGTCACGAATTTTCTTGCAGGACGCGCAGATGGGCCACAGGCGCTTGAGTGGCTGGGTCTGCGCCTCCACGAGGCCGATGCTGTTGAGCGGCACGGCGATGGCGTGCATGTCGTCAGCCCTCTCGCGAATCGCGAGGCCCCGCTGAAACGCGGCCAGCGCATTCGCAAAATCATTCATCACGAAATACACCAGGCCCAGCGTGTTCAGGCCCTGGGCCTCCCCATAATCGTCCCCGGCCTGGGCGAACAGCCGACTGGACTCGGTGGCGTGTTTCCTGGCCAGCTCCAGCTGACTCTGGTTGCGATAGGCGTAGGCAATCAAGTTGAGGGCCTCGGCCTCTCCCCGGAGGTCTTTCGCTGCTCGTGCGGCCGCCTGGGCCTGCTGGGCGAGACTCAGCAAGCGCGCAGGATCGGTTTCGCTGAGGGCTTTGGCCTCCGCATTGAGCTGGGCCACCGGTCCTGTCGCGCCACGCTGGGCTGCCGCGCCCACCGGCGCCAGGCAGACAAGGCAAAAGAGGCCACCAGTGAGCAGGACGCGCATCGCGCAAGAATGTATCATCGTGGGATGCCTTCTTCGCAGCAGACGACACAAACGATTGCCAACCCTCTCCGGCGGAATATCGCCATCATCGCGCACGTGGACCACGGCAAGACCACGCTGGTGGACGCGCTGCTCCGGCAGAGCGGCATTTTCCGTTCCAATGAACGGGTGGCGGAGCGGGTCATGGACTCGAACGACCTTGAGCGCGAGCGTGGCATCACCATTCTGGCGAAGAACACGGCGGTCCACTATCAGGACCACCTGATTAACATCGTCGACACCCCGGGACACGCCGACTTCGGCGGCGAAGTCGAGCGCGTGCTGTCGATGGTGGACGGCGTGATGTTGCTGGTGGACGCCTCGGAAGGCCCGCTGCCGCAGACGCGCTTCGTTCTGCGCAAGGCGCTGGAGCGCCGACAGCCCCCCATCGTCGTCATCAACAAGATCGACAGGCCGGATGCCCGGGCGCAGGAAGTGCTCAACGAGGTGTACGACCTGTTCATCGACCTTGATGCGACCGAAGAGCAGCTCGACTTCCCCGTGCTCTATACGGTGGCGCGTGACGGCACGGCGACCACGGACATCACCAAACCCGGCGAGGATCTGCGGCCGCTGTTTGACGCCATCCTCGCGCACACGCCGGCGCCCCGCGGCAACATCGACGGTCCGCTCCAGGCGCTCGTCGCCAACCTCGACTCGAGCGAATACCTCGGGCGCATCGCCATCGCCCGCGTGTTCCATGGCCGGGTCAAGGTGGGCGATCCGATCGCGGTCTGCAAACTCGACGGATCGATTCAACGCACGACCGTCACGAAGTTGTTCACGTTTGAAGGTCTCAAACACGTGGATGCGACGGACGCCGCGGCCGGCGACATCATGGGGCTGGCCGGCATCGAGGACATCATGATCGGCGAGACGATTGCCGACGCCGAGAACCCGGTCGCCATCACCACCATCGCCATCGACGAACCGACGGTCTCGATGATTTTCGGCATCAACACCTCCCCGCTCGCCGGCCGGGACGGCCAGTACGTCACGTCCCGCCAGCTGAAGGACCGGCTCGACCGCGAACTCATCGGCAACGTGTCCATCCGCGTCGAACCCACCGACTCGCCGGAAATGATGAAGGTGTTCGGCCGGGGTGAACTGCAGCTGTCGATTCTCATCGAGATGATGCGGCGGGAAGGCTTCGAACTGCAGGTCTCCAGACCGGAAATCGTGACGCGCGAGGTGAACGGCGTCCGGATGGAGCCGATCGAGGACCTTGTCATCGACGTCGCCGAGGAGTTCCAGGGCGTGGTGATCGCACAGTGTGGTCAGCGTCGCGGCACGATGACCAAGATGGTCAATCACGGCTCCGGTCGCGTGCGGCTCGAGTTCAGCATCCCGGCCCGCGGCCTGATCGGATTCCGGTCGCAGTTCCTCACCGAAACACGCGGCACGGGCATGATGAATCACATCTTCGCGGACTGGGCCCCCTGGTCCGGTCCGATTGCGGCGCGTCCCACCGGTGCGCTGGTCTCGGACCGCGCGGGCGTGGTCACGGCCTACGCCATCGCCAACATGCAGGACCGCGGCGAAATGTTCGTGTCGCCGGGCACGCAGGTGTACGAAGGCATGATCGTCGGCGAAAACTCGCGCAACAACGACCTCGACGTCAACATCGTGCGCGAGAAGAAGATGTCCAACATGCGGGCATCCGGCGCCGACGAGGCTATCCGCCTCATTCCGCCCCGGCTCATGAGCCTCGAACAGGCGATCGAGTTCATCAATGACGATGAACTGGTAGAAGTCACGCCGCACAACCTCCGGATGCGCAAGCGGGTGCTGGCCGCGAACATGCGTCCGCGACGCGCCGACTAGGAACACGATGCGGCTGATCGCCGGCCTTCGTCCGATCCTCCTGCCGCTGGTCCTCATCGGGCTCGCGCTCTCCCTGTTCAACCTCAGGGTCGGTGATGCGATGGGTGAATTCGAGGTGGCGCGCGCGGCAGGGCGCCGGGCGCTGGCCGGGCTGCCGCTGTATCAGGACGCGGCGCCCCTGCCCGCATTCACGCAGTTGCCGGCCGTGGCTGTGGCGATGGCGCCACTCGCGGTCGCGGGCCGCGACGCCGCCCGCGTCGCCTGGTTCGCGCTGTCGTGCGCCTGCCTCGTCCTGCTGCTGCGCTGGTCGGCCGTCGGGCTTCCGGCACGCCAGTGGTCGGCGCGCACGCTGATCTTTGTGGCGACCGTGTTGCTGGCCAGGTTCTACATCATCGATCTCACGCTCGGTCAGACCGATGTGCTCCTCGCGCTGCTGCTTCTGGCCAGCCTCGGCGCCGTGCAACTTGAAGCGGCGACGCTCGCCGGCGTGGTGCTGGGCCTGGCGGTCCTCTTCCATCCCCCGGCGCTCATCCTCCTGCCGTGGCTCACGGCCACCGCCGGCACGCGGGCCGGGGCCGCGGGCCTGGCTGTGCTGTCCGCGGGACTCCTGCTGCCCGCCGCCGTGTACGGATGGGCCGGCAACCTCGCCCAGTTGACGGCCTGGTGGCGGCAGCCCGTGGTGATGCCGGTCGAGGTCGGCAACGTCTCACTCGCCGCTCTGTGGGTTGGGTGGGTCGGCGCCGGATCGGTCGCGGCGATCCTCGCGGCCCTGACGGCCATGCTGCTCGTCGCCGTGACGTTGACGGTCTGGACGCAGCGCGCGCGCGTGCAGGATCCCGAGTACCTCGAGTTCTCGCTGCTGCTGGTGCTGCTCCCGCTGCTCGTCAGCGCCAGTCCCACCCACATGTTGCTGCTTGCCACACCCGCCGTGATGCTGGTCGCCGACCGCTGGCGCGAACTCCTGCTCCCGTGGCGCCTGGCCACCGGCGGAGCCGTCCTGCTTTTGTGGCTCGTTCCCACCCTCGCCGCCATCGTCATCATCGCAACCCTCGCGCAGCTCCGCCTCCGAGCGCACGGCTAGAATCATGGGCACAAACGTACCCACCTGCGCAGGCCTGTTGGGTACTTCAGTTCCCAGCCCCGCCCCGCGGAACTTCGGTACTTCGGGACATCGGCACTCCTGAACGCCGGAACTCCGCGCACTCCGGCACATCGGAACCTCGCGTCAGAGTGGCACACCAGTTGCTTTGCTCCCGCCCGGAGGCGGACATGCATCAACATCGGCAAATTCATGTGTGGATTTCAGAAAGCGACTATCTGCTGCTGCGCGAGCAGTCGGTCGTAGCGCGCGACTCGGTGTCGGCCGTGATACGGCGGCTGATCAAGAGCGAGCGTCAGCGGTTGAAGGACGAGGGACCGATGCGCATGGCCGGTGCCGGCTGTCGGCGCGCCTACACAAGCGACCAGTCGGAGTGCGGCCGCTTGTTGAGCACCAGCCACCCGTAGATCAGCCCGCGATACGTCTGCCAGCGCATGCCCTTGCGCGCGTAGAAGGGCGCAAGCGCGCGCTGTAACGCCGGCAGATGGTAGAACGGGACCCCCGGGAAGTAGTGATGCTCGAGGTGCAGGTTCGACGTCAGGAACGCAAAATTCCAGAACCAGTGTGAGCGCATCAGTGTGCCCCACTTCGCGGGGTCGCCCGGATCAATGTCGTAATGCTGGCCAAGGCGATTGAGCGTAAACGCGATCGGAAAAATGAAAAACACCGGGAACGCATGCGCGCGAAACGCCGCGGCGCCGCCCCAGGCCCACCAGATCCCGCCCAGCACACTCAGGTGAAACAGGATCGAAATTTTCCGCTCCCAGGCGATCGTCCGCTGCAGGTCGGCCGGATACGTGGACGTTTCCTTGAATGCGGCCCTGAAGTAGATCGGAAACAACGCGGGCGTGGCGTACAGCAACTTGTACCAGCGCGCATTCCGCTTCGGCGACAGGTGATGTCGTTTCGGATCCGCCGTATCGGATCCAAGTTCCGCGTGGTGGTCGAGATGCCACCGCGTGAACTGACTCGGGGCGATCCCGCTGGGAATCGCGTAGAGGAAACCCAGCAGGCGTTCGATCCGTTTGTGCGGCTTCTGAAACACCAGGTGATGCAGCACTTCGTGCAGCAGCACGGTGAAGTTGAACACCGTGAATCCCTGTACCACTGCGAGCGGCAGCCACAGATACCAGGCATCAAAGCGGATCAGCCCCCACGTCGCCAGACCCAGCATCAGAAACTGCCGGCCCGCAACGACAAAGTGCCGCCACGGCGTCTTCGTGTGCAGGACGCGCATCTGCTCACGCGAGATGGCCCGCCCGAGTTCGGCCCGCAACGCGGTCGCGTGTTGGCTGTAGTAGTGCGACATCTATCTTGATTGTAACAACAGCCGCCGGCCGATCCGGGTCAGCAGGACGCCTGACAGAACGGCGGCAGCGCCGAGGATTTTCGTCCAGGTCAAAGGCTCGCCCAGCCACACCCACGCGACCAGCATCGCCACGACCGGCACACCGTTCGAGTAGATTGACGTCCTGGCCGCGCCAAGCCGTTGCACGCCCGTGTACCAGATGACGTAGGCCAGATTCAGGGCCAGTAACGCTGATAACACCAGCGCACCCATTGACCACGCGCTCACCGCCAGCCAGTCCACTCGCAGGATCTGCGGCAACGCCATGGCGACATACGGCAGCCCCCCCCACACCATCGTCATCCCCGTGACGTACAGCGGCGAGTGTCGGGCAATCAGCGAGGCGGACCCGAGGGTGAAGGTGGTCCAGCAGGCCACCGCGCCCATGACCATGAGGTCACCGCGCCACGTGGCACCGCCAAACGACACGCTGGGCCCGACGACGAATCCAATGCCGATCACGGCCAGTAGCGCGCCCGCCCAGTGGAAGCCGCTGATGCGTTCCCGCCCCAGCAGCGCCGACACGACGGCCAGCACGGCAGGCGTGGTGCCGACGATGAGCGCGGAGTTGGAGGCGGTGGACAACGCCACGCCGCCCACGAAAAAGTACTGGTAGCCGAAGTGGCCGACGACGCCGAGCCAGACCAGATCGAAACGGTCCCGGCGTGTGAGTTGGTTGGAGGTGTGAAGAATCGACGAGACGACCTCACCGGCGCGTGCGCGCCGGCGGGCCCACTGGATGGCGGCGAGGAAGACGAGCGACGAGAGCACCAGCCGCAGCGCGTTAAACGGCTGCGGTGGCACTTCCTCAAACGCGAGCTTGATGACGCTGAAATTGGCCCCCCAGATGAGGACCATCAGCACCAGCAAGCCGTCGATGCGGGTCATATCGACGTTCCGAAGTCCCTGAGACTCCGAGAACCCCGGGACTTCGGAACGTCGGGACCTCGGAACCTTGGCACTTCGGTACTCCGGAACGTCGCTATTGCACCCGCTTGAACTGCCCGATGGCGTCCTGGATCAGCGCGTCGTTATCCGCCGCGGAGATGTTCTTCCGGAGCAGCTTCGACGCGATGGCCACCGAGAGGTCGACCGCTTCGGTGCGCAGCTGCGCAACGGCACGCGCCGTCTCGAGCTGGATTTCCTTCTCGGCGTTTTTGACGATCACCTGCGCGTCCTCGGCCGCCTTCTTCCGCATCTCCTCGCGGAAGCGGTCGGCATCGGCCCGGCTGCGCGTCACGATGCCTGCGGCTTCGGACCGGGCCTCGCTCAGCAGGCGCGCGGATTCCTCCTGCACGCGCTGCAGTTCCGCGGTCGCCTTCTTGGCGTCCTCGACCGATTTCTCGATCGTGGCCCGCCGCTCTTCAAGCGCCTTGAGGAGCGGGGTCCAGGCAAACGCCTTCAGCGCCCACACGAGGGCCAGGAAGGTGAACGTCGTCCAGAAATACAGGCCTGGATCGACCCGGACGAGAGTGTCCACTGGCTCCCCCTTCCTACTTCAGGAAGACGATGAGCAGGCCGAAGACCAGCGCAAGAATCGTGGCGCCTTCGAGCAGGAACAGGGGCAGGTTGGCCGCCGCCGTGATCTGCGACGCCGCGCTGGGCTGACGTGCGACACCCTCGGCTGCTGCCGCCGCGAGCTTGCCGATGCCAAGGCCGGCGCCGAGCACCGTGAGACCGAAGCCAATCGCGGCTCCCATGTAGTGCCACACCGGCGCGTAAGTTGCTGTTTCCATGATCCCTATCCTTCTCCTGAGTAACGAACGTTGATTAGTGGTGCGCGTGAATGGCCATGCCGATAAACACGGCCGACAACAAAGTGAACACGTACGCCTGCACGAGGACGACGATGATCTCAAGACCGGAGATCGCGACGGCCAGCGGCAGGGAGAACCCGAACCCGATCCCGGCGCCCACCAGAGTGCTCGCCGTCAGTTCCGTGAAGATGAAGACAAACGACAGAATCGCGAGAATCGCGATGTGGCCGCCCGCCATGTTCGCCGCAAGACGCATGGTGAGCGCGAACGGGCGCACCAGCATGCCGATGATTTCAAGCGGCACCAGCAGGAAATAGAGCGGCAACGCAAGTCCGTGCGGGACCAGGTTCTTCCAGTGCTGGATGAATCCGTTGGCCACCGAGCCGGCGATGATGACCGCAAAAAACGTCACGGTGGCGAGCGCCGCCGTCACATTGAAGTTGGCCGTCGCCGTCGACCCGCCGTGCAGCAGGCTCTTCAGGAACGAATGATCACTGGTGTGCAGGACGTATTTGTCCAGCAGCGCGAGCATGTCAAACACCGGAATCAGGCCGACCGCGTTGGCGACCAGAATGAAGAGGAAAAACGTCAGCATCAGCGGCGTCCACGTCATGACCCACTTCTGGCCGACGTTGGGGAGCACGATGCTGTCGCGCACAAACTCGACGCCCGCTTCCAGGGCGTTCATGCCGCCGGACGGCACCAGGCGCCCGGCCGCGAGGTACCGGCGCACCATCAGGGTGACCGTCACAAACACGAGCGCCGCGACCACCCACACCATGAAGACGTGCTTGGTGACGGAGATGTCGATGCCGAACACGGGCGGGAGATGCAGAATGGGGTGATCCAGACCCGTGTTGGCCACGTGGCCAATGATCGTGTCGGCGGCGTTGAACTTGCCATCCGCGGCCGCAGCCGCACCCGGTTCGAGAGCACTCATATCAGTCATCGCCACTCGTTACGTCCACTACGTCTGCATCAACCGTTTCAGGCACCACGCCTCGATGAGGTGCAACACCAGAAACGACCCCGTCAGGCTCGCCACAAACGGCAACGGCCTGACGTCCAGCCCCTTCAGCACGATGGTGACCCATGCGACGAAGAAGACGCTCTTCACCGCGAAGCCACGGACCAACACCGCCAACGAGGTCTCCGGCGCGGCGGCCCAGGCCCGCCTCACCGACACCCAGGACGCCGCCGTCGTGACGACCGGCGCCGCCACTCCGAGCAGAACCTCAAGCCCGCGGCCCAGCGCGGCCCACGCGACTCCGGTCATCGCCGCCACCCCGATCGCCGTCCACAGGACGCGACCCATCACTTCGGGCGCACCGTGGACTTGACGATCGCGTAAAACCCGGCCGCGATCCCCACACTCAAACCAATCAACAACCACCACGGAGACGTGCCCCACGTGTTGTCCGCGACGTAGCCCAGTCCTCCGAGCAGCAGAATCCCGCCGATCAGGGTGTAACTCGCGGTGGCTGCGGGCCCCGCACGCTGGACATTCTCCTGGAACGCCCGCATGGCGTCCTGCAGTCCCTTCCGTGACGGTTTCCCCGTAGCCAAGCGATCAATTCTAGCCCGGGGAGCCCCCGTCTGCCCGCGTGACGGGCACACGAACCTCGGAAATATATCACGGTCACCCGGACGGTATACTGCGGGGCATGGCCACTTTCCGATGGAAACAGTCTGTCGCAGTCGGGGTTCTGGCAGCGGCCTGGGCGGCGGCCACGCCGGGCCTCATGGCCCAGCGGGAGCTCCGGAATCAGACCGTCCACATCGGGGTCTATGACAACAAAGGGCAGCCTCCGGCGGTCTTGAACGCCTCGCACCTGGCGATCCGGGAGGATGGCGTCGTGCGCGAGATCCTGTCCGTGGGTCCGGCGACCACCCCGATGCAGATTGCCGTGTTGGTGGACACCAGCCAGGCCTCCCAGGGGGCCATCCCCGATCTGCGGGATGCCCTCCGCGCCTTTGCCACGGCCGTCTGGGCGAAGAGCCCCGAGTCGCAGATTGCGCTGTACGCGTTCGGCGAGCGGCCGTCACTCGAAGCGGACTACACGACTAGCGCCGTGGCCTGGGGCCGTGGCGTGGATCGGCTGTTCGCCGCGTCCGGCTCGGGCGCCTATTTCATTGAGGCGGTCGTCGAAGCCGCGAACGCCCTGGCCAGACGAAAGCCGGCGCGCGGCGTGGTCGTCGCCTACGTGGACGAAAACGGCCCCGAATTCAGCAACCGGCGGCATGCGCAGGCGTTTGACGCCCTCGCCTCGGCGCGCGCGTCCCTGTGGACGATCACCCGCCAGGGCTTCAGCGGCGACATGTCCACGGAGACCCGCGAACGATCCATGGTGGTGGGAGACGTGACCATACGCACCGGCGGCCGGAGTTTCACGATCTTTGCGCCGTCCGCGCTCAAGACGCGCTTTACGGAGGTGTCCGATCAGGTCCTGGCCCAGTTCGCCGTGACGTACGGCCGGCCGGATTCGCTGATTCCGCCTGAAAAACTCGACGTGCGCCTGATGCTCGACGGCTACAAACTCTCCGCACCGCGCTGGACGAACAAATGAACCAGTGGATGCCACGCGCGGCGGCCGCGGCGGCCCTCCTCGCGCTGACCCTTCCCATCAACGCCCTGAGTGCGCAGATCTTCCGCGCCGGCATCGACGTCGTCTCGTTGAACGTCACGGTGACCGAGGGTGACGCGCTGATTCCAGGGCTCGACCAGCCCCTCTTTGCGGTGTACGAAGACGGCGTCAAACAGGAGATCAGTTATTTTTCCCGTGCGGCGCAGCCCATCGCCCTCTCCCTGCTCATCGACACCAGCACGAGCATGGAACTGAAGCTGCCGGTCGCCCAGCAGGCGGCCATCGGATTTGCCAGGCGACTCACGGGCTCGGACGCCGCGCAGATCATCGACTTCGACAGTCGCGTCGAGATTCTGCAGACATTCACCGCGGACCCCACCCTGCTGGACGCGGCGATTCGCAGGACGCAGGTGGGCGGCTCGACCTCCTTGTATAACGCGCTCTACGTCGCGCTGAGTGAACTTAAACGCGTGCGCGCAGCGTCGAAGGAGGAAATCCGGCGCCAGGCGATCGTGATTCTGTCGGACGGCGAGGACACGTCGTCGCTCATCAATTACGAGGACGTCCTTGATTCGGCCAAACGCTCGGAAGTGGCGGTGTATGCCATCGGCCTCCGCTCCAGGACCGATCGGCCGACCCGGGGATTCAACGAAGCCGAATTTGTGCTGAGGACGCTCTCGCAGGAGACCGGCGGCCGGGTGTTTTTCGTCGAGGACGTGGGCCAGTTGCCGGCGATCTATCAGCGGATCGCGGACGAGCTCGCCAACCAGTACACGATTGCCTATAGTTCCAAGAATCTGAAACGTGACGGCGCCTGGCGCGCCATTGTGGTGCGTGTGGAGCGGCCGAACACGGTGGCTCGTACCAAACGTGGATACTTCGCGCCGTCCCTTCCCAAGAGTCCGGTATCTCGTCCATGACTGCCACGACCCCCTCGTCCGATGCCCCGCTCCGAACCCCGGCCCGAGGTCGCGTCGTGTTGATCGGCGCCGGTCCCGGCGACCCCGGCCTGTTGACTCAACGCGGCCACCGTGTGCTGGCCGACGCCGATGTTGTCGTGTACGACCGCGACGTCGCGCGCCTGTTGACGCTGGCGCGGGCCGACGCCGAACGCATTGAAGTCGGGGCTCCGGCGGAAGGCGCCACCGCGCAGGATGCGATTGCGATGCTGGTCGCGGAGAAGGCGCGCGACGGTCAACTGGTCGCCCGCCTGAAGTGGGGCGACCCGTTCCTGTTTGGCAGCGGCGCAAAGGAAGCCCTGTTCCTCCATGAACAGCGTGTGCCGTTTGAGGTCGTACCCGGCGTGCCGCTCGCGATGGGCGCCGCGTACGCAGGCATTCCAATCACGTACCCCGGAGGCCAGGACGCGCTGATCTTCCTGCGCGGTCACGAATCGGCCGGAGACGCCCCGCCCGACGTTGACTGGCATGCGCTGGCGTCCCTCGACGGGACCATTGCCTCCTACACCAACGGCCGACAGGCGGCGGCCATGCTGACGCTGCTCATGAAACACGGGCGCCGGGCCACCCAGGCCGGCGCCCTGATCTACGCGGGCACCCTGCCGCAGCAGGAGACGATCACCGGCACACTCGCCGAACTGGTGGCGGCCGCTGAAGCGCGCGAAGGCGCAGCCCTGCTCATCGTCGGCGACGTCGCACAACTGCGGGACCACCTCGGCTGGTTCGATCGCCGTCCGCTTTTCGGCAAGCGGATCGTCGTGACGCGCTCCCGCGACCAGGCCCGCGACCTCGTCGAAATGCTGGAGAGCCTCGGCGCACAGGCCATCGAGGCGCCCACGTTCCGCCTGATTCCCGCTGACGATCCGGAAACCATCGATCGCGTGGCGGCGTCTGTGGACCAGTACGCCTGGGTCGTGTTCGAATCGGCAAATGCCGTCAGTCGATTTTTCAAGTCGCTGCTGAACGGGACACGCGACCTGCGCGCCCTCGGCGGGGTCCGCGTCGCCGCGATCGGCCCGTCCACGGCGGATCGGTTGCTGGGCGTCGGCCTGCATCCGGATGTCGTGGTGCCGGAATCCGGCACGGAAGCGACGATGCGTGCGCTTGAGGCGGAAGGGGCGCTGTCCGGAGCGCGCATCCTTGTGGTACGCCCGCACCACGATCGATCCGACCACGGTCGATCCGACGCGGTGCGCGAAACGCTCGCCGCCGAACTGGGCCGGCGCGGCGCTCACGTCACGGACGTGATCGCCTATCGCACCACGGCGGGCGCCCCGGAATCCGCGGCCGCGCAGGTTCTGTACCGGCAGCTGCTGGATGGCCGGGTGCACGCAGTGACGTTCACGACCCCGACGGCCGTGCAGCGCTTTGTGGATCTGATCGGCCGCGATCAGGCCGCCGACCTCCTGAATCAGACGGTCGTTGTGGCGATTGGCCCCGTCACCGCCGCGGCCGCCGCAGCGCTGGGGATCGCCGCCCCGCGCGTGGCCGAGCCGTTCACGGTCGACGGCATGATCGCGACGCTCGTCACAGCGCTCCGCTAGAACCCGATACGCACGCCCGCGTTGATCGTGCGCCCTTCAAGCGGCGCCCAGGCGCTGACGGCCCGTTTGCCGAGCACCGTGGGTGCCGGCAGCCGCAGCGGGTCGTAGTTCGACTGGCGCACGTCGGTGAGGTTCTCCAGATTCACAAACGCGCGCACACGGCCAAACCGCCGTTCCGCGAGCAATCCCATGATCACGTATGGCGGACTCTCGTCCGTGTACGGGTTGTCCTCCAACCGCTGACGGCCCGTGTAATACAACTCAAAGCCGACACGCGCCTTGCCATGCTGCTCCCACGCGGCGATGAGCCCGAAGGTCTGACGCGGTGTCAGCGGCAGCGGGGTCGCCTGCTTCGCTGAGAGCCAGGTGTGCGTCGCCGTCGCGACAAGGTCGCCGTGCCGCGCGCGCAGGAACGTCTCAATGCCGCGGATCCGGATCGCGGAATCCGGCCCGGACACGTTCACCACTTCGAGGCGGGCGCCGCGATCGGTTCTCAGTACCGCTTCGACCGGGTTGTGCACTGCGGCCGCAAAACCGGTCACCGACATGGAAACCGGACCAAATTCACGGGACACATCGACCGACATCGACTCTGCCGTCTCGGCGTCGGTGATCCGCACCGCGCCGACGTGATGGACGCCGACATCCTCCACCTCATCCACAAACAGTGTCGGCGCAAACGCGCCACGTCCGGCAGAGACGCGCACGTCCCACGGCTCACGCCTCCAGCGTACGGACGCGCGCGGGCTCCACAACACGCCGTACTCCGGGTGTTTGTCGACACGGGCGCTGATCGACAGCGCCGCCTGATCCGACAGCGTGACGTCGTCCTGCACAAACACCGACGGGGTCGTCCACGAATAGTCGCGCCCGCTCATCGTGCCCCGGTAGCGCTGTGAGTCGACGCCGCCGCCAACGACGAACGTGTGGGCGCGCCAGGACCAGAGATACGACCCTTCGCCCATCACAAACCGATGCTGGTCCTCGTACTCGACCAGACCGTACTGATGAGTGTGGGCCAGACGCATGAACGCCCCGCGAAACACGGCGACACCGGCACCAGCTGTCGTGCGCGCCGTGGTGCCGACGTCGAACCGTGTCGTATCCACCGCCTGCCGGCCGTCCGGGATATTCAACAGGCCGCCGCGCCGGCGCTCAATTGTCGTGCCGCCGGTGAGGTCCACCGTCCCCCGCGACGACATGAATGACAACTTCGGCCGTGCGACAAAACGGCGGTATCTCGGCAGGTCGGCCCAGCCATCGGTATCCACGTCTTCGGCTGACTGCGCGTGCGCCCCCGACAGCCACGTGTAGCCCACCATGGGCGACACGGGGCCCGATGCCCAGAGCACCGCATCCGCTCCGGCACGTGTCGTCGCATTCAGCAGCAGTTCGCCCTCGTGTTCAGGCGTGGGGCGCCGCGTCACCAGGTTGATCACGCCTCCAAGCGCGGATGGACCGTACATCGCGGAGGCGGCGCCCTTGATGACTTCCACCTGCTGAAGATCCATCGGTGGAATCTGGAGCAACCCGAGCGACGCCACCTGGGTGCCGTTGATCGGCAGGCCGTCGGTCAACACCGCGGTAAATCGTCCGGGCAACCCCTGGACGCGGACGGCGGCCGCGCCCAGCGCCGGCGACGTGGGCTGGAGCCGGATGCCACTGGTCTCGTTGAGCAACATCGCGATGTCACCCGGCGTCATCAGCAGCTTTTCTTCGATTTCTTCACGCCCGACCACTTCGACTCGCACCACCTGATCAGTCGACAGGCGCCCGGTACGCGTGGCGGTGACAAACACTTCTTCTTCGATCTCGGGCGGCGTGGGGGGCTGTGTCGCCGTTGTTGGTGGCGTGGGTGGTGTGGGTAACTGGAAGGTCATCCACAGGAAGACGAGGAGTTCCATGGGTTGAGATAGGATGCCACGAACATGCTCGGTGCGTTTTTAGAAGGCGTGCGCCGTGTCTCGCGGGCGCCCGTCCTGCTCCTGTCGGTGTGCACGGCCGTGTGCCTCGTGGTGCTGCCGCACCGCCTGTCGCTGTTTGGTCCGCTGCCGGACACGTGGTACCTGCGCACGGTGCTCGATCGCGCGATGTGGGAGTGGCACGGCGGGTGGGCCCTGGCCAGTTATTACGGCCCGCTGCCGGCCGCGCCAGGCCTGGCGAGTGCGGCACTGGCCGCAACCCTGCTGTGGCTGTTTCTGTCGGGCGGCATCCTGGATCGGTTCGCGCGCGCCCGCCCCATTCGCACGTCGGCCTTTTTTGCCACCAGTGGTGAGTTTTTTGTCCGCTTCGTGCGTTTGAGTCTGATCACGGCCCCGGTCTACTGGTGGCTGTTCGGGTGGCTTTCCCCGCGACTCACCGCCACGACGTGGGGCCAGGCGGGATTTGTCGCCGCGCTCGGCGTCGTGAATCTGGTGACCGACTACGCGCGTGTGCGCGCCGTGGTGGAAGACCGCCGGAGCATGATCGGCGCCCTCGGAGCGAGCCTGCGCTTCATCCGGCGACGCCCCTTGCGGGTCGCGGGGCTGTATCTGCTCAGCATGCTGCCGGCCGCCTTCGCGATCCGCCTCTGGTTCGGCATGTCCACCTGGCCGGACGCCACCCCAGGCAGCCTCGCGGCCGCCCTTCTGGTGTACGGAATTCTGCGTACCTGGGCGCGGCTCGTGTGGATGGCCGGAGAAGTCGTGTTCTTCCAGGGCGAACTCGCGCACGCCACCTACACGGCGAGGCCCCTGCCCGAGTGGCCCGAGTCGCCGGCGGCGGAAGCGATCGCCAACCTTGGCACGAACCGCTGACCCCGGACTGCTAACATCTGTGCCATGGGCTCGGAACGTGTTGACGACGTCGTGCAGTGGTTACGGGATCGGGTGAAGGACGCGGGGGCGCACGGATTTGTCGTCGGCCTGAGCGGCGGCATCGACTCGGCGGTGGTCGCACGGCTGTGCCAGATGGCGACACCGAATCGTGTGCTCGGGGTGATGCTCCCCTGTTACAGCCATCCACAGGACGAAGCGGACGCGCGGTTGCTGGCAAAGACGTTCGGCATCCCCACGGCACGCGTGGATCTCGCCTCCACGTTCGACGCCCTGACCGGCGACCTGTATACGGCGGTCAAGGGCCTGCCGCAGTCGGCGCATGTCACCGACATCAAACAGCAGATGCCCGAGGCGAACATCAAGCCGCGCCTGCGGATGACGTCGCTGTATTTCATCGCCAATTCGCTGAACTACCTGGTCGCCGGCACGGGCAACCGGAGTGAACTGACACTCGGCTACTTCACGAAACACGGCGACGGTGGCAGTGACGTGCTGCCGATCGGCCACCTGCTCAAGAGCGAGGTGCGTGCCATGGCGCGCGATCTCGACGTGCCCGCACCGATCATTGACAAGGCGCCGTCGGCCGGCCTTTGGATTGGCCAGACCGACGAAGCCGAGATGGGTTTCTCCTACGACATGCTCGAGGCGTACCTCACCAAAGGCGCATCTGCCGTGCCACCGGAAGTGGCGAAGCGGATTGAGTCGTTGCACAAGTCGTCCGAGCACAAACGCAAAACGCCGCCGATTCCGGCGTGACGGCGGTACCGGCAGCCTGCAGTTCAGGCCGCCCTACGTAACCATCCGCCCATCCGCCCATCCGCCCAGCTAACGGGCGCCGTGCGACCGGCGCGGTTCGGCCCCGCCTTCGACGGTGCCCTTCGCGGCATTGATCAGGGCGACGGCGGCGTAGCCTTGCGCGACTTCGCCCTTGCGGCCAACCCTGGCAAAGGTGTGGCCCATCGATTCGAGTCGCTCCAGCAGCACACGCGGGAAACGATCTTCGATCTGCACACGCGACCCGGTTGGCGCATTGCCAATCAACATGCGCGGCGCCTCGATCGCGCGCTGCGCGCCGAGGCCACCGTCCACGACGTTCAGGATGATGGTGTAGACCGACGCGGGGATCCAGGCATTGCCGGCCGCACCAACCGCAAGACGCGGTGTGAATCCCGGGATGCCATACCGGCCTGGATCCACATCACTGGGTGCAAAGAGCAGCGTCGGTACGCTGGTGGACGAGTGGCGCTGCAGCGGCAACATCGATCCATACCCGGTGCCGCGTCCGCCTCTGAAGTGATCGTTGTAGAGAAACCCGAGTCCCTTCGACACGTAGAAGTTCCCGCCCCAGGTGGACAACGTCTGCGTGATGGCCACCATGTTGCCCTCGGTGTCGGCGCCGGCGAATGACGTGGTGCCGGTTGCGATCGTGGTGGTCCAGGGTCCAGGGTCCAGAGTCCCGGGGTCCGGGTCCGGGGTCCCGGGGTCCGCGCCAACTGGCGCACCGCCGCGGCCGCGTCCGCCCTGCGGGGCGACGTACGCCTTCGCGGGGTTGATCAGCCTGAAGCGATCGAGGGCGTGGCCCGGTTCGAGGTGATTGCCGAGATTGATCGGCCAGCGCTCGGGATCGGCAATCTGGGCGCCGCCATCCCGCACCCGCCACGCTTCGATCGCGTAGTGCGCGTAGTCGGGGTCATTGGACACCGTCGCACCCGGCTTCGGGGTGTAGGCGTCAAGAATCTGCAGCGTCTCAATCAGGGCAAGACCGTTGGAGACCGGTGGCCCGACCGAGTACACAAGATGTCCGCGGAATCGGCCCACGAGCGGCTTCCGCTCCATCGCGCGGTACTGCGCCAGATCCTCAAGGGAGATGATGCCGCCGTTCGCCGCCATGTCCTCGGCGATGGCACTCGCAATTGAACCGCGATAAAACGACTGGCCACCTTCCCTGGCCAACACCCGCAACGTCTGCGCATAGTCCTTGTTGATGAACCGATCGCCGGGTTTCGGCACGTGGCCGCCGGGCAGATAAATCTTCGCGGCCTCCGGGTACTTCGCCAGCCGTTCACGCCCTGTGGCAATCGTCGTGGGCAACGCTTCGTCGAGGATGTATCCCTGTTCGGCAAGCTCGATCGCGGGCGCGAGCACCTGTTCCCACGTCACCTTCTTGCTGCCGTACTTCTGGAACAACAAATCGAGGCCGGCCACCACACCGGGAATGTTGGCGACGGTCGGACCGTCAGTCGCCGTGCGCTGACCGTTGGCCGTGAAAATCTTCGGGTTGTCGAACGTCGCCCTCGCCGGCGTCATGTCCTTGTATTCGATGACGACCGGTTCGGTCATGCCCTTGAGAAACAGGATCGCCTGCCCGTCGCCGCCGATCCCCGACGCGTCCGGCTCAACCACACCCAGCGCGAACGACGTCGCGACAATCGCGTCCACGATGTTGCCGCCCTGTTCGAGAATGCGGGCACCGGCCGCTGATGCCAGGGGATGACCGGACGAAATCACACCGGTGGTCTTCTCCACTCCGCTCTTGATGAGCGGTTGTTCGGCGACCATTCGATCGACCACATCCTCCACGTCATTCGCCGAACGCGCGGCCAGCGCCTGCGGCCGGTATGTCGCGCGCAGCGTGTTCCACTCGACGGCCACGTCCCCCTCGGAGTAGTACAACGACGCCAGCGTCTGCCACGCGCGATCGAACTGCGCGACCCACTGCATCGGCGTCGGCGCCGGGGCCGCTACCGGACGTGCGCCGCCATCCACGGGCCGCGGCGCATCCACGCGCCATACGCGCAGGGTCTCCGGGTCCATGAACGCCGCCGGCGCATCGTCGGTGTTCCGAATCGGATCGCCGTTGTAGGCGCCCCCGGGCGCGGGCTCGGTCGCAATCAGCATCGTCTGTCCATCCGGCGACCACGCGCTGGCTCCGGCGTGGCGCGACGCAAGCTGCGTCAATGGTTGCTCCGCGCCCTGACCGCCGCCGCGCCCCGCGGGGCCGCCTTCGCGACCGCCGCCTGCCGGTGCGGCCACGGGCGGTGTCGTGTCAGCGACCCACACTCCGACACCCATCCCCGTACGCGCGGCCGCAAACGAGACGCGTGCGCTGTCGGAGGCCCATGACGGCCATCGCTCAAGGCCGCCACCGCGGGTGACGCGCATCGCGCTGCCATCAACGGCATCAAGCGCTCGCACAAATACATCCACCGTGTCGCCGGGTTCACGATCGCGATCGGAAAGAAACACCACACGACGGCCGTCAGGTGAGACGCGTCCCAGCCACTCGCTCGCCTCACCCGTGGTCCACACGGCCGGCGCGGCACTACCCTCGGCCGGAATGAACTGCAGTGTCCATCGGCCGTTCTTCGATTTGTGTGAAAACAACAGGCGGCCATCACGCGTCCACGACGGCCACCGCTCGTCACCCGCCAGCGACGTCACCTTCCGCGCAGCACCGCCACCCGCCGGCACCACGTACACGTCGAACGCACCATCGATATCCGCCGCAAACGCGATCTGCCGGCCGTCGGGCGACCACGCCGGATCCCGTTCACTGATCCACCGGTTTTCTCCGGTGACGACACGTTTCGGATCCCGCCCATCGGGCGCCATCGTCCACACCTGTTCCAGCCAGGACACGGCGATGCGCCTTCCATCTGGGGAAAATACGGGATCGCGCATGCCGGTCAGTGTGGCGGGAGTCTGCGCTGAGTACGCCGTGACGACAAACGTGGCCAGGGCCGCAGCGACGAAAACCTGTCTTCGCATGCGGGCGATTCTAGCCGATGCGTCGTACCCGGTGCTGTGTCTCAGCGCTCGGTGCTGGTGCCGAGTGCCTGGTGCTTAGTGCTTGATGCGGGCTTTGATCGCCCTGGCAATCGCGGTCGAGGAGATGCCGTAGTGATCGAGCAGTTCCTCAGGGCCGCCGCTCCGGGGAATCTCGCGGACGGCGAGGCGCTGTACGGTGAAGCCCTGATCCCAGACCGCTTCGGACACCGCGTCGCCGAGGCCGCCCTGCGCGTAGTGATCTTCCACGGTCAGGATCCACCCACCCGACGCCTTGCCGGCCGCGATGAGGCCGGCGCGATCGATGGGCTGAATCGAGTAGGCGTCCACCACGCGGATGGCGATGCCCTCTTTGGCGAGCAGGTCATACGCCTTGAGCGCTTCAAACAACGTCACGCCAGCGCCCACCACGGTTACGACGTCCGTGTCGCTCTGCCGCAGCACCTTCGATCCGCCGGCCGGGAACTGTTCAGTCGTCGAATAGAGGATCGGCGTCTTGGGACGCGAGCTGCGGATGTACACGGGACCCGGCGTGGCAGCCGCCAGTGCCACCATGCGCTCGGCACACACGGCGTCGGACGGATACAACACCGTGCAGTTGGGCACCGCACGCGCCATCGCCAGATCTTCGAGCGCCATCTGCGACGGACCGTCTTCGCCGATCGAGATGCCGGCATGGGATCCACACAGCTTGATGTTCAGCATCGAAATGCCCGCCATGCGGATGAAGTCCGCGCCGCGTTCCAGGAAACACGCGAAGCTCGACGGAAACGCGATCGCACCGCGGCTCGCCAGCCCCATCGCCGCGCCGATCATCGCCTGCTCGGCGATAAACGTCTGATAGAACCGCTCCGGGAACACCTTTTCGAACCGATCACTGAACGTCGAGTTCTTCACGTCGGCGTCAAGCGCCACGATGCGCTGATCGAGGGCGCCAAGCGCCGCCAGGGCCGTGCCGTACGCTTCGCGCGTGGCCACCAGGTCGCCGGACTTGTAGGCCGGCGCGGGCATGCCTGCGACAAAGTCCGGCAGGGCGCCTTCCGACCGGCGCGTGGCCGGCTTCGCAATGACGGGCGCGGGGTCGGACGTGGGCAGGATCTGCGCCTCGAGTTCGGCGATGGCGGCATCGGCTTCTGCGCCCTTCTTCAGCGGCTTGCCGTGCCAGTTGTCCTTGTCTTCGAAGATCGAGCAGCCTTTGCCCTTGAGTGTCTTCGCGACGATCATCGTCGGCCGCCCGCGCATGCCGCGCGCCTCGGCCAGGGCCGTGCGAATCTCGGAGAGGTCGTGGCCATCGATCACAATGGCGTGCCAGCCGAACGCACGGTACCGAGTCGCAAACGCCTCGACGTCGTGGGCAAACTGGGTGGCGCGGCTCTGGCCGAACGCGTTGACGTCCGTGATCGCGCAAAGGTTGTCGAGATTGTGATTGGCCGCGACCTGCGCTGCTTCCCACACCGACCCTTCCGCGCTTTCGCCGTCACCGAGCATGACGTAGGTGCGGTAATCGGATCCGATGCGTCGCGCGTTGAGCGCGATGCCGACGCCGGCCGCCAGTCCCTGGCCCAGCGACCCGGTCGCCACGTCCACAAACGGCAGTCGCGGAGTCGGATGACCTTCGAGGTCCGATGTGATCTTGCGCAGGTCCATCACGGCCTCGCGCGGGAACGCGCCGGCCGCCGCCCACGCGGCATACAGAATCGGCGCCGCGTGTCCCTTCGACAACACGAAGCGGTCCGCTTCCGGGTGCTGCGGATCCATCGGATCAAAACGCAGTTCGTCAAAAAACAGGACCGCGAGCAGATCAGCCGCCGACAGGCAGGTCGTCGGATGTCCGGACCCGGCTTCCGTGGTGGAGCGCACCGAGTCGATGCGGAGTTGCGTCGCGAGATTGTGGAGAACGGTGTTGGATGGAGGTGTCATGCGCGGCGAGCAGAAGTTTACTGTACGCGTGACATAATCGCCGTACGAATGCCGGTCCTCCGTGTGATCTCCCTCGCCCTCATCGCCCTGTGGATCGGGGGGTTGACCGTGCTGGGTGTCGTGGCGGCGCCCGCAATTTTTGCCGTGCTTGAGGTGCAGGATCCCGTGGCGGGGCGCACGCTGGCGGGCATGGTCTTCGGTGACATTTTTGCAAGATTCCAGCACCTGGCCTGGGGCCTGGGGGCCGGCCTCCTCGCGTTGCTCGGTCTCCGGACCGCGCTCGGCCCCCGTCCGCGCCGCCTCGCTGTTCAGATCTGGCTGGTGGTCGGCATGCTGGCAGCCAGCGCATACACGGGTCTGATTGTGTCTCCGCGCATCGAGGTGCTGCGGGTCGAGGCCGCATCCACCCTGGTGGCGTTGCCAGACACCGACCCGCGCAAAGCGGAATTTGGCCGTCTGCACGGCGTGTCCAACGGCCTGATGGCCCTGACACTGGCCGCCGGACTCGTCATTTTCTGGATCGAACTCCGAGAGTAACCATGACCACTGCCGCTGATCCCGCGCTGCTCACCGACATCCGCGCCGCCATCGCCGCTGCGCCTGACGCCACGACGGCCATGGCCGAGGCCGTGGCGCTCCTCAAGGGCCGGCTGCCCTACTACTCGTGGGCCGGCATCTATCTCCTCGAGGGCGACACGCTCGTGCTCGGGCCGTACCTCGGCAAACCTTCACCCCACACCCGCATCCCGCTCGGCCGCGGGATCTGCGGCGCGGCCGCCACCGAAAAAGCGACGATCATTGTGGACGACGTGCACGCGGACGCCCGGTATCTGGCGTGTTCGATCGAGACCAGATCGGAGATCGTGGTGCCGATCCTCGACGGGGCGCGCGTGCTGGGCGAGATCGACATCGACTCCGATCAGCACGCGGCGTTCGGGCCCGACGACAGGACGTTGCTCGAACAGGTCGCGGCCACGCTGGCCGAGCGGCTCAGGTAGTCCACCGGGACACGCGGCTCGCTGTTACCGCTTCTTGCGCGTGGCCACGCGCTTCTCGGTGCCCTTCCGCAACTGGCGCTTCAGCGCGGTGAACGCCTGTTGAATCGCCACCGAGGGCTGGGACGCCGAAGAGGCCTTGCGGGTGACGACGAGGTCGCCGGGCAGGGCGAGGGCGATGCGGATTTCGATCGCATTGCCCGTCTGGTGCGAGTGATGCGGCACTTCGACCGACACATGACAGCCGAGAATGCGGCCATGCAGCGACTGCAGGTCCTGGACCCGCTCGGCGATGTCGTGTTCGAGTGACGCCATGCGGCGCACGTGGAGGAACTTGATCTGGAGGGGAACAGTCGCCATATCTCTGGTTATACACCACCAACGGCGGTGCCGCTTTCCGCTATCATGTCGGGAGCATGTCTCACGCGCTCACCCTGATACCTGGTGACGGGATCGGGCCGGAAGTCACGACCGCCGTGATTCGCGTCCTGGATGCCGCCGGCGTCGCGATCGAGTGGGATCGACAGGACGCGGGCGTCATCGCCTTCAAGAAGTCCGGCCAGACGCTCCCCGGCGAACTCCTCGACTCCATCCGGCGAACGCGTGTGGCGCTCAAAGGCCCCTGTGCGACGCCGATTGGCGAGGGGTTCACGAGCGTCAATGTCGGGCTGCGGAAAGCGCTCGACCTCTACGCGAACCTCCGTCCCGTCAGCAATCTGCCGGGGGTGCCCAGCCGCTTCACGCAGGTGGACCTGGTGATCGTGCGCGAGAACACCGAAGATCTGTATGCCGGCCTGGAGCACGTGATCGTGCCTGGGGTCGTGGAAAGTCTGAAGATCATCACGGAGGCCGCGTCGACGCGCATCGCGGAGTTCGCGTTTCAGCACGCGACGCGCGAACACCGCCGCAGCGTGACCGCCATTCACAAGGCCAACATCATGAAGCTCGGTGATGGCCTGTTCCTGGATTCCGTGCGCGCGGTCTCGCGGAAATATCCGGAGATTCCGTACGACGAGAAGATTGTCGACGCCGCCTGCATGCATCTGGTCATGCGCCCCGAACAATTCGATGTGCTGGTGCTCCCGAATCTGTACGGCGACATCGTGTCGGACCTGTGCGCGGGGCTGGTGGGGGGGCTGGGCGTAGTGCCCGGCGCGAACCTCGGCACGGATGTCGCGGTGTTTGAAGCCGTGCACGGCAGCGCGCCGGACATTGCCGATCAGAATGTCGCGAATCCCACGGCCCTCCTGTTGTCGGCCGTCATGATGTTGCGGCACCTCGGGGAGCTCGACGCGGCCGTGCGCGTCAAGGCCGCCCTCGACCGGGTGCTGTCCGCCGGCGAGGTGCGCACCCGTGACCTGGGCGGGTCCGCCTCGACCACGGAGTTCACGCTCGCGCTCTGTCGCGCCCTGGACTGATGGCCGCCTCCGCCGCCCTCGACGATCTGACGCAGGCGGTGCTCGCCCACGAGGATGTCGCGCGGTACATGCGCGACGCCGAGGCCAGGACACGCCTGGAGGGCTACCTCGACGAGTTGCGCACCACACAGCGGTACGCGCTCTACCGCGCGCTGCAGCATCCGCTGTATCCGATCTACCGGAAGATCACGCACATCACGGAACATGTCGACCGGCCCAGGACCGCCCTCGCCCAGGGGCACGTCGTCTACGTCTCGAACCACAAGAGCCATCTCGATTACCTGATTGAATTGCTGGTGCTGGAGCTGAGCGGCATCCGGCCACCGTTGATTGCGGCGGGGATCAACCTGTTCGGCGGCGCCCTTGGACTGCTGCATCGGCACATCACGGGTGCGATTCCGATTCGCCGCGGCAGCAAGGATCCGGTCTACCTGGCGACGCTGAAGGCCTATGTCGTGGAGGTGCTCAAGCACCACGACCTCCTGTACTACGCGGAAGGCGGCCGCAGCTACAGCGGGGAGCTGAAGGCCCCCAAGACGGGGCTGCTGCAGGCCGCCCTGCAGGCGGATCGCACCCACCTGTTCGTCGTGCCGATGGCCATCGCCTACGACCTGGTGCTTGAGGACAAGATGCTGGCGCGCGAAGCGTCGCGCGCGCGAAAGCGCCCGTTTGCGCAGGAGGTGGCGGAGATGATCCGGCACGCGGTCGGCTACGAGAGCCGGGCGTTTGTCACGTTCGGCCTCCCCATCCCGCTGGTCGAGTACGACCCGCATGCGCGGCGTGACCTTGTCGCCCTGGCGCATCGGATCCAGCACGAGGTCGGCCTGCTGCACAAGGTGGTGCCCACGGCGCTCGTCGCCTCGGCGCTGCGCGCGTCGATGACCCGGAGTGAGCTGGCGGCTCGGATCGATGATCTGCTGGCATTGCTGTCGGCCCAGCAAGCCAATCTCGCCGTCACGTCCGGACGACAGGCCGTGGAGGAGGGGGTACCTCTCCTCGTGAATCGTGGCATTCTCATCACCGACCGTCAACGCGTCCGCGTACGGGATCGTATTTCCCTGCGGTACTACGCCCGCACCCTGCAGCACCTCATACCCCATCGGAGACCCACGCACTGATGTTTGCCGCGCTCCCGAAAGCCGCTTTCTCCATCCTGGCTGGCAGCTCTGCCCTGAAATCCCTCGCGTCACGCTACGGCATGAGGCATTCCGGCAGCTTCGCCCGGCGATTCATCGCCGGCGAGACGGTGCATGAAGCCATCGCGGCCGCCCGGGAGGTCGAACACCAGGGCCTGTTGGTCACACTCGACCTGCTTGGCGAAAGTGTGTCCTCCGCCGACGAGGCCCTTGAGGCCACTCGGGGGTACGTGGGCGTCATCGAGGCCATTCAGGCGTCCGGCGTGGGCCGCAATATCTCCCTGAAGCTGACGCAACTCGGCCTCGACATCGATCGGGCCACCTGCATCGACAATCTCCGCCGGATTCTGGACGTCGCCGCCGCGGGGGAGTTCTTCGTGCGGATCGACATGGAGAATTCGCCCTACACCGATCGCACTCTGGACACATTCGAAACGCTCTGGAACATCGGGTACCGGAACGTCGGCGTCGTGATCCAGTCGTACCTGAAGCGGTCGATGGCCGACATCTCGCGCGTGAATGCGCTCGGGGCTCGCGTGCGACTCGTCAAGGGCGCCTATCGTGAACCGGCGGCGGTCGCGTATCAGCAGAAGGCGGATGTGGACCGTGCGTTTGTGGACCAGATGCAGGTCCTGCTGACCGACGGCACGTACCCGGCGATCGCCACACACGACCCCGCAATGGTCGACGCGACGCGGGCATTTGCCGCCGCGCAGCGGATTGCGAAGGATCGCTACGAGTTCCAGATGTTGTACGGCATCCGCCGCGACCTGCAGGGGTCCCTCTCTGCCGACGGGCACCCGTTCCGCGTCTACATCCCGTTTGGCACCGAGTGGTTCCCGTATTTCATGCGCCGCCTGGGCGAACGACCCGCAAACGTGGGCTTCGTGCTCGGCAGCCTGCTGAAGGAGAAATAGCTGGCGCGCTCACGCCCGGCGCGCCCTACATGTGCAAGGCGACGTCCATGAGGACGTCGCGGCACACCTCGACATCAGCGATATTCACGTATTCCTCAATGCTGTGAAGACCGGCACCGCCGGGCCCAAACAGCACTGAAGGAATGCCGGCCGCCGCGAGAATCGCGGCATCGGTCCAGAACGACATCCCGGTCGGCGAGGCGTCGAGTCCGCGTCCGCCAAGTGCTGACGCCAGCGCCCGCACCACCGGCACGTCATCGCTGACCCGATACGGGGGCCGCGATGTGACGAGACGCGCGGTGCCGGAGAACTCCGGATCAGCCCTGTGCAGTTGCTCCAGAATCGCGGCGATCTCGCCCGACACGATCGCGTCACTTTCGCCCGTCACGGTCCGGCGCTCGTACTGCAAGTCGCAGTGGTCCGGATACACACTCAACTCACGGCCTCCGGCAATGATCGACGCGTGCAACGACGCCGTCCCCTGCATTGGCACGGGCGGCCGCGACTGCAGGTCCCGGTCGAGCGCTTCGAGCGCCTGCAGCACACGCCCCATCCGGAAGATGGCGTCGCGCCCTTCGGCCGGGCGACTGCCGTGGGCCGCGCGCCCTTCGGCCATCACCTCCAGCCACGCGAACCCCTTGTGCCCCACGGCCATGCGCAGGTCCGTCGGCTCCGTCACAATCGCGGCATCCGCCGACCACCGCGTCACCAGCGCATCCGCCCCAATCGACTCGAATTCTTCGTCCGCCACACACGCCACGATGAGGCGGCCACGCGACCACGTCGGCGCGAGCGCGACCGCAGCTGCGATCATCGCGGCCACCCCGCCTTTCATGTCCTGGGATCCGCGTCCATACAGCCGACCGTTGGACACACGCGGCTCAAACGGGTTGGTCATGCCCGCGACGCCCACGGTATCAATATGCCCGCAGAACATCAGCGACGGCCCGGCGGTGCGCCCTTCCAACACGCCAACCACATTCGGCCGGCCATTAACCACGGGCTCAATCACCACATCCAGCCCGCCTTGCCGCATGGCGTGCGCCGCCACCTCGGCCACGGCCGCTTCACCCGGTGCACCAGGGACCAGCGACGGATTCACGGAATTGGTGGCGACCAGATCAGACAGCAGACGCACGACATCCATAGGCAAACAATACATGGGCGGATGGGCGGATGGGCGGATGGGCGGATGGGCGGATGGGGAGATGAGAAGATGAGGGCATGAAAGTAGTCGCGATTACGGGCGCGTCGGCCGGGATTGGGCTGGCGTGTGCGAAGGTGGTCGCGGCGCGGGGCGATGCGGTCGTGCTCTCGGCGCGCCGGGGTGACCGGCTCGACGCCGAAGTTGCAGCCATTCGGGCGGCCGGCGGTCAGGCGCTGGCAGTGACCGGTGACGTCACCGTTGAGGCGGACATGACGACGCTGGTCGCGCGCGCGGTGGAGGCGTATGGCCGGCTTGACGTGATGATTGCCAACGCCGGCATTGGGTACCACGACACGTTTGTGGCCACGCCGCCTGACGTGATGCGGCGGCTGATCGACGTCAATCTGATGGGCACGCTCTACGCGGCCCGAGCGGCCGCCCTCCAGTTTACGAAGCAGCAATCAGGCCATCTCATTGTGATCTCCTCGATCGTGGGCCGGCGCGGGATTGCGGGCTCCAGTGTGTATTCCGCCACCAAAGCCGCGCAGGCCGGACTCGTCGAATCGCTGCGCGCCGAGTGGCACGGCACGCCCCTGCGGGCATCGGCGGTCTACCCGATCTCCACCGCCACCGAATTTCGCGACGCCATTCGTCGCGACTACGGCTTCACGGTCCAGGGCCGCGGGCCGAAACAAACGGCCGGCTCCGTCGCGCAGGCGGTGCTCCGCTGCATGGACGTGCCGCGCCCGGAGGTGTATCCGTACCGCCGCGCCCGTCTCCTCGCCCTCGTCAACAGCCTCGCGCCGGGTCTCGCCGACCGGCTCGTCACGCGCTTCGGACGCCAACGGACGCCGTGAACACGCCGTCACTCGCCCTCGATGTGGCCCGTGCGGTGCGTGCGGTCGGAGGCCGCGCGCTCATCGCCGGCGGCTGGGTGCGGGACCGCGCGCTGGGACTCGACCCGAAGGACGTGGACCTTGAAGTCTTCGGCGTCCCCGCACCGCAGCTTCGCACCCTGCTCGAACATTTCGGACGGGTGGACGCGGTGGGCGAAAGCTTCACGGTGTACAAGGTCGGCGGACTCGATGTGTCCCTGCCCCGCCGTGAGTCAAAGACCGGTCGTGGCCACAAGGGTTTCACCGTCGAGGGAGATCCGGCACTGTCGTTGGCGGACGCCGCGCGCCGGCGGGATTTCACCATCAACGCGATGTCATGGGATCCCCTGTCCGGGGAGACAATCGACCCCTTCAACGGCGCAGCGGATCTGCAGTCGCGCACCCTGCGTGCAGTGGATGCCGGGACGTTCGCGGACGACAGCCTGCGGGTGCTCCGCGCGCTGCAGTTTACTGCGCGATTCGAGCTCACGCTCGAGGCGGACACCGCCGCGCTCTGTCGGTCGCTGCCGCTCGACGATCTGCCGGCCGAGCGCATCTGGGGTGAAGTCGAGAAACTGCTGCTGCGGGCCACGCGCCCCTCGCTGGGGCTCGCCCTGGCGCTCGATCTCGGCGTGGTCGATCGGCTCTGGCCGGAACTCAAGGCGCTGGTGGGCTGCGAGCAGGAGCCCGAGTGGCATCCCGAAGGCGACGTCTGGGTCCACACGCTGATGGTCACCGACGAGGCCCGCAGCCGGCTCGACGGCCTCGATCATCCCCGGGCCATTGTCATGATGCTGAGCGCCCTCTGTCACGACATGGGAAAACCGGCGACGACCAGGTTTGAGGATGGGCGGATCCGATCGAAGGGGCACGAGGAGGCCGGCGTGGCCCCGGCGACATCGTTCCTCGATCGCCTCAACATCCACACCATTGGCGGGTATGACGTGCGGCACGCCGTCCTCGGGATCGTGGCCCATCACCTGAAGCCGACCATGTTTTTCAAAGCCCCGACACCCGTCGGGGACGGCGCGTTCCGCCGGCTGGCGCAGAAGGTGAACCTCGACCTGCTCGCGCGGTTTGCGAAAGCGGATTGTCACGGACGCACCGGCACCTTTGCGTGTGACGCGATGGACTGGTTTCTGGAACGCGCCCGCCTGCTGGGCGTCGAACAGCTGCCGCCGGTGCCGTTTCTGCTCGGCCGGCACGTGCTGGCGCTGGGCGTACCGCCCGGCCCGCGTGTCGGCGCGCTCCTCGCGCAGCTGTACGACCTGCAGCTGGATGGTAAGATCACCACCCCTGAAGCCGCGCTCGAGGCGCTGGCGAAAGCGATCACAGATGGCGATACCGGTAATACGCGGACGGATGCCTGAGCCGTGGGAGAAGGAATTTCAGGAACAGGCTCATTATGCGTCCGGCGGCGCCGTGATCGATGTCGGCGCCGGCACCTGCATCCTGAGCGCCCAGCTGTCCCGGCTGCCCGAGGTGTCACAGGTCTTCGTACTGGATCTGTCAGAAGAATTTCTGACCACCACGGGACTGCGCATGCTGCGCCAGGCCAGTGCCGATGAGTCGAAGCTGACGTTTGTGGCATCGGCGGCGATCCGGGGGCGGCGCCGCAGGGCACTGGCGCTCGGCGAAGAGACGACCGAGATTGCGTACACGCTGGACGAACTGCGGTATGTGATCGACTACGCCAACATCGGCGCGTGCGACGTGCACATCTGGGACGTGTTGTCGCGCCCGGGGCCGCGACGATGGATACGCGCGATCGCGCGATGGGCCGGCCTCGAACACGTTCTGCTGGCGCCCCCCAACTACCTGTTTGTGAACACCCGGCACTGACCCATGCCTGCCCGTACCCGTGTCGCCCTCATCTCCACGTACTACGCGCCCGTCATCGGCGGCGCTGAGGCCGGCGCCTCACGCCTCGCCACGTACCTGCATCGACGCGGACATGACGTGCGCGTGATCACCAAACGCACGAACCTCCAGCATCCGGAACGCGAGACCATGGATGGGGTGGCGGTCTGGCGGCGGCCTCCTGTCGGCCCACGCACGGCCATCGGCAAGTGGCTCTGGCTGCCGTGGGCCGTCGGCGCGCTGTCAGCGACGCGTTCGGAGTACGACGTCATTGCGGTCGTGGATCAGCGCGCGTCCGGGCTGGCGGCGCTTGTGGCGCGATGGCGCTTCGGCGTGCCGGTCGTGTTTCAACCACAGGTGCAGGGCACACTCGACGGACGCCACCCACAGAAGCACGGGTTGACCTCGACCGTGCATCGCTGGGCCTCGTGGCCGTTGCGCTGGTTGTATGGGCAGGCTGATGCGATTGCGTGTATCGCCCAGTCGATCGTGCGTGAGGGCCGCACCCTCGGCGTCCCGGACTCGCGGTTGCATTACGTGCCGAATCCGGTGGATACGCAGGTGTTCCGGCCGCTCGACGAGTCGGCGCGGGCCGAAGCCCGCGCGTCGTTCGGCCTGCGCGCCGACGAGATTGTGTTCACGTACGTGGGGCGTCTCAGTCGGGAAAAGGGGATTCGCAACCTGTTGCTCGCATGGCGGAAGGCGGGGCTGACCGGATGCCGGTTGATGGTGGTCGGCCCCGACATGAAGGACCATCCCTGGGATGAGGGCCCGTGGGCACGGGGCTACGTGGAGGCCGAGGGGATGACCGGCAGCGTGACGTTCCTGGGCCCGTTGCCGCACACGACGATCGCCCGGTTGCAGGCGGCCGCCGATGTCGCCGTGCTGCCGTCGCACTTTGAGGCGCATCCGGTCGCCGCGGTGGAGGCGATGGCTGCAGGCCGTCCGATCATTGCGTCGAACGTGGGCGGCGTGCCGGATTTCGTGGTGCATGAACACAACGGCTTGTTGGTACCCGCGCACGATGAGGCGGCGCTTGTGGCGGCGTTAAGGCGCATGGCGACCGACACACACGCGCGCACACACTGGAGCAGCGCCGCGCGACAGACCGGCGAACAGTTCGGCGAGCAGATTGTGCTGGAGCGCTTTGCCGAACTGATCGACAGTCTGGCCTTGAAACGTAGGGCGCGCTGCACTTGAGCGCGCCAGCGACGGCGCACTCCAACCCAGTGCGCCCTACGTACCCGGTGCGCACTACGCGTTCGAGAGCCCCACGATCGTCTCCGGCGCAACATTACCGCCACTGACGATCGCCACCACGCGGCCCTTCGGCGCCGCCAGCGGTCCGCCAGGCACAGGCCACAACACGGCCGCCGTCGTGGCCGCGCCGCTGGGCTCCACTACCTGCTTCGCTTCAAAGAACAACCACAACGCGGCACGGGCGATGCGTTCGTCGTCGACGGTGATGACGTGGTCCACAAACGCCTGCGCATGGGCAAACGTGATTTCACCAGGGCGCACCGGCATCAGGCCGTCCGCGATGCTCGACACCGCGTCGAGAGTCACCGGATGACCGGCCGCCAGCGAGCGCGACATTTTGGGGGCCCCGGCCGGTTCCACGCCGATCACCACCACGTCGGGCCGTGACTGTTTGATCGCCGCCGCCACGCCGGCGAGAAGTCCACCGCCGCCGACGGGCACCACGACCGTGCCGACGTCGGGCACCTGTTCGAGAATCTCGAGCCCGGTGGTGCCCTGCCCGATGATCACGGCTTCGTGATCGAACGGCGGCACCATCGTCAGTCCACGCGTGGCCGCTTCGTGTTGCGCGCGCTTCAGCCGCTCGACGGAGGTGGTGCCCTCAAGGATCACTTCACCGCCCCACCGTTTCACGCCACGAATCTTGATCGCCGGGGCGGTCGTCGGCATCACGATCACGGCGGGCACGCCACGGCGATGCGCCGCCAGTGCGACGGCCTGGCCGTGATTGCCCGAGGAATACGTCACGACCCCACGCGCCAGCGCCTCCGGCGACACCGTCGCGAGCATGTGCGATGCGCCGCGGATCTTGAAGGCGCCGCCGGGCTGATGGTGCTCACATTTGAGCAACAACGACCGCTCCGCCAGGTCGGACACATCGAGGATTGGCGTGCGGCGGACGTCGCCCAGAATCCGGGTTGCCGCCGCGCGAATGTCATTCAGGGTCACCAGAGCCATCGAGCCGGAGTATAACGGCACATGCGACTGAGCCTGCTTGATTACCCCCGGGGCCGACTCGCCGTCTTCACCGTTTTGTACGCGAGTGAAGGCGCGCCAATCGGATTCATCTGGTGGGCGTTGCCGACCCTCCTGCGGTCGGCGGATGTCCCGGTGGCGCAGATCACGTCGCTGACGGCCCTGCTCCTGCTGCCGTGGGTGCTCAAGTTTCTGTGGGCGCCGGTGCTCGACGTCCTGCGCGGTCCGCGCTGGGGGTACCGGGCATGGATTGTCCTCGCGCAGACGTCGATGGCGGTGACGTTGGTGCCGCTGGTGTGGCTCGACCCCGTCCAGCACTTCGATACGTGGCGACTCCTGCTGTTGCTGCATGGAATTTCCGCCGCGACGCAGGACGTGGCCATCGATGCACTCGTGATCGGCGCGACACCGCCGCATGAACGCGGCCGGCTGAATGGCGCCATGCAGGCCGGCATGCTCGTCGGACGCAGCGTGTTTGGTGGCGCGGTGCTCCTGGTGGCGACCACGTGGGGCACGGCCGGCATTCTGTCGGCGCTCATCACGTGGATCTGTCTGCCACTGCTGCTGGTGGCGGCCATGAAAGAGCCCGCTCCACAAGCCACAGCAGCCATCGCGGGCACGCCGCTGCGCGAAGCGTTGGTGGCGGCACTGCGGATGCGCTCGACATGGATTGGCCTCGCGTTTGCGCTGACGGGGGCCGCCGCGTTTGAAAGTGCAGGCCAGCTCGCGGGGCCGTTCCTGGTGGATCGCGGCGTGGCCAGCGACACCATCGGCGTCTTCTTCAGTCTCTACGTGGTGACGGCCACCCTTATCGGCGGACTGGTCGGAGGCTGGCTCTCCGATCGCTGGGGGCGTGTGCCCGCCCTCACGGTCTTTCTCCTTGGCAGTGTTGCCACGGTGGCGGCCCTCGGGGTCGTGGACCTTCGAGGCGGCGCGTCGACAACCGTGCTGATCGCGAGTCTCGTCGCGATGTACTTCTGCGTCGGCCTGTTCACGGTCACGAGCTACGCGTTTTTTATGGACCTGACGCACCCGCGCCTCGCAGCCACACAATTCACGACATTCATGGCGGCGACAAACGCCTGCGAATCGTGGTCAGCGTGGGCGGGAGGCGCGCTGGTGGCGGCCGTCGGCTACGGAACAGCGTTCCTCGTCATGGGCGGGGTCTCACTGACAGGACTGCTCTTCCTTCGTATGGTCCAGGGTCCAGGGTCCAGGGTTCGCGGTCCCAGGGTCCTGGGTCCTAGGGGTCCTATTGGGTGATTGCGGCGATGGACGACAGTGGAAGGGGTCCCACGCTGGTGTTTGATCCGGTGGCGATGCGGCGGAGGTAGCCGACCTGGCCGAGGTGGAATGCGAGGTGGGCGCCGAGGTGCACAAGAAACTGGGCGGTGTTCACGGGGTGCCCGCCCACCTGTTCCGGATAGGCCGCATCAAGGTGACCGGCCGGCAGGCGCGTGAGCACATCTGCCACGACCGCTGCCGTCCTGCGAAGTTCGGCGACGAGCGCACTGCGCGACGCTGCGCGCTCGGAGAACTCGCGCTCACGGTCGCGCACGTAGGACGACCCGCCGAGCACCCGCCCGACAAAGTGCTGCAGATTTCCGCACACGTGCTGCGCGAGCGTACCCGCCGAATTCGTCACGCCCGGCACCACCGCCCAGACCGAGGCGTCATCAGGGAACGCCTCAATCTCCCGCACAAACCCCTCAAGCTCACGAACGATCTGCACACGCACCAGCGAAGAGACATCAGGCATGGATAGATTCTAGCGGTCCAGGGTCCAGTGTCCAGGGTCCGGGGTATTCTCACACTGCGGCACCATGAACCGGGGAACCAGTAACCACGCCATGCAGGACAACGACATCGATCGCTTGTACCAAGGACGCGGCCAATGCGCGGGTGCAGGCAGCTCAGGAACTGGAACGTTTGCCGGACTGACCGGACACCGGTGTGTCGTCGGCGTGTTCGGGATCCGTCAGCGCAGCGAGCGCGCCCCAGACAACGACCCGAACGATCGCTGCGTCTCCCATAGCCCCTAATCATCTCCCCATTTGAGCGGCGACGGCGTCCTGCAACCCAGGACGCCCTACGTACGCACCCGCCCATCCGCATCCGCCCATCCGCCCATCCGCCCACCCACCCAGCCGCCCACCCACCCAGCTGCCCAGCTGCCCACTTCCGCGTCAGCGGTATCTCACCGTTGCGGTACTCTGGGGACGCATGAGATACGCAGCTCTGATGGTTGCCCTGCTCCTGCTGCCGGCCGGCGCTGCGGCTCAGGGCCCTGTGGCACCGGTGGCGGTCGAGAAGATGCCGTGGGTCGCCGTGGATATCCGCGCCGGATTTCCCGCCATCGGCGACGACGCCTTGACGTTGGCAGGGCTGAGGCTGACATCGCCGGTGGACATGCCGACGCGGGCCCTCACCGGGGTCGTTGGCATCCACGTCTATCCCCTGAGGAGCATGCGGTGGAAGCTCGGCCTCGGCGCCGAACTGCTCCGGGGTCGGGGTCACCTCCAGAAGAAGGACGTCAAAGGGAAGCCAGTCGGGGATCCCATCAACCGTACGCTCGACGCGCTGTCCGGACAGGTGTCCCTGAACTTTGGTCGCGGGCAGGGCTGGAGCTATCTCACCGTCGGCGCAGGGCCGTTCGGCTTCGACTCCTTCCGTGGGGAAGGCCCCGGGGACGGCGTGGGCACCTCGACCATCAACGCCGGCGGCGGCGCCCGCTGGTTCAAGTGGCGCCATGTGGCCATCACCGCCGACATGCGGTTCTACCTCACCAAGGCCGCCGAGGGCACCGCCCTGACGGCGCCCCGGGGCGCCAAACGGATCCTGGTGCTCTCGGCAGGTCTTTCTTTCAAGTAATCCTGTTGGTCCAGGGTCCGGGGTCCAGGGTCCAAGGTGCGGCTATACTAGGAAGCTTGAAAGGATTGCGAATTTGAGCAAGGACGATCTGATTGATGTCCAAGGCACCGTGGTGGCCGTCCATAGTGGAGGTCTTTACCGTGTGCAGGTGGATTCGGGCCATGAAGTGCTGGCCCAGTTGAGCGGCCGGATGCGCCGCTTTCGAATCAAGGTGGTTCCGGGCGACCGGGTCACCGTGGGCGTGTCGCCATACGACCCCGTCCGCGGCATCATCACCTTCCGAGCTCGATAAACCCTCGCACCACCAGATTTGACTACACCTACTGACACTCCCAAACCCAGGCGCCGGCGGCGCAGCGGAGGGGGAGGCGGTCCCCGTCCATCCGGCGCTCCGGGCGGCTCATCCGGATCACGCGGCCCCAAACGTGGCGGTCAGGCGGCCCCTCAGGCGGCCTCAACCACGCGCGAATCGGTGCCGTTTGATCCGGCGCCGGTCCCGTTCGTGGACTTGATCACCGAACCCCACGTGCTCGACGCGCTCTCGCAGCGCGGCTTCACCCAGACCACACCGATCCAGAGCGCCGTGTTGCCCTACGCGCTCAAGGGTCACGACGTCATCGGCTGCGCCCAGACGGGCACCGGCAAGACAGCGGCGTACTTGCTGCCGATTCTTGCAAAGCTCATGGCGGCCGGCCACACCAACTCACACCAGCACACACGCGCGCTGATTCTTGCGCCGACGCGTGAACTCGCCACGCAGATCGACGACGAGATTCAGGGGTTTGCGTATCACGCACCCGTCGCCAGCGTGCCGGTCTACGGCGGTGTGCCGATGGGACCGCAGGAACGCGCCCTCAAGGCCGGCGTCGACATCGTGGTCGCCACACCGGGCCGGCTGCTTGATCACATGCGCAGCGGCATCGGCGATTTCTCGCGCATCGAAGTGCTCGTGCTCGACGAAGCGGACCGGATGATGGACATGGGGTTCTGGCCCGACGTCCGCAAGATCGCCGAGATGATGCCGCCGACGGAAAAGCGGCAGACGATGCTGTTTTCGGCGACGATGCCGGAAGAAGTGATGCGGTTTGCCGATGAACTGGCGCCGAAGTCGGTGTTCATCCAGGTGGGCTCGGTGCGTGGTCCTGCGCAGACGATCACGCATGAAGCACGGCTCGTGCACGCCAAGGACAAGGCGGAAGTGCTCGCCAAGACCTTGCGCCGCGAACGCGGCACGGCGATTGTGTTCGTCAACACCAAGATCGGCTGCGACCGCCTTGCGCGTACGTTGCAGCGGTCGGGCCTTCGCGCCGCGCCGGTGCATGCCGACCGCCCGCAGAACGAACGGACGGACACGATCGAAGCCTTCCGCGCGGGACGCCTTCAGGTGCTTGTCGCGACTGACGTGGCCGCCCGCGGTCTCGACATTGACGATGTGGCGCTTGTGGTGAACTACGAAGTGCCGCGATCACTCGACACCTACGTCCATCGTGTCGGCCGCACGGGCCGTCGCGATCTCAAGGGTCACGCGCTGACCCTGTCGGACGACTTCGAACGCTCGTATCTGGACTCGATCGACAAGGCGTTCGGACTGAAGCTGTTCGAGTAGTGCCTGACAAGCAGGACGCGCTGCAACATGTAGGGCGCGCTGGGTTTGAGCGCACCAGCGATGGCCCGCTCCAGTTCAGCGGGCTCTACGTACTCAGTCCGAAAATTCTTTCGCCAGCTCCGTGAACTCGCCGTCGGGATCGAGTTCGCGGTACTGCTGCCAGTGCGGCCTGGCTTCGGCGGAGCGCCCGAGTTTTTCGAGCGTGACCGCGAGGTAGAAGTGCGCTTCGGGGTACGCGGGGTTGATCGCGAGCGCTTCGCGATAGTTCACGACCGCGTCGGGATATCGCGCGAGATCGTGGTGGATATTGCCGAGGTTGAAGTACGCCTCGAAACATTCAGGGTCGTACCGGATCGCTTTTTCGTAGATTGCGTCGGCTTCGACCAGCTCGTCGCGTTCGTAGTGGATGTTGGCGAGGTTCACCAGCGCCGGCACGAGCTGCGGATCAAACAACAACGCGCGCCGGTAGGCCGCGGACGCCAAATCCAGATTCCGCTCATCCCCATCGTCGAGTTCCGCGCCTTCGAGGAAGTACTTCGCGGCGAGGGTATAGTTCGCGGACTGAATCTGCGCCGCTCTGTCGGTGGCGCCTCGCGCGGCCTGCTTGACTGCCGGCAGCGAGACCACCCGGGCGCGCGGGGAGTCCATACGCGGCGGCTGAAAGTCGAACGCCAGCTGTCCCGTCCGTTCAGCCAGCAGACCGCGCAGAATCCCGTTCAGGGACACCCCGCGGCCGAGGTCGGCCGCAGCCGCCTTGATGACGTGCAGGTCGTTGAAGGAATACCGCCCGGCGACCGGGCGGATGAGCCCCCACTTGCCGAGGTACCGCAGGTGATCCTCACGCAGGCCCGGGTACATGCCGAGCAGGTCGCGGGTCGAATAAAAGCGCGACCGCAGCGTCTCCACATCCGGCAGCCCCCCCGCCCGGCACAACGTGTCTTCGGTCAGCACGTCGCGCACGTGGGCCGGCCACGTCTGCACGACCGCGTCGCCCGTCAGGATGACGACGGTGGTGTGGTCGGAGAGGGCGAACGCACACGTCCCGCCCATGCGCTCGACGAGCGCACGAATGTCTCGGCGTGAGAGCACCCCGCCTTTGCCGAGCACGGCCACATGCTGGCCGGCCAGCGGGCGCTCGGCCGGGAGGGTTGCAGACGCGGGAACCGGCACGAACGCGATGGTAACAGAGGAAGGCAGTATCATTTGCCGATGCTTCTGGCGGGCGATATTGGCGGCACCAAAACCCTGCTCGGTCTGTTCGAACCCACGGGTGATCGTCCGCGGTCGATGGTCGTGCGTGAATACGCGACGCTCGATTTCGACTCGCTCGACGAACTGATACAGGTCTTCCTCGACGACACGCGCGCCGAACCGCACCTGCGTGGGTTCTGTCTCGGCGTGGCAGGGCCGGTCACCGGGCTGGTTGCGCGGCTTACCAATGTCCCGTGGCTGGCTGACGCGTCAGGGTTTGCGGATCGATGGCCGGACTGTTCGGTGCGCCTGCTCAACGACCTCGAAGCCATGGCGCACGCCGTCCCCGTGCTGGAACCGGAGGAACTCGCAGTGCTGCAGGCCGGCGTGCCGGTGCCGTCAGGGAATGCGGCCCTGATCGCGGCGGGAACGGGCCTGGGAGAGGCGCTCCTTCACAACGTGAGCGGCACGTTTGTACCGTCGGCGTCGGAGGGGGGCCACGCCGACTTCGCCGCGCGCACACCGCGGGAACTGGCGTTTGTGGAACACCTCAGCGGCATCTTCGGACGCGTCGATCTGGATCGCGTGATTTCGGGGCCCGGGCTCGCCCACCTGTTCCGCTTTACCCATGGCTTTGGAGCGACCGGCGGGTTGTGCCCCGCAATTGGGCCCGGGATCGACAACGGTGAACTCCCGGCCGCCATCAGCGCGAGCGCGCTCGCCGGGCGCTGCGAACAGTGCGCGGAGGCGGTGGAGATGTTCGTCGAAGCCTATGGTGCGGCTGCGGGCAACCTTGCTCTGCGGTCCATGGCCACGGCCGGCCTGTACATCGGGGGAGGCATTGCCCCGAAACTGCTTCCAGCCCTCGAAAAAGGCCAGTTTTTGGACGCTTTCCGGGCCAAAGACCCCTTGGTGGACCTCATGCGGACCATCCCGGTCTCGGTCATCCTCAATTCCGCCGCCGGGTTGCTGGGGGCGGCGGTGGTAGCCGCTGAAGAATGAGGCAATGGGGCAATGAGGCAATGAGGCAATGGAATGGGGCAATGGGGCAATGGGGCAATCAGGCAATGAAATTGGGGAATTTCGGTATTGCCCCATTCCATTGCCTCATTGCCTCATTGCCCCATTTACAGCCCGTCCCCGTCCAGATAGCATCCTTTGCAGTTTGTTTACGTTCCTTGGAGGACCGATGCGTTCTAAGTTTGTACTTCTCGCGGTGATGGCGGTGCTGCTGGCACCGGCGGCCGCTCTGGCCCAGCAGACCGGCGCGATTGCCGGTCGTGTGGTCGACAGCAGCGGTCTCGCCCTTCCGGGCGTGACTGTTGAAGCCACGTCGCCGTCGCTGCCCACGCCGCGCGTGGCGGTGACCGGCGCAAATGGTGACTACCGGATGGCTGCGCTGCAGCCGGGCACCTACACGAT
>Ga0222713_10000061_pt1 | contig 108797 bp, 137 predicted proteins | sample C33_649DmetaG_FD_165061 | JGI IMG/M metagenome (GOLD analysis project Ga0222713, IMG submission 165061) | Estuarine water microbial communities from San Francisco Bay, California, United States - C33_649D | ecosystem: Environmental > Aquatic > Marine > Unclassified | place: USA: California...
CGTGTCTAAAGCATCCAAACTGCGTATAGTTTTCTTCCAAATTGTGTGTCCAAGCTCTAGCCCAATTTGAAGACCGCCAAACGCTAAAATTCCAGCAGCCCACTCTGGAACGACTGCATTGTTTGAGGTTCATTGTGCCAACTCCTTTTCAGTTTCTACTAATCCTTCTTGGGGTTTTGTCAATTGAAGCAATTTTTCTTCTAATGCATCAATTCTCCGTAGTAATTGATTTTGGACATATAATATCTGACCATCAACTTTTTGATGTACTTCCCTGTGCCCAGTAAACATGTTCCACAAAAGCCATAAATTTACAGATATAGACAAATAAAAGAAAAACAGTATTGCCAAACCAATTTCGCCGTTCATTGAATAGCCCCCTGAATAGCTTTTTGCCTTGGAAACAAGCGAAATTTAAGTAAAATGAATAGCAAATTGAATAGCTAATCTTTCCAGCCCCAGCACTTACTGTAGTACGACCATCTACTGGTCAACATGGATGTTTTGTTTAATAGTATTGAACAACGATCTCTTCTGCCAGCAAAATTCTCTCCCCAAATATCACCTCTTGATCCATGATGTGACCATATTTGATAACCGAATGGTCTGGAAGAACCGAATTTATAGAACATCATCTCTTCCTCAAGAAAACAAAGCAATCATAGCTATGGAATTTCCAATAATCGGTATCCCAATGATAAGAATCATAATTTAATGATTTTCCCAACATACATTCATTCCAATTTTGACTCCAGTTTCTACTAAATGAACAAAATAATTGGAATGCAACATAATCATAGTTTTTGGAGCGCATTAACCAATCCCCCAAAAAAGCGATTTTATAGCAAAACACCGCCAAAGTCAATTATTTTTTACCCGCTATAAAACTAAATAATTATTATGCAATTTAAAGAGTGGTTGCTCATTACTGAATCAAAAGAAGAAAAAGCATTAGCACTAGAACTTGCTGGTGATGCTTTACAAGAACTCAATTCAGTAATACCACAAAATCAAAAAGATAGCGACCCTTTGCTATTACTTGCTGCTTATTTTTACAATAAGCAAAAGAACTTAACCCAAATAAAAAAAGATATCCAAGATTATATTGCTCTTGTTAAGAATAATAAGATGCCTTTGATTAAAGTAAATTTGCAAAACAAATCGCCAGACAAACCTTTTGATGATTATCTACATTGGACTCAAGTTATTCATGGACATCAAGCAGAGGAATCCTATAAGCAAGCAAAAAAATTTAAGCCTAGTGACATTGATTTTCAGAATGAAAAGCCGATAGAAACTAGTCCAGATGGTAAAATAAAAGTATATATATCTAATTCACCACAGCAATGTATTATTTTAGGCAAAGGACAAACTTTTTGTGTTTCTCAGCCCGGAAACACAATGTGGAAAAGTTATAGGGACACTAAAGGCAGTACATTCTATTTTGTTTATGATGATACTAGAGAAGATGAATTGGGAATTGTAGTCGTTGACGCAACAAATCATGGATTAGAATTAACCGATAAAAGAAATACAACAGGAAAAACTCTTGATCCGTTTACCGGCGAGATAACCACAGATCCAGATTCATATATTAAATATTTAAAACAAAATGGAATTGATACAAGTGTTTTCGTTAATTTGCCAAAAACAAAACAAGAGATTGCTGAAGATGAAAAACTAGGTGAAACCAACAAAGATTTGAATTGGTTTATTGCGCTTTCTCCAACTGAAAAATCTAATTATATTGGTAGAGGACATAGGCTGACGGATGAACAGTTTGATTATTTGTGGAATAATAGGTTTTTAAGTTTATTAGAACAATATGTAAAAACTGGCTTGCAATTATCTGATTATCAGATTGATAAAGTTGCATCTAATGTCGATCTGAGAAAAAATTATATTCACAACAGAATGATTGCTCAAGAGAATGGATATGTTATAAACGAAAAAGAACTAAAATATTTAAACCAAGAACAAATAAATAAATTATCTGATTATAGTGTTTCTAGTTTGCTTCAATATGCAACAAACAAAGATGAAATGGCAAAAATATTAGGTAAAGAAAATATAAATAAATTAACTGATAGTAGTGTTTCTAGTTTGCTTAAATATGCAACAAACAAAGATGAAATGGCAAACATATTAGGTAAAGAAAATGTAAATAAATTAACTGATAATAGTGTTTATAGTTTGCTTAAACATGCAACAAACAAAGATGAAGTGGCAAACATATTAGGTTCAGAAAATATAAATAAATTAACTGATGATAGCGTTTCTGATTTACTATATAATGTAACAAACAAAGATGAAATCGCAAAACTAATTATTCAATACAAAAAAGAATTGTCTGATAATAATGTCCTTAATTTGCTTTATAAAACAACAAACAAAAATGAAATAGCAGAACTATTAGGTTCAGAAAATATAAATAAATTAACTGATGATGATGTTTCTTGGCTACTCAATTATATAGAAAGCGAAGACGAAGCTAAACAAATAAAAGGAATTCTAAAACAATACGGCAGAATTTAGATCCCCCACAGAAACGAATCGATCATATCCAAACAGTACCCAAAGTCAATTATTTTTTACCTGCTCGAAGGCTAAATAATTATTATGCAATTTAAACAATGGCTCTTTTTGTCTGAATCAGTCGAAACCAATCTTGAAAATTGGCTAAAAACTTGGTCTGCATACCTTGAGAAAAACGATCCTGTCACGATGAGCCAAGTTAAAGAAACTATAGAATCTATACTGGAAAACTTTGCCAAGCAAACAATGCTTAAAATGGCTCTTACCGACACCAAAGCCACAGGCAAAAATCATGATAACCAGAACTATTTGAGATATTTGGTAGGCTATGCCACAACCAAACCCAATTTCAGAATAGAAGATCTAAAAAGGGCGTTAGATGCAATCGATTGGATGCTCCAAAACGGTAAATTAACTAATGCTCAAGCTGTCGCAATAGGTTGGTATAAAGTTGGAAAAAATGCAACACAATATATGAAGGAAAAGCAAGAAGCGGAACTTGAGGCTTTAAAACCAAGTAAAACTAAGATGGCCAAGATGAAAAAAGTTGGCGAGGCTTTTGATGAACTTACGCCAGAGGTAAAAGAAGGCAAATTTACTCTTTATCTTATCAAAGGCGTGAATCCTGAAAATAAAGAAGAAGTTAGCAGAAAACATATGTTGCTCTGCAAGTACGGGAAAGATACCGATTGGTGTACTGCTGACCCAACAGGTACTTACCATGAAGAATATGCCAAAAATAATATTTTCATACTCCATAAAAATGGAAAACCAGCTTATCAATTTGCCGAAGTAAATGAAGATGTAGATAAAAGCACCTTGCAGTTTAAAAACACAAAAGATATTGATGTAGCTGTGGTTGATTTGGCAACTTTTAATTTCTTACTCAAACATCGAAGAAAAGAATTTTATTATTATACATTAATCCCAACTGTAGATGGTGGTGAAGCAACTAAAATAAATAAACAATTGAAATCGTTGATTTATGAAAATTACGGAAAATGGTTCAATGAACAATTTATATATGATCCAAGCAATTGGCTTAATGAAGCTGAATTGGCAAGAAATACCATCAAACTTATAACCAATGACATAAATGATTTTGAAGACCTTTACAACTATGTAGTAAATCCAGATTTTTCAGAAGACGGGACTGAAGAGTTGTTAAAAATAAACCCCGAATTTATGGATTTTTTTAATGAGTTGGATATTTCTGTAGACTAAAAAATACGGCAGAATTTAAATTCACCACAAAAACGATTGTACAGCAAAACACCGCCAAAGTCAATTATTTTTTACCCGCTAGAAAACTAAATAATTATTATGCATTTTAAAGACTGGCTCAACAAAATAGAACTGCTTTTCAATGAGGATTTTAAAACTCAACGGGAAAAGTTTATACAACAAGGAAATGAAGATTCTGTTGTTGACAGATATATTGCAGATTTTAAAAATATAAAAGATAAGAAATATAAACAAATAAACGACCCAATACAAGGATTAGAACATATAAAAGATAGAATAAACATTGATGCTTATAAAACATTTCATGAACTTGAAGTGCTTGTTGATTATGTAAAAGGGCAAGTTGATGTAGCCGGAAAAACATCTTATAAGAACATCAAAATAGATGGAAAGCCAATATTTGAAGATAATAAAATAATTGTCTATTATGCTGATTCTCCACAAGCATGCATTAGCTACAAAGGAACAATACCTTACGGGTGGTGTGTTGCAAGAAGCGATTCAAGCAATATGTATTATACTTACAGATTCAAAGAACATGAGCCAGCATTTTATTTTGTAAAGAATAAAGAAAAGACCAATCAGGAATTTAAGATTTTGAATTTATTGCGTAACGCAGCAACTTTGTCATTTAAAGACAAATATCACTTCTTTGTAATTCAAGTAGTTAAAGGTGCAAACCCAAACAACAAAGAACAAAAACAGTACATCGTTACATCTGCCCTGAATGATGGCGATGTGGAAATGTCTTGGAATGAAATTGTTAAAATTGAACCAGATCTGGCTGGCAAAGAATATTTGTTTACAAGTAAGCCTTTAGAGGCAAAAGAAAAAAAATTATATTCGAGATTTATCAATGGCATTTCTGACGAGGAATTCACAAAATTGCCTTACGATGAAAAAGACATGTACTTAAACATTTATGTTAGATCGAATAAACATTTATCAGACAGTCAATTCTCCAGTTTGTCTTATGATCTGAAAAATAAATATATTGGATTTGGAGTAGGTTTATCTCCAGAACAATTAAAAATGATTGATTCAAAATTGTACAAAAGATATGAAGATGTAACAAATAAATTTATAGAGAAAACTATTGGTTCGTATAATTTTAAATTAAATCCATCTCAAATTGACATATTTTTAAAAAATTCAAATAAATTTAATATAAATAAATTATCTCCAATTAATGTTTATAATTTGCTTAAATATGCAACAAACAAAGATAAAATTGCAAAACTAGTAGGTAAAGAAAATATCAATAAATTAAATGAGTTTGATGTCGTTAATTTGATTTATAGCGCAACAAACAAAGATGAAATGGCAAAGCTATTAGGTTCAGAACTGGTAAGTAAAGAAAATATCAATAAATTAAAATTATCTGGTTATGATGTTTTTACTTTGCTTCATGGCGCACCAAACAAAGATGAAATGGCAGAAATATTAGGTTCAGAAAATATTAATAAATTATCTGATGGAAATGTTTATAATTTGCTTGATTATGCAGAAAACAAAGACGAAATTGCAAAACTATTAGGTAAAGAAAATATAAATAAATTATCTGGTGAAAGTGTTTATATTTTGCTTAATAGTGAAACAAACAAAGAACAAATTGCAGAAATATTAGGTTCAGAAAATATCAATAAATTATCTGATGAAGATGTTTTTACTTTGCTTCATGAAGCACCAAACAAAGATGAAATGGCAGAAATATTAGGTTCAGAAAATATTAATAAATTATCTGATAGAAATGTTTATAATTTGCTTGATTTTGCAGAAAACAAAGACGAAATTGCTCAAATAATTATCAAACATAAAAAAGAACTAACTGAAAATAATGTTAAAGATTTAATTTCTTATGCAGAAAACAAAGATGAAATTAAACGAATTCTACAGCAATACGGCAGAATTTAGATCCCCCACAGAAAGGAATCATTCCTCTGAGAGCAAGTGATATTTTTAGTCCAATGATGTGAAAAAGATAATGCTGCTCTAACTGTTGTCGCTCTAGTGTCACATAAACACCAATTATTTTTCCAATTATGACTGCCAGAATATATTTGACTGAATATTGCACAGTCATGGCCGTTAAGAAAGAGCATTTTTTATCTTTCTATTGAGTCTGTATTTTTTGATTTTATCTTGGTTATTTGCTTCCCAAATTTTTCTTTGTTCTCTCAATTTTTCCCTGTTCTTGATGCGCCATGCCAATATTGCTTCTTCTCTTCTAACTCTACTCTTGTATGGCATTATTTTTCCCTCCTTTTTATTTTGCCACTACTGATGTCACAAATTAAAAAATATAGTTGTGACATAACAAATGCCACAGCTACACCTGTCCAAAACCCATCCCAATAATTAGACATTTCTGTCATTTACCGTATTGAAACTTGTACTCCACCTACATGATACATGAAAATTTTTAAAATTCAACTGAAATTAATAGATTTTTGACATAAAAGATATTTCTATAGATTTAATGCAAAAAAACTTCAGGTTTGATCATTACAATAAAAAGAGGCAAGGTTAGGTAAGTTCATTTCAAATCTTGTGAAATCAACAATATATCCTTTCTTTTGTGCCTCACTCCTAGTATCATTTATATAAACTTCTTCAACATCATAATTTTGTTTTTCAATAAATTCCTTATAACATCTCTCTTTATTGCAAGTAAAGAAATGCATGCGTAAATGTGTTATATTGCCGTTGAATGTCTCAAAAACATCTGGATGTTCTTTAAGCATCCATTCAATTAACTCAACTGCTTTTTTTATTCTTGTAAAATAATTTTCATCTATTGTTTCAAATTTAATAAAAGAATTTATTATGAATTTTATTTTTTCTTGAATATTCATGTTGTTTCTCATAGACACTAACTGTTTATGTTTTTAGACATTTCTGTCACTCACAGCCTTGCAAACAAGACTGTTAAATATATTTTTCATTTCCATAGTCATAGTATCATAACCCAAATTGCTTAAATGACGATTCACATAAATGTGGCGAATAATGTTTTCAAGAATCCGTTCTTCCATCGACTTGTCCATAACTCCTCCTGAGTCTTGTAATTTCTTTCTGCAATTCAACAATCATCTGCTCTTTTTGAAGAATCTCTTCAACCAAAAATTCTTCGGTAGTTTGCTCTACAACTTGATCTTTATCAATATTGAATTCTACATAATCACCATCAACTGTAAATGTTATGTGATGGAAATCGGGATATCTTGCTTCCCATGCCCTGAAATGCTCTATCTCTACACCTTTGTAAAAAAGGCGCATGGTATTTTCTTGTCTGATTATGCAGTACTTTGGTTGCATAAGATTGGCCCCGGTGAGATTCGAACTCACGACCTCAATCTTAAAAGGATTTTGCTCTAACCAACTGAGCTACAGGGCCATAATTTGCATTTATAAATGCAAATTATTTTATTATTTCTTAATCAACTTTTCAAATCTCTCAGAGAGAATAAAGAAAGTTGGAGCCCATAGACCAACGAAGATCCCAAACCTTTCGGCATGGGCAACATCTCCATTTTCCCAGAAGTAATTACCACCAGTCTTGCCCAAGTACCAAATGGCGATGCTTCCAGCGATACTGAGAAAACCACAAACAAAACAAATCTTGTTCAACAAATTCACGACTATCTCCTTAAAGATCGCTAGGTTTGCCAATACCACCAAAGTTACTAATTCTCTTTGCCACCTCTGTAGCAATCGAGTATTGCGGATGATTCTTCTCTTTATTCTGACATTTTCCACAAATATAGTCAGAATTAAATTTTGAAATGCTGCAATCTGTCATTGCTTGGCGACAACGATCACACTTAGTCGGATAAGGCATCATGCACCTCTGTTTATTGATTTAAAAGCCTCATACAAGTTAACATAAAAAATTAAAAAATCAAACCCAGTCGGATTTGAAAAAACCAAATGTTTTTGAATCTTGATATCTGACATTTCTGCTACGGGCTGAACGGGAGCCCCACAAATACGAATAAGGCATCAAATGATGGAAAAAACAATACAAGTTTCCGCTTGCTTGTAGTTTTCCAAAGCAAGAACCAATAGGATTAAACAATCTCATCACCACCACTCCGAAGTGTTTATTTGATCAAAAAACAATTCTTTCCATACTGTTGACTCGCAAGCATCGAACACTTCACTCCAAGCTTGCCCGGTGTTTCTACTGACTCTATTGCGCCTACTTCCGAAAGCCAAACAACAATATTCATTTGGAGTAGAAAAGGCTACACCCCACCTTTTGTCAGTTGCAAAAACAGAATATGAATTTCTGCAAGTATAAGAAAAAATCATTGGCTCCTCCACAACATGCCAAAACAATGACTGTCATAAATGAATGGATGACTAAATAATTGGCTCTCCGATCTTCCGTCAAAACAAACCGATTTATAAATTTCGGTATTGGCTACATCCTTGAATGAACAAGCGTTACAACCAGAAAAAACATCACAATTAAAATTTAAAATCTTAAGCATATCTTTGTCCAAAAATTCTAGACTTTGTAGCACCAACAGGCCATCGACTGTCTTCCTCAAACCAATGGCGACTAGACTTAATTCTTAAATCAGCCCACTTGCTCCAATAATAAAATATAGTTGATTTGTTGGCATTTGGAAACCTCTCTCTTTGCCTCCACGGTGATGAATAAAGAGAAGTAATAAACACATAACTCTTGTGACTTAAATCAACAACTCTCTTTTGCTCATTCCAAGCTGTGTTTAAAACGGGTGGATTATCTGTTTTTATTCCATAAAATTCAAAAGGTATGTTCGACATAATTCTCTCGCTAATCGTTTGTCCATATATATTCTACGGTCTTTTTGTTGATCCCATTCAACTCCCTTAAAGGTCTAAAATCCATCCATTTACCATCAGCATTCTCACACACAATAATCTGCCCTTTTCTACTCTTGCACCAAGAAGCAAGTTCCTCATAATTATCAATTTTACAATTATATCCATGTATCTGAACTTGATACGGAGCATCAATAAACCAAGTAGCCTCAATGTTTTCAATTTCCCTATAATCACCAAGAATAATTTTCCAATGTCTAATCTTGTGCAGATTTTCAGCTATTTTAATCTTGTCCCTGCTCCAGTTATTGAATTTACCACAAGTGTTTCTGGGTCTTGCACTACCTCTTCCAATACAAAACCCAATCAAATATTTCGCTGATTCATCCAAATCCATCTGTCTCAAATCTGTAATAATGTCTGGCAATGACATTATTTGGTCTTCTGATGCCTTTTGGAGATATTCCCAAATCTTGTATACTTTTAAAAACTTTTCAACAATCAAAATGTCGTTCTGCCAATATTTAAGACTATATCTTGCACTACCAGCAAATGGTTCAATAATTTGTTTGAATTTAGGATTAGGATAATAATCAATAACTTTGGACTTGCTGCCATAATAACTAAACATCAGTCGTACATCTTTTCTGAAATGATGTAGATCATTCCGCAGATGACACTAATCACAACAAGGAACGACAAAGTGTTGATCATCTCGCACCTCAAATATTACCTAACCAATGACCCCAGCTGCTATTGACGCAAAATTCGTCGCCCCAACGAAAATGTCGGCTAAACATGCCATTGCTTGAAAAACAATGCGACTCAAAAAGAAAGTCATCTAATCCCCAACAATCTCCCCTGTCCCAATTGTTTTGAAACAAACAAACATCGCTTCTACGACCAACTGTAAATAACATAATTAATTTCCAAATGCAAATGATCTGGCACCAAATGCGAAAGATTGCGAATTAAAGTCTGCGAACACCACACTACCAAATCTATCAAAGAAAGATGCCGAAATACAACAATGAAAACTAAAATCAAATGAATTCCTGTAACGCACTAATTGCGTCCCTGAATATTTCTTATTAAACTTAAAACATCTACTATCTGGAAAATACATACTCACCTCAACTGTTAAATATCAACAAACAAACCAAAAAACAACCTTGTTTTTCTTCATCATTTACACACCATTTCTTCACATATAATTCATCAAATTCTATCTGTGGCTATTAATAACTATTTTTTTTAAAAGGAGAAATAGTAATGAAGCGCAAGGGTTTTACATTGATTGAATTGTTGGTTGTAATTGCGATAATTGCAGTCTTAGTTGGATTATTAGTTCCAGCTGTTCAGAAGGTAAGAGAAGCAGCTAACAGAATGAGTTGCAGCAACAATTTGAAGCAGATTGGTTTGGCTTTTCACAATCATGAAAGTTCACAAGGAAAATTGCCGACTCCGGGTCAGGTTGATTCAACTGGCAGCAATACTACTCTGTACACATTGCATAGTTGGGCGACACAAATTCTTCCTTACATAGAACAAGAAGCAACCTACAAGATGTTTGACTTCACATCTCCAGTTCCAGCAAATTACAACAAAAATTTCTTGCATCAAACCTCAAGGGGACTTGATTATGATGACCCTGCTTATCCTAGCGGTTGGATTGCAGCCCAGACTCAAGTAAAGACATTTTTGTGTCCATCTTGCCCAATTGCTGGCACAGCACGATCAGCTGGAGAAGGACTTGGTGGAATTGATTACATGGCATGTGCAGTAAGCGATATTGATGAAGGCACAGGCGCAAGAGTAATTGGTTCTGGTTCTTCACAATACAAAGGAAGATTCCTCGGGCCTCTTACTCCAACCGGCAGCACTATTGCAAGCATTTCCGATGGTTCTTCAAACACAATTCTAGTTATTGAAGATGCTGGAAGGGCACATCCTTCAGTAGCCAACTTTGGTGCAGGTTCCGCAAGAAGTTCACCAGTAGCCAATCCCGGTCATCCTGTAACTGGCAATGGTGGCATTACACCAGCAAGAAGAGTTTATTGCTGGGTAGATCCTGACGCTGCAACAAATGGTGTTTCAGGCCCAAGCAATTCACTTGGCAACAGAACAGCCAGACTTAACAACAATCAAAACCCAATCGGTGGCCCAGCAGAATGCCGTTGGACAATCAACAACTGCGGTCCAAATGATGAACCATTTGCTTTCCATGTTGGCATCTGCATGACAGTTTTCGGTGACGGTTCTGTTCGCCCCATGAGAGACACAGTAGATCCAATTTTAATTAAAAACATCGTTGGTGCTATGGACGGGAATGTTGTTAACTTAGATTAATTTATACAATTCAAGATCATCATCGTTAGGACTCACATTCTTTTGTTTGTGAGTCCTAATTGCTTTTTGTAGAACTTCAATTTTATTTTGCATTTCAAAAAATGCTATCGCAAATTCCTTCAAAGCCAACTGACAAGGTATTTCATGCTCGTCACACTTGGCATCAGTCCAACATTTCAAAGCCTGTTTCAAAGACACAGCATATTTGGCAAAATCTAAATTTTCTTCCATATTTTCCTCATCACCATTATCAGACAAATTAATAGAATTATCGCCAGAAAATTATTGTTCCTATTATTCACATACCAATCTGTCAAAAGCCAAGCAATACAAACTATAGAAAGACGCTCAACTACCACCAATATCATTTCGGAGTCTCTCCACGCAATCTGCTCACCTCTGTATGCAAATTACGGTTTTCTTCTTCCAAATATTCTATCAAATCACGCATCGAATCAGTATTGTGAGTCATATTGTAAATGTAAAAGAATTCAACTAGAAATAAAAAACAAGCCAAAATCACTATCGACCACTCTACTAGACCTTTTTTCATTTTTTTGACTTATAAATTAAAAATATAATGGTGAAAATCAAGGAATAATCCAAAACTATTTTCAGGATGGATTCTATATGCTTCCAGTCTTCAGCACTCAACATCATTTTTCCCTATCTTTCATCACCACAGAAAATATTATACCCAAATAACATAACAAAAATCCAATTAATGCCACAAAAGGTTGAACAAAAAAAGCTTTAATTGGTTCCATATATGTCCAGAATTTTGATGACCAAAGTAGCTATTAAAAATCCCAAAATAATTCCAACCAATATTGAAAAAATCAAACACTTTTTCTCAAAACTCATCTCAAACCCAATTGATCATTCATGATTCTAATAAACAAGCATGTCAGCACACCACAAATAAAACCAAATATCCAACATTCAATGACTATCTTCCATGATACCAACTTTTTTACACCATTCATGTCAGCACCTTCATGGGATACTTATCAACATATCTCTTCAACAGATTCTTTTTTAACACACTATCTGGACTCTTTCCACCAAAAATAAGCATCAATCCACTAAAATTAGGACTTTTCTTCGCCTCCAATGCAAAATTCTTCCTGAAATCAACACCAGCATCTGAAAACCTTCCTATCAAAGATTCAAATTCTTCTTCCAATTTCAATCTTTCGGCCAACAAATCATTTTTTACCTCACTATCAATATCCATGAAAATACGCTGATGCCCAACAGGACTAGTCGAAATAACATCATCAATAATTCCATCCAACGCACACTCATAAATCTTGTATTTTGGTTTGGCCAAAAGATCAACACACCTATGCCTCTCCATATACCAAGATGTCTTCACCTTGAATACATTTCCATCCTCCAAATAACAAACATATCCCTCAAAATTTGTCTTATTGTTGTTCAAAACAACATCACTAAATTTAAAATCATACTTTTGAACCCTATCTTCATACTTGGTTTCAAATAGATAATTGCCGTTATCCTTGAATCGACTCATCAAATAAACAAGTCTGGGCTGATCGTACTGAACCACTATCTGATTGTGAGGCGCACACCACTCAAACATCGGTGTCAAATTATTATCAATCGATTCAGTTATAAAGTTCAACAACTTCACATCATTTAAGGCGAACGCCAAAGCCTGTTGGGCCTGTAAAGTTTCAGGGGAACGGCATGTGGAAGCAACCAACTCTCCATCAGTCTTGCGATAGAAGTGAATCATACTTCCATCAACCTTTTCATATATCGAAGCTCTTTTGTTTTTATGATTTATAAATTGACTTTCTTCGTTTTGATTGATGTTGTAGAATTTGTGAAAAGGCAAGGATAAAAGATTGCCAGTATGTTTGCAGAAAGTAACCCCACGCAGGTTCCTTCTAATCCAACCATGTACAGGATCATTGAAACTGTCGTCTTTAATGACAATGTAATCAAAACAAATGGTGTCCTTGAGTTCCTTGGTGACGAACTCATCCCTTCCTTTCAGGGCATCATACACTTGTTCTAATTGAAACATCGTTAAACCCAAAGTTAAGTGAATAGTGAATATAACAAGACCAAGCAACAGGCAAATGCATTCCTTTCACCCAAAAAATTTGTCCATACCAGTCAGATTCATACTTGCGAATTATCTTCCGATTCATTTTTGATTAAAACCCCCAATATTTCAGAACCCAAACTACTCGTATTCAATACAAAATAAGGAGTAATTTTGCAAATGATTTCCAAAACACGAATGGGAGAATAGTAAAAAATCTGAGGGAATTTAACATCTGCACTTTCTGCGGTGATTGTGAAAACTACTCCTTTCTTGCATAATGAAAAACATTTACTCAAAGCATTTCCCAAATATTCATATTGGTCACCATCAGCAATCATACTGAAAGCACCCATGCCAACAACATAATCAACTGTTGTCAATGATTCACTTGTCAAGAAATCATCATGCAAGAAATAAGCCTGAGTATGCTTTTTGGCCCGTGATATTGCTTCAGCACTCAAATCCAGACCTAAATAGAATAAATTTGGATTCCTTCTCAATAAAAAATAAAAGAAATCACCCTGACCACAACCAACATCAATTATTGAACCAAAATTGCCCAAATGAGAACCAACAACAACAAACCGACCATATTGATCCTCAGCACCACTCCAAAATGATGCCTCCCAAGAACTCTTGGATTTAACACATTGTTCATCATATATTTTGGCAATTTCAGATGAGTTCATATTTACTCCTATGCACAATCTAGCATGTTTTCCATATGCTCATCAGCAAACCTTTCGCAATTATCCAAAGCTTTCCAAAATCTCTTCGTTAATTTCTTCGTCGGATTCTTCTTCTTGAACAAATCCTTTACTTTAATCCGTTCAGAATACTCCAAATCATTGACAATAGTTCCTACAAACAAACCTTCATCATCAAATTTAACAAAACAGCCACAAGATGTAGATTTATTAACACAATTATCAATTTTTTCTGCCAATCCTATCTGTCTAATATCTATTCCAAGCTCATGTGCTATGGTTTCAAGCATCCACACCTTAATTTGAATGACTTCCTCACTTGTGAAATTCTTATCCCAGAACATTTAAAAAGACTCCTTTCTTAGCGAACAACAAGTAAGATGTTAATCAAAAAACAAAGAATTTTCAATACATAATTATCATGGAAAAATTTTATAATTGGCTTCACAACACCATTTCAGAAGCAACTGAAGGTGAATACTGTGCTGGACTTAGCTTAAATGCTGACCTTCAATGGGAACCAGACGCAGATGTTAGTTTTTTAACTGTTAAAGACAGTAGGAAGCTCATTTCACAAATGGATGCAGCAGTTCTTGCTGGAAACATGAAGGTCTTTGATAAACGATTGACCAAATATGACAACAATCCGCAATCTGGATTTTCTTATCTGGTTGTGTTGGGTCAATCACACATCATGATTCACACTTGGCCAGAACTTCAATTGATGAATATGGATGTTTTCACTTGTGGCACCGAAGGCGATCCCCACGCCATACTTGATTATCTCAGGAATAATCTGAAACCAGCAGATGTTGAAATTAAACAAAACAGAAGAGGTATCAGAAAAGATATCAAATCAACAAAAGAAAAAGTTGATACTCCAAAAGACCTAGTTCCAACTCAACAAGGAACTAGATGAGACAATTCAAATCAGCCAATCTGAATCCAGATCATATTTATGTCGCCAAACCGGGTGGCAGAATATCTCAGACTTTCTATTACGGCAATGGAAAATTTATCACGGAAAAATACCCAAGAACACATGATGAAATGTTGGTCTTAAGAAAAGATGTGTTCGATATTTGTTTCCCGCAAATCAAAAAGTTAGTCACAACCAAAGAAGCAGCTGGTCTGGCTGAATTCATCGTTGCAGGTGATGAAAACTTATTGAGAGAATTACCCGATGACTCCCAATTCAAAACAGATGGCAAATTAAATATCAAAAAAGTCATTACATTTCTTGATGAACATGATGTCGGCAGAAGAATGGCCAACTACCAAGCATTGGCTGGAAGATTCGGCCCGATGAAATCTTCAGAAATATTCTCAGATCAACCAGAAAGTGAATTCTCAATTGTTATAGCTTTTTGGAATGCTAAATTCGGTCAAATGCTTGGTCAAAATGTAGAGTTAATGCAAAAATTTTTAAATGATAAAAAAGTGGCAGAAAAGATTTTCAACCAATACAACAAGAAAATAGGAACTAAAGACTGGATTGTTGCACCAAGAACTCAATCCCCAATAGAATATGAAAAACTATCATCTATCAGACTAGAAGCAGTCGAAGGTGCAGAAGTACCTGACTTGAAAGAACCTGTTGATACGAAAAAATACAAGATAAATGGGTCTTTCTACAAATATGATGAAATAATCCAGATGGTCGGTGCCATGCACAGCTTGCCAAAGCAGTCAAACGAATACAAAAAGATAAAGTCAATACTTTGTTCGGAAGACATGAATCAAAATCCAAAGCTGAGGAAATTGATCCCACCTCTCTGCACACAAGAACCAACGATGCCACAAAGAACAGCTGCTAGACTTAAACAACTTTATTCTCCGGGCAAAGACACAGCACTATTGCACCCGTTGGGAAGACCTACCAGCGAAGGATTCAGCTTTATTGAATTCCTCAATAACAATCCCTAAAATCAATTCATGCCAAATCTATTTCTTATCTCAGACACACACTTCGGTCACCAAGGAATGTGCGAGTTCCTTCGTGATGATGGAACCAAAATGCGTCCTTGGACGAATTTTGTCGAAATGGATGCAGTAATTATGAACCAATGGAATAAAGTCGTTGGCAAAAGAGACAAAGTCTACCACTTGGGTGATGTTGTAATTAATAGAAGATTTTTAAGTTACATGACAGAATTAAATGGAGAAAAAATTCTTATCAAAGGCAATCACGATATTTTCAAACTTTCAGACTACACACCACACTTCAAAGATATTCGTGCTTGCCATAGACTGGATAAAAACTATGTCCTGTCTCATATTCCAATTCATCAAGATTCATTGAAGAAAGAACAATATAACCTGCATGGACATTTACATCATAAAAATGTAATGAAAAACGGACAGATTGACCCCCAATATGTCAACCTGTCCGTTGAACAAATCAACTACACACCAGTCAGCTTTGAAGAATTAAAAAAATCTATTCTTCAACAGGCTCAGGCGCAAAAATAAACAAATACAAAACCATAAAACCAATCAAAGCAAAAGGTGTTAAAACAGCTATCATTTGATATCTCCTTACCAATTCCTAGTGATTTTAAAACTTAAATTAACTGCCTCAACCATCTCTGGATGCTTCTTGCTGGGCGCATCCACAAAAATACTGGTTCCTACACCTATTTCAGACCCCCATTTAGCGTTCGGATTTCGCTTTTTAAAGGCACCACCACAACAGGTGGCACATCCTGTCAAGAAACACAAAGAAACCGCTAATAAACGCATTTTAACCCCCTCCTTGAGTGAACCGATACCCTTCCTAGGTATCGGAAAAACACCAAATCAAACTTTAAAAAATTTTTAGATATAATCTGATATAATCTTTTGACCTATTATTTCAGTTTGGGCATTTAAATAAACGAGTTCCAAATTGAATTCAATTTCTAGTTCTTTGAAGGGTCGAATGTATTTGTTTATTAAATCAATAATTGTTTCTTCTGATTCATAAACTGCACGACCTTTTTGTGTGGGTTCGTATTCCAGATCATCGTAGTGCAGAAATAAATTTGAATCTGTGTTTTTAACCATGAAGAATTTTGGCTTCTTGCTAGTTTCCAAAGCTTTCTTGATTGCCGGGACAAGTAAAACTGCGACCAAGTAGTTTCTCTTATAGAATTTGAATTTTTCTGATTGGGGATTGGAAAGATCGATGAATGGATTAACTTCTTTTGAAAAACGGAAAAATTCTTCTTGATTGAAATCTTGTATATCTAGGAGTGGGTCGAATTCGTCTTGAATATCAATTCTGTATTTGAATTTTTTAGAAGTGATGTAACGAAATATTGAATAAACTTCTATTTTTTCTGAATCCCAATTGGGATTGGCATTTAAAATCATGCCTGCCAAGTAGTCTACAACAGCCATGACTTATTTATTTGGTGACGGATTATTTTGTTGAGCTAAATTGGTGCAACCTTCCGCAAAATTGTTGGCAAAAGTTCTTGAGTAAATAGAATAAAAAAAATCATCAGCCAATTTTCTTATGTCTTCCTCGGTAGCCAAGGAAGGATTCTTTCTGATTTCCATGACACGCATCTGCCAGTCAAATGCTTCCTGCATTTCACACCTTTTTCAGTTCTTGGGGTTTATCGTAAATCACATTAACATAGTTTTTTGAAAGTTGCAAAACCTCATCGAATTCCGTGCAACACCAAAGTCGGTCATTGAATTCAATAAGTTGTTTGCCTTGACCAACAAGCTTGAGTGCTGCCTCAACTCTTGTCTTAATTTGGGAGATGGTTTTGGCACCTACCAAATAACAAATTGGCTTCCTTGCTCCACTCATGGTTTACCCCAATGCTGCTTCGATGAGTTCACGCTTGGTTGTAAGTATATCATGGATTCTTTGATCAAGCTCATGTCTTGAGGTGAATCGCACAATTTCAACCTTCTTGGACTTTTGACCGATACGAGCAACACGGTCTTCAGCTTGCCAATTGTTAGCTGGCACCCAATCAAGGTCAACAAACAAAACCTTCCAAGCACGGGTTAGTGTCAGACCAACACCACCCGCTCCAATCGTGCAAGCAACACCATTGAGCTTGCCATTTTGAAAATCTTCAACAATTCGTTGACGCTCTTCAGGTGGAGTTGAACCATCAATTACTCCCCAAAAAGCCCTAACCCTCAACATGTCAAGAGGAGCAACATGAGCAGAAAAGACAACCAAGGGTGTCTCTTGTTCCTCACAACTCTCAACATATTCCAACAAGGAAGGAATCCTTGACTTAGCAATCTTGTTTCGCACAGTTGAAAACTTGTTGAAAGCTGGCAGACGATTGCTCGTAATGTCATCATCAACTTCAATAGCCAAGGTATCCAAGTCTTCCTTGATTTCAGGAGTGATGTCTATCTGAATATCCGTGTAAATCTTGTTTGGAAGTTCAGGAAGAACATCAGCCCTTTTACGAGCCAAACGAACCCTACTGATCAATTCAGGAACACCACTTTGAGGCATTCCCCAAATGATTCCATAACGGCCCCTAACGGCATTGAATGAACTAAAAAACACCTCCCAAGGACGGCGACCATCATTCGTGTTGAAAACAATCCCTTCCATCGAGAATGCTGCCAAAACACCCCAAAGGTCAGTAGGACGATTCAACAAAGGAGTTCCCGTCAAAGCCCACACATGGCTGCAAAGCCTACCCAAAGTTTTGATTTTCTTGTGAGCCTTGGTTGCGGTTCCTTTGAAGAGATGAGCCTCATCGGCAATCAAATAAACATCCTTGTATTCAGCCTTGAATTCTGGAGTAAGATTCTTGTACTCCAAAAATACTTCTGGAACCACCTCCCTGTTGAGAATCACAATCTCATTTTCCTTGGGAACAGAGAAACTCTTTTTGCCTTTAACAACAGTTGTTGAGAATTCAGGCCTCCACTTCTTTGCCTCATTCTGCCAATTGTATTTGAGGCTGGCTGGGCAAACGATGATTACCTTTGCTTTTTTCGGCAACGCTGCCAAAGCTTGAACAGATTTGCCCGTGCCCATCTCATCGCCCAACAAGGCATACTTGTTGTTGGCAAGGAATTCAGCACCCTTCACTTGATAGGGGAAAAGTCTCTCAACAAGTTTCTTGTCGATCTGCCTTTTCTCAACAACATCAGATGCTGGCTTGGATGCTGCAATTTTCTTGAGTGATTCTGGGACTTCCAAACCAATAATTTCGGCTACACGCACGGCAACAAACACGGATTCAACTTCGCTGACTGGAAACCTCCAGCACTTCTTTTCTGGATTCCATGCACGAAGGGGAATTGATTTGACCAAAGGAAGATTGGCGGGATTATAGTTCATATAAATCTCGCCATTTTCAGTAATGTAATTGGATTTCTTCTCTTGTTTAATCATCTCCTTGTATTCAGGGGGAAGGCATTCATTGTGGTAGCTGAACCAATCGGAACCACCCGTTGAACGCTCCAATTGAACAGCATGACCCATACGGGCATGAACTGTCCTTTCACAACCGTGACACTTCTTGTCATAGTTATTGATGATTACTTTTTGAACTTTCATTACTTGCTCCTCTTCTTGGGAGTTTTAGCATCCTTGGCGGTTACAACTTGGTAGCATTCCTTGGCAACCGTGTAGAACATATTCCAAGATTCATAAACCCTTTTCTTGGACACATAAAGGACTCTGTCATCCTTGTTTTCTTCCATCTGCTTGCGGATCTGAATCACAGTCTCATCAATCCGCTGGAGAATCAAACGCTTCTCGTCATTGTTGTAACGATTGAAGGCACTTGAGAAAGCTTTTTTGTTCCTCTTGAGTTCACTCAATTCAGCAATAACCTTGTCAAGATTCTTGCGCTTTTTCTCCATCTTGGATTTGACCATGTAATCATTCAGGTATCCATCACGCTTGGTCAGTTCTTCACGACCCGCATCGGTGATGAAGTAACCCGCCTTGCAAACACCAACCAAACTGGACTGGTCAGCAGTCTCAACCAACAAGGTTGGCATCACTCGACGCTCAAGCTCACGAATCTTGACATTGCAGTTGAGTGCCATGCGATCCTTGGCAATTGGCCCATCAAGAAGCATGTTGAGAATCTTGAGATGACGCTCATGCATCCCAAACTCATCGTAGCCATTTTCCTTGGCGATATTGATTACAACCTTCTCAATCTTCTCAGAGGTTTCACGGCACTTCCAACCCATTGGCTCATCATTCAAACCAAGGATTGAAACTTCCATTGAAACTTCCCTTGCAAGCTCCAAAGCTTTGCGGGGAATTCTGCTGGAGCATTTCGCAATCCGATGATAGATGCTTTCATTCCACTTGGATTCAAGCTCACCCTCGACATACATGGCAACAATCTTGGCAATCTCAGCAATCGTGTATGGCTTGAGATTCAATTCGCAAAAACGATTGTCGAAGGCATCAAACAGGTCACCACTATCAGTAGTGGCGATAACCCAACAGACACAATAAGTATCAATCGTCTTGCCGTTTTCAGTCTGAAGAATACAGTCCTTGGACTCAACTGCCTTCAACAAACCATGTTGAACCGCTTCCTTCAAAGCATGAACTTCATCAATAAAAATAATGCAAGGAGGAAACACATAGTTGTCAGGACTGACTTGCTGAGTCAGTTCGATACCTTCCTTAGACAACTCGCTCTCAACATAAGCAAAAATATCTTCAAGAGTACTAATGCTCTTGGGGCTGATTTCAAAGAAAGGAAGGTCAACCAATTCAGCAAAAACCCTAGCCATCGTGGTCTTGCCAACGCTGCTGGGGCCAGTCAACAACCAAGATACATCCCGACAAAGATGCAACTCGTTGTTGAACGCATTCATGGCAGCACGACCAAGCTTACGCTTGGCAGCTTCTTGACCAACAATCTTAGAAGAGAAAACAGTCTGAATCGTGTTTCTGGCTTCCAAAGAAGACACAAGCTCAAAAGTCTTGGTCTGCTGCGAACCAAGATGGTTATAAGCAGCAGAAGTATTGCTGTTGAATTCCATTTTTATCCCCTCCACACCGCATTGTAGTAGTCTCACAACACTAGTGTAGAAATAAGTTTCAAACCTTACAACTTTTATTCATATATCTTAATATATCAAGTGATATCAAACATTTGGATCAAAAACTTTCAATAAGTTTTCTTCCTCGTACACCAATTCTTCTTTGGGATAATCAAACGCAACACTACCCCGCATAGGCTCAGGCACACTCTGCCAATACCTTTCTTGCGGAACCGTAATTTTGAATCCTTCTTGCTTTTCATTAATAGCCATATTAGCCTCCACCTTGCTTAATTTTAATGTTGTTATCAATATTAACAAAAATACAGAAATGTATATCAACATATTATCAGTCATCCTTTTTATTTTTCTTCACTTGTCTTACGGAGTAGATGGTGACATTATCTTTGCCGTATTGGGCCTCAATTAAGCGTCTAGCAGCAGATGAGGAACTCGCATGGACAATCTGCTCACCTCGGGCATAAGGCTTTTTAACGGCAAAACTGACCTCGTATTGGCTCAGTTCAACATAATTAACCAAAACAACATTGTTAGCATTGTCTACAGGAACATAAATAAACATATCATTCTCCTAGTTAGTAAGTGCTAGCACATCTTTCCAAACACCACCAAATAAACCACTACCCAACTTTTCCTCATTCTTTTCCCATTCACCCAGAACCCTACCCGAAGGCGTTTCATGCACCTTCGCAAAATGCATTATACTCCTGTTGGGACTGGAATAAAACACCATCAAAATATCAACTTTATTTTCTCTATGCCTTACAGGCAAATGCATCTCCTCATCTTTATTGATTGCCATCCATGATTCAGCTGTAAACAAAAACTCCTTCATCACTTTGTTGAGCGCAAGTTTCCTCAAATAAACCGCCAGTTCATTCTTGTCATCAACATTCTCAAATTTGAAATCAAGATAACCAATCTTTTTTCCATTCCCAATTATAACCGTGGGAGGAACTTCTCTCTGACCAATCTCGCTGATGCGACTCAAATACATTTCCAAACCATCAAGAATAGTCATGCTACAAACCCCCTCGATACTTCAAAATCTTCATAGTCAGGCAATTCATTCAAATGACTGCTGACATATTTAAACAACTTCTTCTTCGCACTAAACACACACTTCAGATCAACACAATGACCTGAAAGATAAATGTCTATTGCCTCAGTCTCTTTCTCATTCAATCCAGCAGGGCCATACAAGCTCTGAATGAAATTTACTGGATTAATCTTTGTTGAACGATAATCGGCAATCGACTCCTCAATGCTTGAATCATCATTCGGTCTGGTATAAGACAAAAAGTTAAATACTTTGTTTACATTCCTGTTCGTGGAACGCTTGTGGAAAATAATGATGTTGTTGTCCATGCCGTTCAGACAGTAAGTAACAAACTTGATGTCAGGCCTTTGATACTTCCAAACTGATTCTCTGATCCCATTCAAAACAAATTGATAAATATCATCAAAATTGTTTTCAAATTTCGATGCGACATTCCTAAGTCGGAACCTACTCCAAATGCCGGGAATGTATTGAGTAATCAATTGATTCTCAATTTCCCAAGCATAAGGTTTGCCGATCTTCTTCTTTTCTTTGATGAATGATTCACCAAGTATTTTTTCAGCTTCACTATTTTCGAGAAGAAAGAAAACCTTGGTGAAAAAACAACTGTGAAAACAAAGGCCAAGCTGCTTCATTTTCTCATGCTGGGATTTGGATTTAATTATGTTTGTTAAATCCGTTACCCACTTATTGATAATGATGTTTTGCTTGGCAAGCTTTTTATAATTAATATCCATCTCTACTACCTCTCTTAGGTTTCTTGTTCTGGATGATAATCTTCAGGCTTGTCAAATCCAAAAGTCCACGCCACAGCTTCAGCACAAGTTTTTACTGTAGGTGGCACACAAAGATAATAGTCCTTGTAACTGCCATCTGGTTCTTGAGTACTGTTTACAACCTTCACATAAGATACTGGTTCATCAAAAACACCAGTAATCTGGAACAATACTTGATCCTTCTCTTCATCCCTGTGAATGATTTTCGACTTCTTGTGTTTTAAAACCTTGTCCATTCCAATCGCTTTCATTCCGACATATCGGACTTCAGCATTTTGATGAGACAATACTTCCTCAACAGTCAAAGATTCCGGCTTGGTGAAGTAGTGCGGTGGTATTCGGATGTTCTCGAAATAATAACTGATGCTCCCATGAATGTCGGCATCTTGTCCATGTTTTCTACCATCACGATACCAAATGACTCTCGTTGGTGATCTCCATGCCGGTTCATTATCTGCATGAAGTCTACCTTCTTCATTTTTAATTGTGACAATTCCCTCTTCTGGATCGGTAAAAGGCAGTTCTTTTTGCATGTAGTTCAAACGAGCCTTCCATGCCTCATAGCCGGTATTCTTCATCTTTCAAACTCCAAGACTGCATCAGCAGTCATCCCCAGCGTGACTTTGCACACATTATCTTAAGGTGTGTCCCCTTTTGTTGAGGACACACCTTATCAACCCAACCGGATCAATCATTTAAATCAGCGAAGCACCAATTTGGTTGATAAATCAGTTCAACTGCATTTAAACTAATCACAACAGAACTGCCAATTGGATCTTCGTTGGAAGGTCTTTCTTGACTGCTGGCACCGCTGCTTTCAACAGCCCTTGCTTGTGCCAAAACACAGAAATCCTCACCAACGGTACTTAGAATGCCACGATAGTTGAATCTTGCACAAAGGATAGCCAATGGCTGTCCGATGTATGCTTGGAGCGCATCCTTCATGGTTTGCGCCTTGGTCTTCTCAATAGTAACTCTGTCAACAGAAATATTCTTCTTAGCCATAGTCAGCAAACTCCATTATTCCTGTGTTGTGTTAATCACGAAAAGCCACAGGTATCTTTCCATGATTTTTTCTGATTGTCGCACAAAAAGTTTAATTGTCAAAGAAAACCTTTTCACAACGAACCTTAATTTTGATTGGCTCAATCTTAGACCCATCAATATCTTGTATATTCAATAAATAACTTTCTATTCCATCAACTACCATCGAACCAACAACCGCACGAATCAGACTGTGTTCCTTTATGACTTTGCCACTAGGCATCTTTATTTCTTGACGAACAGTCAACAAGTGACACTTTTCACGCTTCATTTGTTTACTCCTTTTTATCAGCCATATCAGCAAGCAACTTCGAGTGTGACTTTGCACACATTCTCTCAAGTGATCCTAAGATATTTATTCTCCTGAGTCGGGTCGTCCGTGTGACTTTGCACACATTATCTTTACCTGCGTTTTGTTTTTTCCTTTGTGTGACTTTGCACACATTCTCTTAGCATTACTTTCGGATTTTTTCCGGTGTGTGACTTTGCACACATTCTCTTCTGGGACACGATTGCGGTAGTGTGACTTTGCACACATTATCTCAAGAGAAGCACAAGTTGATGGCGATGGTGTGACATTGCACACATTATCTCAGGTTGTCAGAGTTCGACATGTTTCCCTTGGAGTGTGACATTGCACACATTCTCTCAGGTGGTCAGAGCCCATCGATTCCTAGTAGCCGATCATGTTCCACAGCAGGTGTGACATTGCACACATTCTCTCAGGTGGTCAGAGGGCAACCAAACCTCCATCGTCACGGTCAGGTTTTCGGTGTGACTATGCACACATTCACTTAGGTGGTCAGAGGAGGTTTTTACATGGATATTCGTACTGGGTCTGGAGTGTGACTATGCACACATTCTCTCAGGTGGTCAGAGGAGAATTTCGAGCAGGTTCAAAACACCGGTGTGACTATGCACACATTCTCTCAGATGGTCAGAGTACCGCTCGGTCAACCAAGTGTGACTATGCACACATTCTCTATTGGCAATGTGCGGGGATGTGTGACTATGCACACATTCTCTCAGGTGGTCAGAGTCCAAGTAATCAAAAGGTTAAGTTGATCATGGATAGGTGTGACTATGCACACATTCTCTCAGGTGGTCAGAGTCGGTTTTCGGCGGCGGCGTGTGACTATGCACACATTCTCTCAGGTGGTCAGAGGGCACCACTCGCAAGTCCTTTTTGCATAAGGATTTGCGAGTGGTTTTTCGAGCAACCCCCCAAAACCACCATCTCAAATTCATCTACTCCAACCATCGCTAAACCAAACCTCTTTCCACATAAGAGTTTAAAACAATCGAGCAACCCCCACCCCTAAGCGCACCACCTAGCCACTCGCAGAACTTTCCTCCTTCATCTTTTTCTTACAAGGGATAACCCAATCATTCAGACAGATATTGACCGCTGCCACCTCATCTGCGTTGCATGAATGGTATTTCACTCCATTCAGATAGACAAAAGTTGATTCTGCAAGCAACCGATGAGTAGTCAAGAAGACCCTACCTCCCCTACGAGGTATCAATATCTCCTCATCTTTAACTTTTGACAAAAACTGTTCAACAGTCAGTTTTTTATCCGCAAACAAACCATGTTGTTTCAAGAATTCTACAGCACCAACCTTGTAGCAGGTATTACTCTTCTTGTTGGATGCCCATCGTACAACAGCAGCCAAGGCATTCTGACCCCATTTTGAAAAATCAGCACGGCTATACGATGAATAACGGCACCGCAAAGCAGGCTTGGGATCATCATAATCAGCACGATGCACTAATGGGTCTTGATGGCTGGTATAGAATGCTGGGACACCCTTGATGTTAAACCCATACAGGTTGCACATATCCTCAAGCTTCTTCACCACAGCCCTTGAACACCAATCCATAGTGTTTCGATTGTGAGCCTTACTCGCAGACCTATCAGTTGAACTCAAATTCCCCTCAACAACCACATGCACAACAGCATTGTCCACCTTGTACTTCTGTGCGACAGTCATCAAGGAACTTGCGATTCGACTGGTTCTCTCTTCACGCTTGTTTGACCTCTTGTTGTTGATGGCAACAAGAAGGTCAAACAAAGACTTGTCCTTCGCCTCCTTGTCAACCATCTCCTTCGCACCCAATCGATCAAAATAACTCAATACCAAGCTCTTGAATGAACCCAATGCCTTCAGAGTAGTCCAAGACAGACTACCCAACCGCATCGGAGAAAACCTTCCATTTGCCACACGCAAAATCTCATTTCTCAACAAAGTCAAATCAACTTCATTTGAACGAAGATGATTCAACATCGTCTTGAAATAAAAGTTGTTGAAGGCATATGCCTTCCTTGGGGCGGTGGACAAATCAACAAGCGTTCCATCCTTGTGCTTGACCCCAAGCTTGTTGAAGAACTTCCTCGCAGAATCAACCCATTCGGTGTCTCCGATTTCAAACAGGTCAACACCGTCATGATTCAACTGGTCAACATACTCACCACGGGAATTCAATGTCCTAGACTCAATGCTTCCACTCTCGACAAAACGAACCCACATATTCCTAAATGGAATCGCATCGGTGGACTTGGGTTTAACCACTTGCATCACAGCATAGGTGTTGCTTGCAGTCTGGTTTTGATCCATCCCAACAAGATAATCACCAACCAAAACTTCACGCCTTGGCTTGGACACCTCAACAGAATGAACGATGATGACGGTATAGTCATCATTTTTCTTGTTGATCGTGAAACTCAATTTGGGATTCAAAACATTCGCAGTCATGTTGTTGAGCGCACAATGTTGACGCTTCAACAACTTGGCTTTTGGATTTCCCTTCAAACCATCTGTGATTGAACTGGGCAACTGCGTGTAATCTTCGGAACGATACAGTCGATTACGCACATTCACAGAATCAGCCAAAGATGGATTGTAAGCATGCACTTCCTCAAAGAATTTCATGTTGTGCGTTGGGACATGATGGGTTTCCCATTTGCCCTTGTTGAGAAGACGCATCTCCAACCAAATCATGTTGTTTTGACCAATTAACCTACCACCATGCTCACCACTAACCAAAGCACCCTTCTTAGACACATAGTTGGAACGCAAAACCTCTCCAACCATAGCCGAATTGCCAAAGGTCATGCCTTGGTTGCACTCGACAGTAGGATTAGCCTTGATCCTCAACAACTTCTCTTCCGATTGGTTGAATCGTGCGACACGACCCCATTTTTCAACTGGTACTTCGTTGTTCCAAATATATTCAAGAATGTTTTTGATGGGATGCTTGATTCCCTTTTCCTCAAATTCATCCTTGACGGTAGCAAAAGCAGATTCAAAGTCGGTTGCTTCTGCTTTCAGCTTGTACAACTCAGCGACAACATTGTATTTGTTGTTGAAACCAATGTGTTCAGGCTTGATGACAAATTTATCGGGTGTCTTGTGGAATTCAGAGGAAAAGAACTTGCTCCTCAAGATTTCAACATCATCTCCCTCAGAGAGCAGACCACGCAGTTCAACCTCGTTCTTGAATTTTTCCAAGGTGGAATTGAAGTTTCTGGTGTCAGTCTTCTTGATAGAAGACGCAGCGTTCCTATAGGCTTGTGACCACAGGTTCTGGTCATATGGAACACCGCTTTCACTCTCCAAATACTTCTTGACAACATCCTTTTTGGGCAAGGAAATTTCTTTTTGTTTATCGCCAATATCTCGTTGAATGTTGGACATCAATTGTTCCAACATCAATTCGGTGATCTCACCACTTTTCTCCGAAAGGTAACTCGCAGTCCTACCAGTTGAATCACCCTTGTAGTTCTTGACTGCCTCTTTGTGAGACTTAGCATCAAAAGCGTTCAACAAGATTTTTAAATACTGGGTGTAATCTTTGGGCGGATTCTTTTTGATGCCATTCAAAAGGTTGTTGAGCATCTTGACTTTTTGTTGACGATCTTCTTTCTTTCCCTCACCAAAAAGACCGCTTACAGAACCCCAACCATTCACATCATCCTTGTTGAGTGGCAACCAATCTTCCCACAGCATCGTTGTGGCATATTCAGAGAATTGAGAAGCAGATAAACCCATTTCTCTGGCAAGACGGTCAGCTTCCCAAGCACAATCAATCCACATGTACTTCTTGGGATCAAAATTGCTGTCGAAATAGCTTTGAACATTTGCGGGGATGGCAGTCCCGACAGGCAAATGGTTGGCAAGACTTTTGGCTAGATTAGCCTTGTCAACCTTTGCAAAAGAAGTTGATTCAACTGGCACAAGACGAAACAGGCGAACGGCAAACGCCAAAACAAGCTGGTCATTGTCCACCTTTTCAACAACTTCAACGAACTTGTTGAAAGGAACCGCACCATAGGCACAAACCAAAAAACGATGCAGCAAAGACTTGACAGACTTGTATGCATTCCAAGTCTCATCCAAATACTTGAACTTCCGATGATTGGGAAGCAAAAGAGATTGGTAAGGACGAGATACTTCAACCTTCTTCATTGTGTATTCTCCACTTGGACAAAACTAGTGTTTACACAAAAAGCAAATCGAACAACTTTTATTGTGATATCAAATGAAATTGCGAGTCTTCAGAACCATCGGGTTGTTTCCGATCTCATCCATGAAGGCAACCATGAGTTGTTTGCACATATCGGGAATGTCATGGAAAATGAAATCATCGCTGTAGAGATATTCACAAATCTCACCGATGGCATCAAAAACATCAAGATTATGAACACGCATGTAAAGATTGACCAAGTAAACAATTTGGTCACTAAAAGCCCTTGCCTCGCTGATGTTTGAATAATAATTGACAAGGTCTTTGGTCATCTTGTAGGGTTTCAAACCCGCATAGATGGCATCATAACCATGACGCAGTTCATGGTAGATGCAAGATGAAATGAACTCGCAATCACCCTTCTTCCATTCCCTTGGGGCCAAAGCAACAGTCACTATGCTGGTGTCATCATGCTTGATGGTCTGGACAATCTGACCCGACAATTTCTTGTCATTGGTCACCATGACCTTGATTTTTCCGTAACGAGTGGCAAAGAACATTTCTTCAGCATTCGTACCCGTTTTGCTGCATTCAAGATTGCGAATAAGCTCAACAAAATCATCATCCTCATACTTCTTGATCATGCCTTCATCAATGTAGGCATTGTAAAATTCAACAGTTTTCTTCTCCTCACTACTATCAAAAGTAGATACAACAACCTTGGAAGCAACATCCTCAATCAAAGAAGTATTGATGATGTCTTGCTTCAACGGAAGTGCCTTCTTCCATAAGGCAACAACCGTTGCGACTTGCTCATCAGTCAACAACATTTCTTTAACGCTGCTCATAGGTCACCTCCATACAACTAGTGTAAGTGACCCACAACAACCACACAACTTTTTAAGTTATATCTTTTGATATCAATCTATAGATTCAATAATATTCAAGAACTGTTTAAAGCTTAAGTTTTCTTGATATTTGCCAAGGTATGGCATACCTTCTTTTCTAGCTTTGTCCCAATAATGTTTAAGTATGGTTGGGGTTGTTTTGCCTTCTTTATCCATTTCTTTTTGTTTTTCAGGACTGATATCTGGTCTTAGACCATACTGTCTAAAAACATCTGCTGTTCTTCCAAACTTCTTTTGTAAAGCTTCTTTTTCGGTTCCAGTTGCCAAATGCAACCTTGCTAATTCTTCATCTTCAGGTTTTTCTTCTTTAGCACCACCACCTTTTACAAAATCACCAACTGTTCCCTCTTCACTTTGATTCCATAAAAGCATGGTGTCATCTGGAACAAAACCAAGCTTGGTGGTGATATCAAGTATTTCTGATTGAGAACCTTGTGGAAGATTCCATACCCAAACTATGTCATGGAGTTTTCCATCATTACCCTTCATGGAACCACTTCTGCCATAAATATTCCCGGCATCCATAGCCATCTTGCGTAAAGTTCTTGGCGCATAAAGATCAGCATCAGTTGCTTTTGCTTTTTCAACATCTTTATCCGTAAACATCAAATCAATAAGTTCACGCTCTTTTTTAACATGACCTTCAGCTGAACTGAAAGCTTGTAGTCTTTCTCCACTCTCATTAGGTTTAATTGTGTAAATGAAAGCTTTGTAGGGTTGAACACCAGCTTTTCTTGCCTTGCTTTGATTAGTGCCACTTCCAACAAAAAATATGTCAGGGCCACCATTCAAAAGATGCGAATCAAATAAAGACATATTGTTCCTTTAGCTTATTAAAACAACATCCCTCAATACTCTTACTGGTTCATTGATGTTTGGTAAAATCAATCCCGAATTGGTTTCAGCCATTCTCGCAGCATTTCCTTGTGGTTGAGGAATGCCTCTGAATGTGAAAGGAACATTCTGCTTCAACACATGGCGACTATATCCTCTAGAAATAGTATTTAATGCTATTTGATTACCCAAGTCATCATATTCAGTACCATTTGAACCGATAACCTTCACACGGTCACCATCAAAAAATACGATTGCATCTTGGTCATATTTTGAAGCCAAGGTCAACATCTGCATTTTGAATTCATCAACATCTGAATCTGGAGGCATTTGAACGAAATAGGAACGCTCAATAACATCCCTTTTCATTTCTTCAGGGCAATCCCTGTAATCTTCAACACTTGGATCAATGCATTCACCCCAATGACCAATCAGTTGATGAACACCCATCTTCAAGGAATTCAACTGACTCCTAAGCTCACGATTTCTTTCAATATTTTCTTGCTTGGTTCTTAGAGTTTCACCATCTTCTTTAAACCGACGATAGGCAGACAAAATCGCAAAAGGATTCTTGCTCTTCTCAACAAGTCTGGTCAAACTTCCTTCACAATAGTGAACAGTAGCATGACTCAATTGTTCTTCTTGCCATTCTTTGAAACTTTTCATATTTTTCTCCTTACTTTATATATTATTAATCAGATGAAATCCTTGACCAAACCAAGCTCCTCGTAAAGATGTGTCAACACAGTATGGTTTGGATCGAAACCCAAATCATTCACCAAAGACTTGAGGTCTTCCCTGTTTTCAGGCATGTTCCATAACATTAAAACTGGAATTTCATTTATCCATCCGCTTCGTCCAAACACATTGCCAACAGATTGTGCCCTAGTCCTAATATTCGGGCCTTCCGCATAAGGATCATTAGCTAACTTTTTCATCTCCTCAGCTTTATCACCAAACATCGCTTCAATTGTTTCTGCTCGTTCTGTTATATGAACATGAGCTTCATCCTTGTCGGCAACAATCAAACGCTTTCCACCGATTCCATCCTTGGAATAAATAAAAGCCGAGTGAAGAAGAACACCCTTGCCACCAACTTTTTTGTGTGTTTTTGAACCATAATGAAGAATGTCTGGGCCACCACACAAGTATTTTTCATCTAAATATGACATTACTTGACCCTCAAATCTTTACGCATTTTCAGCCACAATTCATGGGCCAACAATACATCTTTTTGTGAGGTGTGAATGTCCTTGTGTTCAATCTTGTATAAGTCATAAAGCTCAACAGAATTAACCCTCTTCAACTCTTTAAATTTGGGATGACCACAATCCCTCAAGGCATTCGCAATACAAATGGGATCAATAACCCTAAAAGGGAAACTATATGGGGCTTCAAGCTTGTGGTCGTGAAACAATTTACGAATAAAGTTTGTGTCAAAATTAACATTCATTCCAAGAAGATATGCAACTTGCTTGGTCGAAATACTAGCAAGCCAATCATGAATTGAATATGCAAACAATTTCAAATCTAATGCTTCATAGTTTTTCAACAAACTTGAGTTATCACCCGCCAATTGAAATTTGTTGACATTCATCGCACCCATATCAACAACATTCAACCGCCAATCAAGATTGTAGTAATTGGCTTTTTGAGTCACCTTGCCATCTTCAACCAATAAACCACTAAAAGTGATCAAACCATGACGATTGTAATCAAGACCAGTTGTTTCCGTATCAACGACAAGATATTCAGCAGCCATTAGTGAAACCCTCCTTTTGTGTGTTTACACACATTATCTTCAAATGTGATACATCAGTAGTGTTATTACACAAAACAAATCAAACAACTTTTTTCTTGATATAAAAATATAGCAGGCAGAACTATTTCTACCTGCTATATTAAGGAAAATTAAGAATAGTATCGACCTTGATTCCTAGGGTGTGGTGGGTAGTTGGTTTTGCCATAAGGACTAGGTCTTGGTGTGCTTTGATTCCTATCCCTGAAATTATTGGGATAAGGATTTCTGTTCTGGGGTGGATTGTTTAGTTCGTGATAAAGACCAAAAGCTGCTTTTTCCAACTTTTTGATAAATGCAAAAATCACATCTACCGGAAAAGTTTCAGGAGTTTCAAAACTTAAAGATTCACCGACACCAGATGAGAAATGTTTGGCAAAATTTGATTCCATGTTGATGGTAATCATATTTTTAAATTTAAAAATCTGAAATTCATCTGCTGTAGTTGGTGTTCCGTTTTGAATCTTTTCAATTGCAGAAATGAAATCATCAAAACCTTCCTGAGTGTCATTGTTGTTTTTTAACAGATGATCAATTTTATTCAGGAAGAAATTATTACAAGAGATACTCACATTCCTGTTAAACAACACCACATTGAACTGACAAGAATTCTCTTCACGACTAGCACGACTTGGACGAGATTCTTCCATCTTTAAACTCCATTTAATATGACTTTACTTATAGAAATTAAGTCTAGGTTATTGATACCATCGACTTGTTTCGATACTAGAGTAAAAATATTTTTTTGTCAAGTCATTTTTATTCTCCTTTACTATAATATATTTAGATTCCTCAATAGCTCAGCTGGTAGAGCATTCGACTGTTAATCGAATTGTCCTTGGTTCGATCCCAAGTTGAGGAGCCATGCTTCTGTAGCTCAATTGGCAGAGCGCAGCTTTTGTAAAGCTGATGTTGAAGGTTCAAGTCCTTTCAGAAGCTATGACTTAGTGAGACTTTGCTCACATTCACTTAATTAAAATATTTTGCCTTTAAATCTTTATCACTAATTATGTAATCCATCTTAGGCCAATCAATTTTAAAAGCTGGATCATCGAATCTGTAGCTGCTTTCAACGATTGGGTTATAAACATCACCTTGGCTGTATACAATTAATGAATCTTCAAGAGCTAAAAAAGCATGTCCACAAAAGCCGGGAATATAAACTTGCTTGTTATTATCTTCTGAAAGTTCAACAGAATAATGTTGCAAATAAGTTTTTGATTTACTTCTCAGATCAACACATACATCAAGAACCTTGCCCTTGATGCAAGTTATTAATTTCCAAAAAGGTGTACAATGAATACCTCTGAGGGTTCCTTTTTTGGAGAAGGACTGATTGATTTGTTGAACAGCAAATTTATTTTTATATTGGTTGTGTAATTCACAAAAGAAACCACGATCATCGTGGAATTTTTTTAAATCATAAATTCTTAAATCATCAATCATTGATTTGCACCAAACTTACTTTTTGTTTTAGTTCTCTGTTTTCTTTTCTGATTTCCAAAATCAAAAAAGTGAGATACAAAACAAATCCAAACCACACAATGAAAAGTGAGGCAGCTAACTTTTCAATATTGATTTGGTAAGTTTTCATAAATATCCCCGACAGGACTCGAACCTGTAACCTACAGCTTAGAAGGCTGTTGCTCTTCCATTGAGCTACGGGGACATGATTCTTTTATAACATAAAAAAACTTTTAAATCAATACTTCTTGACTATTTCATCACCTCCTGTGATTTTATTTTTCTTGAATTCAACCAAGAATGAATCTGAGATATGTGAGGTAGTCAAAAATTGATTTTCTTTATTGGCAGTTCTGATATTTACTCGCCAATGATCACCAAACACATTGATGCTTTGAGCTTCAATAAATTGTGGTGGCTTGCCCAGAATATCAATTACAGCATTTCCAACTGCATCTGGATTTGTTGGCTTTTTAGTTTTTTCTGTTGACATTTTAACTCCTGTGACTTTGAACACATTGTTTAATAAACAAAAAACCTCTAGTTTTTACGCCAGAGGTTTTTTGTTTATTAAATGATATTAGTCAGCAACCCTGCGCTCACGATTTGCTGCGAGGGGGTCATATTCCCTTTGGCGTGAAACACAGATCCACTCATTTGCTGGGAGTGTGATTGTGTTGTGTTCATCGTGACCAACTTGGATTTCGCTGGCACTACGAATGAAAATATCCCCATTCTCATCAACATAGCTTTCACAATCGCTGATGGCGGTGGTAATTTGGTGGCTATGGCCTGTTACTTCGCCATAAGCCAGAATCTTGTCGGTTTTCTTTTTCAATCCTTTGGTAGGGATTTTGGAAACGGTGCGGAAAAAGATATCGCCTTGTCTAGCCTGAAAACTCATGATTCACCTCAATTTACATATTTACCAAGGTCTTCATCCCAAAATCCTTCTTTGGAAGAATTTTGATTCTTCTTTATATTATCAACATCGCCTTCAGAAATCAACTTGTTATATCCAAAACCTTCACGAATTATTTTTTTAACTTCATTGAGAGAGCCATTTGTAAATTGAAATACTTCAAGAACAATTTTAATTTCTGACATCACAACATTGACAGCTTTGCCAAATACCAACATACCTTCTTTGGGATTTGATTCTGGATTCTTTTGTTTTTCATATGATTTTGCATGTTCATTTTTAAGAACGCTGATTGCTCTGCGTAGTGGATAGTAGTTTTTTATATTTAAATATTGTTCTTCATTGAGTTGATTGGTTTTGATTAACTCAACACCCTTTTTTAATGCTTCTGTAAAGGCGTTGTGATATTCGATTCCCTCTAGTTCTAGGGCACCTACCGATTTTAGTTCATTAAGTACGAATAGTCCTAGTTTCCTGAGAGTATCTCCGACATATTCTATTTGTGATTCAACCAGCATGAGGGATGGGTCAAACTTCTTCATGATTCTTATCCTTCCATATTAGTTCTACAATGAAAGTCGATGCGACACCTATGAGAATAGATGCGACAAACTGTGTAGAGAAATATGCGACGAAGAAGCAAATCATGACCAAAAGAATTTTAAGGCATGATTTGGGAACATTAGGAATTTTATTCATGTTGTTTAAACTGGATTTTTAACAACTTGATCCCAAATATTTAGATCTGTGTCAACAGCCAAACTTTGTTCTTCAAAGATGAAGATGCATCGCATATGTGGGGGAACTTCAACAAATTGTGCGTGGCTATGTGGGATGAATATATTGATTGGAAACTTCACATCGCTTGGGAGATTTTCTACATCTTCTTTTGGTAGTTTTCGATTGTAGTTTCTTTCCCATGCCAGATTGTTGGCTTCTGTCAATTGTTCTTTAGTGAAGTAATAAGGCATAATTAAACTCCATTTATGATAGTGTTAGATCAAAAACATAACAATGTCGAAGATGGGAGTCGAACCCACACGCCTGTTAAGGCAACGGATTTTCTTACCACTATAGCTTTCGCTACCCTTGCGGTTTGTGGTCTGGAGTACACCTTCACCATTGCTTTCGCTTTAGGTGTCGCCCGTCTACTCTCTACACCTTCCTATTTCTAGGCTTGGCTCGGTATTCCCAGTTAAGGGTTCACCGACTTTGAGCGATTCTGCTTTGAAGGTTTCCCTTCAAGCACTCTCTTTCCGTGTGACGATGCACACATTCCAAAAGTCCGTAGCGTCTGCCATTCCGCCACTTCGACAATAGTTCAACAATATTTTAACTTGAATTTATGTTTCATTCAAGTTTTGCTTTGAGCCATAGTTCCTTTCCTTCAAAGAGATCATCTTCATTTCCATCGCTTGAGAATTCAGAGATGATTGACAGGTCTTTTGCTGCGTACAAACATGCGACAACAACCTTGTCGTAATCAAATCTGCTGGTGACTATTCTTGCTTTTTCAGGAGTAGCGAATCTATTCAGGATAAAGGGTTGACAACTTTTTTCACCATTGAATGCGATCACATCTTTTTCCATCAATGGTTTTGTACTTTTTTCTCCTCTATCGTTTACAAGAGACACCTTGCTTTTGGAGAATATCTTTTTGACTATTTTCTTATATTGATTCCATGTATCTGGGTTTGCTTCATTTGATTTGTTCCATCTATGTTCATAGTGAACAAAATCATCTGGAACAGAAAACTTTGTAGTGGTTCCGTCTATGAGGGTAGTGATTATGTCATGGCTATATTTTTGATCTGGTGGATAATTTTCAACTGATTGGATTAAATAACCCACATCAACGAAGCTTTGAAATCCTATGACATCTGGGAATTCATCGTTGTAAACCAAATCCCAAGAATCTTTTTCTGGAAAGTGTTTGACTAGTGCAACTTCAAAAAGTCCACTTCTTCCTCCATAACTCGTTGGAGTGGAGATGATGGAAACACCGAATCCATTCGGAAAGTGCATTTCATTCATGTAGTAGTTTGGTTGCATGAGAATCATTCCTCTTTGGCTGCTTTTACATTTGGATGCTATTTGTGTCTTTCATAATTTTTTTAACTTCCATAAGTGCAGCGTCACGGATTTGAAAGTTATTGAATTGCAGATAGTCCTCATCTTCTTGTTTACAATGTGTGATTTTAAGTTCATATTTTTCATCTTTTTTTTCAAAAGTAAAACCGAAGGGTCTTCCGTCATAAATCACAATACTGCTGATATTTATTGTAGTCATATTTTCCTCACGCTTAGATTTCCAACAACTTTTGTGCTAGTGCCTCCTTCATGTGCAAAAATTTGTGATGGTCTTTTCCATTGTGTTTCTCATGGAGATATCCCAAAACATATATAGCTTTTTTGATGTTTTGTTTCATTTCTTCAGGTTCATCATCTTCAAAATTCTCGGTGACATAAGTTTCATAAACATCTTTGGATTGATTCATGCTGAATCCGCTTTCGGCTGGCACGAAATCATCTTCGTCGTAGAAGGATGATGGCACCACGAAAACATCATCATACATAAAGCTGACGATGGGAATGCCATCGAACAGACTTTCTTCAACACCACCGAAGGAAATGAAGAGTTTCTTCCTTTCGCTTTCACTCAGCTTGGAGTACATGGAGTGATAGTTTACGGGAATGACTTTCAATTCTTTTTCAGTCAACTGGTACATGTTTCGGCCCTCCTGTTACTAGTGTTATTAGCAGAAGTTAGGAATACAAGTTTTTTCGTGATATATTGTGATATACGATTATATCAATCAAAAAGATTTTTGAGTTTTTCTTTTTTTGTGGATTCTTGGAAATCTTTTTCTAGGAATCTGTCGAAATCTTCAGCTGTGAACACGCCCATTTCGCCCCAAAAGTTGAGATCTTCTGGGATGAGTAATGGTGACCCTCTTTCTTCTCTATCTCTGTTTTCTTGCTGTAAACGGTCAAAAAGACCCATTGCTTGCCATCCTATAAGACTCATTTGAAAAACTCCTCTGGGTTGAATTCTTCAATAGTGTACAAAGGTCGTTTCATGGCTTCTTTGGTTATCTTTTCACCACCCTTAGTCCACCAATTTGCATATGCTATATTTATGAGATCAAGTGCTATTTCAAGATATTCAGGACTTAAACTTGCGAGATTGCCATCTTCATCTTCACCGCAAATGAATGTGTCTCCGACGATGACATTTAATTTTTGGGGCATAGTTAGGGATAGAACACCACCGGCACAGGCATTGAAAAGATAAGTTGCTCTTACATTAATTGGAAGGTTTTTGAGTCTTCCTTCCTCATTGATGATTAAAAAAGCGGGTGGCTTTCCTTTTTTGTGGTTAGTGAGTCTGAGGATTTCAATATAACCTTGGACGGCATCCTGAACGGATTTGATTCCGTTGTCCATAGTGGTTATTTGATAATCACCCTCAGCTGGGATTTTAATGACACTTATTTCTGACATGCTTAGTTCCTCCACACCTTTAGTGTAGTTTGCTGTTCTTAAAACAACAACTTTTTTTTAGATATACTTTTTTATCTAAAGAAATTATAAAGTGGAAGGATGCTCAAAATAATTATTGTTGATATTGAGATGTATAGCCATGCAGCGAAGTCTTCATCTTTTCGCCAAGGGTAATTTGTGTGTTGGTATCTTTTGCGAATGATTCTGATTGGTTTGATAAATTTCTTTTCTTCTTCAATAACTTTAATGATGTAGTTAAATTCTGGGAAATTTCTGATTGGTTGCCATACTGAGTGTTTTTCTGTTTCTTTGTATGCCAAGGCTTGTGGGCTTATTATTTCATCAAGAATTAAATTATTTATACATGATGTAGTCATGGAAACCCATGTATTGCCATTTTCTCTTACCTGCCATGTTTCAACCATTTATTAATTGAGTTATTTCTTGTTCTTTTTACTTGTGTTTTTGCTAGCTGATCTGAATTCCCAAGGTGGAGTTTGGATTGGAAAATTCCATAATCCCAAGTTATTTGTTTTGGCATGCATTTCTGCTTGTGCGTATTTTGAATCATGTGAATAGTGCTTGTATTGCCAAGCGTATCCTTCTTTTACCATTTCCAAGTTAATATTCTTATTTTCGTATTCAACATATCCGACATATCTGCCGTAACGGTCTTTTTCCTTGACCTTCACGGCTACTTCTTTGCCGAATATTTTATCGCTTAGGACTATTTTTGCTTGATTTCCGAATGGTTGTGTTTTCTCTGGTGCATCGATTTCTGCGAGTCTTACTTTATATTGTTGAGAATCTTTAAGAACAGTTATTGTGTCTCCGTCCGTAACCCCAACAACTTTTCCTTGGATGTTTTGGTTTGTCAATAGGAGCAACATAGCCATCAACATTTTTGGCCTCCTCGATAACAACTGATTGTATTCTCATCCATATCCGCTGTTTGGTTCCTTCGACTGTGCCTTGATACATTTGTGCTGCTGTGTTTCTTCCTCTTAAATTTATTTTTCTTATGTGTTTCTCTGGATCGGTTAATTTAATCCAGCAGTCAATGAAATATGGTTTTTTGTCAATAAAAGTCGTTAGAAGAAATGAATCGTTGGTATTCAAGAATACTTCGTACAGTCCTTTTTCAATCTTAATTACTTTTAAAATTTTTACATTATGATTGAGAGAGAATTCTTCGGTTGAATTGATTTGTTGTTTTTTGGCGCAATCCAGCTGTTGGCACGGCATCAGCAACGCTTCCTTCGCTGATTCTGTTGGTAGTTGCCTCTCAGATGAAAGGAGTTGTATCTTCAGGAAGCAACTCGTACTTGGCTCCCACGAACCAACCATACCAGAAGTTGAAAGACAAACAAAAACCTCCCAGCTGGATTGCTGTGCAATCATTCTACAAAAAATTTTTTAAATATCAAGATCCTTGTTGATACCGAAATCATTCAAGTCAATTTCCAAACCCAATGGTTCATAGTTTTCAAATTTACCTTCTTGTTTTTTATTCTCTCTTGCAAATTCAACATACTTCTTGATGTAGATGTTTAGATGTTCAAGTTCTTTCTTGCAAAGTTCAACGAATGGCTTGCATGTGTCATTGTAGTTTTTGTTATTTTCACGAATGATTTTCGATAGTTTATCGAATCCACAATGCATACATCCTTCTTCTGAGAATGAGCATAGTTGGCATCCGTTTGTTATTTGTGATGCGATAATTGAATTGGTTATGCAGAGAATGGATGATGGAATGATACCGCTTTTTGATACTGTTGTTGAATAGAACTTATCTCCGTTGGGAAGTTGGTATTCTATTTCATAGACTGATGCGTTTTTAACTTTTGTTGATTCGACTCTATTGATGGAATTTACTTTAATTTGATATTCATCGAATAGTTTTTTGACGAATGTTGTGGCGATAACTTCAAAACCGTTTATTGCGAATCCCGTGGAAGCATCAACGGCTTGGTACTTGCAGATATGCTTGAAGGTTTCATCTGTGACCTCTTTTGTTTTATAAATCGAAAATCCAACAGACTTGGCTTCTGTATGGAAGTTAATCTCGTCTGCAATAAAAGTGTACATGGTTATTTCCTATTTTTATACATAGAATTCTTTGACTAGCCTACCATCCTTTGTCTTCCATGCAATTGTTCCTTGAGTTTCATTTCCGCAAACAATTGCAGCAGCAGCAGAACATGAATTGAAAATATAATCTTTTTCAAATACATAAGCAGAACCATCTTTATTCAGAACAAGAATTCCATCTTTAATCAGAGTATTTTTGAGGTATTCATAAGTTTTAGAAAGACTTTTGTTGTTAACAACAGTTGCGGTACTCCCAGATTTTACCAAAAATTTATTTTCTTTAATCAAATCGCCAACAGCAGAATATGGTTTGCCACTTTTTTTTCCTCCAAAGAAATAAAAAATTTGTTTTTCAATTTTTGGCATTTCAATTTTTTTTACAGGTGACGATTCCGAAAAATCATCAAAAAAATTGAGATTCATATGAGAAATGATACTTTCAGCTTTTTCTCTATATTCCTTAACATCATGTTCAACAGAAGACAAACAAGTAGGTTTTTTGGGTTCATTTTTATTATTGCATATGAAAAAACCAAGCTTTTCAGCATTTTTTGCTTTTGATACCCAAATAGATTCCAAGCATTTGAAATGAGCAATGTTTAAATCTTCAGCTAAAAAAATTAACACATGATCGAAACTAGAATCTTTTTCCCGAATGTGTTCTTGTAACCTTTTGTACATATTATCTGTACTTCCAACATACATCTGAAGTCCTAAATCACGATCTTTTTTGTACAAAACATAAACTCCACCAACTAAACCATCTTTGAGGGAATCGATTTTATTCAATGCTTTTTTTTGCGATGAATAAATTTCACCCTTCCAAGATGTAACAGTAATTTTAAGAACCTCTCCATGAAAAGAAGTTTCCGTCTTGAAAGTTAAATCTTTCATATTAATACTCCACAAATCAAGTAATGTTTATTTCACTTCTTCAGGAAACTAAATCTGATAATTCCTTTTTAGAAAAACTAACCAACAACTCTCTAGCATTATCCCTATTGTCAGTATGAGCAGCCACATATCTGGCTACTTCCATTTTTTTCATTTGACCACCATATTGATGATAAATCTGTCTGGCAGTCCAAGTATCATGATTTGATACTATGACTATTGCTCCTTTTTCAACAGCTTTTTTACATAAATAAGCCAGATTAATATGGTCGAAAAGACCAAAATCATCTGGGCTATATGCTGTAAAAGATGCTACATTTTTGTTTTCAAAAGGAAGATAGGGTGGATCACAATAAACAACATCTCCTTTCTTGACTAACTTGAAAATATTTTTGTAGTCATCGTTGTAAATTTCAAAACCCTGTATTCTTTCAGATACATTTTTGATTGCCTCAATTGGTGCTTCTGGCAAGTTCTTTTTTTTGCCATAAGGTACATTAAACATTCCTTCTCTGTTGTAGCGACACAAACCATTAAAACAGAATCTATTCAAGTATACGAATAAAGCACTTTTCCTGAGATGGTCATCACAAGAATTGAACTCATCCCGCAACTTGTAGTACATCTCCTCTGAATTATTTTTATCAACAAACAAAATATTTATTTGTTTGACCAATGCCTTGCAGTTGTCTTTAGCCACCATGTACAGGTTGATCAAATGTGAATTGGAATCATTTACGATTACGCTGTCTGCTTCTACATTCAATGAGACAACCATGCTTCCAGTAAAAGGCTCTATGAACCTTTTTATTTTTTTTGGAAACATGGATTTAATCTTGTTGAAGACTTTAGATTTGCCTCCAGCCCACTTAAGAAAAGATTTTGTTTTTATTTTTTCTTTATCATCATCAGTAATATCCTCAAGGTTGTCTTCAAGTTCCTCGTTCATCTGAAAATCCTCTTCCTGTAGGATTTTCAAATTATAACGAGAAACTTGAATTTAGCAAATTATTGACTGTGTGACCACGAACACATTCTATCACATGGAAAAACCTTCATGCTAATTGAATATTGCAAACAACTCTGGTGCTGGTTGTCTATTATCTCCCTTGCAACTTACTGACCTTTTAACATTTAAAAATTTAATCTTCGCACCATATGTTCCATAAAGCTGCCTTGTAAACCAAGTACTGTGGTTTGAAATAATTACCAATGCTCCACGCTTCGCAGCTTTGGCAGCAAGTTGAGCTAGTTCCAATTGTTCTTTGAGGTCAAAGCTGGAAGGAACATAGCCCGTGAAATTAAGGTTTCCACGAAGTTCATCAAATGGTGCATAAGGCGGGTCACAATAGACAACATCACCTTCCTTTGCCATTTTCAGAAAGTGACGGAAGTCTTTGCTGTAGAATTGGAAATTGGATTCATTTAAAACTCTGTTGGTGTTTGCCAACATCTCCGCTGGCAAATTGACTGTCTTGTATTTTCCAAAACCAACATTGAATTCGCCGTTGGAATTATATCGGCAAAGACCGTTAAATCCATGCCTATTCAGATAGACAAACAACGCCGAACGACGAATATTGTTTTTCTTTATGGAATTAAATTCCTTTCTGAAGGCAATATACTTTTCTTGAGTATTGTTTTGCTTAACGAAAATTTTTTCCAATTCCTTTAAAAGACTTTTGTAGTTATCTCTCACATGGCGATACAAAAAGATGAGATCCTTATTGAAATCATTGACAATATGTTTTTCGGCATTCACATTCATTGATACAACGAGGCTACCCGCAAATGGTTCAATAAACCTTTTATGTTTGTTTTTGGGCATCAAAGATTTAATCTGATCGACAAGCTTAGATTTGCCACCAAGCCACTTCAAGAATGAAAGATTCATATTCAGAACTCCTTAGCTATTGTGTAACAAATAAAAATTTTAAAATTCTACGAATCAACAACACTAGTGTAAGTGAAAAAATTTAATACAACAAGTTTTTTTATGATATAAAAATATATCATAAAAATTTTTAAATTAAAATCGACGACAGATCAATCCGTTTGTTATTGACAAAATCAAATTCTCTCTTTAAAAGAAAATCAATTTTTAGTTTAAATTTGTAATTTTTATTCAAGGACGAAATAGGCCCGACTAACAAATTATCTTTATTCATAGCTATTTGACACTTTCGGGTATATTTTTTACAACTTTTTGCACCTAGACTTTCATCATCCCATTTTTCATAAGGAACCAATGAAAGTAACTCTTTGGATGTAAATGCTACCCAACGATTGTCTATACAGTTATAAACAAACAATAAAGCTTCTTCTGATGAAATTACCCGTCTAAACAATTCTGCGTCTTTTCCTTCTGTACGCCAATTTTTTATTTGTGAAGCCTCTCTAATTGTGAGCAAATTACTATCAGTAATTTGTGTTTGATTGTTTGGCAATTTTCTTTTTTCTGGTTTGTAATTTACACCCAATTTTTTGATAATTACTTTTTTGTTGGAGGTCAAATAATAGATATTTTCAGACTCTTTACGCAAAATATGACCTTGATTATATCTTTTTTCAATATAAATCTTAAATTCATTAAAGTTAGATGCAAATTCATATAACCTCAAAGTTTCAGGATCTGATTTGGTATCAGTTGTTAAAATAATATCTAAATCATCAACCGTTTCATATCTCGACATGAAAACATCAAATTCATTATAAATTATTTTATTAAAGTACTCTTCAGTCCCTAATAAAACATGATTAATAAAATGAATCTTGGCTTGCGTTTCAACAGTCGATGAATCCTTGCCAATCTTCCACGCTTTGATAATGTTTGTTTTATGTGGTGTCAATAAGGGATTAAGAGATTTATTCCTATCATACAAATCATCAGTTCGACCAATCTTGTAATACAAAATTTCATGAGGACGGTCAATTGAATAATATTTAGCTAGATAAACAAACACAATAATTCTCCTTAATTAGCTTGTGTAATTAATTTGCACTCTTTATTTTTAAATTAAATTCGTTTACGCAGACCATTATACATAGAGTCTTGTTTGGTTTCAAAGGAAGCACCTGCGTCATCCATAATGCCAGAATGATAGATAGCCCAAAAGCGTGGTGTATCACCAACATAATACACATACTTACGAAATTTAGAATCTCCATTCAAACCAGAAAATTTTTCTGATTCTAGCTTTTTTTTGTCCCATTTAGAAGTTTCACCTCGGAAAGTATTTCGGTACACTCCATCAGAATCCTTTTCAAATTTTGAGATATTTTTGCCAAACTTGGAACGAACCTCCTCTACAAATTCTTCTTCATTATCTGTATCCACTATATCAAAATGCTCAGGATTACGGCTAAGGATGCGATTCTTGCCAGCAATCCGTTTGGATAACTGTCTGCCAGAAATCTGCCTGTACTTCTCTGCATCAATAATTTTAGCAGCAAAACGAAATGTGCTAACACACCCATAAACTTTGATGTTTACTTCAGGATTAGCCCATGCTTCGGGATTTTCCCTATAGTCATAGTGATTAACTCTAAACATAGCTTGAGCGCAAGTTGAATAGGGTGTATCTTTGGTACGATGATCATGCCAAAAAGAAATTAAAGGATGAAAACCTACTTCAGTTGAACGAATGCATGTTTGGTTAACTACAAGCAAAATCTTGCGTTTCCTGTCAATCACACCCCATCCATCTGTTCTCTTAAAATCCTTTCCCCAATAAAATGGATTTTTGTTGTCAACAAACTTGGGCAAGATGCCGTCTGAATCGAGTTGTAGTCTAAACTTTTCGCTATTCTTAACATCGTTATAATGAGTGTTTTTTTCTCCACGGGAAGCTGCAAAACGAACGATAGCGAATGGTTTATCATCATTCTTCCATTTTTCCAACGCAGATAAAGCTTGAGGGCTAAAAGTTTCAGAGTCGCTGCACCAGAATTCTTCAGACTCTTCAACTAATCCCTTGGCCAAAAACCAAGGGGCATGCCTAAAAGTTGAAGGCATAATTGGTTCAAGCTTTTGACAAAGGTCTGCGAATTCACTATAAATTGCCTCTTCGTTAGTAGCAGAATATGCCCTAATTTTTAACTTTTCCCATCCATTATCGGGCAATTCAACTAATTCATTAAAAACCTTACCGGCAATTTGAGCATAACCAGTCCCGAAATCACTTTCGTCAAAATGAATGACCGGCACATCGCCTTGGACAAGCACACCTCTCACATACTTAGAAAGCGTGTGCAAAGCTTTGCCACAAAAAACCTTAATTCCATACAATTCCATCTCAGTCATTTGTTCCTTGCAATCGTTCCTCTTAAATGAAGTTGCAAATATATGCTTAAAATTGCTGCCACTACCGAAACCACGATCAATTGCAGCCTCACATTGCACAACTACCCTTTTGCCTGATTTAACAGGCATGCTAACGATTGCCTTGGGAACACAAGCTAACTGTTCCACAACAAATTTATACTGCTCAGGGAAAGCTGATGAAAAAGCTGCCACACTCATTGGATGGTTTTGCTTACCTGCGAACATATGAAAATTCCTCAGTAGTTTTTAATTTCTAAAAACTGTCATCGTGTTCAAAAATTTTTGTTAAGTAATCGTCAAATCCTCCATGAAACAACTATGACAATACTAGTGTAATCAACATAATTTATTCGCACAAGTTTTTTTCTTATATCAAGATATATCTTTATTTACGAACGAAAAGCATACCGTTTCGCAAATCAAAAACCACCATAATTTGATTGGTTTTCAAATCGGTGACAAGCACACGACTTTCCAATTCCTCTTCACTCATTTCGTTCAAAACATCCAGTAAATCTTGATAAGTCATGCTTTCCTAGCCTCCTTGTGCTTGCACCACAATTCATTACCAAATTCAAAAACTTCAATGTATTGGTAGTTATCGCTCAAATATTCTTCACCTTGCTTGTTAATAGGGAAGACTGCCTTTTCACACAACCATTTAGTGGGAAAAATCCTCTCACAAAGCTTGTAGTTGACCCCCTTGTAATTGAACATAAAACTACTTTCCACACATTCAACAGCTTCCATTTCAAAACCCCCAATCCCAATCGGTTTCGTCACTAGCAGCAATCCACTCTTTATTGCCATCTGGCAGCATCAAAAATACATCGTGGATATGTTTGTTTTTGTTGAAAAATTCTTGGCTATACTCTCTCCTCCATCGCTCAACAATATAGTTTTTTGTTTTGATTAAGCTTTTGCTTAAATCAGCAAACTCACTCCCCAAGTCTGTCAGGGAAAGAGTTGTTGAATATCTGTTATTATTTTCGGAATGCATCACAAAGACTCTTTCTTTGATCTGGTGGTAGTTTCAAATAAAATTCATGATAACTTGCTGGTATGCATGCTGGAATATCTTCTGGTGAAGCCAGAGTTTTAATCTGACCCGCTATTCTCTTTAATGCTCTAATTCGCATATAAGTGTCCAAATCATAATGATAATTCATGTCACACCTTGATTAAAAATTGTTTCTAGCCTTCTTCAGGGTATCATGTGCTTTTTCGACAGCATATCTTAATTCAGAGTCAAAAAGTTGATCCAAATCTGGAATTGATTTCTTGTATTCATCCACACTTTCATTCAGAGATTTGACCTTCTTGCCAACATTACTCAACAACAATCCAATAGAATCATAATCCATGCTGTTGTAGGCTTTTGTGTATGCGACAATATATTTCTCTACTTCAAGTGTATTATTTTTAATATCAGTCAGAATCTTATCACGATGTTGTTGATTTCTTTTGGCTATTTGCACACTTGAATCCAAGTTTAAAACTGCCTCTTGTTTAATCTTTCTTGCTTCTTCAATTAAAGTTTTTGTTTTACTTAGATAATCTTCGACTTCTCGCATCTTATACTCTGGAGAATTTAGTTTTAGTTGTTCGACTTCTGATTTTGTTTTTTCAAGTTCTCTGAATGTATTTCCGTAATCGGTTTGTGAATATAGTATGACCCCCAAGAGGGGGGATGCGGTCAATGCAGCAGTCCATTTATGTGACAACATAACCGACTCCTACGGTTAGCTATTGAGTGCAAGCATCATCAGAGGGTTTAGGTTTGGCACAAGTTGTTGCATCCCCCACAAAATCTCTTGATGATTAATTTGTTTCTCAAGCATCTGAACTTGTGGTTTTGGAACACTCAATAGTAAAAATATTAAATATTGCATAAAGACCTCAATATTATTTATTTACTTACATTAAATCCTTGTAGTTGATGAGATGCGGAATCTTGGGAAGATTGTTGGTAACTCGATAGACTGGAACAGCACCTCCAGTTTCTGGATGAAGTGCTTTGCCAATTTCTGTAATGACACCCCATTCAACAAGATCATTGACAACATCCATGACAAAACAGTTGCGTGTAATCATGTACTTTTGAATGTCACGCAGACTGGCTTGTGTATGTTGAGCAATGAATTGGTACATATACCAACGATGACCCTTCAGCAAACCACGCTGCTTGATTTCATTTACCACATCTTCAGTAGTAGGCATTGGAATTCCTCCTTGTGTTTATTATTAGCGACCATAGTTAAACAAAAATACACGACCAAGATTAGGATTTTGGAAGGCGGTAAACTGGTTATTCCTAATTTGTTCAACGGACACAAAAGTTTGGTTCAGGCGTTTGACTCCACTTTCTGTGACCACAACATTCTGTGGAGTATAATCAACTCTTACAGCAGCATAATCATTAGATCGAAGAACAGCATAACGATTTTCGTTTGCAAAATTGTAGGAAAACTGTGTGGGCACCCTCTGTTGTCCCCAACCAAGATTCACAAAGGGTTGACTGACAACAAACGACACGGGAGTTTCCCTTGATTCAAGATTTTCAAGCTTGGGCCTTACAGAAACACGATTGTTTTCAACAACATTCTTGCCAAAAAGATTCTTGAGAAACTTGAACATGATGCACCTCTATGTGTTTAGTTTGGGACATAGTCCATAGTTTCGTGGCTTTTCTGCCAATTCATCCCGACATTACTAGTGTAATCACAATCAAATAATCACACAAGTTTTTAATCTATATCAATTGATATCACTTTTTAACTGGTTCTGGTTTGACTAGATCTACATGATGTGGTTTCAAGGATACAAAAACATTTAGCAATGGCGGGGGTAATTCAGCGAAATTCCAAGGCAAAAAACCATAAAGCTCAACAACCCCACTTAGTTTTTTAACCCCTAAAACAAAATAATTGAGGCTTTCCAAGTAAGTTAATTTGTGAGTTTGATTTTCCTCAAAGCTTTTGGATAGGGATATGCCTACAGCTTCGACAATGGCTGTATTGACTCGACTATCCTTCATTTTCCAAAACAGGTTTGATGTTCGTTGCATTATGATCCCCTTTTCTTTTTTGCTAGGAAAACACAAATAAAAACAAAAATACCAATAAACAAACGAATTAAAAATTGCTTCAAGAAAGTGTCAGGTATGAGGAAATCCATGAAAACACCTCCACATTACTAGTGTGGAGGTGTTTAACAAATCCTACAACATTTTTAGATATATCAAGGCATATCTGTTGATTGTTCCATGATCTTTTCCATTTTTAGTGCTTTGTTGAATGGAACATAGACCATGTTTGCCAGTAGGCAGAGATTTGTTATTTCTTCACCAAATACTTTTTTGAATGTTGGATTGGAAGCATACTTTCGTAATTCATTAACAACAATATAACCATCATTTTTAATGAGTTCAATTATCTTATTTTCGATGATTGACAAGAGTTTATCATCTACATCACCAAGTGTTTCGATGATTTCTCTCAAGAACTGGTTATCTTCCATGAATATGATTCCTTACTTTTTGTAGAAAGAACAAACCAGAATGAAAACGCCGAGAAAGTTCATGCAGAGCAAAAAGAAGATGACAAGAACATCTTGATCGACATTTTCATTTTCCATATTTAATTTATACCATTTTTTTCTTGGCTTGTCTAATTTTTTCGATGCATTCAAAACATCTGGTTTTTCCTGTGACTACATCTCTGCGTGGATGTCGAATGCATTTGCCCAATAATTTTCCCATTTTGACCCGATTTCTATTTGTTTCTTTTAATTTGGTGAGGCATTCGACGCACATGGTTTTGCCGGGAACAACATCTCTGTTGCCATGACCATTCACAACACACTTGCCTATTTCCTTATTTTTCTTGTATCTATTTTGATTATTCAACAAGCAAATATGACACACTCTTCTACCGGGCAGACAATCCTCGCTTCTGTGGGATTTGCACTTCTTATTTTCAATAACTTTTTTAGTTGCTTGTTCACACACAATACAAAAACTTTTGCCTTTGATGGCTTCATTATCTTTGTGGTAGATGCAATATCTTGGCATTTCTGATTCGGCAGCGAGTTTATTCAATTCTTTTCTGGAATAATTCCCATCCCATGCATCAATAAAAAAATTGCCATATGAATTATAACCAAAAGACAACCAAGGAATTTGGTAATAACCTATGCCAGTCAATTTATTTTTATAAAACCATCTATACTGACCAGCAGTATAAATTTTATTTTCTTTGATTAATTTGAAATGCTCATCTTTTGAGTGAGAGTACATCAATAATCCTCCGGTTCGATTGTCTCACCCATTTCGATGAGTTCTTGTCTTCCGTCACCACCTGACTCAGACCATCCGCAGAAACATCTTGCAAGATTTTGATGATTATCGCAGACCAAGCAAACATTTGCACCACAATATTTACTGAAAACAAAAATTCCTTGGCAATGACATTTTTCAACTTCCATTGCTAGGCTCCTTGTTTGGTGCATGAATGATCGAAAGGGTTACAAAAAGGAATGAAGTATTCATTTCTGATTGATTCGTCTTCGCCAATAACATAAACAAAACCAAGTTCCCTATGACGAAAGACACCATATGGTCTTTTGCTTCCGATGCTCATTAAGAACTCACCACGGGTTGCCTTGCGAATGAACTTGGCGGTATGAGCGCAGAAGATATCACCGTATTCCATTTTAAAGTCTCCTTACAGGCTATTGAGATAAACTCTGTCCTTGATTCCACTCATATAAATAGACAAGTCAGAAATCAGAATTTGTTCAAAGAAACATGTGACTGCTGCCATCATGTTCATCAAGACCCAATCACTTTTCTTTTCATAAACAACATCATCCATGATGAAGTTTTTGTTGCCGACAAAGGTGGCTATTTCATAGATGCCTCCTGACTCCATCTTGAAAACAACCATATTCTTATTGCCTACATGACAGATGATTCTGTGATTTGCATCATCTATTTCAATTTGATGATTCACCCTTCTATCTGCGACGAATTTATTGACTATCTGTGTGACTATTGTGAATGTCGAAAGGGATATGCTGTTCTTGGTTGCCATCAAAACCTCCGTGTCTTGGTTTCATACTAGAACTTCAAGTTCTTTACATTCCTGCAAATCATACAGTATTCAGCGTAAAAAATCTCAAATTTCTTTTTACTCATATTGAATTCTTTCCATCCATTGTTTTCAAAAAACTCTTTTTCAAAAAACTGGTAATTTCTTTCGGCTGCTATTTTTGCTGCAAGACTTTTCAATTCATTGACCAAATCCTCATCTTCACGCAAAGGTTTTGGTTGATCTTTTGATTTTTCAACTGGTTCAATTTTAACGATATGTTGAGGCAAACTAGCTGGTTTTTCTTTTTCACCTAGTCTCACATGAGTTGTGAAATTTTGTTGAGCATTTGCGGTATATTGTGCCAAGGTGACAACAGTAACCAAGGCTAGATTTTTATTGGTTTTATGAATTCCGACAACGAAGACTACTTCATGTTCCAAGTTGGCATAGACTTTTGTGCTGTCCGTCCAAATGCCATGAGGTTGACTATTCTTGAGGATATGCTCAATGGGTTGATCCAAATGTGCAAATCGTTCGCTGAATCTTCGTCTTGCATGATTGGTAATGTGAATATCCATTTTTCACCTCAGCGATAATATCGATTGCGATTTTTTGCAAACAATCGACTTAAACTTGAGCCTACGAAAAAAACATAATCCAAACTTAATGTTGTCAGCCATTTGGTTCTTACACGATTGCTTTTCCACGAAGAACTAATCGGTATGAATTTTCTGAACATGTTATTACCCCATGAAGAAGAAAGACCGTGCCATTTCTGACACGGTCTTTTCGTTTCTATTACTTGATTACCAAGCTTTCACCTCTTTCTGCCAATTGGGCAAAATCCAAGAGTTCGCCACCTTCAAGTGCGGTGCGAATCTTTTCCTTGTCAATTTCAACAATTGTTTGTGTCTTCTTCCATTCGTCTGGAATGATGTTTTCTTCCGTGATAATCAATGGTGCTTTGCCACCATTCTTGCGAATGGAAACATCGTAGCGAAGGGTTTTGACCTTGCTGACACCACAGGTCTTCAGACCATCCATCAAGGCTTTACGCAAACGATCAGCCCTTGCTTGTGTGGATTTGGTCAGTCTTGAAAGTCTGTCTGCCTCCTGTTTTCGTGCAAGAGCCAAAGCTTCCAACTCACCAATCAAACCCGCATAGGCTTCAACTTTCTCATTCAATTGACTGCGAATAGTTAGCGATTCAACAACCATGCGGTTAATTTCATCGCCATCTTCTTCACGATCCAAAAGCTCTTCTAATGCAGCCAAATTCTTGGTCAACTCAAACAAACTTGGTGTACTCATTATTCGACTCCATTACTCTGGTTTAACTAAACAACAAATAGATCTGGGAAACCAAACTCTTCAGCAATCTTTCTGTCACTATCATAGAACTTGACAAGATTCATTCCTCTTAGACTTTGTTTCTTTTGACTCAACCATAATCCAAGTTTTTTCTCATCTGGATTCTTAGAGCAAGTGGAAGGTAGTTTTTTATGTGCGACAAGGTACGCACACAATTTCCTACACATATCATTGCTGTGTGCCTCTCTATCGATGTTGAATAGTTCGTAGTATCCATATCTTTGTGCGATCAACAAATCACTTTCATAGAACTTGATAATCTTTGGATTTCTGAAAGCTTGTCGCCTTCTTGCCAACCAATAGGCTAGCTTTTGCTCTTCATCATCACCATATTGGTGTGGGTCGTGACCATATTTTTTCTTGTATTCACAGACTTTTACACAGGTTTCATTTGACTTAAGTTCATAACTTTTCACATATTCCTTGCATTCGCTCATGTTGAAAACCTCATGTTTTTTTTGAAAAATGTGCGTAATTCGCACACTACATCCGTAGTGTAATAAAAGAAAAATCTCCTTACAACTTTTAAAGTGATATAGTTTTATATCACTTTATAGCTTTTTTGCTTTCGCCCATCATTTGCTTACGCAATTTTTCCATTTCTTCTGGGCTTAACTGAATTTTTCTTGTTCCTGAAGGTGCGGAGGATTTGAGTTCTTTGAGTTTATCGTTCTGTAATTTGTTGACTCTTTCCCACTCAGGTGAACCTTTTTTGAGTGGTAATTTTGTCATAAAGATTGTTTTAGCCTTATCTCGCTTTTTAAGAACATCATCAACATCTAGTGGCACGATATAGTCAGCATTTTTATCAGCTGGAATATAAGCTATAATTGTATATGTTTCTTTTCCTGAAGCTAGCCTCTTGCTTGGTCTTAATTCAACACCAGCAGCACCGAAAGAGCCTTTTTCTTTAAATTTGTAGTTGCTTCTTTCTAAATCCCTGACAGCTTGGTCAACGAGTCCTTTTAGATTGTTTTTTGAAATGATGTACATGGTGTTATCAAGAACACTTAACATCACATAATAATCTGCGCTACCAACTAATTTACCTTCCTCGTAGTTGGAGAAAATCTTATATCCTTTTCTTTTTGCATTCTCAAGGATTTCTTTTCTGTATGTTGAAACATTTTTGCCGAAGGGAAGTATTTCGGAGTGAGGTGTAATGTTGACAGCAAAGTCATCGCTGGCTTTTTCACCTTTCCTTGTCACAATTTGAAGCATTTTATTTTTTAAATTCAAATCACCTTGTTTTGTTTTTAAAACACCGTTGTTTACCCAAGCATCAACTTTGTGTTCTTGGTCTAAGTCTGTGAAGTCTTCGACGCTTTGTACATCTATGCCTTTTGCCCTTAGAAGTTCTGCGATTGTGATGTTGTCGATATTGCCAAGGTTTCTGGCTTCTCCACCTTTTGCTGCATCAGCATCGGCTGAAAGACCAGACACTCTGGCTTCTTGTATTTCAAACCATTTTTTGAAGTTTATTTTCTCCATAATTACACCGGCCTTGAATATGCTTGCATGACTTTACTTGCGGTTCCAGCAGTTTTTGCAACCAACAAATCGCTGTACATTTTTTGATCCAATGGCATGGAAAACAATTTCCCACCAACATTTATATAAAGCTTGTAGTTAGTGCCTTCCCTTACCATTTCTACTTTTTTGATATTTGATGTTAAATCAATATTTGGATTAGCTGCAAATGGTGCTTTTATGATGCTTGATTCTGCTTCATTAATTGTTCTATTTTCCAGCCACTCTGAGAATCTGATCATTGTTCCTCACTTTGCGAATTTAACGCCGGATTTCCTAAAGTAGTCCATGATTTCATTCGGTCTATAACCTTGATTTCTTAATGATGATGCTATTTGTTGTGCGGTTTGTGCAGGGTTTTTGACATCTGGATTAAGTTTTTGAAGTTGTTCTTTGTCTTTCAACAATGATTCAAGTTCTATTTTTTTCTCATATCCTTGAGCCACATCTTGTATATTTTTTGAAATTACCAAGGCAGCATCTAGATTACTTGCTCCCTTGCTTATAAAGAATTTTGCCAGAGGTACATTCACGCTTCTTGATGCTGAAATCAAACCTTCGTTTTTTTCTTCTTGGGTGAAATTACCCCAAACTTTTTCAAGTTCACGCATGATCATCAAATCATTTTCATCTCTGTTTTTGAATATGAACCTTGGCTTTAGTTCTTTTATGTGTGACAAGAACTTGATAATATTCATCTTTAATTTAGGATTCAGAGGGATATTTTCCTCTTCCATATAATTCACTATTGCCACGACAGATTTAAGATCACTTCTTTTAATGCATGTTATTAGGGAGACATCGAGACATTCCATGCCTGTTTTTTTAATCAATTCCAAAATTGCTGGTGTGTCACCGATTTTGGAAACATGCTTGCAATCAATAAGATCATGTTCTTTATTTTGTATGAAAGATGGCCCACCAATCGGTCTTTCCAACTGGTCGATCTCATCTTCTTGTAGTTTTATCCATTGAGAAAAATTCATACAATATATATGTTAAATTGCGTTGAAAATCAATAAATAATTGAAAAGGGAGATACACATGAAGACATTCAGAGACTGGATTGGAGAAGCTGTAAGTTTTGAGGATACTGAGGAAATGGATGCCTTGTTCAGCAAGGGTACTGTTCAAAAGCCATCTTCAGTCATGTTTGCATTTGCTGTCGATAAATTGCAGACTTTGCCACAGTTTCCTTTCAAGCCAAAGTCTTTCAAATCAACTGGTGTGTCACCTAATATTAGGGGAGCTAGTGAAAAGTATGCAGACCCCAAGGATTTCCTAGAGGAATTCAATGACTGGAAGGAAAATTACAGTCAAATGCTTGCTTCTTCAGGCAAGGAAATCACACCAGATGTTGAAAAAAATATACAAATAGTAGAAAATTATGCAAATATGATGGATCGTGAGAAAAAGATGCTTGGAATCAAATAATGAGATGTGAGTCTGATTTTACACGAATAATCATATCAAGGTACAATGAAAGCTTGGATTGGGTAAAAAGTTTAAAATTTAAATATACAATTTACAACAAAGGCGAAGATATTGATTTGCCTTTTATTAAATTAGAAAATGTGGGCAGGGAAGCCCAAACATTCTTGTATCACATCGTTGAAAACTATGATAATTTGGATGAGATAAATATTTTTTTACAAGGTAATCCTTTTGATCATTTTTCCAGCCTGTTGGAATTTTTGAATGATTTTCCAATTAATTTGTCAAAAGCCAAGTTCTTCTCACAAGGATGTTTGGGATTGGCAGACAGGATATTGGAAGAAGATTTAGAGACATGCCACAGTTACAAGGTTTATCCAGAAGAGATTCAACAAGTTGCTTTCAATAAAACTGGAACAAAGTTTTGTTTTGCAAATGGGGCGCAACATGTTGTTCATAGAAACAATATCGTTAAACATTCACGATCTTTTTATGAAAAATTATTGAGTGATATTGACTGGAATGGTCACGCCCCTTGGAGTATTGAAAGAATTTGGCCAGAGATTTTTAATTAGACAAAAGCATACCATTCAGGAATGTTGCGTTTTTTCCATGCAGCAAGATGTTTTTTGGCGTGGATATAGTAGTTCCTATATGCTGATACAGGATTATCATTTTTGTATTCATCTGGCATGGCTTGAGCAAAGGGTGTCAATTCGCCTTCTGGGATGTTGTTTGCTTGTGCCATGCATTCTTCAATAACTTTTTGAGATGCGTGTACTCTTTCATAGCGGAATGTGTATTCCTTGCAAAGTTCGATGCCTAGTTGGCAAAGCCAAATGAAATTGGATCGGGACTTGCCAGTCCAAATCCTACAAGGGTGATTTACATGGCAAGACTTATATGGAGTTTTTACATTCAACAAGTTAAGGGAAGTGCAGAGTAACTGCGCCGTTTCCAATGGCATTTTGGTCACATGGCGATCAACATGTTGACGAGCGCATTCTTCATGGTTTTCGTTGATAACAAAAATGTTCATTGGATTCACTCCGCTTATCAAAAAAAAGAACCCTCGACTTTTACATCGAGGGTTCTTTGGAATCAAGAAAAATTTAGATGCCACTACCACCATTGAATCCCATTTTACCACCACCGAAACCGCCACCCATACCGAAAGCACCGCCTCCTAGTTGTCCACCAATTTGACCACCAAATCCACCACCTCCAAACCCTTGGACACCACCACCGAATCCTTGTACTCCACCGCCAAATCCTTGCATTCCACCACCTAGACCACCACCAAATCCTCCTCCAAAACCACCCATTCCCATACCACTTATGCTACCGCCACCCATGCCTAGTTGATAACCACCTTGAATTGGAATCACGCTGTAAGGCCCACCCATGCCCGTGGGTCTGACAATAGTCCCCGGTGTATATGCACCGTAAGGACTGTTGTTGCCACCACCCATTCCTCCTCCACCCATCATGCCACCACCCATGCCACCGCCCATGCCCATCATTCCACCCATGCCTCCACCAATTCCTTGCATTCCTCCACCAAAGCCACCCATACCTCCACCGAATCCTTGCATACCACCACCTAGTCCACCGCCGAATCCTTGCATACCACCACCTAGACCACCGCCGAATCCTTGCATGCCTCCACCTAGTCCACCGCCAAACCCTTGCATTCCACCACCCATGCCACCGCTGAATCCTTGCATTCCACCACCCAATCCTTGGGCACCTCCTCCAACCCCACCTTGCATTCCACCGCCTAAACCTTGGGCACCTCCTCCAACTCCTTGACCACCAAGCTGACCATTAGCAACTGGTGGACGGAGTGGTGCTGGTTGTGGTGGCCTTGGTGGCATCGTTGGACGGAATTGTGCTGAAGCAACAACTCCCAACATGGCTAAACAAAAAGTCGCAACACTAAACTGGATGAATTTCAACATCTTTAAACCCCTTTATAGTTGTGAACAAAAATCTCAGTAAATAGCATCCTCAATTGCCAAAGTTATATTCCTACGCTCCCTTTGCAAATCTCTCCTCTTCTCTGCCCTACTGTTCATAAGTTGTTGTTGCCAATAATTATTCCAATAGTTGTTCCAATAATTTGAATAATGTTGATCGGCATGTTTATTTTTAGCTTGGTATTCTTCCTCAAGCTTTTGTCTTTCCTTTTCCAACATCTTGACAAGCATTTGTTCAGCAAGTTTTTGAGCAGCATCAACAGAAGATACAGTCATTTTTTCATGCAAGGTCATCGTTCTTTTTTGATCCAACCTTGCCAACACCGCATCAACTTTTCTGCGCTCCTCTTGTGCATCCCTTCCGTTACCAACAATCAAATTAAGAGCAGCACGGGGATCTGTAATCAAAGCATCATACATGCTGTTAGACCAACCCGAATCCTTGATGTGGTTTTCGGTGCAGTAAGTTTTGTTGTTGTAAACAAAAAGGACATGCTCCTTGCCACACAACGGGCAAAACTTGTTGTTTTGCAGCCATCCATCAACTTTCATGCTTTTCCATGAGTCGTGCATCTCAATCCCTCCTCTACTATCTACCCTTACATCTAGTGTAAACACATCAACACAATCAAACAACTTTTCTTGATATATCAAAATATATCACAACATATCTTATCACACCCCAATAATAATACGCAAAAACAGCAATTTTTGTTGTATTTTAAGAAAATTTTGGTAAATCGTGTTAAAATTTAAGCATGAACGACATTTCAACATTTAATGAAGTAAACATCAAAGAAATTGCCAAGGGCATAGCATATAGCTCCGCTTCCATAAACTTAAGTATTCGTTATATTGATGAAGATGAATATGTGGCGATGCATCCAGAAGAGAAAAGTGCAATTTTTGATGGTTGCATAGCTGAAGCTGAATTAATTGTAAACACGATACACGAATCCTTTGATGCCTTGAATGCTGGCAAGATTATCAGTCTTGATATAAGTGAAAAACAAGATTTTACAACAACATCTTTTAGATTTTTGATTATAAAAAAAGAAAGAACAATAAAACTTTCAAACAACCAATATAGAATTTTTTATACAGGTTTGAAATTTGGTGAAGCAACACATGATGGGCTTGGAATATTCAATACATTTGTGCCAAAGTTATACATGATAAGAAACAGACAAACATCAAAAATTCAGTTAGCCAAGATTTACAATGAACAACAAAAAAACGAATTCAATGAGCAGTATTCCCGAAACGAAACTTATGATGTGATTTCACTTAATGATTATCTGTCGAAAATGGATAGCTTCTCGAAAACAATTAAAGTTATCGATTTGACTTAGATTCTTTAAGTTCGATGTATTCTGCAAAACTTATAAATCTATTTTCTTTGACTTTGACTGGAAGATTTTTGCTTGGTGTGCTGGTGAAATCTTCGATTGATTTCATGGACATGGATTCAGCTGCTTTTTTAATTTTGTCGGAAGGACAAACATCATCTTGCTTGCAACGCTTGACGGCGTACATGAAATTTTTCTGTGCTTGTGATTGTGCTGGCATAGTACACCTTCTTAGTCGATAAACACTATAATAAAGATATGAGCAAACTGTTTTTATATATTTTAAATCTGATTAAAAAAGTATTCAACTGGAAGACTGAAGTACCAGAACTTGATGACTTTGACAAAAATTCAATCGATGGATTTGGCAGTCTTTTAAACAAACTCCGTGAGAACAATAGTCTTTTGCCTTTGTGGCGATGTGAAATTCTTGATGAGGAAGCCAGAAAACATGCTGTTGACATGTGTAAAGCAAATTCATTGTTTTACAATTTAGACTATGTTGCTTTAAATTACAAAATGCAAAGCATTGAAGTGTTTATCAATCGTGCTGCCATGAATGTTGGCAATTGTAATGGTAATTACAAAGATATGTTTAGGGACATGGCATCAGATATTAAACTGAGAAACAATTTTATTGACGGAAGATTTGTTTATTTCGGTGTGAGCAAATGCGAAAACTATTGGGCTATTGTATTTACAGGATGAAAAATGTCTAGAAATTATAAACTTGTTTTGCGTTTTGAAAGAAACATAACATCGGAAGATCTCAAAGTTGTTGAGAAATACCTCAAATCCAGAGACATCAAAAATTTCAAAAAACATGGTTGGACTGTTAGTCATGAATTAACAAAAATAAAAGAAAAAAATGGCAGGGAAATCCTTGCTAAGTTACCTGCTAAAGAAATTCTTGATTTGATAAAAAATGATGTGGAAGAATTTGTTCACACGCACAAAGGCAAAGAATACAAAATCAAGTTGCGTAAATCTCGTTACAAGATATTTGCTGACAATCCAGATTGCATCAGCTGTGGACTCAAAGGCAGTTTGATGATTCTTGAAAAACAAAAATCAGATTTGAATCCTCACTTCAATCTTTATGCCGTTGATGCCAAAGGAAATGAAGTTTTGATGACAAGAGATCACATCACACCAAAATCATGTGGTGGTTCTGACTCAATAACTAATTTGCAAACATTATGTTCATTTTGCAATAATCTTAAATCAAATAGTTTTTTAACACCCGATCAGATATCAAACCTTAGAAAGGCACATGAAATGTGCAAGGAAAAGGGCAACTTATCTGCGAAGGAAAAAGCAAAAGCTTTGAACATGCTGAAATTTTTCTTTGAGGATGAATGATTTTCAGTTAGTATGTGTTTGTGCCATATAGGAAATAAACATATGCTGAAAGACATATTCAAAGAGAATTTTTGGAAAATTATCGCCACCTATTCGATAACATTCCTTGAATTCACGGCATTTTCGTTGATGCCTTATGTGATAGGTCTTGCCATTGATGATTTAATCTCTGGTAAAAAAGATTATTTGTTCATTTATGCTGCGCTTCTTTTTGGTGCTTTGATCATAGGCACAGCAAGAAGAATGTTTGATACTAGGGTTTTTTGCAGAATTTATTTCAATAAAGCCACGCAAGTCATTGGTACTTTGAGAAAGAGCAACCTTGATTCCAAAAGAATCATATCAAGATATGGTCTTGTTGGTTTCTATAGTGACTTTTTTGAATATACTCTACCGAATATATTCAATGTAATAATTGGTATCGTAATATCTTTGGTCATGATTCTTTACATCGAAGGCTATTTGATAGTCTTTATCATCCCTGCTGTGATCTTGGAAATTATAAGTCATAAATATTTTTCAAAGATTATTCAGGCGAAAGAATATGAGATGCAAAATCTCCGTGAAGAAATCAGTCATGATTTGGCTGACAACAAAGACTGCACAGGTCATCTTGAGGAACAACTTAATGTCATCGTAAAGAAATCTGACCTTGAATCATACAGCTGGGCCGTAGCTGATTCGATATCGTGCATTATTGAAATAACATGTCTTTTATTGATTACGAGTTCTAATCTAACCCTTGGGGAGATAACTTCTGTATTGATGTACACGAACAGGGTTTTTGAAAAGGCACATCTGTCGTATCATTATTTTATCAGCAAAATCTTATTGGAGATGAGTGACGATCTTCTAGGTAATCCTAAATAAGTCTGTTGTATATTTTTGAACTTGGTGGCAAGAAATTCCTGTTTGAATAAACATATCTTATTGACTCAGCGACATAATCAGCTGTCAACAAGCTGATTGTCCTGTCTTCCCTCAATTCCTTGACAATTTCAAATTGTATTGCATCTACTGATGGATCAAATCTTGTTTTTCTCCAGTATTGTGTAAGGTTGTTTTTTGAAAAAGCAGAGTATTTCCCATCTGGCTTTCCTTGATAACAACATATGCCATGTTTATCCAGTTCATGCATGATGAAATTCTTCATGTTTATTCCACATGTGTAAGATGATTTTGGCCATCCTTCACCATAACCAAGAATAATCTCTAAGTTTGGGTCTTTTGCCAATTTTCTGACATTATTGGATACGCCATGTATGAAAAAGACAAACACAGTTTGATGAAACTTTTTAAGATTGTTAACTTTTCTCAACAATGGCAGAAGGAACTCATCTTGAACAACATCAACCATGTGTGTCAAATCGTTGCAATTTGCCTTGCTGGCATTGATATCAACAACTTCAGACTTCTGCCAACCGTGGTTTATTATTGCCGAACCGTTCAGAGTTGATGCCAGTCTTTCAACAATAATGTCAGTATTGAAATCATCGGCTTTATAACCATGAGGAGCAACAAACAAAAAAGGACTAGTGCCGTGTATCAAACTTACTCTTTGCATACTAATAATTATAGACTTTGTTTGTAGAAAAAATTTTTATGTTTCATAAATAATGTCTATGCCTTCAAAAAGAAAAAAGAAAGGAGCAGTTAAAAGCATAGACTTATCAAAAAATAAGTCTTGCACACTTTTTGCTATCATGTGCAGCTTAAGTAATATAAAAGAACTGTTCCCGAACATCAAAATAAAAATCAAAAATAAATAAAATTTTTTGTGGAATTCATCTTGCTTACTGACTGAAGGGGTGTATCCTCTCCTAGGGTCAGTCACTCTAAGAGAATGTGTTTGAAGTCACACTCGGTGGACTGGCTACATGGAGGTTATCACGGATGAAGAGCAAGAAAATGAGCCAAAAGGGTACTCCGCTGAATTTGAAAATTGAGCAGATTGATGCGGTAAGGAATATTCGACGAGCCTGTCCCAAGTTAATCAATCGTGGATATGAGCCTTGGAACTTGGTTTCAACTCTGGTCACCAGCAAAGATGCAAACGATAATCTTGAATTCATCAAGCTGATCTCCATTGAGAAGAAAATTCTAACTCTTGCTGCCTCTATTTTGCAGAGTGGTCAGATTCATAGCATCACCGCCATCAAGTCCAAGGAGAAAGACAAATTCATTAATGTCGCTGGTCAAAGGCGATGTATTGCTATCAGTTTGTTGGAGGCAATAAGAAAAGTTTATTCCTCCAAGGTTGACAAGATTGTCAAGGAGATGAACAAGGTTTTGAAGGATGCGATGAGTGAAATCATCAATCCTGATCCATCTGAAGGTTATGTTGAGGAAACAGATGGGCATGAATACTTCGGACAAGATAATTTTGGAAAGAATCCATTTACCATCAGCGTTCAAGTTGTTGAATTGACTGAAGAAGAGATTGATGAGATTGCCTGTGACGAGAACAACGAAACCCTGCCTATGAGTGAATTGGATTGGGGTTATGAATTCAAGCGCATGCTTGAAACAATCAACCCTAAGACTGGTTCTTTCTACACCATCAAGGAAGTTTCCAATCGACACAAGAAGAGTTACACTTTTGTGCGAACTCGTTCTGCATGGCCTTACCTGTATCCGGCTTGGAAAGAAAAGATTGATGAATTGTTTGAAGCCCGTGCTATGGGTCTTCAACCCAAGGATGCAATCAATCTGACTGAAGCGACAAACGAAGCACTCAAGCTCAAGGCTGAAGCAGAATCAAAGATTCTGGATAAGATTGAAGAAGATACCAAAGCAACAAGTGAAATCATCGAGGAGGAATCGAAGCCCAAAAAGAGCAAGGAAGAGAAAAAGGCTAAAGCTTCAGCCTCCAAGAAAGGCAAAAAGGAGGAGGAAGAAGAAACTCCCGCTGCTCCAATCAGCATGAAAGGCAAGATTAAAAAGAAGAAGGGTGATGAAGAGTTTGACCCAAGATTGAGCTTTGATGAGATCAAGGAATTAATCATCAACACACCAAGGACAAACAAGGTTCGTATTGAAGCTTTGGCTGAAACGATCCAGTTGTCTTTTGAAGATGCGATGATTCTGCTTGACGAAGCTGTATAAATATTATACAATCGAAACCCTCTCGCCAGCAGTTATGGCGAGAGGGTTTTTTATTTGGTGGAATCAAAATGAACATTCAAAAAATTGAAAATTACAAGGATGTTTGTTTCAAGAGACTGGCACGGTCGAATAAATTGACGATAGGATGGCGCAAACACTTCAAACTCTCTAAATCGCAATACATGGGGTTTGTAAGACAATTACGCAAAAATCCCAAAGAAGTAGCTAAAAGAATCAAAGAAAGATCAATACGCAAGAGATTCTACAAAAACATCAATACCATGATGTATGCATTCAAAATTGAAGAAACAATTTTCAAACAATTTACCCTTGCTATTTACCACATCATGCAAAGATTGCGTGTTCCTGTGGAGAAACATGAAGAAGGACTTTCTATTGGTTATCTGGCCATTCTTTCTGCCACTTGGTCATATGCGATACCTCAAATTAAATTCATGACTTTTGTTTATCGCAGCATCATGATGAGAATAATGAATTGGAAAGGAAATGATTACAGATACAGCAAATCTAGAATGCACAACAATCTTACATACAGCATCAGCGATGTTGGCAGCAAAGAAGTTATAGCTGAAGAATTTTTTACTTGTGTAGATAAGGAACCAGAGGAAAAAAAAGTAAAAGAAATGTATGCTCTATTTTTTAAATGTTTAAAACAAATCCAAGTCACAAAACTTGAGAAGTTATTGCTGGTTTCCTATTTCAATACCCAATTGAAACATCATAGGAATAAAGCAAATTACATGCATATTTACCAGCGTTATTTCAAACACCCAGTTCCAGGCAAAGTTGTTAGCCGTCAAGCCATAAATTTAAGACTACATAGAATTAAAACTTTGTTTTTAAAGGCATTTGTTAAGAATGTTGGTGATTTTGAACAAGCAAAAAAATATACGAGGTATTTTTAAGTGATTAACCATGATAAAAAATTTGTTTTCATACACATACCAAAAAATGCTGGTACATCTGTTGAAAAACATTTTCAATATGACCATAAAGGTAGACCACACATTCTGGCGAGTGAATATGCCATCAATTATCCACATTATTACTATTGGTGTATTATCAGAAACACATGGGACAGATTAGTGAGCATGTACCATTACAATTCAGTATTGACTGAAACAATGAGTTTCAAAGAATTTTGTGTTGATATTGTTCATCCACAGGGAAGTAAAAGTTCTCCCTCAAAAGAAGGTTTTGTTTATTTTACTGGTGTTCATGGACAATTATATCTTTGTAGTGGACTAAATGGATTTTATCAAATAGACTACTATGCCAATTTTCATAATTTAAAAGAAGATATCAACAAAGTATTTAATATTTTAAAAATTGAAGACAAAGAAATACCTTACGAAAATAGAACAAAACACGATGATTACAGAAGTTATTATGACCATGAATGCATTGATGCATGTTATGCCAGATACAAACATGAAATTGACCATTTTGGATTCTGCTTTGAAGATCCAAGAACAACAAAAAGTTTTGTTGGATTAGATTTGAGCGGAATCAAATAATATAATTTGATGGAGAATCAACATGAATTCAATTCATCCATCGAATTTAACAGTTAAAAATAAAGCTATTGGTGAAGAGAAATTTGATGCCATATTTCTGAATATTCCACGATATGGTGGTTTATGTGAAACACCAGAACAATACTGCACAAAGATGACAAACATCATAGGTTTATTCGATAAAAAATTGAAACAAGATGGATTATTTTTTATTCGTACTTCAGACAGTCAATTTGGTGCCAAAGCTTACAAAGTAGATGTTGAACAAATAGGTAGAATGCGCCAAGATATTCACGCTGGTCATTCGACTCCAAGATTCTTCAAAAACAAGTATGAAGAAGATACCATCGGCGTTGCCGGGGAGAGACAGTTTGGAATTGAGTTCAACATGCCCGTCGATATGGAGGCGAGAAAATCTGGTGATTTGGGAATAGATTTTGAATATGATGGCAAGAAAATTGATGTGAAAACTGCGAGAAAGGCATATAACCTTTTGGTTAAAAACCATGAAATAACCAGATGTGCCGATATACTTGTTTTGGCCAAATACAACGATGACAAAAGTGTTGATTTACTTGGATGGGCAACATCTGATGAGATGAGGGAATGTCCCAAAAAAGATTTCGGATATGGAATTGTTAATTATTATAAATCAGCCTACCATCTAAGGCCCATAAGTGAACTAAAGGATTTATTAAACATAAAACACAAACCATTTGAATGGATGAATATCCCAGAATTATTGCTTAATTGCCTTGAGAAAACAGATTGGGGAATCAACAGAATACAGGAAGAGGATAACAAACATATTTTTGTCTTATCTAAAAACAAAGAATTTAAACCAGAATTAAACGAGTCTGATGTAACTTGGATCGACAAATGTCTTCGCAATATCCCAAGCGATGCAGTTGTCTTTGATCCGCTTCGTCTTTTAAAGCTATAATTTTAGCGAGGGATTACCATGAAAATTGAGAATGAAATCAAGCTTGATTACAACGATGTTTTAATCAAGCCTAAAAGAAGCAGACTTGAAAGCAGGGCATCTGTTGATTTAACGAGAGAATACAAATTTCTCCATAGTAAAAAAACAATAGACAGAAAATTTAATGTTGGAATCCCGTTAATAGCTGCAAATATGGATACCGTTGCCACCATGCAAATGGCAGAAGAACTTGCCAAGCATGATTGTTGGACAGCATTGCACAAATTTTATTCAGTAGCCGAATTAGAAAGATTTTTTAAAACAAGCGAAGCTGCTGCAAAATGTTTTTATACAACTGGAATCAAGAAAGAAGATTTTGAAAAGCTATCCATGCTTTCGGGTCTTGGCACACCTATTAACTATATCTGCATTGATGTGGCAAATGGTCACACACAACAGTTTGTTGAAAAATGCAGACAAGCCAGAGATTTATTTCCAGAAGCAGTCATCATGGCTGGAAATGTTGTCGGTGCAGAAATGGTTCAAGAACTTTTAATTGTCGGTCTTGTTGATGTCGTGAAGACAGGAATAGGTGGGGGAAGCGGATGTAGCACTCGTCACACAACTGGTGTTGGTATGCCTCAATTGACAGCAACTATAGAAGCTGCTGATGCTGCACATGGAATAGGTGGCCATATTTGTTCTGATGGCGGTTGCCGTTTGCCAGCTGACATCGTCAAATCAATAGCTGCTGGTGCTGACTTTGTGATGGTTGGAGGAATGCTGGCTGGTCACGATGAGTGTGGTGGAACATTCAGAACTGATGCGACTGGCAAAAAGTTAAGCATGGTTTTCTATGGCATGAGTAGTCAAATGGCTATGGATAAGCATTATGGTGGAAAAGCTAATTACCGTGCTAGTGAAGGAAAAGTTATTGAAGTTCCATATAAAGGTAAAGTTGAAAACACTATTCAACAAATACTGGGTGGTTTGAGAAGTGCTTGTACTTATGTTGGTGCATCAAAACTTAAAGATCTAAGCAAATGTACAACATTCGTCAGAGTAAATCGTGTACACGATGACATGCGTGTTTGATTATTGCATTACGGCAGCAGCTGTTTGAGTCTTGTTTTGTCCATGTGCTGCTGCTGGCATGACTGGTTTTTTCTGCATAGATTGTTGTACCAAATGCGACAAAGACTGCATTTGTTTGACCAATTCTGGATTAGATGCCCCAACAACCTTGATAAAATTATTTATTGCTGCCTGTAATTCTGTATTTGCTTGATTTAAGGCTTGCGGATTAGAAGTGGCTTGTATGTCTTCACTAATAACATTTTTAAAATAATTTAAAATATCTACATCATTGGTATTTTTTGAAACAAGTATATTCAATTTTCTGATATGAGACTCACAAATGTTTTTTGCTTGCCAAATATTGGAAAGATTGTGTGAAAATGATTCAAGGTTTAATTTTTCAAAATTTTTCATTTCAACCCCAGTTTATCTAATATATATATGTTATTAATTGAAAAGGTGAAAAATGCTTACATTAAATGATTTCAAGAAAGCCAGTAACATAAGCACAGTATTTTCAAAACTGTTTGAAGCAAGAGATTTTGCACATTATGCACACTTGAGAACCAAATCTTATGCAAGCCACAAGGCATTAAATGGATTTTATGATGACTTTCTTGAGTTAACCGATCAACTTATTGAGACTTATCAAGGTCAGTATGGAATACAAAAATTTGCCATACAATCTGTTGTGGAAAGTGATGTTGTTGAATATTTTGAAGATTTAGGCAAATTCCTTACTGAGTCACACAAGGCTGTTGAAGAAAAAGATACACATTTGCATAACATAATTGACGAATTGACAGCACTTGCTTATCAAACACTTTACAAATTGAAGTTCCTCAAATGATAAACAAAGAAAATAAATATTTTGGCACCGTATTGAATGTGATCGATGGCGACACATTTGAGGTGTTGATTGAACTTGGTTTTGGTGTAACTCAAAAGTTTCATGTGCGATTGGATGGCATAGATACTCCAGAAAAGAACACAGAAAAAGGTAAAAGAGCTAAGGAATATGTAAAACATTTAATTGAAGGCAAGACAGTAATGCTCAGGGATGCTGGAGCAGAGAAGTTTGGTAGGGCTAGGGCATCAATAGAAACTATGGAAGGCAAAGACCTTACTGAGTTGTTGATAGAAAACAAAATTGGCAAGGAGTATCATGGTGGAAAGAAAGAGCCATTCACTCTTAGTATGATTTGACAAATAAGCAAGTATTACTATAATAATTCGTGTGTCATATAGACACTTTCTTTAACTTGAGGATTTAAACGATGAAGAATTTTATTATTGCTATGGCTTTTGCAGTCACCTCCACCTTTGCTTTTGCTGGCGATGCCCCCAAGGCTCAGGCTCCAGCCAAGCCAGAGGCAAAGAAGGCTGCAACCACCACTACCAGCACCGTTTTGGTTGCTCGTCCAGCCACCCTTCGTGAACGCCGTCACCTTGTTGTTGTCGAGCCTGTAAAGGTTGTCGAAACCAAGAAGGTTGTCGAAGTCAAGGAAGTCAAGGTTGTCAAGGGTTCCTCCTGTGATTGCTGCGAAGCTGTCACCGCAACCCCTGTTCGTGGCCTTCTTGGTCGTGTTCGTGGTCGTGTTAGCTCCACCGTTTCCGGTGTTGCTGATTGCGTAAGCTGCAAGTAATTAATTTATTTGCAAATATAAAAGCTGCATGGCATAATGCTGTGCAGCTTTTTTTTATTTTTTCAAGGAGGAATTTACATGTTTCTTGCTTTGCTAATTTCGGTTTTTTCTCAAAAGACCAACGAAATTCCCATGCAATTCCTTAAAGTGGAATCAGTTGGAATCAATCCAGTAAATCCTTTGATTATTGATGACAAAGTCATTTACACAAGATCATGCACAGACAAAATGATTAAAGATTTCAACAAGGCTGAAATCTATTTGATTCAATACACAGGGCTAAGAAACGAAAGCAAAGCTATTTTAGTTGGCAACATTTCTTGCATCTTTTACTCAGCTGATAATAAATGGCTAATAGCCTCAACTCAATTGAAAAAAGATGTTCCTGAAAATCATGTTTTGAGGGCAAAAGTCAGAGCCAAGAAGTCTAAGGATCTTCCCAACGGTGTGACAGAAATACAAGAAGCTGAGATAGTTGAGTTTTATTTGAAGCCAGTCGATAAAGCAACTAGCTTTCGATGATCTTCTTGATTTTCTTCAGAGCATCTTTATTGTTTTTAAAGAATATTCCGTGCCCACCTTTGGCACGGAATTGTTCTATATTGTCATCAAAATCATCAATAAGTATTGCCTTTGGACTTGCATAATTTTGTTTTTCTTTGGAGTCTTTGCTGCAAAACACACGATCAGCATCCAATCCCAAATATTTCTTGCACCAAATCTTTTTGCCTTCACAAGCAGCCATGCAACCACTAACAGAACTTAAGATGAGTGGTTGATATTTCTCCAGATTATTCCACAAATCTTTGTAATCTGGCATTGGTGGCAGATTTGACCAGAACTCAATCCGTTTCTTAAAAGGAACATCCTTTATGAATTCTTTGAATAATCTTGTATATTCTTTCTTGCTGACTTTTGACATATCGATGCCAAGTATTTCGGATAATCCTCGTGTCAAATCTACTAGGACACCATCTAAATCTACGAACAAAATGTGTTGCATAAACTATCTACCCTTAAAATAAAAGTTTTATCAATCATAAATAAAACATGATTAGATTTCAAGATTATTTAAAAGAATCCAATACAACTCTTCAATATCATGATGAGTTGAACAACAAATTTTGGGATGGTTTCAAACTTGACCAGAAAGTCAGGAAAAAACTTATTGAAATAGCCAATTTTTGGCAAGAGTTTGCGAATATACCTGACAAAGCCATGAGGGATATTCTTTTGGTTGGTGGTAACGCAAATTACAATTACACCAAATATTCTGATTTGGATGTGCATTTGTTGGTGGATAAAAAGAAAATAGCTGAATGTGACAAAGATTTGATTGATGATTATTTAAAAGATAAAAAATCATTGTGGTCGTTGACTCATGACATTAAAGTATATGGTTTCCCTGTTGAACTTTACGCACAAGACATCAATGAAAAAGCATCGAAAGATCAAGGTGTTTATTCACTTAAAAACAACAAATGGATTCGCAAACCAGTATTCACAAAAATTAATTTGGATGATCCTCAGATAACTAAAAAGTCTAAAAATTTGATGCATCACATTGATTTTTTCATAACAAACAAGGTTGATGATTTGAAGATTCTCGATGGTTTCAAGGAGAAGCTTAGAGATATGCGTTCATCCGGCATAGAAAAGGGTGGTGAATTCAGCTTGGAAAATCTGGTATTCAAGGAATTGAGAAATCTTGGATATTTGGACAAATTCACAGACTACATTACTAAGTTAGAAGACAAATCATTAAGCATGGAGAAAAAAAATGACAGAAGAAAGAATTAAAGAGATAGTTGAGGGCAAGCTACAAAAAGCCTATGGTTTTGATCCATTGACTATTATCACGGTCATTTCAATTTTGATTCAAGCTTACAAGCTTTATAAAAAATGCAAGTCCACCGATACGCTCCTAAAAAGGAATGTGCGTAGAAATGGACTTGCATCAAGGATATTTTTCAGGAAAGTCGCATCTGACTTGGTTGCAGAAGCCAAAATCGACCCAGTTGTAGCGGACGAAATAGTCGAAGAATTCAAAGCCGAGTATCTTAAGGACTAAGCCTTCTTCACGGTCTGATTCGGTGCTGGTGTTGTTGATTGTGTTTGAAACTCTTGCATAAGGGACTGAGCTTGCTCTTCTAAGGCCTTAATTTTCTCTTTATGCTCTTCAATCAACTTTTTAATCTCAATGCTCAAAGTTTTCTTTTTATCGTGCAAAGCAGCGATTTTTGAAGAAAACTCAACAAACTTGTCGGAAAGAAGCAAGTCAGGATTCATAGCATTACTCTTGGGTGGGTTTTTGGAAAAAATAACTCACTAAATTATATTTTGAATTTTTTATCAAATCAATAAAAAAATAGGGGTGCAGTAATTGCACCCCTATTTAAGTTTAAATTTTAAATTATATTAGACGGGAACAACGCCGGGAACGCTTCCGATTGTCTGTAGTGTGTCAGTAAACTGACCACCATCATTCAATTCGGTTACCTTAACAAGCTGGGGATCTCCACCCTCAGCTGTTGTCATATAACCAGTTCTCTGGGTGCTTTGAGCTACTCCACCAACAACTACAACGCTGGTGTCTAGGGAACCCTGAGTTCCTTCTGTTGGAACATAAACATTACCAGCACCAATTGTTTGTGGTGTTAGTCTTAGATTGTAAGTTGCCATATTAATATTCTCCTAAAAAATAGTTTCACAAGCTTGTGACTATTCTCACGATTCTTCGTGCTTTCTGGCTTTTACACCAAGGAGCATAGTCCTCTCCCATTTTTATTACAAGCCTCTAGGCAATATTATTTATACTTTTTGTATCATTTTTTATAAATTCATTACTCTATTAGGCATTTTATTCAGGCAATTCTTCCTCATTCCCACCAAATGTCTTAACATTCAACACATCCAATCCGTGCCCTGCTCTTGCAGCTATCAATTCATTTTCTTTATTCTCTATTCTTTTCTTCAATGATTTTATTGATTTTTCAATCATCATTTTGTCATTCAAGTATTGTTTACTAAGTTCTGCGTCTTTTTCAGAGGCAAGATTTAGAACTATATTTTCCATATTTTTCTTAGCAGTTTCCAATTGACTAGATAATGCAGCTTTTTCCTTTGTCAATTTTTCTATTAATTTTGCCATTTGCACAGCGGAAAGCAAAGGTTCTTTGACAGGGTCTATTCCTCTTGCCATTTTTTCTCCATAATGTGCTGGAATGTCAGATGGATCATATTGATGCATCTTAAACCCTTCTAGCTCATCATCTGTAATCTTTTCGGCACCACCTCTTGTAGCTCTTGACATCAACAATGAACGAACATTTTTCATGCTGTTTTCATAGTTGTTTTTTAGTATCATGGAGTACATATCAATCAATTCACCAGCGTTTTTATCATTCATCTTGTAATTTGATTTAAGATATTTTTTAAGAACATCCTTGGCATTTATTTTCATTTGTTCAAATTTTTTGACATTTTCCTCATCTGCCTTGGCAAGAACTTTGTTTCTTCTTTCACCTCTGCCAAGTATTTCATCCAATTCAACTTGATTCATTATTCTGTCAGATAATGCTTCCAAAGCATGTTTTGCATTTGGATCACTTCTCAATGAAGCGTTGATAACATGAAATTTATCGCCTATTTTTGTTGGGAAATTATCAAGTAGCTCATCTGGGTCTATTGCAGCCATCAAATGAACTCTACTCACACCACCACTTGCCGGATGTGGTTCAATTATGTTTGTTAAAAAATCTTTCTTCTGTTTCTTGCTTAACCATTCCCAATCTTTTCCACCGAATGCCTTTAACATAGCTGGATCATCTGGTGCATGTGATAGACCTTGTTCGCTGCTATAGACATTGTCATCATCGCCTTCATACAACTTGGCGACATAATTTACCCATGCATTCCACAATGTTTCTGAAGTCATGCCCAATTCATTGAACATGAAATCAAGAACTTCTTTGTAGGCTGCAACAGCTTTATCAACCAATTTTTCATTTTGTTTGTCGCTTGGTTGCCATCCTTTTCCAGCTTCTATCATCCTCTTTAATTCACGCCACTTTTTCTTGGTTTCCTCTGGCATATCTGTATTTTGAACAAGATCAGCAACTGCCTTGTACATTCTTGTGTTGTGTGTGTCTATACAACCAAGTCTTCCGAATAAAAGTTGCACAACGAATCCAGCCTTAATCGGTGCGATACCGGGAAGTCTTGAAAAAAGTCGCATTAATCCTTCATAATCACCTGAATCGGCAAGCTGCATAGATGTTGAATAAAGAGAATCTCTGTTATTCCATACTTCTTCTACCAGTCTTGTTTTGAAACCGGCACCCATGTCAGCAACCATAGCAAAAATCTTACCTTTGTGTGTGCCCGAACCATCTCCATCTTTTGCGAATATTTTTCCACTTCTCTGGGCACCAACACCAGCTATGAAATTACCAAGTTCTTCTCTGGTTATCTTGTTTTTTGTTTTAAGCCATTTGATCAATACTGGAAACCACTCATTGAAATGTGAAAATTTTGTATTTGCTGTCAATGGTGCAAACAACAATGTTTGTGCGAAGTTTTCAGGATTTTTCTGTGCGTAACTTTGAATAAAAGGACTGTGTTGTGCAAATCCTTGGTAACCAGTTATGCACACCTCGCCTGTATCTGTTTTATCTTCAAATTTTGGTATGGAAGTCATTGGTCTGCCTTCGGCATCCAAAATGACTTCCATCAAAATTTTTTCAGCTTCTTGTGAATCCAGCCATAGACTAAAGAATATATTTTTCATTTTTACCTTATGGTGTAGGTGTGGGTGCTGGTGTAGTTGTTGTTGTGCTAGAAGGAACGGGTGTTGTTGTGGTTGATGGTGCTGGAGTAGTTGCTGGAGAACTTCTCAAAATACCCATCAATAAACCATAGAGTTGACCAAACATCTTTCCATCATTTACACCGATGCTTGCAAGTTTATCATGAATATCTTTTTTGACTGGGTCTGGTGCTGTTCTTGGTGGTGCGACAGCCAATAAATCATCATAGAAATCTTCACCTTCAGAAACCATTCTCGCATCTACCTTGCTTGTTACCAAAGATGATTTCAGATATTTGATAAAAGGTCTGTTACTTGATGCGGTTGAAACTAACCAGTTGGATATTTCATAAGGATAATTTACTGGCATTGGCAAACTATTGAAATAAGTTTTGAATTGATCGTAAATTGCGCCAATGTCTATTGTTGGAGCGTAAGGACCGGGGGCACCACCATATTTTGCAGATACTGCTGCTCCACGGAGTTTCTTGTTTAAATCTTCTATTTCTGGTTGGTGATCCGAAAGAATTTTCTTTACATGACTTAAAACATCAGACATTTGTACATCCATACCCTTATCAATATCTGGATATTTTTTGATTATTTCGACCATTTTATTGACAGCATACATGGCATCATCAAATTGACGCTTGATATCATTTCTGCCAGCTTCTGCCTCTTTTCCTAGACCTTTGAACCAATCTCCCCAACCTCTCCACCAATCCTGTGTTGCACCTTCGACAAAATAATGAGGATAGCTCATAATAAAAGCTTCGCCAAAAAAAGCTGGGTCTTTTTGGGATTTATGTAGAGCTTGCGCTACTTCGACCATTAAATTTCTTGTTTGTTCTGTTAGGTACATTTCTCTCTCCATTACTGCATAATGTATTTACACATATTAAATAAAAAAACACCCGCAAATATTTGCGGGTGTTTTTGAATAAAAATAAAATATTATTTACCTTGCTGCTATATTTACTGGAGAACCGGGTGTTGGTGGTCCTTTGATAAATTGACCCTTTGGCCCTCTTCTTTGTGGTGGTTTTCCTGTCACTTTAGCTGCTTGATTGGGTGTTAAGGCTGGGGCTGCGGATGGTGCAGCAGCTTGTGGTGCTGGTTGAGCAGCGGTGACACTTATATTATCTGGTTGTTTTGGTGCTGGTGCTGGAGTTCTTCTTGCGAAATTGGGATCGTAATGTGAACCGAAATTGTCAGCTAATTTTCTCAAGCGATCCAATTCATTTTTAACTTTGCTCATCACACCTTGCAATTCTGCGTCAGCTGTCGCTGTTTTTTCAAAGCTATCCAAGGCACCATGCAATTGATTTGCCAATTTTGTTTTTGCGCCTACTTGGAATTGCTCCTTACCAGCTGCTGCTGCTCTGGCAGCATATTCGCCACCAGTTTGAAGAGCTTGACTTCCAGCCTTCTTAACTCCAGACCACAATTCTGAACCAACACCTTTTGCAGCATTCCATAAACCAGCAGCACCTCTAGCCAAGCTGCCCAAGAATTCTTTTAATACTTGAACATCTTCGCCATTAGCTTCTGCTTCTGATATGAGCATTGCTACAAGTTCAAAATTCTTCTGTTGCTTTTGTTCTGCCTCGACAAAGTGAACAAATTCCTTGAAATTTAATTTACGCATAATTTCACCAATTAAAAATTTTCTTCAATTATATATATTTGTACTATGAAAACATTTTCAAATTTTTATGAAATTCGCACTCTTTCGGAAGAAGGTGTGAGACAATCATTCCAACAGGGATATCAAAAGGCAAAAGGCAGCTGGAGTCCGACATCTGTACAAGATGCAGCAGCAAGCTTCAATGCCAAGGCTAATAAGCTTGCATCATGGTTTTCTCATACAACTGGTGTTCCAGCACCACTTGCAATAGCAATAATAACAGCTGGTGCCAGCGCAACTCCAGTTGCATTAGCAACAGCTGTTGTGGCATACTTCACAAGAAATGTGGCCTTGAGGCCCATTTTGAATGTTGCAAGCAAAGCTTATGACAAAGTCGCAGATGGTGCAGAAAAAGGATGGGCAGACTATCACAAAGAACATCCAAAAAGAGGCGCATTCTCTTTTGAATGGCAAGTTCAAAATGATCTAGCAAACTACATGCTATACAGAGAATTGTATGATGAAGGAAATATTTTAGTATCTTATCATGAATGGCTACAAAATCCAGACTTTGAATTACTTTCAGAGGCTGAAAAGAAAGGTGTATTAAGCAGGCTTGCTGGCATGGCGGGTGCAGCAGCAGGTCATGTTGCTGGATTTGGTGGTTCAATAGGTGATGCTCTTGACAAAGCAACCAATTGGATCAAACAACATCCAAGAGATGCAATAAAAATAATTTACATGGCAGCTGTTGGTAGCATGCTTGGCGCAGCAGCTGGAAAACTAAGTGCAGCAGCTGTCAACAAAGCTTGGGACATGACACAAGGGATTGGTGACAAGATTGGCATTTCCAATCCAGAACTTATGAAACCAGCACAAGATTTGAATCGCCAATTAACAACCAACGCAGAAGAAATGGCTGGGGAAGGTGATTTTGGTGATGCTAGTGGTGGAGATTTTGGTGATACATCTGCTGCTGCTGCTTCTACAGCTGCTGCTGCAAAACCAGCGTCTGGATTTGCTAGTGGCAAAGTACAAAATGATATTGATGATTCATGGGCATTATCAAAAGCAAAGTCAAATTTAGCAGCGCAACTTGACTCTGATTCAGTATCAAGTTCAGCAACAGTAGCAACAGCAGCAGCACCAGCTGCTGCTGCTGCCAAAGCAATTCCAAATGTTTCAGTAACAAGTTCTGATGCTGGAGATTTTGTTAAGCATGGTTCTGGTTTCCCATATGGCCCCGGAGAAGTTGAAAACAATCCTATGGAATTTGCAAGAAGACAAATGAATCAGCTAGGGCCAACAGTAACACAACCCGGTGGTGTTTCAAGATTGAATATTCCCGGTGGAAGAGGCAAGAGTGTTATCAGCGGTTACATAGATCACAGCAAATACAATGGCAATACCTTCTTGGAATTTATCAAGAGAAGAGAAATCGTTTTATCAGAAAAAATGCATTCTGAAAAACCCATGCTTATGAAGAAAAAGAAAAAAGGTTGAATGTTAAATTAACAAATGTCCAGTTGGACAAAAGGTAATAATGTTAAGTTTCAACGAGTGGCTAGAAGTAAATGAAGCCAAAAAAAGAGATAAATGCTATCATAAAGTGAAAGCAAGATATCGGGTCTGGCCTTCTGCATATGCTAGTGGAGCCTTGTCAAAATGCCGTAAAGTTGGAGCAGATAATTGGGGCGAAAGCTCTAATGAGCATGTTGAAAACAACGAAGAGTCTCTTGATGAAAGCACATTCAAACTAGAAAAGGAAAGAGGCCTTAGAGGCTGGTTTGATAGAAACAAAGGTAAGGGATGGATTGATTGTAAGGCCTCAAAAAAAGGCAAATTAGTACCCTGTGGAAGGAAGAAAACAGGTCAAGGTGCTGAAAGAGAATATCCAGCTTGCAGACCAACGCTTGGTGCATGCAACAAAAGCAAACATAAGAAAAAATCTTCCAAGAGAATCAGCTGGAAGAAAAAGAAAAATTAATCCTCATACGACAAAGACAAATTTCCATCAAGTATGTTCTGCTGAACTAACTTGATTCCGTTTTCCCGAATTTGTCTGATTCTTTCCTTGGTAAGACCCATGTGTTTGGATATTTCCTTCAATGTTTTCTTGTTGTTTCCAAACAAACCATAATAATGTGTCAAAACAAAACTTTCTCTAGGATAATCAGTTTTCAAAAAATCAATGATTTTAGAAGTATCAACACCGATGCTTTCGTTGTGTTCATATTCAACCATATTATTATTTTCTTTTTCATCTATCTTCTTGGTAAAAAATGAATCTTCCAGATTGGAAGAAAAAGTATCATAAAACTTCTTGTCACTTCCATGATCACGCAGGCTGTTATTCATCAAAACCCAAACGCAATATGTGGAAAATTTGAATCCTCTTGTGTAATCAAATCCATCAACTGCTTTTATTATGTTCACAAAACAATCACTAATCAGATCATTCATATTTTGACCATAGTAATCTTTTCTTTTCTTGATGATTTGTGCTGCCAATCTTGTGTTGCAACAGATGAGTAGATCTCTGACCTTGTTTAGTTCTACAAGATAGTTTTCAACTATTATTTTGAATTTTTCTATATTTGAGTTGAGATACCAATCACAGTACTTTTTGGTCTTGTGCTTGATATAGTTCATCTTCCTGAAAAGATGAAATTCTTGGATTTTTGAGAGCAAAGGTTCACAATAGAACTGTCTTAGCTCTGGTGTTATCTTTTCCGCTTCCTTTTGTATATTTTTCTTTTTCTTGAGATAATCGTCATAATTTGGCATATCTGCCATGATGGAAGCTTCTTGATTTGCATCAAGAAAATCATCTGTCATCCATATTTTGAATGTTGTTTTGCTTGATTCTTTGGCGAAATCATCAAAAGTCATATCTGACTCCAAGGATTTTGATCTACCAATTATCGACTTTTATAGCGTTGTCTTTTGACCCGTTGAAAATATAGCTATAAATAATTTTATGTTTCTTAAACTCATCAATCAAGCAAGTATCCATTTTTTTGAAATATATTTTTTCAATTTTTATAGGTTTGAATGAATATAGTCCAAATCCAACACCTTCATACATATCGAGTTTCTTTTTCAAGTTTTTTGATACTAGATATATTTCCCCTCTCACTCCATTAGCACTATTTTCTAGAATCATACCGGGATAATCTCCCAAGCAATAAATTGAGTAATCTTTTGTAGTTGTGGCATCAGCCAAATGAATGGAATCTTCCAAAATATTGTTTGCAAATTTATTGCTTTTCAATGTTCCGTAAACAAAAAGAAGAAATGTGTTTTTCACTTTCAAGCCCTCTGGTTAAGTGCTTTTTTGACATCAATTTCTTTAACAATAAGTTTTTTGTTTTTATATTCATCTATGCGATAATTGAAATCAAACATGACTCTTTCCATGATTTGTGCTAATCCTCTAGCACCAGTTTCCATCTTAATTGCATTTTCAGCTATTAGTTCAACCGCTTTTATATCAAATTTAAGTTCAACCGAATCAATGGCAAAAGATTTTTCATATTGCTTGACCAAACAATTTTTTGTTTGTGTCATCACTTTTACCAAATCATTTTTATCTAAAACTTCCAACATATGAATGTGTGGAAACCTTCCGATAAATTCTGGAATGATTCCGAATTCAACAAGGTCTTCTGGAAGTATTTCTTGATCTATCTGAGTTTCATCTTTTACAGATGAAAACCCCATCTTCCTTTTTCCTGTTCTCTTTTGGATTATTTCATCTATCCCATTGAATGTTCCACCGCAGATGAAAAGAATGTTTGATGTATCGATATGTAGTAATTTGGTTTCTGGATGTTTTCTGCCTCCATTTGGAGGAACGCTGGAAACTGTGCCTTCTATCAATTTAAGCAAGCTTTGTTGCACACCTTCACCGCTGACATCCTTGCTTATGGATACATTATTTTTACTTCTTGCTATTTTGTCTATTTCATCAATATAGATTATTCCAACTTGTGCTGCGTCTATGTTGAAATCTGCGTTTCTTACCAAGGTTGACAGAAGGCTTTCTACATCATCACCAACATATCCAGCCTCAGTCAAACTTGTCGCATCACCTATGGCAAATGGAACATCTAGAAATTTGGCTATACTTTTTGCCAAATGTGTTTTGCCTGAGCCTGTTGGCCCAACAAGCATGACATTTGTTTTTTCAATCGTTACATCCTTGTAGTTTTTCTCAACTTCTTTTTTTGACTTTAATATTCTTTTGTAATGGTTATAGAGAGATATGGAAAGTGCATATTTAGCCTTGTCTTGTCCTATGACACTTTGATCAAGGAATTCTTTAATTTTCTTTGGATAAATGTTTTCCAAAGGTGATTTGTATTTTTCCAAATTCAAGGATTTGGATTGTTCTTTGCTTCTGAGACTGAATATTTCATAGCATGTTCTGTTGCATGCTTGGCATATCCTTGGTTTTGTAGAACCATTTCCTTCTACTACCACGCCAACTTCTTTGACTGGTTTTTCGCAGAAGCTACATACTACTTGTGTTTTCTTTCTTGCCATTTGCAATCCTATGTGAAAAATTATTTTAATTAGTATACATTTTTAAATTTATGTGTCAAACATTTGTTTTTTTAAAAGAATAAAGATATAATTTTTTTAATCGCAATCTTGCCGTTTGAAAGAATGTGTATTTGGTTGCTGAAATTGAATTCAGGGAATGTGTGCATAGTCACACATGGCATAGCCACATAATGGAGGAATCATGTTAGTTCTAACAAGAAAAGTAGACGAAAGCATAACTGTGATGCCAAACATGGCAAATGAGATGCTTTCTGCACTTGATAAAATCGAATCAAGTGAGGATTACAAATCCGTACCAGAATCTGTTCGTGATGAGATTTTATATCTTAAAAAATTAGCTTCTGGTATGCAAGAAAAGTACATTGAAATCAACATTTGCAGAATTGAAGACAACTACAAGGTTCGTGTTGGAATTGAAGCTGACAAGAGCTACAAGATTACCAGAACAGAATTGATTCAAAAATCCAAGCAGAATCCCAAGGAATTTTTCGCAAGATTTAATTGAGAAAAAGCGGGTTTAAACACCCGCTTTTATTTTTTTCTCAAATTCTTCTACAGAAAGATCTTCGTTTTCAAAACAATCAATTAATAAATCAAAATCATTTTTTGACAGGCGCAAGTGTGTTTTGAACTGCGTCATGTTTGAATATTGGTTTTTGACGAGCAATCTATAGGCAGATACTAATTCATTTTGTTTAGTGCTATTTATAATTCTTGAACACTTTTGGCAAAATGTAACGCCATCTATAAGAGTTTCGGGTAATGTTGATGAACAAAATGGACAATAGCAGATCATCACCGATATATATCAATCAAGAATTTAAAATTAAGTTTTGTTCTTTATAAAGTCTTGCATTATTCTTTATTTTCTCAAGTATCTTTGGATTTTCATTCACCAAGCTTTTTATGGTTTTTCCACCGGCATGTTTGATGAAACTGTTTGGTGCATAAGCTTGTTTATAGCCCCATTTCTTTAGTTTCTGGGCAAATATCATGTCTTCATACCAGCAATAAGGATGTTCAGGCAAACCTCCAAGCTTTTGGAAAACTAGCTTGCTGAAAACTGTACAAAAAAAAGGCAGATAGGAATCATCAATTATGATTGGTGGAATGTCTTCTGATTTTGTTTTTTTCAGGAAATTGCATTCTTTGCTCATGGGATTTTCGCAAACAGAACTTACCTGTGCTACTCTTTCATTTTTTAGTTCAAGCATGGCTTTAGTTATGTTCCATAAAAAAGCTGGTTCAACAACTTCTGTATCTGAGTGCATCACACAAACTATATTTGATTTTGTTTTGGCAACAACATTGTTTATTATTTTTCCAAAACCCATATCTTCATCAAATCTATGTGTGTGAAAACCTTGTACTTTTTCAAAACTTGACAAGAATGTTTTATTCTTGGAATTATCATCAGCCAAATGAATGTTGTATCTTGGGTATCTGACGAATCTCAAAATACTTTCTATCAATTTGGTAAGATGTTCATATTGATCTTTGAATGGTATGATTATATCGACATGGAAATCTGTTTGATTTGGCATCAATGGTTTTGAAACTTTTGTGTATTTAGGTTGTTGTTGGTCTGACATACTCTTCCAATTCCTTTAAGAAATTTTCCTCACTAAACATGCATATGTGAAATTTTTTTGACTTCAGATATTCAGCTACAGAAACATCGGTGTTGAAGCAAAAAATTATTTTTTTATCATACTCTTGGATTTTCTGGCATGAAAACCTTAATTTCATCCAGTCATTGTGCATTCTTTGATTTTTAAAAATTGAATGCAAGGATTGTGAATCTATCCTTTTTATTCCTTCGTGCGTACAAAAATCTATCATAGTGAACAGACGAAGTATGTTTACAACATCAAATATGTATGCTTCTGGCATTTTGTCAACAAAAACACCACTTATCAATACAGCTTGTTCTGTAATGTCTGTTGTTTTTGAAGCTGGATTTAGTTTTTCTTGTTCTTTGTTCAATTCATCAAATATTTTCATAAACCAAAATTTAAATGTTTTAAAAGATTGTCTGTTTGTTCCTTGTTCAAGTGAATTCTGTCGCCTGAACTTGATCTAATTAGAAACACTAAGCCATATCTATCACCGGGTTCCCCGACTACTTCAATGTGACTTATATTATCTATATTTATGTATATTTTTTCTGTTAGTTTATAAAAATTTTGGTCTTTGTTTTGGAGCTTGTGAGATGCCCAGCTTGAAACTACTGAACTTACATTTGATTTACTGTTTTCTGACATGTTGCCTCCGATGCTTTAATATAGTTTAAGAATTATCATTTTCCAGTTCACAGTTCCAGTACATTCCATCCAAGAATGCCTTCCAAGACTCATACATGATTACCATCTTGAAATCTTTTACTTTTGGCTTAAATGGTTCTCTCAAAAGTTTCATTCCTCTGGGGAATTTTGAATTCTTAACTTTCTCTAGTTCAAAATCACCTTTTATTGAATTGCATCTAGTACATGCGAGAACACAGTTTTCCCATGTGGTTTTACCGCCTTTGCATTTAGGAATGATGTGATCTATTGTAAGTTCTTCGCTTCCGGGTCTAACACCACAGTATTGACATTTGTAATCATCTCTTCTGAATATATTGTGTCTAGAAAAAATAACTGATTCCCTAGGCATTTTGCCATACTTAGAAAGTTTGATAATTTCTGGTATTTTAAATACACTATTAGGTGTTCTTATTGAATCATCATCATTTTTTGGTCTTATTTCAGACCATTGTTCCCATGTTCTTGGCACATATTCTTCGTCTATGATATGTGCCTTTTTCTTTCCTTCTTTGTCTGTTGTCAAAAGAAGATTGATAGCCTTATAAAGAGGCGTAGTCCCTATGACAGTCCAATTCTTGTTTAAAACAAGTACTGGTTTTTCAAGTTTTGGTATCATGATTTTTATTTATTATTTATTTTCCCAAATAATCTCTTGGCAATCATTTACTTTATTTATTGTTCTTGCCAAGCTGAATAGATAATCACCAAGCCTGTTGAGGAAAACACTTGGTAATTTAAGACTATTTTTTGATTCCAGATTATAAATGTTTCTTTCAACTCGTCTGCAAATAGATCTACATACATGTCCTAATGCGCTATCAACATGTCCAGTAGGTAGTATGAAGTTTTTTAATTTTCCGTTTTCTTTTTCTTGAATATCAATCAATGTTTCAATTTTATTGACAATTTCATCAAATTTGTTTTCTGGTATTTTTGTTCCATAACCAACAAATGCACCCAGAGAAAAACATACATCCATGATTTCTTGTAGAAATAATGCAGATTCTTTTAATTTATCATTGTTAATTATTTGAGCGGACAACAATCCCAAGCTTGAATTAAGTTCATCCAATTCGCCAAGGAAATTAACTATGTAATGATTCTTGGGTGTTTGCGGATCAAACTTAGTAAATGTGTAACCCTTATCGCCATATTTGGTGTAAATCTTAGACATGAATCATTTCTCCAATTAGTCAAACCAAGCGGTGGTTCTGAGATAAAACGATTCAAAGGGGATAACATATGACTTGCCATCGCTGAAAATCACATGATGTTCATATCCTGAATCTGTTTTGTGGAATTCATCATAGAGCCAACAAGCGTTGGAATTTATATCAAATCCAACTCCTGAATGCGTATCAACAGCTATATCTCCAGACAAATCGTATGAAAGATAATAAATTATTTTGTTTTCAACAGAACCTATGACAAAAACATATTCATCATTTTGGTTTGTTGATCTGGAAAATGCTGGGCAATTTAGAAGAACAACTTCCTCCAAAAATCTCTTGATATCTTGTGGTGTTTTTTCTTCTTCAATCAGTATGAAATTATTCTTTTCAAGTTTTGATAAGACTTGATCCCAAAGAGTATCAAACTCTTGTGTTTGGCCCTCTGGCATGTTCATGTGGTTTATTATTTCTGGTGTTATTATAAGCATTTCTTCTTCCCCTGAAAGATCTTGCCCTCATGAATTTAGAACCACATTTGTCGCAATTGTACTTGATTTCTGTCAATCCTTTTTTCTCATCCTTTAAAACATGCTCTGCATGAATATTGCCACCACAATTGCACAGAGTTGGAAAGCCAGCCAGACATTCTTCACATTGCTTTCCGCTATGTCTTGCCCAATGTATTTGATTGTTGTCATTCATTTTCTTCACCTTTTTCATGCAAACCAAAAGCTGATTTGAAGATACAAGTTTGATATTCTCTTGAAAGCTCAAATGCCTCTTCCCGTTTAAAACCACTTTCAAGCAAGGCATTGAAGTAAGATGATACCAAACCAGCAACAGAACGCATTCCAGCACTTGCTTGTTCTAGGGAAGCGATCATCTTGAAATAATCTTTATTTTTCTCACTATCCATAAATTACCTTTCATGGTGTTGCTAGGCAAAATCTTGAAATCTACATAATTATAGTTTTTATAAAACAAAAATACAAACATACGATTAAATACTGTATGTCAAGTTTTTATACATTATGGGAAAAATTGAATGAAGGTAGAACCTTCGGAAAAACAGGTTTATATCCTTTAAATTATCAAGGTGTTGGTCAATATCCACCAGCTTATTTGATACCCGGAAGTGCTGATGCAATCTTTTATATATCAGCCGACGAGAGACTACAACATATCTGGGAAAAGGAGCCATTTAGAATCGACCATCTCAAACCACATCCAATCTGGACACAAAAAAATGGTAAAAAACCATATGTTTCAGTAAGTGCAAAAATGCCACCCGGAAATGTAGTTGAACCAAAAGAACCAAAACTAAATGGAGAAATAATCCCACACAAAAAAACCAACAACAAATGTATGGTTAAAAATCCAAAATGTTTGCCACCAACCTTAGTGAATAAAAAAGCTGAAAAATTTGGCGATCCATGCCCTCATACTTTCAAAATGCCTGACTAGTTAACCTTCATGGCTTTTTGTGGTGCAGAATATTCATCTTGTGTATTTTTTAGATTTACAGTTTCCTTGGTGTTTGGGGTATCCTTTTTAGGTGGCAACTGATCTATCACCTTGACATCTTCTTTCTTGTCTACAGTTTTAACTGGCATGGGATTTTTTAATACTATGCCCATTCCCACTATGATTCCCAAAACAAACATACCAACAGATTGCAACAACATTTTCAAAAAATTGAATAATGCTGTGATCCTAAACATAGCCCTTAGCTGTGGAGTTGTTTCTTCAGCGTTATTTACATTGGTGTTGCTCATGTTGTTTTTATTGTGTAGCTTTAAATGCAAACAATTTTGACATTTGCACACAATTCCCCATAATTATGTAAACTCAGTATTTGCAAAAATTCTTGGAAATCTGCTCTTTTACAAGCAATCCTTCCTTGAATCCTTCAAGATATTCTTTGTTTTTGAACAATATCTTGTTTTCGATCAAACCATGATGAAATCCCAATATCCATTTGGGTTTGACCTTTAATATTATAGAAATGTCTTTGATTTTATTTCCAGACAATCCTTCTTTGCCAATTAGACAAACTTCCAAAGGATGGCAAAAAGTACTTTTCTTATCTTTTAAACAGTAATAACCATTTTCAAATATAAGATTGAAATTTTCCTCTAAATTTAAAAACAATCTTTTTGTTATGGCTGATACCCGCTCTGAAAAAATCATCTAAAACTCCGAGGAATACAATCAAATCTTGTTTGGCACAATTGAATAGTAGTTTATATTTCTGAAAAACCAAGGCTAATTTACAAAATTTACAATTTCTTCAATAAGTTTTTTATAGATCAGTTTTCTTTTCTTCAAAGGCAAATCACTTGGTATTTCTACAGTAATGCTGGGTATTCCATTTTTTTCAAAATAATATTCCATAGACTTATAATGCTTAGGTTTTTCCTCGTTGTTTTGAACCACTATTCCATCTTTCACTTTATCGCCGTAAATTTCGCCATCTGGCACGGGATCTAGATGCTTGTTGAGTATTGATGTTATTTTCTTCAAAAGCCTGTTAGGAACGATTTTACTGCCATATACATAGTAACCACCAGCTGTCCCATCCTCATGCAAACTAAAAAGGAAATCTGGATTAATCTTTTTCATCAATTTCTTGACACGATTTACTATCTTCAATTCTGATTTATCCCATTGTCTATTCAAATCTTTACCATCCGAATTCCTTCTTATATTCTTTTCAAATCCATGTGGATTCATCAAAGGAATCATAATTATGTTCTTATCAATATTACTGGCGGTCTTGAGGAATTCGTATAAACCATAAACTCCCGCTGGTTCATTTCCATGAAGTCCGGCAACAAAAGCTAAAGTTGGCATGTTGTTATCATGCATTTTTGAACAATAGAATATTTCGTTTTGTTTACTGTCTCTTCCTATAGTCTTCATTTTGAATTTATTTTTTTGGCAGAGAATAGAAAATTTATCCAAGATTTGACGCTTGTTGTTTCTTTCATGGAAATATTCAAAAAGATTCATTTTTTTCCTTAAAAAAGCAATAATTCTTTTCCATATACAAATCTTTGCTTATAGCAACAATCTAACTCGTCATTATACACAAGTCTTTTCTTTATATATGATGTATCTTTATTATAAAACTCTTCAACCCATCCATGTTTTTCTGGGTAGAATGCTGTTTTCAATGGTTCCTTGCCGTTGAATTTTGAAAAGCCACAAAAAAATCTGGCTATGGCATATCTCGTATCTCTTGCAAACTTGTAGTTTTCATCAACCTTATTATTTCCGCTATCAGGAACCTCACCAAAAAGATAATATTCCCAATCGCCCTTGTTAGTAAAATACATCCCAAGCCTGCACATAAGCGTCATCAAAGACCTTCTGAGAAAACATTTCCTCCAAAATTCGGCTGGTTCAACAAGCAATATGTTGTGTTTTTCAGTCTTATGAAACACAGTCTTGCTTTTTATTCCCAGAATATCCTCAGCTATATCAAAAAAAAGACAGGTTGAATATGGTTGGTGATAGTCAACAGAAAGAAAAAACATATTTCTTTCTTCGTCAAAATTCTTGCTGAATTGTTCTCTGCATATATTCCAATAAACAATTGATTCTTCATTTTCGTGCGGGAATATGGCAAACTGGCCAGCTTTGTTTGGGACATACAAAGTTGGAACAAAATATCTGGTATCGTTCCTAAGATTCTTCATAAAAATAATTAAAAAACCAATCACAAAAAACATTATCTATGTAATAATTAAAATAGTTAAACCATCCAGAATGCACAAACAAATCATTTTCCTGCAAGTAATCTAAAAAAGAAAATATGTAAGTCTTTCTTGCTTCGATAGGAATTTCCTCATTAATAGTGTCATAAAAAATACTTGGAAAATCTGTCATTTTCTTAGCAAAAGTGTAGTCATTTATGAAAACAAAATGTCTCCAAGCTAAACAAAGAGCTTCATCTTTTGTTTTTGGCAAATAAACATCATGCAATTCTTTTATTCTTGTTTTTAATTTATAAATCTCTTGGAAAAAATTATTCCAATCCACACTTTTACCTTCATTATTATTGTAGGCAAATTTGCCACGATCTTCCTCGCCATGATATGAAAAGACATAGCAATAAGGATGGCTTTTTATTGTTGACCAAGAAAAAACAACAGCCTCTACCTTTTTAAATCCTAACTCCTCATGTTGGAATATTATTATTCCTTCCTTTTGTGGTATAGGCAAAGTTTCCTTGCATCCACGACTTTCTAAATATTTTTTATACAAAAACATTATTCACCGATTTCATATTCTAGCAACAAGGTAGAAACCCATTTTTGCTGTTCATGATCCCATGTGCATGGATACTCATGTGAAAAATCTTCCAAGGCATCAAAGGCAGAACCGGGACTTTTTGCAAATTGCAAAGTACAAAAAATTATTTGTTTAGGTATATTGCCATATTTTTTTGTGAATCCTTCATATAGATTCTTAAGTTCCTCATCAATAATCAGAGACATTTTTTAACTCCCTCGATTTCCTCAAGAATACTAGATGCCTCTTCGACAAGCTCAGTATTATAAGCATACCTGCAAAGTCTCTTTAGAAACCAGATTTTAGTATCCAAAAGACCCTGACTCAATATTGTAAAATTAGTTTTGTTGCTACCAAGACCAAGAATAAAGAGGGCATCTTTTAAATTTTTAGATAACAAATTTTTTTCTTTTGTCAAATCACAATCTTGAGGAGTATTGCAAACAAAATTGACCAAAAATCTTATCCAGTTTTTAATGTTATCTTCCACCAATGTTCCTTCTGGGAATCTAAATTCAACCGTAGAACGCTTGAAATTTTTAAGATTCTTAAATCTGAAGTAATTGACTAGGTTTAGGCTTCTTCTTCTTTCTGTGGATGTAAGACTTGTTGTTTTTGGTTTGTAAAAGTGCCACAATTCTTCGGGACTTAAGTAATTGCCACCATTAGGCATGCCATGAGATTTCAAAGGAAAACAGAATTTGTTATATCGTCTATTTGAAGGTACTGTTTGTAAAATTATTTCCTCAATTGAAATCCAGTTTGCAATCAGCATTCCCATCCTAAATTCATCAAAATCAGACACATCCACATGAACATGAAAACCACAGTTTTTGTTTACCTTCACTCCCAATCGTTTCAAACACTTTGCCATTTTGGCAATATGCTGCATTTGTTTAACACCCCTAGCTTTGAATGAGGATAATTCAAAACCCCCCTCATTCATGCCGTATTGATCTATTTTTTTGCCACAAGAACCATCTAGTTTCAGATCCCAATTATTATTGTTTACTGATTGCTTGTAATATTTCGTTTTCAATGGCATGGATGAATTAGCTTGAATACAAATTTCTATTTCTCTTAGAGGAATTTCGTTGCCGAATTCCATCTCAACTCCATAATTTCTATAGATATCAAATTTTCTATAATGTATTTGCATAGGTCATTCGATTCCAGACCTAGTCCTATAACCAAGGAATTCAGCCAATCTGTTCAAGAACATTTGTGATGTGTACATGTTGTCAGACACTTTGTTCAAGGATTTTGCATAAGTTTCACTAACTTCCTCATGCCATTGCTGCATCTTTTGATGAGTCTCAAAATTGGAACCAAACTCTTTCTCCATGTACTTAATCATAGAATTGAAAGCATTTGCCACATCTTCTGCATTTGAAATGTTGGTTTTTTTAAAATTGTTAAATTGAATATACAAGAACACTAGCAATCCGAGTGTCAAAAAATTCGTGCTAATAAGCAGAATAAATATTAATTCTATGTTCTCCATAGTATAATTTTAACTATAAATAAAACATGGGTCAAGAAGTTTGCCTAAATACAAGGCTTATTCCCTGCCAACCCAAAGAAGAAAATAAACCTAATGTATCTGAAATTCCACAAACAAATGATTCACCTCCATTTATGGAATAATCAGGTGAAGCTTTGCTTAAATTCAATACGGCATCAAAATTAAAGAAACCATCAGAACAAGATGGCTGGAATAAGACATCATAAACAACTACATTCTTTGTTACATTAGGCAGACTTGTTTTTCTATCTATGAATATCTTAAATTGCATTTTTCCATCGATATTTACAATTTGGAAATTAACATTCAGATAATCGGATGTAGATCCAAACTTTCTGTTATAAATATAACCATTTAATACATCTGAAAACTGCATTGTAAAATTAGCAAACGAAGATATTTCCTCAGCCGAATACTTGCTATTGAGGAATGTAAGAACAGGGCTGCTAATTTCATATAAGTTGGTGAACAACCCTATTGCAAGAGGAATGTTTGTGCATGTTCCAAATATTTTTGCAGAATCAACAGAACCAGCTGCAATTATACTACCACTACCCGCATCAACAGCATTCTGACCATTTGCTGTTTGATTGTTGAAGTATTCATACGATACTTCTTCAGCGAAACCATAAATTTCTTTTGCTGTTCCAAAATCATCGGTTGGATAAATGCCAGCCTCACCAGATTCAACTATAGTTCCACTACCAGTCCAATAGAACCTCTTAATTACAACACTTGAGGTAACTAAGGTTTGTCCATACAACACAATAGCAGTAATATTTGGTCTGAAATCTAGCGTTGGTGCCAATCCAAAGCCTGGATTATTATTATCTGGATAAACATAATTATCAGTATTTGGACGAACATAGTATGTTGCTGAACCATAAAGATAAAATGTTCCTGACCCAAGTATGAATGAACTCAAAAGATTTCCGCTAAAATTCAAATAGAAATCATCATTGAAAGAATACTTAACGCAGAAATCTAAACAGGCTGATTCCTTGCAAAAATCAACATCCACAAAATCCTTGGTGTTTGGATCATATAATCCAGCAGCTACTAACTCTTTTTCTTGTGATGTATAAATTGGTTTTGTGTATTTTTGGAATTTTTCAACTGGCCAAATGAAAGCCAATCTTCTCATTTCCAAACAACATTCTTTTACATTTCTTGCAAATATCAAACTTATTGATCTGCCAGTACCGGGCAAATCTTTATTGGTAAATGGTGCTTGTGGTTGTTTGTAAGGCAATGGATAACCAATGATTCTATAACCATAAATAACATTTTGACCCACTTCATAATGAATATCCAAAGATTTTTCTATATCTGCTGCTGAACGGTAATAAACATCCAATTCTTTTACTAACACAACACCATAAATAGCACCACCATTTAAATTAACATTTCCAGCACCACGATAAGTCGGGAATATTTTTGATGTATATCTTGCATTGCCACTTAACGCTATTGTGCCGTTTCCATAGAACAAGTAATAAGCTGTATTTGCTACTAAAACAGTAGCTGAAAAACCAGCCCCTGCTGCAATAGCATTCCACCCACTACCGATTGTTGGATTAAATCCAAACAAATATGGATAAACAACTTGTGTTGGAACCAACCTATCTGTGTTATCGCCCAAACCAAGCTGTCCAAACTGATTATCACCGAATGAGTAAAGATTGTTTGTACTCAATTCAATAGCCAAAGAGTGTGTTTCTCCAGCAGAAATATAACTATACTTTCTGGTGCCTATCCTAGTTAAAGTCGGAATTGATGATGTGCTGCCATTACCTAGTTGTCCATATGCATTTCCACCACAAGCGTATAAATCTTGCGCCACAGACAAAGCCAAAGTGTGTGTTAAACCAGCAGATACATAGAGAATTCCCTGTGTTATTGGCAAAGGACTCAACGATGATGTTATATTTCCATTACCAAATTGACCGAAATCATTGTTTCCGAAGGCATAAAGGATTGTTGTATTTTCTATAGCCAATGAATGAGCCCCGCCACCAGCTGCCAAAATAATGTTTGGCATAACAAACTGTGGGGTCAAGAATGATTCCTGTGCCACACCCAATCCCAATTCGCCATTAGCGTTATTTCCCCAAGAATACAAATTATCATTAATGTCTATGGCCAAAGTATGATAATAACCACATGTAACAAAATCCATGTTGGTGGCTATCAATAACGGAACATTTGAATTATCTGTGGAACCGTTTCCAAGCTGTCCAAATTCGTTATTGCCCCATGCGTACAAATTATTTGCCTGATCTATAAGCATGGAGTGTTTCGCACCACACGCAACCATTTTAACATTCAATCCTATAAGAACAGGATGATCTTGATTGTCATTATTTCCATTTCCAAGCTGGCCTGATTCGTTGTTTCCCCATGCGTAAAGACTGCCATCTGCTCTTAAACCAAGAGTATGATTTTCACCACAAGCAAGTTGATTCCAAATGTTTCCAAGACCTATATTTCCGGGCGTATTTCTGCTTATGTTACCACCACCAAACCCTAATTGACCACTAGTATTATCTCCGAATGTTAAAGCAAATCCCTGAAGTATGCTTGGTGCAATAGTTGTTGTTGTGGTACTTGTTGTAGTGGTAGTCGTAGTAGTCGTAGTTGTCGTAGTTGTGGTAGTAGTTGTAGTTGTGGTAGTAGTCGTTGTAGTAGTTGTTGGAACAACATAAGGAATTGCTACTATGGCTGAAGGCCAAAATAGTGGATTTGCAATTGCAGTAATATTCCAATTAATTCCATCGTATGAAACAGCTGTTGCTGGGTAAGTTGGCGTTCTCGTTCTTGATACAGCTATAATAACTCCTGTGATTGGGCCTACGGCAATATCATACCAATCACCATATAAAGACAATGCAGATATATTCCAAGTCACTCCATCTGATGAATAAACTATATTTTGATTTCCTTCAATTATGGCTATGAACTTATTTGCAGCAAAAATTATTTTCTTGTAACGACTTGAAGATATAGGTAAAGTATAATTTGAATAAGAATTAAAATCTGTTGTTATGGATACTATTCCTTGTCTTGACAAGAAAACATATTTTCCATTTCCATAGGCACATGAAGTCCAATTGTAGGTGTTTGGAAGAATATACTGTGTCCAATTGATTCCATTTGTTGAAACAAAGAAATTTGCATTCAAACTTGCCACAACAATGAATCTATTATTTACCCATTGAACAGATTGATAATACAAGGAAAGTGGAAGACGATTGCTTGTTTGCCATGTTTCCCCATTTGCAGAAATAGCATAGATATCTGTATTGCTGGCTACTGCTAAAAATATACCATTTCCAAATGCAATGGATGCCCATTCTTGGACGCTGTTTATATTCTGCAATGATACATTTTCAGTATTATTTTTTAATAAAAGATTTTCATTAACACCAAAAGCAACTGCTGAAAATACTGAATTCCCATATGCCATAGCAAGCCATGAACGAAGCAAGGAGTCAGAATAAATTTGTTCTGTCCATGTTATTCCACCGTTCAAAGTTTTATAAATCAAAGGTCTATTGTCAGTAATCATGACAAAAAGATCTTGATTGCTAGGAGGCAGCGTTGTCGTAGTGGTTGTACTTGTTGTTGTTGTGGTGCTTACTGGAGCAACTGTATTCAAAGCATAAAACTCTGTTATCGCCAAATAACCACTAAATGCAACAATTCTCAGATATTGTGCAGTAATAGTTCCGGCCCAATGGATTCCTTCCGAATATGTTTGTATTCCTTCAGTAAATGTTCCGGTATTAAATAGACTTGTCCAATTTATGCCATCTAATGAATATTGAACAGTTTTGTTTTCCGTATATGTTCTGCCCCAACCACCAGCCAAAGTTCCAGAAAAGTCACAACCAACAATTACCCTCTTAATCACATATGGACATTGAAGTTGCATGGCAACCCATGCTGGCGTATCGAAATTAGTTCCTGTTTGATACAACTCTTGGTAAATACCATTAGTCATACCAGTATTTGTTGCGCTTTGATTGGCAGAATAAGTTGAACTTTGTGAATATACTATTTTTGAAATGTCTATATTTGTCGGGCATGGATTTTCAGTAGTAGTAGTTGAAGTTGAAGTTGAGGTTGATGTTGTCGTAGTAGTCGAAGATGTTGTAGTTGTCGTTGTGGTCGTGGTTGTCGAAGTAGGAGATATAGTAGTACTTGTTGAAGTGGTAGTAGTAGTGCTAGTCGTCGTTGTGCTAGTTGTTGTTGTTGTTGTCGTGGTTGTCGTAGCTATTACACCAAAAGCGATGTTGTTTTTAGTACTTGATATTAACGGATAAGATAAAGATGATGCGAACCATGAATTGCCATCTGAAGAATATGCGGAATTACCCAAATCATCTATTATAACTATCTGACTATTGGAATTTACGGCAATACTCTTCCAATTTTTAGATGAAGGTAAATTTACTTGTGTCCAAGATCCAGTTGGATCTGTTGCAGAATATATTATTGAGGAGTTGGAATAAGTGACATAGAATTTACCATTAAAATACTCAACATCTGTTGGTGTTCCACTTGCTATAGCTGAAACAGTCAACGCATTTAAATCACTTCCCGAATAAGATACTCCATCTGGAGTTATAAAAATATAAGTGTTATTTCCATATGCACAACTTGCAAAACCTTGGTTGTAATTATAAGTTGTGTATCCAAATGGTGGAGTTACACCATCCCATGTAAATATTACTAAATTTCCACATATTACAAATAAATTATTTAAATATTTAACTCTATAGTTGTTTACTGTACCATAGTCTGGAAGTATGTTTGAACTCCAACCAATACCATCAGTACTTTGTGGATTGACCCTGCTTGTTCTTGAAGAAACCCTGAATAAAAAACTATTAGCCACATAACCGAAAGCTATGCTATTCCAGTCTGATGTGGCTGAAAGAGTTGAATTTATCCAATTATATCCATCCTGACTTACTGCCACTACATTAGAATTTGTCTTGACTGCAATAATTCTCGAATTGCCTATGCCAACATACCAACTTCCACTTTCTGGTAAATTGTTTGTTATCCAATCGATTCCATTTGTGCTTAGGTATATTTTACCAGCATTATCAGCAACAGCATATGTTTGACCAGATACTGGCCCCGGTGGTAATGTTGTTGTCGTAGTTGTTGTTGTAGTTGTTGGTATTAGTGGTAAATTAGGGCCAAAATAATTTATTATATTGGTGATTTCTTGTGTACTTAATATTCTGTCGTAATAAAGTACGATGCATACTTTGCCCCAAGATTCATCTGCATATGGACTTCCACCAATGCTATAAAATCCAGTATTATAAGATGCTGCAACATTGGTAATACTACCTCTGTTAGTATTATTGTTGACTGATATTTGATAATATGGGCTTGATTGACTTAATTTCCATATCCATAAGTTAAAATAGCTGTCGAACATCGCTATGTTGGAAACAACTACACCGCTTGGATAGAAATCAACATTCCTCATGCCAAGCTGAAAACTATCATCCGCTATTTGTATTTGACTTACACCAGTACTGGGCGTTCCTTTTTCCCTTATTAATGTTCTCGTATTCAAAGGAGCGGTTTTTATTGCTGTGAATACCAATAATGTTGACTCAGCATAAGCTGGCATATTATTGCCATCAGCTTTGACAGCTACACCCCTAGAAAAATCGCCAAAATCAAAGAATTTTGCTGAATTAAATGCATTTGAGTTTACAGTAAAATGATTGTTATTTCCGCTTAAATCAAACCATGTTGTGCCAGTTCCAGAATAACTAGTTGTATTTGTAGCATCCAAGTATAGTTGCAGACCACTTAACGGGAATGGTGTTGTGGTGGTTGTAGTCGTAGTCGTTGTAGTAGTAGTTGTTGTAGTAGTCGTTGTGGTAGTAACAACAATCGGCAATCTTGGAGTGAAATAACTTAAAACTTGATTTATTTCAGTATCTGTAAGTGTTCTATTGTAATAAACAACAGCTGCTATTTTGCCCCAGTAATCCGATGAATTCAAAGTTCCATAATATCCACCAATACTATAAAATCCGTCTGTAAAACTAGCAGCTGGATTTGTTATTGTTCCTATAATTGTTGTGTTATTTACTGCGACTTGATAATACGGACTCGATTGTGAAAGCTTGAAAATTAAGCCATTAAACTGTGTGTCGAAATTGGAAATTGAAGTGGCAACAACTCCAGTTGAATAAAAAGCATCGCTGATCATTCCTATTTGGAAACTTCCATCTGGTATTGTTACAACATAGTTCCCAGTAGATAAAGTTCCCTTGGCTTTAAATAGTGTTCTTGGTTGTAATGGGCTAGTTTTTATAGCTGTAAAAACTATAAATGTTCCATTGGCAGCAGATGGTATGTCATTTCCACTTTCGGTGTATGCCACGCCCGTTGAAGTATTGTCAAAATCAAAATATCCAGCAGAAACATATGCGCTTTGATTCACAAAGAAATGATTGCCATTTCCGCTTAAATCAAACCACGATGATCCTGAACCAGCATAACTGAAAGGATCAGTCGCATCTAAATACAACTGCAAACCATTAAATGGAAAAGGCGTAGTAGTAGTTGAAGTTGTGGTAGTAGTAGTTGAAGTTGTGGTAGTAGTAGTTGAAGTTGTGGTTGTGGTACTAGTAGTCGTGGTGGTAGTTGTAGTTGGAACCTCGGTAGTAGTAGTAGTAGTAGTAGTAGTAGTTATTGGTGATTCGGTAGTAGTTGTAGTAGTAGTTGGAGACTCAGTTGTAGTGGTTGTGGTAGAAGTTGTAGTTGTTGTCGATGAAGAACTTACTATTTTCACTTGACCAGTAACATCTGCTGCTGCATATGTCGCACTAACATTTAAATTAATTGAAAAAAATTGCCCATCATTCAAAGAAAAATTTTGATCAAATGATGATGATGGCAGTACTGTACTAATATTTCCAGCAACATTTATTGTTACTGATTCTGTACTTTGATTATCACAAGTTATTTTTATGAGTGAACCATTGCATAGACAAGAAAAACCAGCACTTCCAGTATCGCTGGTAATTGACTGGTTTGAGTAACTGTAACCATCGTCTGGAGACGATAATGGTATTACATTAAAATTTGTTGCCGAAATATTATTAATACAAGTAGGCATCAAAACCACCTACAAATAGGGCAGTTTTCTTTATTAATACCAAACATACTAAATAAATCTTTTATAAACAAAATTTTCATCCCAAAATAAAATTTAGATATATTTTATATAGTTTTTTGATGAAAATAACGGTTTTGTTTTTAATTTCAAATATATTCAGATATTGAAAAATAATTAACAAAACTACAATTTCTATACACACCAAGTTCCCGCAGTTTCTCCATCATAACTGCCATTATATGATGGATAATCACATGTACATTCATTATTCTGGCAGGGTGTTCCTAGAGTCCATGACATTCCAACTTCACTCCAAAACCACACGCATTGCCCAGTACAAACGGGTGTGGGTGTAGGCGATGGTGTTGGTGTGGGTGTAGGCGATGGTGTTGGTGCCGGTGTAGGCGATGGTGTTGGTGCCGGTGTGGGTGTTGGACTTCCACAAACCGCCTCACATTCTTGAAGTGTATCAAAATTACCTAACGGGTCTTCAACACAATAAACTCCAGTACCACTAGAAGCACAACTGTATTTCGTTGATGGTGTAGGTGATGGTGTGGGTGATGGTGTAGGTGATGGTGTGGGTGTCGGTGTAGGTGATGGTGTGGGTGATGGTGTAGGTGATGGTGTGGGTGTCGGTGTAGGTGATGGTGTGGGTGTCGGTGTAGGTGATGGTGTGGGTGTCGTTGTAGTCGTGGTAGTCGGATTACAGGATTGCTCACATTCAAATTCTGACAAATATGGACCACCCATAATGGTAAACACGGTTGGATCGATGGGTGTAGAAGAATAGAAACAAAACCTGCCACCAACAGTATTGTCTGTAAGACAATACCATCCAGGGATAAATGGAGGTTCGGTCGTAGGTGTGGGCGATGGCGCAGGTGTCGGTGTAGGTGATGGTGTGGGTGATGGTGTGGGTGATGGTGTGGGTGATGGTGTGGGTGATGGTGTGGGTGATGGTGTGGGTGATGGTGTGGGTGATGGTGTCGGTGCCGATGTAACTTTAATTTGACCAGTAGCTTGACCAGTAAAACTAGTTCCATCTAATACAATAGTATCACCTTCTGACATCAAAACAGGATTATAAATTGTTTGTGCTGGTGCTGCCTCACTAGTCGATGTATTTCCTGAAATAGTAGTTGTAATTTTAAAATTACCGACAGAAGTAGCAAAATTAATAGCGTCCAATAATACCCAACCATTATAATTGTAAACTTGGAATTCGGCATATCCACCATCAATACAATCAAAATCCCATCCGTCATCTGGAACTATTAATTTAGTTGTAGTAATATTATTATTTTTAGAAACTAACAAAAACGAATTAGGTACTTCAGTAGTTGTAGTAGTACTTGTTGTTGTAGTAGTAGTAGTACTTGTTGTTGTAGTCGGCGCAGGCGTTGTTGTACTAGTAGTTGTCGATGTGCTTGTGCTTGTAGTAGTAGTACTTGTTGTTGTAGTTGTAGTAGTAGTAGTGCTAGTTGTTGTCGATGTAGTCGTAGTCGGCGCAGGTGTTGTTGTTGTTGTTGTCGATGTGCTTGTGCTTGTAGTAGTAGTACTTGTTGTTGTTGTAGTAGTGCTAGTAGTTGTCGATGTAGTCGTAGTCGTAGTCGGTGCAGGTGTTGTTGTTGTTGTTGTTGTTGTTGTTGTTGTTGTCGGTGCCTCTGTTGTTGTACTAGTAGTTGTTGGAGCCTCTGTTGTTGTACTAGTTGTTGTTGGAGCCTCTGTTGTTGTACTAGTAGTTGTTGGAGCCTCTGTTGTTGTACTAGTTGTTGTTGGAGCCTCTGTTGTTGTACTAGTTGTAGTAGTACTAGTTGTAGTAGTGCTAGTAGTTGTTGTTGGTTGTGATTCAAAAACTGAGAAACTAAATATACCATTACCAGAAGCAAAATTATTGTACTTATTAAAAGTCCATGTTCCAGTAGGACTATCAGTTGAACTATAAGTCCAATATAAAGTTGGAGTTGATGGAGAAGATACAGTTGTTGTTTCAAACCACATGTAGTTAAGACCAACATCTGGAGCAAAACTGCTGATATCAAATCTGGCAAGGAAAGCGTTGCCTGTCAAAGCACTAGAAAGTGCTTGTCCAGTAACATTCTGGAAATTTGATTTATCTGATGCTGTTGCAAATCTTATATTTAATGTTTGACCAGAAGTAACATCAGAAGATGCTGTTAGTTTCAAAGTCAAATATTCATATGTTTCATAGCCCGGAACAAGTTTAAATGTGGAAGGTGCAGTAAAATCAAATCCAAAAGGAGAAGCCCCAGAAGATGGTGGAAATTGAGACTGACCACTTGGAGTTGATCCAATATTTGATAGTAAAATTGGAGCTTCAGTAGTTGTTGTTGTGGTAGTTGTTGTTGTGGTAGTTGTAAAGCATGTACCTGCATCAGTTACAATCCAACTCTTCACATTGATTAAATTGTCTCTGGCTGAAACTGCATAACTATCGTAATTTGCAAGATTTGCGCCAAGCGAAACAAATTCATTAGCGTTATAAGTATTCAATTCAATTAGAAGCTGGCTATACGCTGCACAGGTCAAAGGCACATTCGTAAAGGTCTGCCCGAAACTTTCCGCAAAAGTGTTGTATCTAAACAAATCAGTCGGCAGCGTAGTAATCCCCGTGCATCCAAAGAAGCAATGATTAAAGGCACCAACATTTGTATTATATCTAAATATATCAACAGGTATTGATGTCAAGCTTGTACAATTTCTAAATGCATATGCGAATGTGCCTGCAAGAATATTAAATTTAAATAAATCAGCAGGAATCGATGTAATACCAGTACAACCATCAAATATTTGTGACCATATAAAACAAGCAGTCAAATCATCAAACAAATTAGATGGTATTGATGTTAGAGAAGTACAATTTGCAAATGCACCACCAGCATTTGTCACATTTGTTAAATTGTCCAATAAACCTGAAGGAATAGATGTCAATCCTGTTCCCCAAAATGTTATACCTAATATTTGTGTATTATTTTGAAAGAAATTTGATGGAACAGATGTCAAATTATTGCAATTAAATAAATTAAAAAAAGTACAATTTGGAATATATGGAGGACTATTAGTGCTAACGACTTCAGATCTTTCTAAACTTGTGCTACCCAACTGGATCGCACCATAATTAGATACAAATGGAGCCATGCTACCATTTATTTTTACTGTATAACTTCCGGCAGTTGTGTAAGTGTTTGTTTTTACACCAACACTTGTGTAATTATTTACATTGCCATCACCCCAGTCAACTGTCATGTTTATGGGGTTGTCTCCAGTTAAATTAACACTAAATGTATCTCCGTTATTTGCTATATTAAGTCCTAAATCCCATGTTGGAGCAACAGTTGTGGTAGTAGTTGTGGTTGTGGTTGTGGTGGTTGTGGTTGTAGTAGTAGTTGGCAATACAAATTCAACAACCCCGCTCACAGCACCAGCTGGAACACCATCTGGATAAACAAAATCTATTACTATGTAACCACCAACAGAGAATTGGGTCGTGATGTTGCAAGGACTTGTTTTATTCGCAACACAAGTAGTTACTGAACTTCCATTAGTTGAATAGGTCAAAGTGACGCTTATGTCTGCCAAAGGAGCAACATCTAGCACATTGACAGTAACCGATACTAGTCCACTTATATTGGCCAAGAAAGACAATGTTCCATAATCTCTTGTTTCATCCGTGCTACTGTATGTGTAGCCCATAACATTTGGATTTAATGTTGCATTGAAACTATAGTTTTCAATTATTGTCAATGGTTGTGGTGTTGTTGTGGTTGTAGTTGTTGTTGTTGTTGTGCTTGTGGTAGTTGTCGATGTAGTTGTAGTGCTAGTAGTCGTTGTGGTTGTTGGTGCAGCAGTCGTTGTTGTTGTAGTTGTGGTAGTCGTGGTTGTAGTTGTTGTAGTGGTTGTTGTTGTAGTGGTTGTTGTTGTAGGCTGGTTACTCCAATTTACATATCCATTAACGGCACCTGAAGCTACTGTTTGTCCACTTGTAAGAACAAACTGAATACTCATGGTATCGCCATTATTGTATGGAACTCCTTCTCTTAACAGATTTTGGCCTGCGAAATTTATGCCCAAAGGCCTTGTATTATAAAAAGCTGTTGCAAAGTTTCCTTCAGCCGTTGGATATCCAGATGCTGTGAAATTGAAATACAAATAGCCCGGTTCCAAAACCGTCCATTGAACATAGTATGTTCTTTGTCCAGCTGTCGGCTGAGAATATATTTCCCATCCTTGTACTGTTCCAGAAACTGTCAATAATTCAGAATGATCTAGCCTTAAATAATTGCTTACAGGTGAAGGAGTTGTAGTTGTTGTGGTAGTAGTCGTGGTGGTTGTAGTTGTTGTAGTAGTTGTGGTAGTCGGCCTCTGGACAAAAGATATTTTGCCTGTGACAGAACCACCAGCTATTGAATTTGTGCTTGATGCACTTACAAATATGCTTCCACCAACATTGATGGGATAAGTAACATTCAACGATGATGTTGACAAAACTGCTATTTCGATGGGCATTGCGCTGGCAGTCTGATAAACATAGAAATAAACAATTAAGAATGGTTCTGTGACTGTACAAGTAATTGTGACATCACCATAGCAATTAAACTGCCACAACGCTGACATGGTATTGTTTGTAAACGGTTGGTTTGAGTATGAAATTCCGTATTCTGGCGGTGTTAGATAGTTTTGATTTATAAATGATGAATTTCCTAATGATAAACATGGTGCTGCCGTTGTTGTAGTTGTACTAGTAGTAGAAGTTGTAGATGTCGTACTTGTGCTTGTTGTAGTAGTTGTTGTGGTAGTAGTTGTTGTGGTAGTTGTGCTTGTTGTGGTTGGCTGCGAAGTAAATTCAATTGATCCAACGAAATCACCAGTACCTATAGAACCATATGTTGAACATTCCAAATAAACATAACCAGTATTGTTAATTCGTGGAGTTATATTCAAAGGGCTTGTTGAATTGACAACATATGTTGTAGGTGTTTCACCACTAGATCCTACAACTGTCACATTTATTGTAATGAAGGTATTTGTTGTAGACAAAACAACATTGACATCTCCATAGCATGTTGCAGAATAAAAAGAACTTGCTGTCCCATTTGCAAATGCATTGCTGGAAATCGTGTAGCCTATTTGAGGATCTGGCAACAAAGTGTTTGTTATATTTTGAGAATTTGTCAAGAAAATACATGGAGGCAAGGTTGTAGTAGTTGTAGAAGTAGTAGTTGTGGAAGTAGTTGTTGTAGTACTAGTTGTGGTTGTGCTTGTGGTAGTAGTTGTAGTAGTGGTAGTAGTCGTAACTATAGGCTGATTTTCAACTAATGCATAGAATTCCGTGACCGCTAAATATTGTTCATTTGCAATTATTCTCAAGTATCTGCATAAGACATTTAAATCGAATGTTTTTATTGCTGTTGAAAATACACCCGTATTTGTCGCCAAAAACCAAGTGTTGCCATCAATAGAATATTGAATATCTTTGTTTTCTGTGTATGTTTTGCCCCATCCATAACGAAGTGTGTTGTTAAAATCCGATCCTACAACTATCCTTCTGACATTATAAACACAACCCAAATCAGCTTTTATCCATTGCAAACCACCAAAATTGGTTGCAGTATAAAAAGTTTCGTTTGGATTTCCATTCGTCATGCTTGCATTAGTCGCAGCAAGATCGTCAGGATACACAGAACTTTGTGTGTAGACTATATTTGCCAAAATTATGTCGCCGGGACAAGGCGTAGTCGTAGTTGTAGTAGAAGTAGTACTAGTTGTACTTGTCGTTGTAGTAGAAGTGGTGCTAGTTGTAGTTGTGCTTGTACTTGTGGTTGTTGTTGTTGTGGGGGAAACCACAATATAAGGTGCTGTTGCACAATCAGTAACTAATCCAGAACCAGCACTAACAGCCGTGCCAGTATTCCATGAAAGATTCTTGTTGGAATAAATTGAAATAGAACTAGCACCAATTCCGGTGCCTGTTGTTTGGCCAATTCCAACTAGAATATCCCTTTCTGTTGAATATATTAATGTTGTCCAGTTTTTTACATTTAAAGCAGACAAATTGTTATAGGATGTCCATGTTGAAGCATTACTGGAAGTAATATATTGTGTTGATGCAACAGTTTTGTCACCACTAAACAATATTACAAATTTATCAAAGACAAATTCTATATTTGACCAGTATCCAGTCAATGGAAGTGTTGCAGAAGTGAAGCTTGTGCCGTTTGTAGTAAAGATAATAGCATTGTTTGATGCGGATTTTTGCCCAACAACCAAAATATTGTTTCCAAAAGACAAATTATCCCATGTGCCACTAGGTATAGTGACAGGAGTCCAGAAAAATAAATCTGAAGATTTCAGTATTGTATTAGAATTTCCACAAATCCAATAATTTCCAAAAGCATAAGCAACATCAAACCAATCACTAGTTGATGGTAATGTATATGATTGCCATGTTACAGCATCATCAGTAATATAAACTTGATTTAAAGATGAACCAACTAAAATAAATCTATTATTTACATATTTTATCTTGTTCCAAGCACCACTTAATGGCAGATTTCTTTGTGTCCAAGAAATTCCATCGGTTGAAACAGCATATATTCTCGAATTCCTTGCTACTGCAACAAAGATATTGTTGCCATAAGCAACTGTTTGCCATGTTGCTCTTGTTGGCAAACTAACAGTAAACCAAATATTTCCATTCACAGACCTTCTTGCTGGTATGGTTCCATTATTAATTGCTAAAAATACTGGATCTCCAGCAGGTGCAGAAGTTGTCGTAGTTGAGGTAGTAGTAGTTGTTGTTGTAGTAGTTGTGCCCTGAGAATAATTTTCATTTACTGCCACACTTGAAATGTAATCTGCAAAATAATTAGTGCCACCTTGCCATGAAGATGCTGTATAATCAAGTTTTGCTCTATAATTTGATAGTAAAACTGCATAATAAGATTTGCTGCTGTATTTAAGCACCCTAAATGCAGCAGATGTTGGTATATTTGTTGATTCAGTCCATGCTGTACCATTTATTGATTTGAAATATCTTGTTGAATTAGCCAAAGCAAATACAAATTTATCAAAAACAATTTCAACATTTGTTGGATAGCTTGAACTGTTGAATGTTACTGGCATAGTTACTGTGTTGTATGCTGTTCCATTTGTCGAAACCAACCATGTATTTCCAGTTTGGCTGCCGAGGTATTTTGTCTGTGATATTAGAAAAACTCCGTTAACAAAATTCAATGAATCCCAAACAGCTAAAGGAACAGATGGTAGAGTTACAAGTGTCCAAGAAGATAAATCAAATGAATAAACAACTCTAGTTGTTTGTGCCAAAACATAATAATTTGAATTCACATAAATTACATCTTTCCAATAAGCTTGATAAGGCAGGTTGACTCTAGTCCAATTTAAACCATTACTTGATGTATACAAATAAGTGGCTGAATTCCCAGCGACAATAAGGAAAAACAGATTGTTTACAAATTTAATTTTTTCCCATGCATTAAATTGTGGTGCAAGGCGTTTTGTCCATGTTATCCCATCAGTTGATGTTAAATAATTATCTGTAAATGAACTGGAAGTAATAACAAAAATTCCATTTCCATAGGCAATAGAATCCCAATAGACACCAGAAATAGTTGGTAAATTAGTTTTTGCAGACCAATTTAAACCATCTGTAGAAGAAATCACGCCTGCTGAAGTTCCAGCACTTAAAGCCAACCAAAAAGATGTTGTTGGAGGCAAAGTTGAAGTCGTAGTTGTTGTTGTAGTGGTAGTTGTTGTAGTGGTAGTTGTAGTAGTGGTAGTGGTGGTGGTAGTTGTAGTACTTGTTGTTGATGTGCTTGTAGTAGTTGTAGTTGTGGGATTTCCATAATATGCGCTATTTGTAGAATTATAATCTATTGCAATAACACGATTGTTTCCATACGCCATAGCCCTCCATGAAGCGTTAGTATAGATAGTCGTACTTGGTATTTGAGCATATGTCCAACTAATTCCATCTGTTGAATAAGCTGATATTCCACCAGTAGCTGTTGCAACAAAATAACCATTTGCTGCAACAACTTTATTCCAATAACTACTACTTGGTAAAGTTCCGTATTGAAATGTACTACCATCAATAGATACAAATGTCTTATTGCTATTTCCAGCAACAGCAACAAATTTTCCATTGCCAAAACATATAGATGTCCAAGTATAAGCAATTCCTATTGTCAGATAGTTCCAAGATAATCCAGTCGAATTTCCAATTAAGAAATATTTTGATGTAACACCTATGACTATAAACTTGTTATTCCCATAAGCAATATCAATAGCATTAATAAAATACACATTAGGAAGACTAACAGATGTCCATGAAAATGCTCCACTTGAACTAAGTTTGCCTTGATATATTGTATATATTTGTGAAGGACTATATAAACAAGCAACATAAACATCTTGACTTGGATTGTAACCTAGTGCGTAAAAAGTTTTTGTTTCCCAAGGGCCAACTCCTACTTTTCTCCAATTGATGCCATCAATTGAAGCAACCCATTGATCCAAAGTATTGGCAACAACAAATTGATTTCCATAAATTAGTTTAGTGCATGAATTTGTTAATGTAATAGGGGGATAGCTAGGAGTAAAACTTAAACCATCGTTTTTTGAATACCAAAATCCTCCTGTTCTGGCAACAAAAGTATTGTTGCCATAAGCCAAATCAAAAGTTGATCTATCAACAAAATTAGAAGCTGTCCAAACTACATTCACAGGTGGATATGTAGTTGAAGTGGTGGTAGTTGTTGTAGTTGTCACATAAGAATATTTGATATAGCCATAAATTGTTCCTTCAGGATATGCAATATTTTTTGATGGAGATTGACCCCAATCCAATTCTAATGTAGAACTTGCTGGAAGATTGATGTTCCAAGTTGTAGCTGAATTTGAATAAACAGAATCCAATTCTCTATCATTAATTCTATAAACATATCTTGTATAATCATTTGAATCAATGCTATTTCTAAGATATATTTGGATTAGTTGATTTGTATTGCTTATATTTTTAAATTTCAAAGAGGCTGGAACAGGTGGATTATTATAAAAATATTCAATAGAATAGTCATTTGAACCGAATATATTAAATGCACTATTAAAATAAATTGTTCTTTCACCTGAAGAAAAGTATGGATTTGTCCACAAATTTAATGTTGATTTTTCATCAAATTCAAAATAATTATCATTCAAATATTTTAAAGAAGAATTGAAAGCCTTGGTTAATTCTATGTAAGACTTAGTTGCACTTGTTGGTGATATCACAACACCATTTATTGTGGTAAATTCCAAATAATCGCCAGATTGAATTGTCAAAAATCCATCTATTGTAACATGATTGTTGATAGTTGCAGACCTATTATCTATATAAATTCCATTTCTCAATAATTTCAATGTTCCAAATTGTGCAAAAACATAATATGTTCCAGAACTTGTAAATGTATATACTACACGATTTGAACTTTGGGTGGCTTGAAATCCCGTGCCATTACCAAGTCTGCCTGCTTTCACAGGAAATCTAACAAATCCTTCACTTGTTGTTGTGTATTCTGTGGCAAAAGATTGTGTATAACCAAAAATTGCATCTAAAGATATTGTATTAACCTTATAAGATGTAATTCCAAAAATTGAATCTTTTGGCAAAAAGAAAGTTTTAGCATAAGGTTGTTGCAGAACTTCTTTGCCATTACTATCTGGATAATATGCTCCTTCTCTATAAACTCTATCTGCTTTATATGTTACATCATTTGGATTTAAAATTGATTGTGAATATAAGTTTGGTGCTGTCAATTCAAAACTTCTAGCCGTAGATGGTGTGAAGTAATTCTCTTGTGTAGTTCCAACCAGTATGAAATCAGACGATCTATTGCCACTAAATGGCAAAGAATTTCTGACATAGACTGTCAAGAATTGATCACATGATGCCTTATAATAAATATAAGGATTGTAATATGAATTCAAATAAGGCAGAGAATTCATGTAAAAATTACGAGAACCAAAAGGTTGTAAATCAATATTCGAAATTTGAATACTACCTATAAAGTCTGTTTGGTTTAGAATACTAGTTTTTTGAATCTCAGTTTGTATTACTAAAGTTGATACACTTCCTCCCCTTGAAAAACCTGTATCAAATGCATTGGAATAATAATCACCAACAGATGTTGTTGAATAATTTTGTGGATTACCTTGATAATCATAGTAGTCAAATCTTATTGTGGTATTTTTCAGATTCAATCTATTGAAAAAACTCAAAGTGAATGTTGTATTTTTGCAAAATGTTGCTTTTAAAATACATTGTTTGTTATCATATGTTCCACGGCTTGGTATTGAGGAAAATTGTATATTACCATTATTTCTTTCAGTTCGTTCATCAATATTTAATCCATCGTAATATAGCACATTAACACATCGTCCATCATATGTTTTTGTGATTATTAATGGAGTAGCATCTCCACCAGCTACAAGTCTAGTTGACAAACAATAAGGTTGAAATGGAGGATATCTAGGAGGAATAAAAGGCGCAGTAGTTGTCGATGTGGTAGTGGTAGTTGTCGATGTGGTAGTGGTAGTTGTAGTAGTTGTAGTAGTTGCATATGAAGGCAAATAATCAAAGACCTGTATGCTTCCTGTCAACAAATCAGCGGCATTTGCTCCTACAATATTATCTGTATATATTTTTAATGAATAACCATTTGCTGTTATAAACCCAGAAAAACTACTGTAAGTACCTACTGTCTTGGTTATCTTGGCATTATTCACATAATATTCATAAAAAACAGGTACATTTAGTCCATTAGATATTTGCAAATACAAATATGCAGTTTCACAATCTATGCTGTATTCAGTAATAAATGGTGTGCCAATCGAATATGGATATGTTTTATTGTTTGAAAAATTAGTAATGTTATTTTCACTACTTATCAAAGTAGTGCTAGTCATCTGAACTTGTCTAGAATCTGATAAACATCTTACAGTTGCAATAGTTACAGCAATGTTGCCAGACAAAGTATTATTTGGTGGTGGTGGATTACTAAAATTTACCCGGCATGTATAGCCAGCTTTTATTCTTCTTTCTATTATTTTTGCAGGTGTGTTTGGATTGATAATTATTGTTTCATACGCTATTTTAGGGCCAATTCCATCATAAAGTTTTATATAAGTAGTGACTTCGCTGTTGTTGTTTACAATAAATTCATATACTCCATCTTTATTAAAATAATATGTATTTATACCCAAGCCATTAGGGCCGACAACAGAACCAGAACCAACATTAAACTGATAACCAAATTTATCCCTACTAATTGTTCTGTTTCCAAAAGAGTTTACAGTACCATATGGCAATGGTATGATAGGAAAGTCAATTACTTCAGCAAATAATGTTCCACCAGATCCAACTCCTGTTACACTTACTAATTTATAAGCATCTATCAAAGGAACATAATAATCTACGGGGTAAGTGCTATCTCCAATAATAGCATAAGAAACATTATTAAATGATATTTGCATATCATTACCTGTCTTGTTTCTAACATACAAATGAATCAATTTGCTGTTGTTACATTCTATATAAAATCTAAATAAAAATGGAAAACTTGGAATCAAACTTGTTCTAGTCTTTCCCAAATAACCATCAGCATACTCAGAAAGATACACAAGTTCTGGCAATGGATATAAACAATTATTTTTTACCCATGCAGTATCGCTACAAGCAACATCCTTAAAAGATATTCCATTATCATTTTCTTTATAAAAATAATAACTGAGATCTACTTTTGTTAATGGATTTGATCCATTATTTGAAGACAACCAATAATTTCCACCATAAAAAGCTAATGATTTATTATCAGCAGCAGAGTAAGCAAATTTGAATACATCTTGTCCATAATAAGTAATATCTGGCCCAGCATCCAAAGGATTGAACAAATTGTTCCAAGAAGTTCCAGTAAAATTGTATAGCCAAGAATTAGATGAAGCATTTTGTGCTATGAGTCTGTCATTGAAAACATAAGTATTTGGATACCAATCTGGATTTGAATATGGCAAAGTAAATTTCGTCCATGAGCTTCCATTTGTAGATCTCCAATAACCATAATTAAAAACGCCAGAAGTAACCACTAAGCCATTATTGACTATGTTTATTTGTTCAAGCCCCACGCCAACAAAGCCATTTCCAGACCCAGCTTGTCTGCTATATGAAGATGGTATATCAGGCAGCAATGTTCCTGACCAACCACCTGTAGGAATGAAAGAACTATAAACAAATCCATCAAAGTTAGTAAAATAATATTTATTAATCCAGTAAACACCATCATTGAATCTTTTGTTGTTTGGATAGTTGTATTTTGTCCATGTTTTTCCATCGGAACTTAAATAATAATTGTACAATCCAAAAGCGACAAATATACCACTAGAAAGATATTTTACTTTTTCAATACTACCGACAAATGAGGAAACTGGGTTAACTTCTATATCGTAATTATTCCACAATTTCCCATCTGGAGATACAGCAACCTTGCTAGTATCATCCAACGCAACAAATAAATTGTTACCGTATGTCAATCCAATAAATTTAGGTATATTTATATTTTGATCAAATCCAGAAATAGATATTGGATATTTTTCCCAAGTCAAACCATCGTTAGTTGATAACACAGCAAAATTTGAAAATGTTGAGCTATTATCGTTTCTTGTTCCAGAGTAGTTATAGCCCTTGCCTATGGCACAAAATAAAGCGTTGTTATTAGTAGTTGAAACTATTTGTCCAAAAATAGATTGTATCGGTATATTTTCAGGAGTTGTGTTTACGCATTCGATGAGAATTTCATCGTTGATATTTAGTTTAAAAACTTTGTTAACATCGCCACCAGGCGAATTATATGTTGGTTCGCCATTAATCGTAACAGTAGTAAAAACTATTCCTGAATAATCTCCAGTAATTAACTTTACTCTGACATATGTATTTGAACAAGTACAAATGAATCTAATATATGATGTTACACCAACAGGAATTGCAGAAAAATTCTCAAATTGAAGATTTTCGGAACCTTGTGTGGAAGGATCTATTGGATTAACCTGAAAAAGATTTGCATTACTGTAATCAAAACATGTGGCCATCTCTTACACCTTTATATTTAATCCTGATACACAATAGTTCCTTTGACTGTATTTTCCTGTGCTGGTATGCCTGCATACTCTTTTCTAAATACAACCACCACTTTACCACCGACACCAAATTGTTCATTGATAGAACAATCATTTCCATAAGTTGCGATGCATGAATTCAAAGAAGAACCAGAATAATTATTATATGAAATTTCTACTGGATTATTAATGTCAACATTAACACTTACATTTATATTATAAATTCCATCACAAGTGGTTTCAAAAGATAAAATTTGTATATTATTTTCAAATATTGTTTGATTGCTAAAAGCAAAATAGTTACCTCCAGACTTGTAGTCCAACTTGAAAGTATTGTTTGTGACATAAATGCATGGTGGTATGGTTGTTGTTGTAGATGTAGTGCTTGTAGTTGTCGTTGTACTTGTAGATGTAGTGCTTGTAGTTGTAGTGCTTGTAGTTGTAGTTGTAGTTGTCGTTGTGGTCGGCTCAGGTGTTGTCGTACTTGTCGTTGTAGATGTGGTGCTAGTAGTTGTCGTTGTGGTCGGCTCAGGTGTTGTTGTACTTGTCGTTGTAGATGTAGTTGTACTAGTACTAGTACTTGTTGTTGTAGATGTAGTGCTAGTAGTTGTCGTTGTGGTTGTTGTGCTAGTAGTCGTACTAGTAGTTGTCGTTGTCGTTGTAGTTGTAGTCGGGGCTTCAGTTGTTGTACTAGTAGTTGTCGTTGTAGTTGTTGTAGTCGGGGCTTCAGTTGTTGTACTAGTAGTTGTCGTTGTGGTACTTGTTGTCGTAGTCGTAGTTGTAGTTGTGGTCGGGGCTTCAGTAGTTGTAGTAGTTGAAGTAGTCGTACTTGTAGTAGTTGTTGGTTCAGGCGTTGTTGTGCTTGTCGTTGTAGTACTAGTCGTAGTAGTAGTCGTAGTCGGCTCGGGTGT